>MDSW01053704.1_pt1 | contig 111289 bp, 128 predicted proteins | sample 811171 | NCBI WGS metagenome assembly MDSW01 (sample SAMN05326641, study PRJNA326480) | marine metagenome | isolation source: seawater | place: Atlantic Ocean: North West | collected 2012 | reverse complement strand
ATAAATCAATTACAAATTTGAGTGAACCAATTGCAGCAGCTTCTATTGCCCAAGTTCATAAAGCACAAATTGACGATTCTGGAGTTATTAAAGATGTTGCAATCAAAATTTTAAGACCAAATATAAAAAAAACGTTTAATGATGAAATTGATGCCTTAATGCTACTAGCTTATTTTATAGAAAACACCCTTAAAAAGACTAAAAGATTAAGATTGGTGGAGGTGGTATATTTGTTGAAAGAAATAACAAATCATGAAATGGATTTAAGGTTTGAGGCTGCCGCCGCTAATGAATATGCTGAAAATACTAAAAACGATTTAGGTTTCAATGTTCCTAAAATTTATTGGAGTTTTACAAGTGATGAAGTTTTGACACTAGATTGGATTGACGGGATATCAATTAGAGAAAAAAATTTGATGGAGAAAAAGAATATTCAAGTTAATGAAATTGCATCAAATATTATTCAACATTTTCTTAGACAAGCTGTGCGAGATGGTTTTTTTCACGCAGATATGCACCAAGGTAATCTATTTATAGATAATAATGGAAACATTATACCTATTGATTTTGGAATAATGGGGCGTATTGATAAATTAAATAGAAGATATTTAGCTGAAATTCTCTATGGTTTTATAAAAAGAGATTATAAAAAAGTTGCTGAAGTCCATATAGTTGCAGGACTTGTACCCGCAAATGTAAATGTTGATGAATTAGCACAAGCTCTTAGATCAATAGGTGAGCCTATTTTTGGGCAATCTGTAAAAGATATTTCTGGTGGAAAACTTTTAAAACAGTTATTTGAGATTACTGAAAAATTTAATATGCAAACACAGCCTCAATTATTGTTGCTACAAAAAACGATGGTTGTTGTTGAAGGAGTAGCAAGAAAGCTGAATCCAAATACCAATATCTGGGAAACCTCAAGACCTGTATTAGAACAGTGGCTTAAAGAAACTAAGGATCCCATAGCCAATTTAACTGAGAGTATAAAAGAGTCTGCCGAAGTTCTAAAGAGATTGCCAGAATTTCCTAAAATGGTGGATAAAGCAAATCAAGCTCTTACTTTTTTAGCAAGTGGTCATATACCTCAAAATTCAAATTCTTATTCTGCACTAAACGAAAAGAGAGAGGAAATGAAATCAATCAGAAATCAAGGAATAATAGGAATATTAGTACTTGTTTTTTTAGGTTTCATAGTATTTTAATAAATCAATGAAATTTTTAAGTAATAAAAAAATATTAATTATAATTTGCGGTGGGATAGCTGCTTACAAAAGTTTGGAATTAGTTAGATTACTTAAAAAAAATGGGTCAAAAGTAAAATGTATATTAACTAAAGGTGCACAAAAATTTATCACACCGTTATCAGTAGCATCTTTGTCTCAAGAAAAAGTTTTTACTGAACTTTTTGACCCTGTATCTGAATCAGAAATGGACCATATATCCCTTTCAAGATGGTCTGACTTAATTTTAGTTGCTCCAGCTACTGCAAATAAAATTGCAAAGATAAGCAAAGGTATTTCAGATGATTTAGCTTCAACAGTTTTATTAGCATCAGATAAAAAAATATTCATTGCCCCAGCCATGAATGTACGAATGTGGGAAAATGAGATAACTAAAGAAAATGTTTTAAAACTCAAAAGTCTTGGTTATAAATTTATAGGGCCTGAACTTGGAGATATGGCTTGTGGCGAGTATGGAGAGGGAAAGATGAGTGAACCTATAAACATTACTAAATTTTTAGATAACCATTTTAGGATTCTTCTAAGAGGTAAAGGGTTCAAAGCACTAATCACAGCTGGTCCAACAAGAGAATACATTGACCCAGTAAGGTATTTATCAAATAGATCTAGTGGTAAGCAAGGTTTCGAAATTGCAAAAGCGATGAGATCCAGTGGTTTTGATACAACATTGATATCTGGTCCCACAAACTTGAAACCTATTGAAGGTATAAATATGATTAATGTTAACTCGGCAAAAGAAATGTTAGATGCAACTTTAAATAACTTACCAACAGATGTTGCTATTTTTTCTGCTGCCGTGTCTGATTGGAGATTTGCTGATGCTAAATTAAATAAAATAAAAAAATCAGAAAAAATAGAATTAAAACTAGAAAAAAATATTGATATTTTAAGACATATATCTAAACATAATTCTTTAAGACCAAGATTAGTTATTGGATTTTCAGCAGAAACAGAGAAAATAGAAAAAAATGCAATTCAAAAACTAAATGATAAAAGCTGTGATTGGATAATCGCAAACGATGTATCAAAAAAATCAATTGGTTTTGATACAAATTGTAATGAAGTTACAATTTACTATAAAAATAAAAACAAAGAAAAAATAAACAAAACTAAAAAATCTATAATAGCTGAAAATATTGTTGATAGGGTATTGTCTGAACTTAATTAAAAATGGTAAAAGTTTTAATTAAAAGACTTAATACAAAAGTAAAAATACCTGAATATAAAACATCGGGATCTTCTGGTTTGGATTTAATGGCTTTTTTAGATAATAAAGTACAAATAAAACCTTATAACTCAGCTTTGATACCCACAGGATTATCAATAGCAATCCCAAATGATTACGAAATTCAAATTAGACCAAGATCTGGCTTAGCTGCTAAATCAAATATAAGTGTTCTTAATACACCAGGAACTATAGATAGTGATTATAGAGGTGAATTAAAAATAATTTTATTTAATCACGGTAACGATAATTTTACAGTAAGTAATGGAGATAGAGTTGCACAAATGGTTTTAGCACCTATTTTAAAGATGGAATTTGAAGAAGTTGATAGTTTACCAGTGACTGTCAGAGGGCAGGGTGGTTTCGGATCCACAGGAAAAAAATGAATCTCAAAAATACTGAAATTGAGAGATACTCAAAACAAATTATTTTAAAAAACATCGGATTTGTTGGGCAAAAAAAACTCAAAAAATCAAAAGTTCTTATAATTGGTCTAGGAGGATTAGGTTGCCCTGCTGCAGAATATTTAAGTAGAGCAGGTATTGGTACATTAGGTCTAATTGATAGAGATAAAGTAAGTTTATCTAATATTCATCGGCAAACTATGTTTACAACAAAAGATGTCAAAAAATATAAGGTTGATGTTGTAAAAGATAGAATAAATAAAATAAACCCTCATATAAGTATAAAAAGTTATAAAACAAATATCGACTTAAAAAATATAAATAAAATAGTTAAATCTTTTGATATAATACTTGATGGTACAGATAACTTTAAAAGTAAATTTTTAATTAATGACTTTTCAAAGAATTTGAGGAAAATTTTAATTGTTGGAGCAATTGGTAGGTTTGATGGCCATATCTTTGGTTTTAATTTTTCTAAAAACACAAAAAAGTGTTTGAGATCTTTTTATCAAACAGTGCCTAATGATGATATTTCATCCTGTGAGGTTGATGGTGTTATTGGAACAGTTGCTGGAATTGTTGGAAATATTCAAGCCAATGAAGCTATAAAATATATATTATCTATTGGAAAGTGTTTAAATGGTGAGGTTTTAATTATTAATCTAATTAATCTTAAATTTAGAATTTGTAAATTAATTAATTAAAAAATGTATAGAATTTTATTTTTTTTATTTTTAATACTCTTTAATCAAATCCATTTAAATGCAAAGGAAACAGAGACTTTTTTAATGTTAAAAAATAATAAAGTTAATGTTAGATACGGCCCTAGTTTTGATTATCCTATTAAATATTTTTATCAGAAAAAATTTCTTACAGTAAGAATTATTGACAAAAAAGAAAATTGGAGAAAAATAATTGATCATAAAAAAAATAGTGGATGGATACACGCATCACAACTTAAACGGTCAAAGTCTTTTATATTAAATAATGATGAAATCTTATTCACTAAACCATTAATTTACTCAAGACCGATAGCTAAAATTGAAAATGGTAGATTAATACTTTTTCAAAAATGTAAGAAGCTTTGGTGCAAAGTTAAAGTTAATAAATTTGAGGGATGGTTAAATTCTTCAAATATATGGGGAAAAATTGCTACCGAACAATAGACTTTATATATTTTTATTGTTTAACTTTTTTATTGAGTTGAGCAAATGTCCTTAATAACAGGATTATTCGCGCACTCAGAACATTTTGTTGTTTGAACAATACATCCGTCATCAAGAACTTTAACATCAACAACTCTTTCACACTTTGAACAAGTAGATGAGATTGTTAAACCACATTTTTTACAATTATAAGTTTGTGTAGACATGAGAGTATCTTTATGTATTAAAAAAATTTATTCAAGAACTTTAGTTTTTAATAGTAATCATTATCATTAAAAATAATAATCATTCTCAGAAAAAAATGGGGAAAAAATTAGAATTGTTTTTTAAATTTATTAGACCAAAATTTATCTAATACAAAATACCAAATCGCGTTAGCTAAAGGCTCTACAATAGCATCTGTTAAAGCAATCATGAAAGAAACATTCGCAATGGACATTAAAACAGTTATTGCAATTATAAAATGTCCAATAGTATAAATCAAAGTTCTAAGTAAAGAGCCTTTATTATTTTTATATATCTCTCCAGCTGTATTAAAGATACCCCTTGTAAGCTCAGTCATTTAATTTTAATTTAAATCAAACCTGTCAGAATTCATAACTTTAGTCCACGCAGACACAAAGTCATTAACAAATTTAGAAGATCCATCTTCACATGCATAAACTTCAGCTATAGCCCTTAATTGAGAATTAGATCCAAAAATTAGGTCAACTCTAGATCCTAACCATTTAACTTTGTTTGTTTTTCTATCTCTTCCTTCAAAATATTCTTCATCTGGTGAATTTTCTTTCCAGGTAATATTCATATCCAACAAATTTATAAAAAAGTCATTTGAAAGTGTTCCGATTTTATTTGTAAATACTCCATTTTTAGAATTATCATAATTGGCTCCTAAAACTCTCATGCCTCCTATTAAAACTGTCATCTCTGGAGCTGTTAATCCTAACAATTGAGCTTTATCAATTAACATTTCTTCAGCTGAAATAGTTGATTTATTTGAAGATCCATTTTTATGAGACTTCATATAATTTCTAAACCCATCAGCTTTTGGTTCAAGTAAGTCAAAGGAATTGATATCAGTATGTTCTTGTGTTGCATCTCCTCTTCCTGCTGAAAATGGGACATTAACTTTATTACCTGATTTTTTAGCAGCTTTTTCAATTGCAACACATCCACCTAACACTATTAGATCTGCCATAGATACTAATTTATTTTTATTATCAAAAGACTTTTTAATTTTCATTAGTTTTTGAATAATCTTAGTTAATTTAGAGGGATTATTTACTTCCCAATCCTTTTGAGGTGAAAGCATAATTCTTGCTCCATTTGCTCCTCCTCTTTTATCTGAACCCCTATATGTTGAAGCGGATGCCCAAGCAGTTGAAATAAGTTCTGAAATTGATAGTCCTGAATTTAACAATTTAGATTTCAAATACTTTATGTCTTTTTTCTTTAATCTATATTTTGGTTTTCTTATAGGATCTTGCCAAATTAATTCCTCTTTTGGAACCTCAGGTCCTAAATAACAAGCTTTTGGACCCATGTCTCTATGTGTAAGTTTGAACCATGCTCTAGCAAAAGCATCTGCAAACTCATTTGGATTATTGTGAAAATGTCTAGAAATCGGTCCGTAAGATGGATCTAGCTTTAGAGATAAATCTGTTGTTTGCATCATTGGTAAATTTTTTTGGGATTTAATGTGAGCATCGGGTGTCATGCCAATAGCTTTGCCGTTCTTAATAGGTTTCCATTGATGGGCTCCTGCTGGACTCTTTGTTAATTCCCATTCATAACCAAAGAGATTATCTAAATAACCCATATCCCATTTAATAGGATTGCTTGTCCATGCTCCTTCAATACCACTGCTTATTGTATCAGCACCTAAACCGCTTTTATAACTACTATTCCATCCAGTTGCTTGCTCTTGTATTTTTGATCCTTCTGGTTCGGGACCTTTGTGTGACTCAGGAGCTGCTCCATGAGATTTACCAAAAGTATGTCCTCCCGCGACCAATGCCACAGTTTCGTAATCATTCATGGCCATTCTACCAAATGTCTCTCGAATATCATGTGCCGCGAGTAAAGGGTCTGGGTTTGCATCAGGGCCTTGTGGATTTACATAAATCAATCCCATGTGAGAAGCTCCTAACGGATTTTCTAGTTCTCTTTTACCACTATAACGATTTACTCCAAGCCATTCTTTTTCTGATCCCCAATATATATCCTCCTCTGGTTCCCATATATCTTCTCTTCCAGCACCAAAACCAAAAGTTTTAAATCCCATAGTTTCAAGTGCAACATTTCCAATTAATACAAAGAGGTCAGCCCAAGAAATTTTTTTACCATATTTCTTTTTTATTGGCCAAAGAAGAAGCCTAGCCTTATCTAAATTTACATTATCTGGCCAACTGTTAAGTGGTGCGAATCTTTGGTTACCAGTTCCAGCACCTCCTCGGCCATCACCAGTTCTGTAAGTTCCCGCTGCATGCCAAGCTAGTCTTATAAATAAAGGTCCATAGTGACCATAATCTGCAGGCCACCAACTTTGGGATTGGGTCATTAATTTTACTAAATCTTTTTTAAGAGCTTTGTAATTTAATTTCTTAAACTCTTTTGAATAATTAAATTTTTTATCCATAGGATTAACCATAGATGAATGTTGGCTTAAAATTTTTAAATTAAGAGCATTTGGCCACCAGTGTCTATTTGTTGTTCCTCTACCAGTTGGGAATTTTGCTGGTGTACCAACGCCTGTGAAAGGACATTTAGATATTTCTGGATTTGTTTCTTTACTCATTTTAATACTTTATAATGATTCTAAAGTAGTGTCAATATTTCGAATTTTACTAATGAAAGAATTTTATTTTTTTAATAACTTGAAATTAATTATCGTTTGCAATTTTAACCAAAACCTCAACTGATTTAATTTTTTTCCCTTTAATTGCTTTGCTAATTTTAATTTTGCCAACATAACAATCCTCAAGATCAATAATCTCTTTAGATTTCTCATCAAAAAAATGATGATGATTTGTCACATTAGTATCGAAATAACTTTTATCAGTGTTAATAGAAATTTCTTTTAAATATCCTTTTTTCTTAAAAGCATGAACTGTATTGTAAATTGTAGCTATCGATATTTTTTTATTTTTCTTTAATAAATCTTTTTTGAGACTACCTATTGTAAAATGAAAAGTTTCTTTTCTATCGAACAATAATTTGCATAAGTAAATTCTTTGTTGGGTAGGTCTTAATCCAGAAATTCTTAATTTTTCAATAAATATATTGTTATTACTCATTTATTTATTATTTATAACTTTTTTAACTAAATGTATATTAATATTATGTTAAATGATTTAAATAGTTTTAATATATATGTTACAAAAAAAATCCTCATATAACTACCAAGAGTTAATTGATTGTGGAAATGGTAAACTTTTTGGACCGGGTAATGCTAAGCTTCCTTTACCTCCAATGCTTATGTTTGATAGAATTTCTGAAATAAAAGAAAATTATGGAAGTTTTAAAAAGGGTTTTATGAAGGCTGAACTAGACATAAAAGATAATTTATGGTTTTTTGATTGTCATTTTAAAAATGACTCAGTCATGCCTGGTTGCCTAGGCCTTGATGCAATGTGGCAACTAGTTGGCTTTTATCTTGGATGGCTTGGAAATCCAGGAAAAGGTAGAGCGCTGGGTGTAAATACAGTAAAATTTACCGGCGAAGTTCTTAAAAATGTCAAAATAGCTACCTATGAAATAGATATGAAGAGGATACTTATAAAAGAGGGAACGACAGTAGGCCTTGCAAATGGTATCTTAAAAGCTGATGGAAAAAAAATTTATAGTGCAGAAAATCTAAAAGTGGGATTATTTAAATAATGAATAGAGTTGTTATAACAGGTATTGGGATAGTATCTTGTTTAGGTAACAATCAACAAGAAGTTTATAATTCTCTAATAAATTCTAAATCAGGTATAACTTTTTCTGAAGAATATAAAGAATATAATCTAAAAAGTAATATTCATGGAAAGCCAGATATAAAATTAGAAGATCATGTGGACCGAAAATTTATAAGATTTATGGGTCCTGGTTCAGCTTATAATTACGTGTCGATGTCTGAAGCAGTGAAAGACTCGGGACTTGAAGAAAAAGATGTAAGCAACACATCAACTGGAATGATAATGGGATCAGGTGGACCTTCAATAGAAAATGTGATTTTAGCTGCCGATAAAACTAGAGAGAAGAGCCCAAAAAGAATGGGTCCTTTTGTTGTACCTAGAACTATGTCAAGTACTGCATCTGCTACTTTGGCAGTTCCATTTAAAATTAAAGGTGTAAATTATACAATTAGCTCCGCATGTGCAACTAGTGGTCATTGTATTGGAAATGCAATGGAGCTTATTCAGCTTGGTAAACAAAAAATTATTTTTGCAGGTGGCAGTGATGAGGTTCATTTTGCTATGACTGCAATGTTTGATGCTATGACAGCTCTCTCATCAAAATATAATGATACACCTGATAAAGCATCAAGACCTTATGATAAAACAAGAGATGGCTTTGTAATATCGGGTGGTGGTGGTGTTTTAGTTTTAGAGGAATATGAACATGCAAAAGCAAGAGGAGCAAAAATTTACGCTGAATTAACGGGCTATGGTGCTACTTCAGATGGGTACGATATGGTTGCTCCGTCAGGTGAAGGAGCAGAAAGATGTATGCAGATGGCATTAAGCACAGCAAAAAATAAAATAGATTATATAAATACTCATGGAACTTCCACCCCAGTAGGTGATATTACAGAGTTGAATGCTGTTGGAAATGTTTTTAAAAATTACAAACCTAAAATTAGCTCAACGAAATCTCTTGCAGGTCATTCTTTAGGAGCCACTTCAGTTCATGAAGCTATTTATTGTTTAATTATGATGAAGAATAATTTTATAGCTGCATCTGCAAATATTACAGATATGGATGATGAAGCAAAAAAATACCCTATTGTTACAAATGTAGAAAGAAATGTTGCTCTAAATTCTATCATGTCTAATAGTTTTGGATTTGGAGGAACAAACGCAACTTTAGTTTTTGAGAAAGTATAATTTATGACTTTAATGAAAGGCAAAAAAGGTCTCATAATGGGCGTAGCAAATGAAAGGTCAATTGCTTGGGGTATAGCTCAAAAACTTTCTGAGGCTGGTGCAGAACTTGCCTTTACTTATTTGGGTGATGCATTAAAAAAAAGAGTGATCCCACTTGCAGAGAAATTGGGTTCAAAAGTTACATTTAGTTGTGATGTTGAAAAAAAAGAAGATATAATAAAATTGTTCGAGGATATTAAATCTAGTTGGGGAGAAATTGATTTTGTTGTTCATGCAATTGCTTTTTCAGATAAATCAGAACTTTCAGGTGAATATTTAAATACTTCTAGGGAAAATTTTTTAAGAAGTATGTTGATCTCTTGTTTTTCATTCACTGAGATTGCAAGAGAAGCTAGCAAAATAATGAACTCTGGTAGTAGCATGATTACTTTAAGTTACGAAGCAAATAGAGCAATTCCAAATTATAATGTTATGGGGGTTTGTAAAGCAGCGTTGGAAGCAAGTGTGAAATATTTAGCAAGAGATTTAGGTTCTAAAGGAACAAGGGTGAATGCAATAAGTGCAGGGCCAATAAAAACTTTAGCTGCATCTGCAATTGGTGATGCAAAATTTTTATATAAATGGAATGAAGACCATTCATTTTTAAAAAGAAATGTAGATATATATGACGTAGGAAATTCAGCTTTATATCTTCTAAGTGAACTAGGAAATGGTGTTACTGGAGAGGTTCATTATGTTGACGCTGGTTATAACAAAGTCGGTATGCCTGATCCAAAAAATATAAAATAAAAAAAATTGAGAAAATTAATAATTTTTTTATATAATATTAATATTACTCTCTTTAAAAGGTTGGTTCCTTCTTTGCTTAGAAGAATATTTTTCATAGGCAAAACACAAGTAATTGATCTAAATTTTTGCAAAATTGTTTTAAACTTAAAAAACTCAATTGATAGGGAGATTTATCTTAAAGGTTATTACGAAAAGGAACAAATAGATTTTCTTAAAAAAGTTTCAAAAAAAGAGAATATTGAATATTTTTTAGATGTTGGATCTTATATAGGTTATTATTCATTATGTTTTATGAATATAAAAAATATTTATGCATTTGAACCAAATATAAAAAATTTCCAACAATTAGAAAAAAATTTTAAATTGAACAATATAAATGGTTTTATTTATAACGTTGCATGTTCAAATATGAGTGAAGAAAAAAAGATTTGGTATACGAATAAAAATAAAATGGGAGGATCTGCCATTTATAAAAAAAATGATCCTGAATTGAAAAAATATGATAAAAATAAAATCATTTTTGAAAATATTCAAACAAAAAGACTTGATGAGATGGTAAAAATAGAGGGAAAAAATTTAATAATTAAAATTGATGTAGAAAGACATGAATTAGACGTTCTTAAAGGATCATGTGACAATATTTTAAATAAAAATAAAGTAATAATGCAAATCGAAGTTCAAAACGATTTAAAAAACAAAGTATTTAGTTTTTTAGAAAGTAATAGTTTTAAAAAAATACATTCAATAGGTCATGACTTTTATTTTAAAAATTTTTAATGTCTAAAAGATATAGTGGTAAATCATTTAAAGACTCTAGTGTTATGAAAAAACCAAAACTAACTTTAAAAGAAAAAAGAAAAATTAAGAGAAAAAAAAGAAAAAAATAAGGGCTGTTCTATTGCAAAGTGCCCAGAACTTCTTTCGGTTTAACAACAATCACAAATTTTCTTTTCTTTTTTTACTGATGTAGTGTTGGATTTAGTTTTTTCTGATTATTTATTTCGATCTTCAAGAACTCGTTTTTGTTTTAAAATTTTATCCTCGAGGTATGCGTAAAGTGAGGAAAAACCTAACTTTGTTGCTTTTTTTTCCTCGTAGCCTCTCCGACCCTTTAAGTTTTCAATTAATTTTATTATTTCTAGGTTTTGCATATACTATTTTTATATCGTAGCTTGTTTGATTGAAAGTTTTACTTTACCTCTATCAAAACCAATGACTTTGACTTTAACTTCATCACCTTCTTTAACAATATCTGTTACTTTTGCAACTCTCTTGTCAGCTAATTCAGAAATATGTACTAAACCATCTTGTTTGCCAAGGAAGTTGACAAACGCACCAAATTCCATAATTTTCATAACTTTACCGTTATAAATTTTATTTAATTCAGCTTTTGCAGTTAAATCTTTAATCATTTGCATAGCTTTATTTCTAGATTCTTCATCTGGAGCAGCAACTGTTACAACACCCTCATCATTTACATCAACTTTTGCTCCTGATTTTTCAACGATCTCTCTTATTGTTGCGCCGCCTTTACCAATCACTGTTGCGATATCTTTTTTATCAACAGTAATTTTTTCCATCTTTGGTGTATGTTTTCCTACATTATCTCTTGATTTAGCTAAAGCTTTATTCATCTCGCCAAGAATATGGATTCTTCCATCTTTTGCCTGTTTTAAAGCCTGCTCCATAATTTCAAATGTTATTCCTGTTATTTTTATATCCATTTGAAGAGATGTAATTCCATCTTTGGTTCCAGCGACTTTAAAGTCCATATCACCTAAATGATCTTCATCACCAAGAATATCAGATAAAACACTGAAATCATCACCTTCTTTTATTAATCCCATTGCAATACCTGCAACTGGTTCTTTTAAAGGAACTCCTGCATCCATTAATGCTAAAGAGGAACCACAGACAGTTGCCATTGAAGAAGATCCATTTGACTCCGTGATTTCAGATACAATTCTAAATGTATATGGAAAACTTTCTTTTGATGGTAAGGAAGAATTAATTGCTCTCCAAGCAAGTTTACCATGACCAATTTCTCTTCTACCTGTTCCAATCCTTCCAGTTTCTCCCACTGAAAATGGTGGAAAGTTATAGTGAAGCATAAATCTTTCTCTTTGAAGACCATCTAAACTTTCAATTCTCTGTTCGTCATCTGAAGTTCCTAAAGTGGTAGTTACAATTGCTTGAGTTTCTCCTCTAGTAAAAAGAGCAGACCCATGAACCCTCGGTAATATTCCAACTTCGCACATTATCGGTCTAACATCTGCTAAGCCTCGACCATCAATTCTATTTTTATTTTTAAGAATATTTGTTCGTACAATTCTTTTTTCTAAATTTTTAAGCTCATACTTTACATCTAGCTCAGTATAATTTTCATCCTCTTCATAAAGTTTTTTGGCTTTTTCAGTAATTTCAGATATTTGATTTGATCTATCCTGCTTATCTCTTGTAGAAAAAGCTTTTTTGAGATCTTCGGTAAATTCTTTTTCTAATTTTTTCTTTACATCTGATAGATCTTTTTTTTCTACTATCCAATCTGGTTTTCTACATTCTTTTGCAAGCTCCTCTATAATTTTAATCACTGGAACAAAATTTTCATGGCCAAATTTAACAGCATTCAGCATTTCTTCTTCTGATAATTCATTTGCTTCTGACTCAACCATTAAAACCGCATCTTTAGTTCCCGCAACAACAAGGTCCAGTTTAGATTTTTCTAATTCTATTTTTGATGGATTTAAAACATATTTTCCATCTATGAAACCAACTCTTGATGCCCCAACTGGTCCAAGAAATGGCATTCCAGATATTGCTAAAGCTGCAGACGATGCAATGATAGACAATATATCTGCCTCATTCTCCTTATCATAAGATATTACTGTTGGGAGTAATTGAACTTCGTTTTTGAAATCATCAGGAAATAGTGGTCTTATAGGTCTATCAATTAATCTTGAAATTAATGTCTCACTTTCTGTTGGCCTAGCTTCTCTTTTAAAATATCCACCAGGAATTTTTCCTGAAGCATAATACTTCTCCTGGTAATTTACAGATAAAGGAAAATAATCGACATCTGGGTTTACTTTTTTTGCTCCAACAACAGTTGCTAGTATCACTGTCTCTCCACAAGTAGCGATTATAGCGCCATCTGCTTGTCTGGCTATTTTACCAGTTTCTAAAGTTATTTTTTTCCCAGCTACTTCAATTTCTTTTTTTATTACTTTAAACATTTATTTTCTCAAGTTTAATTTAGAAATTACGTTTTTATAAGTTTCTAATTTATTTTTTTTTAAATAATCTAGCAGTTTTTTTCTTCTATTAACTGCTTTTAGTAGACCAACTGATGAGTGCTTATCCTTTTTAAATTTTTTAATATGCTTTGATAAATTTTCAATTTTATCGGTTAATTGTGATATTTGAACACCAGAAGATCCTGTATCCTTTTCATGTACTTTTAACTCTTTAGTTTTTGATGTCATTATGTTCCTTGTTTGTGTGTTTGTTTAATTAAGTTTTCAATTTTTTCTGCATAATCAAAAGATTCATCCTTAACAAAATATACCTTTGGTAGAAATTTCATTGTAATTTTTTTAGATAACACCTTTCTGATTATAAAAGAAAACTCTTTCAATTTATCTATTGACTCATCTGCTCGTATTCCCCCCAAAGGTAGAACAAATGCTTTTGCACTTTTTAAATCTGGGCTCATTCTAACTTCAGTGACAGTTATATGTTTCGTGTCTAAGTTAGGTATTTTAGCTTCGTCTCTGATAAATATCATTCCAAGTGCTTGTTTTACCATTTCTCCAACTCTTAGCTGTCTTTGAGATAATGTTTTATTAAGTTTTGTCATTAAACGCTTCGCTCCATAATTTTAGAATTATAGACCTCTATAATGTCTTTTTTTTGAAAGTCACTGAAATCTTTCAATGTGATACCGCATTCTAGACCAACTGATACTTGTTTAGCTTGATTTTTTTCTCTAAAAATTGAGCCTATTTTACCATTAAAAATTATTGCTCCATCTCTTATCAACCTTGCGTTTGAGTCTTGAGTTATTTCACCCTCGATCACTTTAGATCCTGCTACTTTTCCTACCTTAGATACCTTAAATATCTCTAATATTTCAGCAGATCCTATAATCTTTTCTTCAATATCTGGGGACAGTAAACCTGACATTTTTTGTTTTATATGATCAAGAGCTTCGTAGATAATATTAAATGATGCAATTTTTATTTTATCTTTTTCTGCAAGGAGTTTAGCTTCTTTTGTGGATTTTACGTTAAAAGCTATTAAAGCCGCATTAGAAGCTTTTGCTAAAGATACATCCGTTTCTGTTATCATTCCTATATCTGATAATATTATCTTTGGTTTCACCTCTTCGTGTTTAATATTAGTTATTGCATTTTTAATCGCTTCTGAAGATCCATGAACATCAGATTTAATTATAATATTTAATTCTTCTGACTTTTTGTCTTTAAAAGCCGAGTCCTGTGTCGCAAAAGTTAAATTATTTTTTCCTAATTTTAACTCTTGAGATCTGCCCTCTGCTAAATTTTTTGCCTCTTTTTCTGATTGTAATACTATAAAATCATCTCCAGATTTTGATGCTCCATTGATACCTAAAACTTCAACTGGAGTAGATGGCTCTGCCTCATTAATATTTTTTCCTTGGTCATTTATAATGGCTCTAACTTTTCCCCATTTTGAACCGCTAACAAAATAGTCTCCTTTTTTTAATGTACCTGCAGTTATAATAATATTTGCTATCGGTCCTCTACCAACATCGATTCTAGACTCCAGAATTATAGCTTTAGCATTTGTCTCAAAATCAGTTTTAAGATCTAATAATTCTGACTGAAGTATTACTGACTCAATTAATTTATCTAAATTTTTTTTAGTTTTTGTAGATATTTCTACCATTAATGTATCTCCAGAAAGATCTTCTGCAATAAGCTCATGTTCAAGAAGTTGATTTTTTATTTTTTGTGGGTCTGCTTCGGGTAAATCACACTTATTTATTGCTACAACAATTGGCACTTTTGCTGCTTTAGCGTGTTTAATTGACTCAACTGTTTGGGGTTTAACTCCGTCATCTGCAGCTACAACTAGTATGACTATGTCGGTAAGCTTTGACCCTCTAGCTCTCATTTCAGTAAACGCTGCATGGCCTGGGGTATCTATAAAAGTTATTTTATTATTATCTCTACTAATCTGGTAAGCTCCAATATGTTGTGTTATACCACCGAACTCACCTGCAACTACGTTTGATTCTCTCAGTACATCCAAAACTGAGGTTTTCCCATGATCCACATGTCCCATAACAGTAACTATTGGTGCTCTATTTTTTAGATTTTCAGTTTTTACCTCTTTTATTTTTTCTATTATTTCTTCAGTTTTTGCTTCTTTAATAGGATTATGACCAAATTCTTTAACTAAATATTCTGCAGTATCGCCATCAATAGTATGGTTTATAGTAACTGTTACTCCCATTCCCAAAAGATGTTTAATTATACTGCTTGATTGTTCCGCCATTCTGTTTGCAAGTTCCCTAATTGTTACGAATTCAGGTATTTTTACATCTCTTTTAACAGGTTTTAAATTTTCTTTTGAAATTATTTTTTTTTGTTCTCTGTTTTCTTTTAGTTTAGCTCTTTTTAGAGATGCCAAACTTCTAGATTTTGTATCAGCATCCTCTTCACTTAGTGCTCTAGAAATTGTTAATTTTAGTTCTCTCCTTTTACCGCCTAGCTTATTCTTATTTTCTTTATTAATCTCTTCACCTTTAACTCTTTTAGTGGCTCTTTGTTCAGCTAGTTTTCTTTTCTCATAGTCAGACGTAAATCCAGGTGTTTTTGGATTAATAAAAGGTTTTTTTATTTTTAAATTATCAACTTTATTTATAGACTTTGTAAAAGTTTTCTTTTTTGAGTAACCAACATTTTTTTTTTCTATGATTATCGAGTTTTTAGGCTGATATTTAGCTCTTTCTATATTCGAAATAGTCTTTTTTGTATTTCCTGAAATAGAAAGTTTTAATTTTTTTTTTTCCATTTTTCATCTCTCAATCTTTATAAATTTTTTCTCTTGCAGACATTATTAGATTATCTGCCTCACTTTTCGACAAAGCAAATTCTTCTAAATATCCTTTAATCTTTACTCTTTCACCTTTTACAACATCATAACTACCTGTAAGTTCATCTGACGCAAGGTCTGCAAAATCTGTAAGATTCAGAATTTTTTGTTCACCTAATGTTACAAGCATGCCTGGTGTTAAGCCCTTATGTTCAATTAAATCGTTATTCATACCTAAATCTTTTATTTTTTTTGAAATTTCTTCTTGTTCTTTTTGAAAAGACTCTTTTGCTCGATCTATTAACTCTTTTGCTGTTTCTTCTTCTATTCCTTCTATTTTACTTAATGCCTCTACAGAACTCTCTTTAATATCATCTATAGATGTAAAGCCTTCAGCAACAAGTAATTGGCCAAGAGTTTCCTCAACCTCAAGATTTTTTATAAAATTATCTGTTTTTTCCTTAAACTCAATTTGCCGTCTTTCCGAGTCTTCCTCATCTGTCATTATATTAATCTCATAATTTAATAACTTTGTAGCCAACCTAACATTTTGACCTCTACGTCCAATTGCCTTACTTAAATTCTCTTCATTTAAAATAACATCAAGTTTTCTGCCTTCATTATCTACATTCACTCTTTGAATTTCTGCAGGTGATAATGCATTCGAAACCACTACAGCTGGATCTTCAGACCAATTTACAATGTCAATTTTTTCACCCTGCAATTCGTTTACTACAGCTTGAACTCTACTACCTCTCATTCCTACACAAGCCCCAACTGGATCTAATGATGTATCTATAGCTTTAACACATATTTTAGCTCTACTACCTGGATCTCTTGCAGAAGATTTAATTTCGATAAGACCATCGTAAATTTCTGGAACTTCTTGTATAAAAAGTTTTTCCATAAACTTTGGATGAGCTCTTGATAAAAATATTTGTTGGCCCCTTGGCTCTCTTCTTACATCAAGGCAATAAGCTTTAACTCTATCTCCTGCTTTAATATTTTCTCTAGGTATCATTTCATTTTTTTGAATTATTGACTCTGTTCTACCCAAATCAACAATAACATTTCCATACTCTATTCTTTTAACAATTCCACTTAAAATAGTATCTTTTTTATCTATAAAGTCATTATATTGTCTTTCCCTCTCTGCTTCTCTAACATTAAAAGAAATCACTTGCTTTGCAGTTTGAGCTGCTATCCTTCCAAAATCAAACGAAGGCAAAGGTTGCAATATTTCATCTCCAATTTTCTTATTTTTGTTATCATCACTTATAGAAGTTGCTTGCTCTAAACTAATTTCTATGTTTTGATTTTCAGGATTTTCAACAATTGTTAGCTGTCTAAATATTCCTATTTCTCCATTTTCTCTGTTGATTTCAACTTTAATTATGTTTTCTGCACCAAATTTTGACTTTGCAGCTTTTGCTATACCGCTCTCCATAGAGTCTATAATTAACTCTTTATCTATCGACTTCTCAAGCGCAACCGCTTCTGCAATTCTAAGTAACTCTAATTTATCTGATCTTCTGTTTAACATTTTACTCCAAAAAAAAATGGGCCGAAGCCCATTTTGAAATTTCAATAATGTACTTTGAATATATTTACTTTTTTATAATTATCAACTTTTACTTTTTAAAAACAGCTGATTTATCAGTTTTTTCCCAAGAAAAGGATCCATCTGATCCAGGATCTCTACCAAAATGTCCATAAGCAGCCGTTTTTTGATATATTGGCTTATTCAAACCTAGCATTTCCCTAATTCCTCTAGGAGTTAAATCAAAATTTTCGCTAATCAATTTTTCAACATGACTATTTTTTTCCTCATTATTATCAAATAAATCAACATAAATTGATAGCGGTTTTGAAACTCCAATTGCGTAAGCTAATTGGATTAAACATTTTTCAGCAATCCCTGAAGCAACTACATTTTTTGCTAAATATCTTGATGCGTAAGCAGCAGATCTATCAACCTTAGTTGGATCTTTACCAGAAAAAGCACCACCACCGTGTGGTGCTGCACCACCGTATGTATCTACAATTATTTTTCGACCTGTTAATCCACTATCCCCATCAGGTCCACCAATAACAAAATTTCCAGTTGGATTTACATAAATTTCATTTTCATCAAGATTTGATAATAATGATTTTGGGATTGATTTTTCTATGTAAGGCTTGACCAATTCTCTAACTTGAGATTGATTTACTTCTGCTGAGTGTTGGGTTGAAATTACAACTGATTTAACATTAGCAGGTTTACCATCTTTATACTCTATTGTAATTTGACTTTTAGAATCAGGCTCGATATTTTTTAATTTTCCAGATTTACGATCCTCAGCCATCAATCTTAAAATTTTATGCGAATAATGTATTGGTGCTGGCATAAGCACATCAGTTTCATTACAGGCATATCCAAACATTATACCTTGATCACCAGCTCCTTCATCTTTATTTCCAGATGAATCGACTCCCATTGCAATATCGGATGATTGCGAGTGGAGGTGACTTTCTATTTTGGTAGCCTCTTTATAAGTAAATCCATCTTGATCATATCCTATATCCTTTATGCAATCTCTCACTTTGGAAATTAATTCATCTTTATTTATTTCAGGACCTCTAGTCTCTCCAGCTAGCACAACTTTATTTGTGGTTGTAAGAGTCTCACAAGCTACTCTTGACTGAGGTTCTGAGCCTAAATATGTGTCTACAACCATATCTGAAATTCTGTCACAAACTTTGTCAGGATGTCCCTCTGAAACTGACTCACTTGTGAATAAAAAATTTTTTTTCATAGTTTCTCCCTTTTAATTTTAAAAAAAAAATTAACGTAATATAAAAAAACATAAAATAAAAGTATAACTTGTTGCCAAATGTACTAAATATAGTTTTTTTAGTTTTTCTAAAACTATTTACCTCAAATACTCCCTTGTCAGTTGATTCAATTTTTTTCTCTATTTCACCTGTTGGATTTATAAAAGCAGATGTCCCGTTATTTGCAACACGTATTAAATTTTTACCTTCCTCAATAGCTCTAAATTTTGAATGCGAAAAATGTTGATCTAGACCGATTGAATTTTTAAACCATCCATCTTCAGAAATATTTAATATTAAATCATATATCTCTTTTTTTTTATTTAAATTTCCAGAATAAATTATTTCATAACAAATTAATGGAAGAAATCTTATATCGTTTATTTTTATAACCTCTCTATTTTTACTTGGACTAAAAGATTGATATCCTTGAGTAATTTTTTTAAAACCAAACTTTTTAATTAAGTTTTCAAATGGTAGAAATTCACCAAAAGGAACAAGTTTATTTTTACTATAGATAGCCAACGTATCAACATTGTCATTAATTACTGCTAGTGAATTATAAATTTTTGATTTATAATTACTATTAATCCCCAAAATTATTTTGTGATTTTTAGAAAAATTTTTGGTAAATAGCGATTTGAAATTTTTTAATTCACTTAAACTTAGACCTGTTAGAGTACCTTCTGGAAAAATAAAAATTGTTTTTTCATTTAAATTTGGCTTACTCAATTGAATTAGTTCGTTTATAATTTGGATAGGATTGTTTAGATATAAATATCTTTCAATCTCAATTTTGGGAGAAATTATTTTTATTTTAGAATTTAATTTTTTTTCATCAGCGTAGTCAAAATTTTTTATTTCTGTGACTCCATATATATAGTTCGCTAATACGACAATAATAACTACAAAAGATACAGAAATTTTTTTGTAAAGATTTTCTTTTAAAAAAAAAATAGACGGAACTAAGAATATTGTTATAACCAAAAAGTTTAGTAAATCTGTGCCAATAATTTTTAAAATTTGAATAAATTCAATATAATTTGATAAACTGAACACTAAGTAATTCCAAGGAAATCCTCCAAAAATAATTCCTCTAATAAATTCTATAATAGAAAAAATAGAGGCAAATATTAATAATGAATTAAAATTATTATTTAATTTTATAAAACAACATATGAGTGTAATTAAGCCATAAAATAAACCAATGAACAAAGGTAATAATACAAAAGCAAAAGGAATCAAAGGTTTGAAGTTTTCATCAAATGTTAAAGAGTTTACTAGCCAGTAAAGGTTTGAAATAAAATATCCAAATCCAAACGACCATCCTATTATAAATGACTTTATTTTATCAAATTCATAGTTTTTGAGAAAAAATATAAGGAATAAAGGCAATGTAATAAAATTTAGAAATAAATAATTGAAAGGCGGTAAACTTAAAGATGTAATTATACCTAATATAATCGGTATAGAAATTATTATTAAATAATTTTTAGATTTTATTTTCAATTTTTTTATTAAGATGTCTTAAAATTAAATTTTCTTTAATACTCATTTTATCATAATCTTTATTTTTTATATGATCATAACCGATTAGATGTAAATAACCATGTACCCACATTTTATTTAGTTCTTTTTTAAAATTTGTTAGCAAGGATCTTGTATTTATTACCTCGTAGCAAATGGCTATATCTCCAATATAATTTTTATTTCCAATATGTCCTTTGATTGGAAAGGAGAGAACATCTGTTATTCTATTTTTATTTCTAAAATCTTTATTTAGTTTTTTTATTTTATTTTTTTTTGTTAGTAAAATTGTAAACTCTTGTTTTTTATTTCTACAAAATGGAATTTTTTCCATTTTTTTAATTTCTGTATTTATAAATCTTTGAGGGTTTTTAATTTTTTTTTTCCAAGCTAAGTTATCAATTAGGACAGTTGCTTTTATCATTCATCATTAATTTTATCATTGTAAGCTTTTACAATTTTTGAGACTAGTGGATGTCTAATAACATCTTTATGATTAAAATCTACTACGGATATTTCTTTTAAGTGACTTAAAATTTTTTTTGAACTATTTAAACCTGAAAGACTTTTATTTGGTAAATCTATTTGAGATGGATCACCATTAATTACAATTTTCGAATTTTCACCAATTCTAGTCAAGAACATTTTAATTTGGGTATTCGTAGCATTTTGAGCTTCATCTAAGATCGCAAAGGAATTTTTCAAAGTTCTACCTCTCATAAATGCCAAAGGCGCAATTTCAATATCACCCACTTCTATTTTCTTTTGTATTTTTTCAAAGTCTAGTAGATCGTATAAAGAATCATAAAGAGGTCTTAAATAGGGATCAACTTTTTCTCTCATATCTCCTGGTAAAAAGCCCAATCTCTCTCCCGCTTCAACCGCTGGTCTCGAAAGAATTATTCTTTCAATTTTTTTATCCAAAAGCATTGTTAAAGCAACAGCAACTGCTAAAAATGTCTTGCCAGTACCCGCAGGCCCAGCTGAAATAATAATATCCTTTTCCCTTAATGCTTTTACATAATTTTTTTGGCCTTCTGATCTTGGAATTACAGACTTTTTCGGCGTTTTGATTATGTAATCAACATTTGTTTTTTTTGAGTTAAGCTTTTCATTTATCATAAAATTGTTTACCGAAGAAATTATATCTTTTTTTTCAATTGTTCCATTAATTATAAATTGTTCTAATAAAAAATTAATAGCATTTTTTACTAGCTCGTTTTTTTTAGCATCACTTTTCACTAAAATTGAATTTCCTCTGGTAAAAATGTTTGTTTGAGTGATTTTTTCTAATTCTTTAATATTATTATTGAATTCACCTGAAACACCAAGCAAATGCTCATTATTATTAAAGATAATACTTAAACTATTATTCTCAGAATATAAGTATTTTAACTGGCTTGCTATTTTCTTAGGTGCTGTTGTTCTCAAATTAAGCTGCTCTCATTTTATTTTTAACTACTATATCTCCGAACAAAGTAAGTTGATTAACTTTTTTAATTTTAATTTTGACAATTTTTCCAATTTCTTTAGTTTCTCCATTAAATATTACAGGATTTAAAAAAATATTTCTACCAAACAATTTATGGTCATCCTTCATGTGATTTTCTACTAACACATCAATGCTTTTACCTATTAAATTTTCATTGAATTTTAATTGATAATTAAATAAAACACTTTGGATCTCTAATAATCTTTCTTTTGCAGTTTCACTTTTTACATTTTCTAATTTCGAGGCTACTGTTCCTGGTCTTGGGCTAAAGATAAATGAATAAGAATTAATAAATTTAATCTTATTAATTAAATTTAAGGTATCTTTAAAATCTTTTTCAGTCTCACCGGGATAACCAATTATAAAATCACTTGAAAATTGAATGTTTGAATTGATTTGTTTAAGCTTTTTAAAAATTGAATAATAATGGTCTGTTGTATGATTTCTATTCATAAGTTTCAATATTCTATCTGAGCCACTTTGTATTGGTAAATGAACAAATGGCATAATTTTTTTACATGAAGAATAAATATCTATTAAATCATCAGTCATATCTATAGGGTGGGACGTTGTATAACGTATTCTTTTTAATTCTCTAATTTTTTCTAGCTCAATAATTAAATCTGACAATTTATAAATTTTTGTTTTTTTTTTGAAACAATATGCATTTACATTTTGTCCTAAAAGAATTATTTCTTTCGTTCCGTTTTTAACAAGATGCTCAGCCTCTTTTAAGATTTCATCAAAGGATCTAGATAATTCTGGTCCCCTAGTGTACGGCACCACACAAAAATGACAAAATTTATCACAACCTTCTTGAATTGTTAAAAATGACGACACTTTATTGTCTTTATTTTCTATTTTGTCAAAATACAAAAATTTATCAAGGGTATCAAATTCTGTTTCCTGTGCTTTTTTTTTATCTATATCAAAATTTTTAAGAATCTCATTTATCTTATGATAAGACTGTGGTCCCATCACAATATCGACATATGGTTCTCTTTTAATTATCTCGTCGTTTTCAGCCTGGGCTACACATCCGGTAACGATTACAGTAGGTTTAATTTTATTCTTAAAATGTTTTTTAAGCCTACCAATTTCATGAAAAACTTTTTCTTTTGCTTTATCTCTGATATGGCAAGTATTAAGCACATAGCAATCTGCTTTTGTATAATCATCTGTCCTATTAAATCCAATTTTTTTAACTGAGTCATATATTCGGTTAGAATCATACTCATTCATTTGACAACCAAATGTTTTAATAAATATTCTTTTTTCCATTAATCAGTTTTTTTTTTGTGCAATACAACTCTAATTTATGATCTACAAGATTATATCCATATTTTTCAGCTACTTTTTTTTGAAGCTTTTCTATTTCTTCATCTACAAATTCAATAATATCTCCAGTCTTTATATCAATTAAATGATCATGATGACTTTCGCTTAAAGCCTCATATCTTGCCTTTCCTCCCTTAAAGTCGTGTTTAACTAATATACCAGACTCCTCAAAAAGCTTAACTGTTCTATAAACTGTTGCTATACTTATTTTTGGATCAATCTTAATAACTCTATTGTAGAGTTCATCAACATCAGGATGATCAGCTTCACCGTAAGTTTCTTTTGACTGGCCTAAAACTCTTGCAATTATCTTTCTTTGGTCGGTAAGCTTAACACCTTTTTCTATACACATATCTACAATCTTTTCTGACATACTTTATTTTAACTCGAATAATTAGGTTTAATCAAATTTTTTTTTAAAGCTCCATTATTAGCAAGAATTAATAATTTTTCATGATTTTGGTCGACAAATTGACATGTTCTAAAACCATATAAATCTATATTATTTACAATACATATCGATTTTATCACGGATATTGATGTTCTTATTCCTGAAAATTTTCCTGGTCCTTGGTTAATAAATATTTTTTTAAAGTTTTTCATTTTAAGATTACTTTTTTCAACGAAATTAAATAATAGTGGAGCAAAATTATTAAAATTTTCTCTATTGTTTAAATGTTCGGTAGTATATGATTTATCTTTATCTATGGCCTTAAAAAAAATTTTATCATTTGCAGCATCTATAATTAAAATTTTCATATATTTTTATTTTATAGCAAATGGCATGACACTAGCAAATAATAATAAAATTTATGAGAAAGATGAAGGTATATTATCTATAATGTACCATAGATTTAATGAAAATGAATATCCATCAACAAATATTCGTATGGATGTTTTTAAAAAACAAATTGAACTTATTAAAGAAAATAATATTAAATTTATTAATCCCGATGAATTCGATAAAAATTTCAGTATTCCTAAACAAGAAAAAAAAATATTAATTACTATTGATGACGGTTTTTCCTCGTTTTACAAGAATGCTTGGCCTTATTTAAGAAAAAATAAAATTCCTTTTTTGCTTTTTATATCAACTAAACAAGTTGGAAATAATGGTTATATGAGTTGGGCACAAATTAAAGAAATTGATAAAGAAAGTTTTGCATTTATTGGTAATCATTCATATTCGCATGATTATCTAACAAATTATAAATTTAATGATTTTGTTAAAGATATAAATAGATCGATAGACGAATTTAAGATAAATCTAGAATACAATCCAATATATTTTTCTTACCCATTTGGAGAATTTAGCTTAGAACAAAAAAAATTTATAAAAAAAAAGTTTAAATATGGATTTGGACAGCATTCTGGTGTTATAGATATAAATAAAGATAAATTTGAGCTACCAAGATTTCCAATAAATGAAAAATATGGTGATTTGGATAGATTTAAATTTTTAATTAAACTTCAACCACTACAATACAAATCATTAAAACCAGAGGAAAAATTTTTAGAATTGAAATATAATCCACCAAGCATAACCGTTGAATTTTTTAAAAATCAAATAAATTTAAATAATATAAATTGCTTTTCTAATGAGGGAGGAGATTGGAAACCTGCTGAGGTAAAAATGACAAATTATATTTTAGAAATAAAATTAAAGGAAAAATTTATTCCAAGACGAGGAAGAATAAATTGCTCATTGAATGATAACTCGAATTGGCGATGGTTCGGAACTCAGTTTACGATAAAGGATTAAATTACATTCTTAATTTTTTTACTTCGAGGTAAAATTTTTGCATCATCAAAATCTGTTAAAGAGTTTTGTTCTATAATTTTTTTTAATACTTTTGTATATTCCTTTCCTGTTTCTGCATATTGATCTAAAAAATCAACTAGTTCTAAACTCATCAATTTTGAATAATTGTCTCTTTGTATTGCTCTTTCTTTTCTAAAATTTCTATAACTTGAGTGGGTATTCAGATTTCTTAAATAAGCCCTTACCGAAGCTCTTAAAACTTTGAATTTCATAACTTTATGTTTTGTATCACTATCTGCTGCTGCTGGTTTTATTCCTTCACCTGACCATGTCCATTGCCCAAATAATGCGTTACCTTGAATTGCAAATCTTGATGTGCCCCAACCTGTTTCCTTAGCTGCTTGTGCTATAGCTATAGAGACTGGAACAACATCCATCCTTATTTTAAGTGTTGATAAATCTTTATCAACTATACCATATTGCTGAAATTTTTTTTCAAGCCATAGTTTTTCTTTTCTTGTGTTATTATTTTTATTAAGAATAGAAAAAAGCATTTTTCGATCTATTTTAACGCTATTATTTTCCTCTAAGATTAACGGTAAAACAATTTTTATAAATAGATCTTTTTTCTTTTTTGAACTTTCAAATTGTTTTAATTCAGAAGGAAGTAAATTAATTTCTATTGGTTTTACAACTTTATTTTTTCTAATAGATTTTAGATTGTAATTTGTATCTTTAAACAATTGATCTAAAGTTGAAGCATTTAATCTAACAACATCAGTTGGACTATTTTCGTTAATATCAAAAATATCATCAAATAAGTTTTTTATATTTAATTGGGTATCTAAATCATTGCCAACATCATAAGTTTTGCCTTCTAAAGTATTTTTAAAAATCTTTTTTGAGTTATTTTCAACAACTTGGCTTTTTATAAAAATTGAGCTTCCAAAATCTGCAATAATAGGAACTACAGAAAAAAATATTATTAGACAAATCCCTGATAATACTGTTCCATAAAAACTCTTCAGGTCTTTACTAGGTTTAGCTTTTGGAATACTAAATTTTTTTCGTAAAATTATTTTATAATTTTTAATCTTAAACATCGACTCAGTTATAACAAATATTTCCTAAATTCGCTATACTGCTAAAACTTCCTTTACTTCTGGAATATAGTGACAAAGTAAGTTTTGTACCCCTCGTTTTAAAGTCATTGTAGAGCTTGGGCAGCCTGAACAACTTCCTTGAAGTTCAACTTTTACAACGCCATTGTTAAATTCTTTAAACTTTATATCTCCACCATCTTTTGCTACTGCTGGTTTTATTTTCGTCTCTAATAATTTAATAATTTTTTTTTCTATTTCAGTGTAATTTTGATTTTTTTCATCAAAACTTTTTTCACTTATAACACATTCTTTTCCTTCAGAATAATAATCATTAATTAAAGAAATTATTATATGTTTTAATTCTTCCCAGGGAATATCTGACCTTTTATTTACAGATATAAAATCATCGGATAGATGCACTCCAATAATGCCATCAACAGAAAATATATTTCTTACAAGTTCATTACTCGATTGGTTTTTGTTTGTGATTTCAATTGAACCTATTAATGACACTTTCTTCCCAGGAATAAATTTTAAGGAGTTTGGGTTTGGAGTTATCTGCGTTTGTACAAACATACTCTAGATATAATAGCAGAATTTAAAAATTAAAGGTCTTTATCTAAAATCCTATAATTTCTTTTATTTCTTTGACCTTTTTTGATGCAATTTTATCTGCTTTTTCAGCACCTTGCTCTAAAATTTCATCAATAAACCTATTGTCTTTATTGAGTTTATTTATTTCCTTAGAAATAGGTTCTACATTAGATACTACTAATTCTGCTAATCTATTTTTAAAATCTGAAAAGTTTTTATTTGAAAATTCTTCAATAGTTTTGGTTTCAGACTGATTACTTAAACTTGAGTAAATATTGTATAAATTTTTAATTTCATTTCTTTTCTCTATATCTGATTTACTTTTAGGCATCGGATCGTTATCTGTTTTAGCTTTTTTAATTTTATTAATTATTTGATCATTACTATCATTTAAATTAATTCTACTTAAATCAGAAGGATCAGATTTACTCATCTTTTTAGTCCCATCTTTTAAACTCATAATTCTTGAAAATTCTCTCTGAATCAATGGCTCAGGTACTTTTAGAAAATTTTGAGATTTATATTCTAAATTAAATCTTTGAGCTATATCTCTAGTTAACTCTAAGTGTTGTTTTTGGTCTTCACCAACAGGAACATGGGTTGTATCATAAAGAATTATATCGGCAGCCATTAAAACTGGATATATGTACAATCCTACACTTGCCTTTTCTTTGTCCTTACCAGCTTTCTCTTTAAATTGAGTCATTCTATTTAGCCATCCCATCCTGGCAATACAGCTAAAGATCCAAGAACATTCTGCGTGTGCAGATACGCTAGACTGATTGAAAATTATAGAGTTTTTTGGATTAATACCACTTGCGATAAATGCCGCCGCTGTCTCACGAATATTATTTTTTAAAATTTTTGAGTTAATCTTGTTGGTAATTGCATGCAGATCTACCACACAATATACACATTCATTCTCTTTATCATTTTGTAATTTAACAAAATTTTTGATCGCTCCTATATAATTACCCAAATGAAGATTTCCAGTTGGTTGAACTCCTGAAAATATTTTTTTTTTCATGTTAATATTTTTGTTTGATATCGGATACTTTAAACGCTTTAGTAAAAATTGAAACAATTATATAAATTATAAAGGTAAATATCACAATTAATAAAATAGTTAAAAGTTTAAACTCACTATTATAACTTAAATAATTATGGAAAAAACTTATTAATTTATAATAAATAAATATGACCAATATATTAGTTAAAAAAATCCTCAACACATTTATTTTGAAAGTTTCATGAGTTGAAAAGTAATTTTTACTTATTACAAAAATTAATAAAAGAAATGTATTAAACCAAGCTGCAACTGTAGTCGCAATTGGAATTATAATAAAACCGTAATCATTGAAAAAATAAAGACTTAGAAAAATATTTATAATTACAGATATAAGAGAAAAATAAAAAGGTATTTTAGTATTATCTCTAGCAAATAAAAAACTTGAAAATATTTTTGTTAATGAATATGCAGGCAAACCTAATGAAAAATAAAATAATGCACTGGCAGAATTTATTACACCTTCATAATCAAAAGATCCATACCCAAATAACGCCGATGTAATTTCTTCTGCAGAAATTAGTAAAGCCAGTGTAGCTGGTAAGCTTAAAAAAAGACTTAGCTCGATTGCTTTATTTTGAATAAATTTAATTTTAGCAGTGTTATTTGTTTTGATATACTCTGACAATTTAGGTAAAACGACTGCTCCTATTGCAATGCCCGCAATGGCTAGATTGATTTGATAAATTCTATCAGCATAATAAAGGTAAGAAACAGCACTAGCTTGAAAGGATGCAATTATTGTGCCTACTAATATATTAATTTGCGTAACCCCTGACGCGAAAATACTAGGAAGTAATTTTCTAAAAAATTTTTTAATTTTTTTATCAATTTTAAAATTTAAAGAAATTTTTGGAAAATAAAACTTTTTAGTAAAAAAAATCAAAGTTAGTAGCTGAACTACGCCTGATAAAGAAATTATATACGAAACTCCTAATACCAAATTATTTTCTAAGTTGTCAAAGTACAGTAGTGCGAATATTAAAAATATATTTAGTATTATCGGAGAAGCTGCTGCAATAGCAAATTTGTTATGAGAGTTTAAGATTGCTGAAAAAAAAGATGACAAACTTACAAATAATAAGAATGGAAATGTAATTCTTGTCAACTTTACTGTTAAATCAAATTTGTCAGAATTTTCATTGAATCCAGGGGCAATCAAAAAAATAAAATTTGGCATAAAAATTTCTGCTAAAATTGTTAAAATTAGAAGAGATAACAAAAGTAAATTAAATATCTTACCAGCAAATTTTTTTGAGTTTTTTATTCCTCTTACTTTTTCAGAAGTATAACTTGGCACAAATGCTGCATTAAAAGTTCCTTCAGAAAATAATCTTCTAAAAGTATTTGGTAATCTAAATGCAACAAAAAAAGCATCTGCCATTGGTCCAGATCCTAAAAAAATAGCTATGAGAACATCTCTAATATAGCCAAGAACCCTACTAATTAGAGTAAAAAAACCAAAAGCCCCAGTTGACTTAATTAAGTTCATAAATCATATTAGTCTTAATTTTGATCTATTTGTATACCTAAATATAAAAAATGAAAAAATCTAAGATCCACCATTATTCAGATAAAGAGGCTTTAGAATTTCATAATTCAAGCAAACCTGGAAAGATTGAGATTAATTCATCTAAACCAATGACAACTAAAAGAGATTTAGCACTTGCTTATTCTCCAGGTGTGGCTGCCCCAGTTAAAGCAATATCAAAAAATCCTGATTTGGCTTACGACTATACTACTAAAGGCAATCTAGTAGCAGTGATTAGTAATGGTTCGGCAATTCTTGGTTTAGGTAACCTCGGAGCATTAGCCTCAAAACCAGTTATGGAAGGAAAAGCAATTTTATTTAAAAGATTTGCGGATATTGATTCTATTGATTTAGAAATTAATTCCAAAAATGTAGATGAAATTGTGAACAGCATTAAAAATTTTGCATTAAGTTTTGGTGGTATTAATTTAGAGGATATAGCTGCGCCAGATTGTTTCCTAATTGAGGAAAAATTAAAAAAATTACTTAATATCCCAGTTTTTCATGACGACCAACATGGAACAGCGATTATTACTTCGGCAGCTTTAATTAACGCATTAGATTTAGCAAAAAAAGAAATAAATAAAGTTAAGATAGTGATTAATGGAGCTGGTGCTTCTGCAATGGCCTGTGTAAATTTATTTAAAAAAAATGGTGTACCTCAAAAAAACATTACTATGCTTGATAGAAAAGGAGTTATTTATAAAGGTAGAAAAAATTTGAGTATTTGGAAATCTGCTCATGCAATTCAAACAAATTATAGAACCTTGAAAGAAGTAATAAAAAATGCAGATGTTTTTTTAGGATTATCCTCAGCAGGAATTTTAAAAAAAGAAATGGTTAAAACAATGGCAAAAAATCCAATTATTTTTGCTTGTGCTAATCCCGACCCTGAGATTACACCTGAAGAGATTGATGAAGTTAGAAGTGATGCGATTGTTGCAACCGGAAGATCAGATTACCCAAACCAAGTAAATAATTTACTTGGATTTCCATACATATTTAGAGGCGCACTTGATGTGAGAGCCAAAACGATAAATGAAGAAATGAAATTGGCAGCTGTTAAGGCAATTGCTAATTTAGCGAGAGAGAGAGTACCCGATGAAGTAGCTGCTGCAATGGGTGGAGAAAGACCAGTCTATGGAAAAAATTATATCATTCCATCTACATTTGACCCAAGACTAATTAATGTAATTTCAGTTGCTGTTGCAAAGGCAGCTATTAAAAGTGGTGTTGCAAGAAAAAAAATTGAAAATTTTGATTTATATTCAGAAAAACTGAAGCAAAGATTAGACCCATCTGTAACAATAATGCAAGGTATTAATAACCAAATTAAGAAAACACAAAAAAAAGTAGTTTTTGCTGACGGAGAGGATGAAAATACTTTAAAAGCTGCAATCGCTTTTAAAAATAGTGGGTTAGGAACACCAATCATTATCGCAAAAGAAAAGGTAATTAAACAACGTCTTAAGGAAATTGGATATAGCGAGAATTTCAATATTGAAATAATTAATTCTACAAAAAAGAAATTAAGAGAAAAATATGTTCAATACATCTTCCAAAAACTACATAGAGAAAGAGGTCTATTAGAAAGAGATTGTGACAGAATGATTAGAAATGATAGAGTTGTATGGGGTTCTTGCATGGTTGCATGTGGTGATGCAGATGCAATGGTAACAGGAAATACTAGAAGATACGGTCAATCATTAGAAAAAATAATCAAAATTATAGATCCAAGGCCAGGTGAAATAATGTTCGGTTTAAATATGGTGGTAAATAAAGGAAGAACAGTTTTTATTGGTGATACTAATGTTCACGAATATCCAACCTCAGAACAAATGGCTCAAATTGCGATATCTGCTGCCAGAGTTGTAAGATTATTTGGTTTTGATCCAAAAATAGCTTTTCTATCTCATTCAACATTTGGACAACCATTAACAAGTAGAACAAAGCATATTAGGGATGCTGTATCTATCTTAAAAGATAAAAATGTAGATTTTAAATTTGATGGTGACATGCAGCCTGATGTTGCTTTGAATGAAGAATATAAAGAACTTTATCCATTCTCAGAAATAGTTGGTAATGCAAATGTTCTGATTATGCCAGGTCAACATAGTGCAGCTATTTCTCATAAAATTATGAAGACGCTTGGAGGAGCAAAAGTAATAGGACCTCTTCTTATTGGTTTAGGTGGTGCTATTGAAATAGCACCTTTAAGATCATCAACATCTGATATTTTAAACCTAGCTTCTGTTGCGGCATATTCAGCAGGTGTAATTGATTACAAAAAAAAAATTAGTCTTTTTTAATTCTTAAATCTTTCACTAACAAAATACTTGCTATAACATCTTCTACATCCAAAATTGATTTTGCTTCTGAAACAACATCATCTCTCTCATTTTTAGTTTCTGCAATTCCATATATATATATTTTTTTCTTATAGGTATCTATATTGTAATTTGCAGATTTAATATTTTTGTTAAATATTAATGCTGATCTTAATTGAGAGGTAATTAATAGATCTTTTGCAGACTGACTAAAATTAAATTCATCTTTAATTTTTAAGTCATTTCTCACAGATCTGGTTCCTTTAACTTCCCATGCCATCTTAGTTATTTTTAATTTTTCTTCAGGGGTATTAATTTTACCAGTAATAAATATTCTGCCATCAAGAACTTTTGTTTTTACATTAAAAATATAGTCTTTATTCTCAAGTAATAATTTCGCTGTTAAATTTTTTTGCATTATAGTGTCATCAATTTGAGTTCCTAAAGTTCTTGGATCCATAGCAATACTTACTCCACTTCCAAAAACTCCTGCAGAACTAACTCCCACACAACCGGTAAGAATAAAAAATAAAAAAATTGTTATTAAATTTCTTGCATTCATTTTTTTAAATTTAAACAAAAATCATATACAATTTTTTTTGGTATATTTTTATTTTCACAAATTATATTTACAATATCTTTCACACTTAATTTGTTAATTAATTTTTTAATTTTAACCTTATCTGATTCGTTCAAGATCTCTAAATTTTTTGCTTTAAAAAGTTTCTGAGAAACTACAATAGTAATTTCACCTTTTAATGAAATATCAAATTTTTTAAAATCTTTAATTTTTAATCTATAAAAATGCTCATAAATTTTTGTTATTTCTTTACAAATAACAATTTCTCTATCTGAAAAATAATCTATAAAAGGATCTAATATTTTATTTATTTTTTTTGATGATATAAAAAAAATAATTGAGTTCTCGAAACTAGATAATTTTTTAACTTCTTTAACAATTTGACTTTTTTTTTCAGGCAAAAAACCATAAAAATAATATTTATCAGAAAAACCACTTATAGATATTGATGTTGAGACCGCAGATGCGCCTGGTATAGGCAAAACATTAATATCATTTTTAATGCATTCTTTTATTAAAATTTTTCCTGGATCAGATATGGCTGGAGTTCCTGCATCAGATATTAGCGAAACGATTTTGTCAGATTTTAACTCTTTAATTATTTTGTGTAATTTTTCTGTTTCATTAAACTTGTGATATGAGATTAATGATGAATTGATATCATATGTATTAAGTATTTTTTTTGAAACTCTAGTATCTTCACACAATATCAAATGTGATTTTTTTAAAACATCAATTGCTCTAAGACTAATGTCTCTTAGATTTCCAATTGGTGTAGAAACTACATATAAACCATTTTTTAACTTATTTTTGACTTCTTTAGTTTGCATCTAATTAAATAAATATAGTAATACTTAATAAATGAAAACTTTAATTAAAATATTTTTTTTAAATATAGCTTTTTTTATTTGCTTATTTAGCAAAAGTATTTCCGATGAAAAAATAAAAGTTGGATTAATTGTTCCATTGACCGGAGAATATAAAGAAATAGGTAGTTCTATTGTTAAATCTGTTAACATGGCAGTTAATAAAATTAACGATAAAATTTTGGAAATTCATGTAAAAGATAACGCTTCGAATCCACGAGATACTTTTCTAGCAGCCAGTGAGCTTAATAAGTTAGGTGTAAAAATTGTTATTGGTCCAATATTCCAAGAAAACTTAAAATTATTATCAAATTTTAATGAGATAACTTTTTTATCATTCACAAATAAAATTAACAATAACCCCAAAAACGTTATTAGCGTTGGTGTAAATGCAATTTCGCAAATTAATACTATTAAAAAGTTTCAGAAGAATGATGAAATTAAAAGATCTTTATTTTTAGTACCTAATAACTCTTTTAAAAATGAAATAGATTCAGCAATAATAAAAACTAAAATAAATTTAAAAGATAAATTCATATATGATACTGATCCAACTATACTCACCTCACAGATTGAAAAAGTAACAAGATATCATCAAAGAAAACAAAATTTACTAGATGAAATAAAAAGACTTGAAGATTTTGAAGATGACAAATATGAAAATCAAATTGAAAATTTGAAAAAAAGGGATACCTTGGGAGGAATTAATTTTGACTCAGTAATAATTGGCGACTTTGACGAGGGACTTAAAAGCGTTGCTACTTCACTGTTATATACCGATGTGTCCTCAAAAAGAGTAAAATATATTACTTTAAATCAATGGTTTGATGAAACTTTAATTAAAGAAATAAATTTACAACCAATATATTTTCCTTCTGTAAATAGAAAAAACTTTTTAAAATTTAATACAGAATACTTTGATAATTTTGGAGAGTATAGTAATCAAATATCTTTTTTAAGCTACGACGTTGTTGGTTTAATATATTATTTAATCTTAAAAAATGACCATGAAATAAATAACAATTTATTTATTAAGGAGGATAAATTTAAAGGTAAAATTGGTATATTTGAAATTAATAATAACATCATTACACATCAATTAAATTTTTATGTGATTGAAAATAATAAAATTAAAAAAATTTTTTGATTTTTTGAAACGCTTTGAACCTATGATCAATTCTTTTTTTTTATTAAAATTCATCTGACCAAAAGTCTTTTTAAATCGTGATGGTATGAAAATTGGATCATACCCAAAACCTCTGTTACCTAATTTTTTTTTTGATATAGAGCCATAAACATATCCAATTCTTGTTTTATACTTTTTTTCCGACCAATATAATGTTAGCGCACATACAAATCTCGCCTTAATTTTTTTAGATTTCCACTTTTTATTTTTTGAGTAGAGCTTTTTATAAACCTTTTTTATAGCTAGATTAAAGTCGCTTTTTTTTCCTCCCCATCTAGCTGAAAATATTCCCGGCTCATTGTTTAAAATATTAATTTCAAGACCAGAGTCATCCGCTAAACATGTCATTTTTGTTTTTTTTGAGTAATATCTTGCTTTTAATAAGGAATTTTCAGCAAAAGTTTTTCCATTTTCGTGTGGGCTTTTAATATTTTTAAAATCTTTAGTTGAATAAATTTTAATACTTTTGGGTAATATTTCTCTTATTTCCTTTATTTTACCCTGATTATTTGAGCCAATTAACAAATTCGTAATTTTTTTTTTTACCATCTAGAAATTCAAAACTTCCTTACCATATATTAAGACATGACCAAAGAAAAGTCATCAAATGTTAATGCTGAAGAACTGTTAGATCAGACTAACAAAGATGATCTGGCTAACGAAGATAAATTGGAAAAAGAAAATAATGAGGAAAAATTATCACCTGAAGAAAAACTAATTGAACTTGAGGATAAACTCACGAGATCATTTGCAGAAATGGAAAATCAAAGAAGAAGGTTTGAAAAAGAAAAAGAAGATGCATTTGATTATGGTGGATTTGCATTTGCAAAAGAGGCTTTAAACTTGTTAGACAATCTAGAGAGATCGAGGCAATCTTTAGAAAATGATGAAAAGTTAAAAGATACGGATGCCCTAAAAAAAATTTCTGAACATTTAAATATTATTAGTAATGATATGATTAATATATTTAAAAAAAATGGGATTGAACCGATAAATGCTTTGGGCAAAAAATTAGATCCTAATCTACACCAGGCAATGATAGAAATTGAGGATAATGAAAAAGATGTAGGGACAGTAGTACAAGAAATCCAAAAAGGGTTTATGATGAAAGATAGATTATTAAGACCCTCTTTAGTAGGTGTTTCAAAAAAAAAAGATGAGATAGAAATCAAAAAAAATGCTGAAAATGATAAAAATACATAAAAATAGGGAAAAATTAGGGTGTCTAACTGCTTGTAGATTGAAAATTAGATACTATATGCACCATAGGATTTAAATATATGAGTAAAGTTATAGGTATAGACTTAGGAACGACAAACTCTTGTGTGGCCATAATGGAAGGTACACAGGCTAAAGTATTAGAAAACGCTGAGGGTGCAAGAACAACACCTTCTGTAGTAGCATTCACAGATAACGAAGAGAAATTAATTGGTCAACCAGCAAAAAGACAGGCAGTAACAAATCCGCAAAATACTATATTTGCTGTAAAAAGATTAATTGGAAGAAATTTCAATGAAGATAAAGTAAAAAAAGATGTACAAACTTCTCCATTCAAAATTGTAAATTCAGATAAAGGTGATGCATGGATTGAAGCACTTGGTAAAAAATTTTCTCCATCTCAAATATCTGCTTTTATTTTACAAAAGATGAAAGAAACTGCTGAAAAATATCTTGGGCAAGAGGTTTCTAAAGCTGTCATTACTGTTCCAGCCTATTTTAACGATGCACAAAGACAAGCAACAAAAGATGCAGGAAAAATCGCTGGACTGGAAGTTTTGAGAATTATTAATGAGCCTACAGCAGCATCTTTGGCTTATGGTTTAGACAAAAAAACCAACAAAAAAATTGCAGTTTATGATCTTGGGGGTGGAACGTTTGATGTTTCAATTTTGGAATTGGGAGATGGTGTGTTCGAAGTTAAATCAACCAATGGTGATACATTTCTTGGTGGTGAGGACTTCGACAATGCAATAGTTGACTATTTGTTAGCAGAATTCAAAAAAGATAACGGTATAGATTTAAAATCCGATAAACTTGCTTTACAAAGGTTAAAAGAGGCTGCTGAAAAAGCTAAAATTGAGTTATCTTCTGCAGCACAAACTGAAATTAATTTACCTTTTATAACTGCAGATAAAACTGGTCCTAAACATATCAATTTGAAAATGACTAGAGCAAAACTTGAGGCTCTTGTGGAAGATCTTATAACAAGAACTATCCCACCTTGCAAAACCGCATTAACAGATGCTGGACTTTCAGCAAATGAGATTGATGAAGTTATATTAGTTGGTGGTATGACTCGGATGCCCAAAGTTATAGAAGAAGTTAAAAATTTTTTTGGCAAAGAGCCCAATAAATCAGTAAATCCAGATGAGGTAGTTGCAATGGGAGCTGCAATACAAGCAGGCGTTCTTCAAGGTGATGTTAAGGATGTTTTATTGCTTGATGTAACTCCACTTTCATTAGGAATAGAAACTTTAGGTGGTGTATCAACAAAATTAATAGATAAAAATACTACAATTCCAACAAAAAAAAGCCAAGTGTTTTCAACAGCTGAAGATAACCAGCCAGCTGTTTCTATAAGAGTTCTTCAAGGAGAAAGAGAAATGGCATCTGATAACAAAATACTAGGTAATTTTGAATTGGTAGGTATAGCTCCTGCTCCACGAGGAGTTCCACAAATTGAAGTTACTTTTGATATAGATGCGAATGGTATAGTTAATGTTTCAGCTAAGGATAAGGGAACTGGTAAAGAACAAAAAATACAAATTCAAGCTTCAGGGGGTTTATCTGATGAGGAAATTAATAAAATGGTTAAAGATGCTGAAGCCAATAAAGATGCTGATAAGAAAAAGAGAGAAGCGGTTGATGCAAGAAACCAAGCCGATACTCTACTTCATTCAACAGAAAAAAATTTAAAAGAACATGGTAGTAAAGTTTCTGATGCCGACAAAAAAGCGATAGAAGATGCTTCTTCTAACTTGCGGAATGCATTAAAAGGAACTGATATAGAAGATATTAAGAAAAAAACACAGGATTTAGTTCAGGCATCAATGAAGCTTGGTGAAGCAATTTATAAATCACAGCAAAGTGCAAAACCAGGTGACACACCTAAAGATGCAAAAAAAGAAAAGGGACAAAAAGACGAAAATGTTGTTGATGCAGATTTTGAGGAAGTAAAAGACGAAAATAAAGAAAAAAGCGCCTAGATAACAACTGATTGTCTATAATTGGTTATGGCAAAAAGAGATTATTACGACGTTTTAGGTATAAATAAAAGCGCTTCAGCAGATCAAATTAAATCAGCTTACAGAAAATTAGCCGTTAAATACCATCCAGATAAAAACGAGGGAGATAAGGCAGCAGAAGAGAAATTCAAAGAAGCTTCTGAAGCTTATCATGTTCTGTCAAACTCCGAGAGAAAACAAAACTATGACAACTTTGGACATGCAGCATTTGAAAATGGTGGTGGCGGTAGAGGAGGATTTGGCAACTTTGATTTTTCTAGTTCTTTCTCAGATATATTTGAAGATTTTTTTGGTGAAGGATTTGGAGGTGGAAGCAGGAGAAGAGGAAAAAGATCAAATAGAGGATCAGATTTAAGATATGATTTATCTATTAATCTTGAAGAAGCATATAATGGTAAAAAACAAGATATAAAATTTTCTACATCAGATAAGTGTGAAACATGCAAAGGTTCTGGCTCAAAACCTGGACACAGTCCAGGGTCTTGTTCTATGTGTGGTGGTCATGGACAAGTGAGATCTAGCCAGGGTTTTTTTACAGTTCAACAAACTTGTCCTCAATGTGGAGGAGCAGGAGAAGAAATAACTAATCCATGTAGTACATGCAATGGACAAGGGAAAAAACAAACTTCGAAAAGAATTTCCGTAACTATTCCAAAAGGTGTTGATGATGGAACAAGAATAAGACTGGCAGGAAAAGGTGAAGCAGGATCAAGGGGTGGTGGTAATGGTGATTTATATTTATTTGTAAACGTACACTCTCATGATTTATTTAAAAGATCAGAGGAAAATTTATTTTTTGAGTGTCCAATTTCAATAGCAGATGCAGCATTAGGAACTGCTATTGAAATACCAACTATAGATGGTGGAAAAGCTAAAATTAAAATCCCCGCAGGAACTCAAAGTGGAAAACAATTTAGACTTAGAGGAAAAGGTATGCCATATATGCGAGGTAGTGATTATGGTGATCTATATGTTCAGGTTAATACCGAGGTTCCAATATCTTTAAATAGAGAACAAAAGGAATTACTTGAAAAATTTAGAGAAATTGAAAATGAAAAATCAAATCCTAGTATTAAGAAGTTTTTTCAAAAAGCAAAAAGTTTTTGGAAAAACTAAAGACAAAATCATCATCTTTTACAGTTTGTCGCATTAAAATTTTTTATTAGTAATATTTAATAAAATGACCATATTATTAAGTATGCAAATTTTAAACAAACATCACAAACCAGAAAATCTTAGCGATAAAATAGCTCTAGGTTTTACAAAGTTTTTACGCTTTCTTGCTGATACTTTTTTTAAAAAAAGGTACGGGCACAGAGCGGTAGTTCTTGAAACTGTGGCGGCTGTTCCTGGAATGGTTGCTGGTATGCTTTTACATCTAAAATCTTTAAGAAAAATGCAAGATGATAAAGGGTGGATAAAAATTTTATTGGACGAAGCTGCCAATGAAAGAATGCATCTTATGACATTTATAGAAGTTGCAAAACCTACTTTTATTGAAAGGTTTATAATCATGATCGCGCAGTTTATTTTCATATTAATGTATTTATTAATTTATATTTTCTCTCAAAAAACAGCTCATAGAATTGTAGGGTATTTTGAAGAGGAGGCTGTAATTAGTTACACAGAATATTTGCAAGAATTGGAAACTGGAAAAATTAAAGACCTTCCAGCGCCTGAAATAGCTATTAATTACTGGAATCTACCATTAAATGCTACTTTGAAAGATGTAGTAAAAGTTATAAGAGATGATGAGGCTGGTCATCGAGATGTAAATCATAGTTTTGCTGATTTACTTGAAAATAAAAATAGTAAAGTTAGTGAAAAAAAAGAAATTGATTTAAAAAAACCTAATTAATATCTGAAGGCTTAAATATCAAACATAATCCATTATTACAAAATCTCTTACCATTTTCACCTGGTCCATCGTCAAATACATGACCATGGTGTGCCCCACATGTCGCGCAATGATATTCTGTTCTTTTTATTCCAAACGAAAAATCCACTTTTGTCTTAAACGCTCCAGGTAGTGCCTCAGAGAACGAAGGCCAACCAGTACCACTGTCAAATTTACTGCTTGAACTAAATAACTTAGCATCACAATTTGCACAATGATAAAAACCATCTCTTGTCTCGTTTAATAATAAACTTGTAAAAGGCCTTTCAGTTCCTTCATTAAAAAGAATTTCTTTTTGTTCTTTAGTCAAATTTTTATTAATAATTTTTTTTGTTTTTGCTAACAAAGATTTATATGGTAACAAAATTGTAGATAAATATATAAAAAAAGAAATTTTTATTAATTTTCTTCTATTCATTTTAACAAATTAAATCATTTTTTTTTTTTAAAATTACTTTTAGTAACCCGTGACATTCTGAGCCTTCTCATTATTTATTTAATGATTAAATGAAATTAATTCAATAAGGAGATATATGAAAAAAATAATACTTACAATAATACTAGCTATTTATTCATCCTCAGCATTTGCGGGTTCATGCCCTATGTTATGGGGAGAATTAGATGGAAAAATTGCAAAAGCACAGGAGTTAAGAGACGCAGGTAAAAAAGCTCATGATGATGGAGATCATTCTAAATCTGAGAAACTTCTCAAACAAGCTCTTGAATTATTCAAAGGATAAAATTAAAAAAAAGGGGCTTTTTTAAGTCCCTTTTTAAAAAATTGTTTTATAATAAAACAATGAATTTAGAACAGATAGTTCCATCAATAGCTTTAATTTTAATTTTAGTATTGATCCTCCCAAGTTTTTTAAAAAGTAAACCTAAACTGAATGTTATAGTTAAGAATTTATCCATTTGGGGTATAATTGTGATTGTAGTTGTGGTAATTTCTTATCTTATCTTAAAATGAAAAAAATAAATTTAGCTATAACAGGTTGTATGGGACGAATGGGCAAGCAAGTAATTAAATCAGCTAGATCTGATAAAAATTTTAAGATCGTAGCTCTCACCGAAAAAGAGCTTGTAAAAAAAAAGATAAATGGGATTAAACCAAGTTTAAATACCATTGAAGCTATTAAAAAAGCAAATTTAATAATTGATTTCAGCGTTCCTAAAAGTACTTTTGAAATTCTTAAAATTTCAAGCAAATTTAAAAAAAAAGTAGTTATTGGGACAACAGGGTTTTCAAACAAAGAAGAAAACTTAATAAAAAAATACTCAAGAAAGGTTCCTATTTTAAAGGCAGGGAATATGAGTTTAGGTATAAATTTATTAATGTACCTTACTGAAATTACATCCAAATCTCTTGGTAATAAATTTTTAAGTAAAGTTTTTGAAGTTCACCACAAACATAAGAAAGACCATCCATCAGGGACAGCATTGATGCTTGGAAAAGGTATAGCTACGGGTAAAAAAAAAGAATTTTATAAGTTAATTGGAAAAAAATATTTAAATAAAAAATTTTTTCCTTATGGAAAAAAAATTAATTTTAATTCTTTGAGAAAAGGTGAAATTGTAGGAGAACATAAAGTCAGTTTTTCAAGTGGAAAAGAGATAATTACATTAAACCATGAAGCGTTCGATAGAGCTTTATATTCAGAGGGAGCTTTAGCTGCTGCTAAATGGCTTAATAAAAAAAAGCCTGGTCTTTATTCAATGAGAGATGTGTTGAATTTTAATTAATGAAAGAAAGAGATCGAGCTAAAATAATATTTAAAATTTTAAATAAAATATATCCAAGAATTACTGTTCCTCTGAATAGCAGAAATATCTTTACCTTGCTCATCTCTGTTTTACTCTCTGCTCAATGTACCGATGTTAATGTTAATAATGTTACAAAAAGTATCTACCCAAAATATTATAAGCCTAAGCATTTTTTAAATTTAGGAAGAAAAAAAATTGAAAAACTAATTAAGAAAATAGGTATATTTAGGATTAAGGCAAAAAGTATTTATAATTTATCAAAAATATTGGTTGAAAAATATAATGGGAATGTTCCTAGAACTTTTGAGGAGCTAGAGGAGTTGCCTGGTGTTGGGCATAAAACCGCTAGTGTGATTATGTCTCAAGGATTTGGATACCCTGCTTTTCCTGTAGATACTCATATTCATCGACTAGCTCAAAGATGGGGCTTAACAAATGGTAAAAATGTTGTTCAAACAGAAAAAGATTTAAAAAGATTATTTCCAAAGAAATATTGGAATAAATTACATCTACAAATAATTTATTATGGCAGAGAATTCTGTAAAGCTAGAGAATGCTACGGAATAACTTGTAAAATTTGTACCAGTTGTTATCCTAATAGAAAAAAACCAATTCAAACAAAGAAAGCATAATATGAAAATTATAGGTATAGGTAATGCAATTGTTGACGTTATTTGTAAAGTAGAGGACGATTTTTTAAGTAAAAATAATTTAACTAAAAGTACAATGAAATTAATTTTTGATGAAAATGAATTCAAAAATTTACTTTCTAGTCTTAAAGTAGAAAAAACTGTTTCAGGTGGGTCAGTTGCCAATTCTATAGTTGGCTTATCACAACTGGGTAATGAGGTTGGATTTATCGGTAAAGTTTCTGATGATGATTTAGGTGGAAAATATGAAGAAGGACTAAAACAAGAAAATGTAAAATATTTTTATTCAAAAAAAAAGGAAGAACTGCCAACAGGTACTTGTTTGATACTGGTAACTCCTGACTCTGAAAGAACGATGTGTACTTTTTTAGGTACTGCAGGAAAAATAAACGAAAATGATGTTAACGCTGAAGCTATTAAACAAAGCGAAATTATTCTGTTAGAGGGATATTTGTGGGATGAAGGTGATCCAAAAAAAGCATTTGATAAAGCAATTCAAAGTGCAAATAAGGTTGCAATGTCTTTGTCAGATCAATTTTGTGTTGATAGACACAAACCTCATTTTCTAGAATTAGTAAAAACTAAGCTCGATATTACTTTTGCAAACGAACAGGAAATAATGTCGTTAGTAGATGCAAAATCTTTTGATGAAGTAGTGAGTTTCTCAAAATCTCTTGGAAAAATAATTGTTTTAACAAGAGGTGAGAAAGGAGCAGTAGCAATTAATGAAGATGAAGTTGTTGAGTGCGGGATAAATAAAGGGCTTAAAATTGTAGATTTGACAGGTGCAGGGGATTTATTTGCTGCAGGTTTTTTACACGGGCATGTTAACAATATGACACTTAAAGAGTGCTTAGATAAGGGTACTGAAATGTCATCAAAAGTAATTCAACAGATTGGTGCAAGACTTTAGAATTACCTTTTTTTTCTTTTAAAACTACCTTTGCCTTTTTTTGGCTTAATCACTCTAGGTTTGTATTTTTTGGTAAACAAGGTTTTTGCTAAAATATTTTTTTTTTCATATAAAATAACCTTTTTTAGAAGTTTGAATTAACTTTTCATCATTAAAAATTTCTTTAATTTTTTTTCTCAATCGGTAAATATGAGTCTCAACAGTATGAGTTTCTAAATCATTATTGTATCCCCAAACTTTTTCCTGTAAATCGGTAACTTTTTTTGGTGTTTTTTCTTTAATTAAATACAAAATTAGATTTATCTCTTTTTCGGTTAATTTTAAAAATTTTTGACCTTTAAATAACTCTCTTGTATTTAAATTAATATTATAAGTATTAATTTTAATATTTGATTTAAAATTAAAAGCTGATTGTAAAATTTTAATATTAATATTTTGAATTAGATTAGCTACTTTAAGTGGAAAACTGTTTGTGATTAAAACTCTTTTTTTATCAATTTTACTATCAAAATCCTTACGTGATATAATTAAATAGTTCTCAAATTTTACACTTTGTAAGTACCCTAGGAATTCTTCACGATTTTGAAAATGTGAAATTTTAAAAATAAATTGATTTTTTAATTCATCTAATACATCATAAAGAGATTTATTATTAATAATAAACACTTGTGAGTCTAACATAGGTTTAATTTATGCTAATTACAGTAAAAAATAAAGATACTTTAATAATTGATGAATTTAAATTTAGATGTTGTATTGGCAAAAATGGACTAACAAAAAATAAATTAGAGGGAGATAAAAAAACTCCTAAAGGAATATTTAAATTAGGTAGCGTTTATTACAGAAAAGATAGAGTAAAAAAACCAAATACCAACCTTAAAATAAAAATTATCAAATCAAATCATGGTTGGTGTAATGATTTTAAAAATAAAAATTATAATAAAGAAATCATTTTAAGCAAAAATAATAAAGGTGAAAAGATATATAGAAAAGATCATAAGTATGATTACTTTGTTCAAATTAAATATAACTCACCAAATGCAAAACCTTTAAAGGGTAGTGCAATTTTTTTACATCTTACAAAAAATTTTAAACCAACTGCTGGCTGCATTGCAGTAGATTTTAATTCGATGTTAATTATTTTAAAATTACTTACTTTAAAGTCAAAAATTAAAATTTGTTAAGATCTTTCTCCAAATATTTTGGACCCAACTCTTATAAATGTAGACTCATTTTTTATAGCTTCAATATAATCTGATGACATTCCCATGCTTAATTCTTTTAAATTTAGTTGGTGTTTTAAATCCTTCATTTTTGTAAAATAAATATTTTGTTTATTATCATTTGGTGGAATGCACATTAATCCCACAACATTTAATTTATATTTATTCGTACAATCTAGGTAGAATGTTCTTAAATTTTCTTCTGATATTCCTGATTTTTGATCCTCGTTTCCTATATTAACCTGAATAAAATATTTTAAATAAATATTTTTTTTTTGTTCTTCTTCACTTAATTTTTTTGCTAATTTAATATTATCGAGTGAATGAACATAATCAAAAAGACCAACAACAAATTTAACCTTATTTGTTTGTAATTTACCAATTAAATGAAGTTTAAGGCTACTATTGTTTTTTTTTTCTAACTCCCACTTGAGTAAAGCCTCTTGAACTTTGTTTTCTCCAAAGTGATTATGGCCATGATCGATTAAAGGTCTAATATGATCTATATTAAATGTTTTAGAAACAGCAATTATTGTAGTTTTTTCATTTAAAACTTTTAAGCTCTTTTTAATTTCGTTAAAGTTATTAATAATTTCATTATGCATAAAAATACAAATATTTTCTATTTTACAGATGATTTCAACAAAATGGAACTTTTAAAACTAAGTAAAAATATCTCTATTATTTATAGGAATTATTCAGGAAAAAATATTGAAGATGATATCTCAAAAATCAGTAAGTTTTGTAGAAGTAGTGGCAACAAATTTTATGTATCAAATAGTTACAAATTAGCCTTTAAATATAAAGCTGATGGCCTGTATATTCCGTCATTCAATAAATCTTTTTTTCGTAAAAATTCTATTAATAGAAAAAATTTTAAACTTATAGGGTCAGCTCACAATAAAATGGAAATAAGAATAAAAATTCAACAAGGGTGTAATAAAATTTTTATAAGCCCCATATTTAAAAATAAAAATTCTAGGAAAGCACTAGGAATTATAAAACTTAATCTAATTACAAATAATCAAAATGGTAATTTTATAGCTTTAGGTGGAATAAATCAAAAAAATATTAATATGCTTAAAATGACTAAAATTATTGGAGTTGCAGCTATATCCTGGATAAAAAAAACCGGCCTAAAATAAATTAGGCCGGTTTAAATAATGTATTCTAACTAATTAGAATGCAAATGATAACGCAATTTCTAAGTGTTCACCACTTAAAGCTGAGTTATAGTCATAGTTTGATACATCAACTTGTGATACTTGGAAAGTCATACCACCTGTAGTGTAAGAAACACCGATTTGCTCGTTCTTCTCAGTTACTGCTGCAGTTCCCATTACAGCTTTTCTTTCAACTTCGATTTCTGCAATTTGTAGAGTCAGGTCATCGTTAACTGCGAAAGCTATTGAATAACCATCACCTTCGTAGTCTCTTGCACCTGCTGCAGAGTCAACGTACACTTCTTGGTAACCAAGAGATACTGGACCCATTGAGTAAAGGATTGCACCTAAAGCAGAGTTGTATTCATTAGCTGCTGCTCCAGTTGAACCAATACCATCTACAGTCTCAGATCCTAGGTAAACAGTTGCACCCATACCACTTAATGTAGCAGTGTATGCTTTACCTGCACCGTAAGTTGCTGAACTTGCAGTTACTGCATCGTGATCTCTGTTAGCTACACCACCTTGTGGGTCGTAAGCAGCTGAGAAACCAAGTGAAAAATCACCAAGTTCGAAATTAGGTGTTTGATACTCTATAGAACCTGAATTTGTTACTGCACCGAATGCACCAAACTCACCAGCACCACCTACGTCATAAGCTTCTTCGTAAGCGTATGGTAATTTGTCATCGATTCCGTTAGCTCTCGTACCTGCTGCCTCAGCAAATACGATTGAACCTAGATCTCCCATTCCAAGTGTCATAGCAGTAGATGAAATTGATCCACCATTACCGTCATTCATGTAAGCGTACATGCTAACTGTGAATCCATTTTCTAGCTCACCTGAAGCTGAGAAGTCTACGTTTGTGTTTTGTCCGATAGCATTTCCACCGCTTACTGCGTTAGAACCTTCTTTGTTATCGTCCATATAAGTTACTACAGCTGCACCACCAATTGAATAGTCAGCCGCTTGTGCAGCAGTTACTGCAGCAAGAGAACCAGCTAAAGCGGTAAGCCCTAGTTTTTTAAATTTATTCATAGTACTCCTTTTGTTATTATTCATATGAATTACGATAAATTATAAAAAAAACCGTATTTTTGTAAAAAAAAAGAGTAAAAATGGCATTTTTTGCCAATTTGTTGCAAAAATGTAACACTTTTCATTGTTTTGCATTAATTTTTTTTTCAGATAAATAAACCATATGAAAACAAGTCTAAAAATTAAATTTTTCGCCAATATAATAATAATTTCCTTAATCTTATCCAGTTGTGGGTTGTATAGACCATTAACTAAAGAATTTGAGCCTAATGCAAAAGCAAGAGTGAAAAGAAATATTGAGGAAGGAAGAGGTTATAGGTTGATGAATAAGTATAAAGGTTCTGGAAATTTTGATTTTGCCACATCAAATCCTTTATGGAGAGCCTCAATTGATATTTTAGACTTTATGCCTCTATCTACGGCAAACTATTCAGGGGGACTAATTATTTCAGATTGGTATTCTGAAAATTCAGGGGAAGAAGAAATTAAAGTTACTATAAAATTTTTATCAACTGAAATTCGTCCAGATGGACTTGAGATAATTGTGCATAAAAGAAAATGTATAAACACCGGTTGCTCTGTTTCCAAAATAAAATCAAGCTTAAGTAAAGAACTTAAAATTGCAATATTGAAGAAAGCTACATTTTATAAAAATCAAGATATTAAAAGATATGGCGAGGAAAACCCGTATACTGGTAGAGCAGGTAATACTGACAATTAATTAAATTTTGATATCTTAGTCATAAATAATATATTTTAAAAATGGACAGATATAACTTTAAGATTGTTGAGAGCAAATGGCAATCTAAATGGGAAAAAGAAAAATCATTTTCAGTCAAAGCAGATAACAATAAAAAAAAATTTTATTGCTTAGAAATGTTCCCTTACCCTTCGGGTAAAATTCATATGGGACATGTAAGAAATTATACATTGGGAGATGTTTTAGCTAGGTACAAGACGATGAAAGGTTTTAACGTTTTGCATCCGATGGGTTGGGATTCATTTGGAATGCCGGCCGAAAACGCAGCAAGAGAAAATAATTTACATCCAGCTGAATGGACTAGAAAAAATATATCTGTTATGAAAAGTCAATTAAGAAAACTAGGTCTTTCAATAGATTGGGATAGAGAAATATCTACATGTGAACCTGAATATTACAAACACCAACAAGAGTTTTTTCTTGAACTTTATGACAAAGGATTGGTTTATAAGAAAGAAAATTATGTAAATTGGGATCCGATTGATCAAACTGTTTTGGCTAATGAACAAGTGATAGATGGCAAAGGATGGAGATCTGGGGCGATAGTAGAAAGAAAAAAACTTAGTCAATGGTTTTTTAAAATATCAAAATTTTCGAATGAGCTTTTAGACGGTCTTAAAAAATTAAATCAATGGCCAGATAAAGTTAAAACAATGCAAAGCAATTGGATTGGTAAATCTTTTGGTTGCGAAATAAATTTTAAAATTCAGGGAAATAATGAAGTAAAAAATATAAAAGTTTTTACAACAAGACCAGATACATTGTTTGGTTTTTCTTTCTTAGCATTATCGGTTGACCATCCTCTTGCTAAACAATTCGAGGGTAATAAGGATTTTATTAAGTTTAAAAGCGAATGTTCTAAAACTGGAACTACTGAAGAGTCTATAGCTCAAGCTGAAAAATTAGGATTTAAAACTGAATTGATGGCGGTTAACCCTCTAGATCCAAGCGATAAAGCACCTGTATATTTTGCAAATTTCGTTTTGATGGATTATGGTTTTGGTGCAGTTTTTGGTTGTCCAGCACACGATCAGAGGGATTTAGATTTTGCAATAAAATATAAATTAAAAATAAAAACAGTAGTAAAACCTAGGGAAGTGGAGGGAGATTTTAAAGTTAATAGTGAGGCATACACTGGTCCCGGTAAAATGATAAACTCAAAATTTTTAGATGGTTTAAAAGTTCCGGAAGACTCTATCAGAGAAGCAATTTCTGTAATTGAAAATAAAGGACTAGGGAACAAAAAAATAAATTTTAGATTAAAAGATTGGGGTATTTCTAGACAGAGATTTTGGGGATGTCCCATACCAATTGCTTATGATGAAAATGGAAATACTATTAAAATTCCAAAAGAAAAATTACCTATCAAATTGCCTGAAAAAATTAATCTCAATGTAAAAGGAAATCCATTAGATCAGCAAGAAGAATGGCAGTTCATTGAAATTGATGGAAAAAAATACAAGAAAGAAACCGATACATTAGATACTTTTGTAGACTCTTCTTGGTATTTTCTTCGATTTTGCTCACCGAATGAAAGTAGCTATGGATATAATATTGATGACATTAATTACTGGATGCCCGTAGATCAATATATAGGTGGTGTTGAACACGCAATATTACACTTACTATATTCAAGATTTTTCATGCAGGCCATAGGATATAACAAAGCAGAATTTAAATTTATAGAACCTTTTTCAGGGCTATTCACGCAAGGAATGGTTTGTCATGAAACATATAAAGACCAAAATGGTAAATGGTTGAGCCCTGAGGAAGTTGTGTCAAATGATAGAAAAGAATTTTTTTTAAAAAAAGATAGAAGCATAAAAGTAAAAATTGGACCATCGGAATCTATGTCAAAATCAAAAAAAAATACTATAGATCCTGAAAATATGATTACAAATTTTGGAGCAGATGCTGTAAGGCTCTTCATGTTATCAGATAGTCCACCAGAAAGAGATATTCAATGGTCCGAACAAGGAATGAACGCAGCCTACAGATTTATAAATAAACTTTGGTTACTTCATCAAAATGTAAAAAAAAAAATAAATAAAATTAATTCAAACGAAAATGATACCACTTCAAAAATTATCAATGTTTACATTGCAAAAATAACAAAAAATTTAGAAAATTTTAATTACAACGTGATAATTGCAAACTATTATGAGATTTACAACATTTTATTAAAGGAAGTTAATAAAAATGACAATGGGAAAAATTTTAAAGAAAATTATATAAAAATATTAAAAATGTTTATGCCGGTAATACCTCATTTTAGCTCACAATGCTTGGATGAATTAGACCCAGAAAAAAATTATATATGGCCAAGTTTCTCAAAAAATAGCTTAAACTTTGAAAATCACAAGATTGTAATACAAATAAATGGCAAAAAAAGATCAATAATCGAAATTCAAGAAGGGCTAAAAGAAAAAGAATTGATTGAAATAATTTATAAAAACAAAGCTTTGCAAAAATATTTAAATGGACAAAAAGTAAAAAGAAGTATTTATGTTAAAAATAGACTTATCAATTTAATTATATGAGAAAAATATTTATTATTTTAATATTATTTTTTTTATCACAGTGTTCAGGGTATTCTCCAATATATTCAAAAAAAGAGCTTAACTTTTATTTCGATAAAATCGATAGCAATTCTAAAAATTTTTTTGATGCCAAAATTAAGCAACAGTTAAATAATTATAAAATTTCAACTAATGATAAATTTGATAAAAAAAAACTAGATATTATTTTTAATAGTAATTTTAATAGGGAAGTAACTTCTAAAGATAAAAAAAAAAATCCTGATACGTTTAGAATGGTATTAAAATTTAATGTTACTGTTATTAATGATAAAAATCAAAAATCTTATTTAAATTATAGCGAAAGTTTTAATTATAATAAATCAGATAGATCTGAGTTTGAAATTAAACAATACGAGCAAGTAATTAAAGATAATTTAATAAATGAAGTGATTGATAATTTAATAAGGGATATTTTAATAACGATACAAAAATGATTATAAAAAACTTTCAAGTAAAAAATTTTGATTTCAAAAAAAATCAATTTTATTTACTTTATGGTGAAAATGAAGGATTAAAAAATGAATTTTTGGAGAATAATATTTTAAAAAAAATAGATGCAAAATTGTTAAAGTATGATGAAAGTGAAATTTTAGTCAATTTCGAGAATTTATTATTGAGTTTGCTAAATAATTCTCTATTTGAAAGCAAAAAATTAATCATAATAAGTAGGTGCACAGATAAAATTTTAAGATTCGTTGAAGAGCTACAGGCTAAAGGAATTGACGACTTGATTATCGTCTTTAAGTCCTCTCCTCTAGACAAAAAGTCAAAGTTAAGATCATATTTTGAAAAATCAAAAGAATTAATTTGTGTCCCATTTTATAAAGATGACGCCAAGACTCTCTCATATGTTGTTTCAAATTTTTTTAAAAGAAAAGGAGTGTCGATTTCACAGGAAATGATTAATATTTTAGTAGATAGATCAAGTGGTGAAAGGTCAAACTTAAAAACAGAATTAAAAAAAATTGAAAGTTTTATGTTAGAGGATAAAAAAGTTAATCTAGATGAAATTATTGAAATTACTAACCTTAATGAGAATCATTCTATATCTGAATTGATAGATAATTGTCTTAAGAAAAATTTAAAAAGAACAATTAATATATTAAATGAAAATAATTTTGGATCTGAAGATTGCATGTTAATTATTAGAACGTTTTTAAATAAATCAAAAAGATTACTTCAATTGCGAATTAAAATGGAAAATGGAATAAATATTGATGATATTGTAAACTCACACAAGCCACCTATTTTTTGGAAAGATAGAGAAAATGTTAAAACTCAAATCAAGAATTGGCCTCTTCCAGAAATTTATAAACTTCTAGAACAGGTAAATGAAATTGAGTTAAAAATTAAAAAAAATATTGATAATTCAATATTTTTGTTATCTGATTTTTTAATATCAAAAAGTAAAACTATCAGTAATTAGATTTTATTATTTCAATAAGTCTATTTAGTTGATCTAAACCTTTATATTCAAATATTAGTTGACCCGAATTATTTTTTTTATTACTTATGAATGTCTTTAGACCAGTCTTTTCCTCTATTGAATTTTCTAAATCAATTATATCAGGGTTCTTATTGGATGATCTTTTACCTACTTTGTTGGATTTCAAGATCCTTACTAAATTTTCAGCCTGTCTAACAGATAGTTTCTTTTTTATAATCCTATCTGCTAAAATTTCAGAATTATCTAAGCCAACAAGTATTTTTGCATGGCCTTGGCTGAGAGTTTCATTTTCGATGTAATTTCTAACATTCTTTGGTAGTGATAAAAGTCGTATACTATTTGATATATGCGAACGGCTTTTACCAATAAATTTTGAAACTTTATCTTGGTCATATCCAAAATCATCTATCAATCTTTTATATCCCTCTGCTTCCTCTATTGGATTTAAATCTTTCCGTTGGACATTTTCTACAATTGCAAACTCTAGGGATTTTAAATTGTCAGCCTCAATAATAATTGCAGGTACTTCATGGAAACCAGCCATTTGAGATGCCTGAAGTCTTCTTTCACCAGCTATAAGTTCAAATTTATTTTTATCATCTTCCGAATTTCTTACAATTAATGGTTGGATTATTCCTCTTTCTTTTATTGATTTAGATAATTCTTCAAGTGATTCTTTTTGAAAATTTTTTCTAGGTTGAAACTTATTTGGCAATATTGAACTTATAGAAATTTTATTATTTGAAACTTTTGTACCACTATCACCTATCAAAGATGATAGCCCTCTACCTAATCCTTTTTTATTTTTGAATTGGTTTATCATGCTGCACTTTCCACAATTTTTTCCTGGTTTAAAAATTCTTGCGAAAAATTGAAATATGCCTTACTGCCTGGACACGTTTTGTCATAAATTAATACAGGAACACCATGAGAAGGTGCCTCGGAGAGTCTTACATTCCTTGGAACTATTGTGTTGTAAACTTTATCTTTAAAAAAGTCTCTTGCATCTTTTTCAACTTCTGCCGAAAGCTTATTTCTTTTATCATACATTGTTAAAAGAATTCCTCTTATCTGTAAACCTGGATTTAAGTTAATTTTTATTCTATCTATCGTTTTCATAAGCTGGGTTATTCCCTCTAATGCAAAAAATTCAGTTTGAAGTGGAACGACCAATTCATTTGATGCTACTAAAGCCATTATTGTGAGCAAACTTAGTGAAGGAGGACAATCAATCAGTATATAATCATAAGATGGTCTAGAATCGAGTAATAATAAGGTTAATTCGTCTTTCAATTTGAACGCTCTTCTGCTATCTCCAGCGGTTTCAACCTCTAGCCCTGATAAATCTACATTTGAACTTATCAAATCAAGATTGTCAAACTTAGTTTTTTGAATTACATCTACGATTTTTTTGTTTCCATTCAATACATTGTAAATCGTTTTCTCCTCACTGGAATTATTTGGTAAACCAAGTCCTGTTGTGGCATTACCCTGCGGATCTAAATCTATTACAAGTATTTTTTTTTCTCTCATTGAAAGACCAGCTGCTAAATTTATAATTGTAGTAGTTTTTCCAACACCACCTTTCTGATTAATCACTGAAATAATTTTTTTATACATTTTTTTTTTTTAAATTTGAAATTTTTAATATGTATGAGTCTTTGCTTGTTAAGCTAACACGCTCTTCATATTCAAATCTCCATTTTTTTAATGCATCTTTTAAAAATTTTTTTCCATTCTTTCCTAAATAAATAATTATATGTTTAAAATTTTTGAAATTATTAAACGCTATTTGCAAAATTATAGGCAGAGGTTTGAAGGCTCTTGAAATTATTACATCCGTACTTAGATTTTTTTCAGTGAATATATTTTTTTGGTGCACCTCAGAATTAATTTTTAATTTATTTGATGTATCTCTTAAGAAATTACTTTTATGGTAACTCTTTTCGTACATAATTATTTTAAATAAAGGTTTTTTTCTTTTCATTAATATTCCAAGAACGATTCCTGGAAAACCTGCTCCAGATCCTAAATCTGTGCAATTATTAACATTAAATTTATCAATAATATCAATAATTTGCACACTATCCATAATATGTCTGTTTTTTATATTTTTTTCTGTTTTTTTTGATATTAAATTAATTTTATTATTACCTTCGATTACCATTGAAGAAAATTTTTCTAGATCTTTTAATATTTCACGTGAAAAATTAAAAGATTCTAAAGTGTTTTTTTTTAATATTTGCGAATCAATCAAGCTATATGCTTAATAGACTTTCTTTTGAGATGAGACAACAAAATATATACTGCAGCAGGAGTAATTCCGTCAATTCTTAGTGCTTGTCCCATTGTTTTTGGTCTAATTTTCTTAAATTTCGATTTAACTTCATTGGATAAACCCGAAAATAGGTCATAATTGATATTATCGGGAATTATTAAATTTTCATCACGTTTAAATGCTAAAATATCAGCCTCTTGCTTTTTAAGATAACCAGTGTAGTGCGCTGAAATTTCTAATAATTCATCTATTTCACGTGAAAAATATGGAATTTCAGGCCATATTTCTCTGATTTTACTTATATTTATTGATTTTTGGCTTAAAATTTGCATTGCATTTCTATTTACTCCATCCTTAGCAATATTTATTCCATATTTTGAAACTTTGGACGGTGAAATATTAAGTTTTTTCATTATATTTTCTGATTTTTTTAGAGCATCTGCCTTACTTATAAATAATCTGGCTCTTTCCTCTCTAACAACTCCAATATCAATACCTTTTTTTGTAAGTCTTAAATCAGCGTTATCAGACCTCAGCGAGAGTCTATATTCTGCCCTAGATGTAAACATCCTATAAGGCTCCGCTACGCCCTTTGTGATCAAATCGTCTATCATTACTCCTATGTAGGCCTCTGATCGATCTAAAATAAAAGGTTCCATATTTTTTATTGATAGAGCAGCGTTTATTCCAGCTATAAGACCTTGTGCAGCAGCCTCCTCATAGCCTGTGGTTCCATTTATTTGGCCCGCTAAAAATAAATTTTTAATTTTTTTTGTCTCCAAAGTTATAAAAAGCTCTCTTGGATCAACATAATCGTATTCTATTGCGTATCCTGGCCTAATTATTTTAACATTCTCTAAACCGTTGATTTTACTACATATTTCAATCTGTATTTCTTTAGGAAGCGAAGTAGAAATGCCATTTGGATAAATAGTGTTGTCGTTTAATCCTTCTGGCTCTAAAAAAATTTGATGTCTCTCCTTATCAGCAAATTTATAAATTTTATCTTCAATGGAAGGACAGTATCTGGGACCGACACCTTTTATATTTCCAGAATACATCGCACTCTTTTTTAGATTTTTTGAAATTATTTCATGAACCTCATTATTTGTATAAGTCATACTACAAGAAATTTGATTGTTATATTTTTTTTTAGTTAAAAATGAAAAAAAATATGGATCAGCATCAGCATTTTGTTTTTCCAATTTATCGAAGTTTATTGTTCTAGCATCAAGCCTTGGTGGAGTACCAGTTTTCAATCTACCAATTTTAAAACTATATTTTTTTAGTTGCTCGCTTAAACCAACTGACGGCTTTTCATCATATCTCCCAGCAGGTGTCTTTTCATCTCCAATGTGAATTAAACCATTTAAAAATGTACCTGTTGTTAAAATTAGTTTATTTGTTCTATATTCATTACCGGTTTGCGTAATACAACCTTTTATTGTATTTTCATCAAAAATAAACTGTATAACAGGGTCAGAAAAAACGCTTAAATTACAATAGTTTAGAAGTTTTTGCTGCATAAATTTCTTATATAATGATCTATCACTTTGAGTTCTTGGTCCTCTGACAGCTGGACCTCTGCTTCTATTTAACAGCCTAAATTGTATGCCAGATTTATCTGCAACATCACCCATAACACCATCTAATGCGTCTATCTCTCGTACTAAATGGCCTTTGCCAAGACCTCCTATTGCTGGATTACACGACATTTCTCCGATAGTCTGAATCTTATGAGTTATTAAAGCTGTATTTATACCTAACCTTGCTGATGCGGCAGCTGCTTCACATCCGGCATGTCCTCCCCCAATAACTAATACGTCAAAATTATATATTTTACTCATGAAACTAATTTATAATCGATACAATAATTTACAAGATGTGTTAATGATTATCAAAAAAACAGATAATTTATACCTTATTTACCAATACAAAAATCATTAAAAATTGATCCTAATACTTCTTCAACATCCACTTTTCCAACAATTTTACCTAAACTTCTAATAGCCAATCTTAGATCTTCTGCTGCCTTATCAAAATCCTCATCTGAATCTTTTAATTTAAAATTGTGTAAATAATTAATACAGTCTTCGAGATTTCTTCTATGCCTCTCTCTTGTGATAAGAGTATGCTCTTTAACAAAAAATTTATTTTTTAATCTGTTCTTAATTTCCAAAATTAATTTATTTAAATTTTGCTCATTCTTAATTGAAATATAAATAGGATTATAGGTCTTAAAATTGTCAATAATATTGTCTACACCGAGATCAGATTTATTAATTACTAATATGGTATTCTCTGCCTTTATTAGACCCTTCAAAACACCTGTAAAATAGGCACTTTTTGGCTCGATTACTACAATTTTAAGGTCGGCATTTTCGGCCGTTTTTAAAGATAATTTAACACCTTTTTTTTCAATCTCGTCTTTTGACTCTCTAATACCAGCAGTGTCTGACAAAACAACAGGGTATCCATTTAAATTCAGATGTGTCTCTATGACATCTCTAGTAGTACCAGCAACTTCCGAAACTATTGCAACTTCTCTTTTGGATAAATAATTTAATAAAGATGATTTACCTGCATTTGCTGGGCCTAAAATTGCGATTTTAAATCCTTCTCTTATTCTCTCACCCACTCTATTATCATCTAGAGTTTTATTTATTTCACTTTGAACAACTTCAACTTTTTTTCTAATACCAGACAATATTTGTTCAGGTAAATCTTCATCTGGAAAATCAATTTTTGCTTCTACCTTTGACAAAACATTTAATAAATCTGCCCTCCATTGATTATATTTTTTAGAATGAACACCATTCATTAAATTGATCGCTTGCTGCCTTTGGATCTCTGTTTCTGATGAAATTAAATCTGAAATACTCTCTGCTTTGAGTAAGTTAATTTTGCCATTAGTAAATGCAATTTTTGAGAATTCACCAGGCTCTGCTAATCTGCAATTTTCAATTTTCGATAAACAATCGTGTAAGGCGTTTATTACAGCTATACTCCCATGGACATGTATTTCTGCCATATCTTCACCTGTGTAGCTCTCAGGACCTGGAAACCATATAATAATACCTTCATCAATTAGGGTATTATATTTAATATTATATATTTTTTTAAATGTAGCTTTTCTGGGATCAGGAAAATCACCCTTGATAAGCTTTTTAAGTATTTTTTCAGCATCAGGTCCTGAAATTCTTATAACAGCCACACCAGCTATTCCAGCTCCTGAAGATAGTGCATATATGGTCATAATAATTTTATAAAATACATAAAATATTTAATTTTTAATTAAGTAAATAAAAATGTAAAAATCAGGAATATTTATTATTTATTATGGATAAAAAAGAGCAAGAATTTCTTCAAAAAAAAGCCAAATGGCTATCACATTTGCTAAATACACAAAAATTTACTGATTTAATTGCGGAGGCAAGAAATTTAAGCCAGAAATATCCTAATATTTATTTTTTTTCTAATGCAATTGGTCTTGCTTATCACGGATTAGGCAAAAATAAACAGGCCCAAGGAATATTTGAGGAGGCATTAAAAAAAAATAAAGATAATATTCATATTTTAAATAATTTGGGGGTAGTTTTGTCAGCTCAAGATAAAGATAGTGAGGCCGAACAATACTTGAGAAAGGCACTCGAAATTTCTCCAAAGCATTTAAGTACAAGGATAACACTTTCGAATATTAAAAAAAAATTTAATAAATATGATGAAGCGATAGATCACTTGCTATTTATTTATAATGATTATCCAAACGAATATATTTTAAACTTTAATCTAGCAAATGCCTATCAAGAGTCTGGGGATTTTGAAAAAGCTAAAAAGTTTCACAATATTTGTATAGAAAAATTTCCTAATTTTACGTCATCAGATAAAGCCTTAACCGAAATGAAAAAATTTACCAATGAAAAGGATGCTCATTTAATTAATATGTTAGAAAAAGTAAAGAATTCAGAAAAACTTGATACTCAGAATAAAATAAGACTTAATTTTGCGATAGGAAAAGTGTTTGAAGATTTAAAAGATTACGAAAATTCATTTAAATATTTAAAAGTTGGAAATGATCTAAAAAAAAACTCAGTTAAATTTGATATTGACAAAGAGATCAGAGATTTCAATATAATTAAAAATAAATTATCACTTAAAAATAAAGAGGCATCAGATAGTTCACCAAAATTAATTTTTGTTTTAGGAATGCCAAGATCTGGAACAACTCTTGTGGAACAAATTCTTTCATCGCACAATGATGTGTATGGGGCAGGAGAACTAAACTATATTTATAAGATTGTTGAAGAAAATATATTTAATCAAGGAGAAATAAAATTGAAGGATATTACAATAAAAGATCTACAAAATTATCAAAATCAATATTTAGAGTATATAAAAAAACATAGTAGCAAAAAGAAGTTTTTTGTTGATAAAGCTCTTTTAAATTTTAAATGGATTGGACTAATAGTAAATATTTTTCCAAATTGCAAAATTATTAATTGCTTAAGAGATCCTCTTGATACTTGCATATCGAATTATAAAAACACTTTTGGTTCATCAAGGTTAGATTTTTGTTATGATCTAGAGAATTTGGGCATATATTATAATTTATATGATGATATTATGAGCCACTGGAACAAATTATATCCTAACAAAATAATTAACTTTAAATATGAGGAACTAATTGAAAATCCTGAGGATAAAACTAAAAAACTTTTAGAATTTTGTAATTTAAAGTGGGACGAAAATTGCTTAAATTTTTTTAAAAATAAAAGAGCAGTAGCAACAGCAAGTCTAGTACAAATAAGAAATCCAATTTATAAGACTTCTGTAAAAAGTTGGAAAAATTACGAAAAATATCTCACCAAACTAATTAAAATTATAAATACAAATAAAAGTTAAAACTTTGCTGGTTTAAGACCAGGCATAAGATTAATTAAAAAATCTAAAAGATCTTTATCATTTTCAAATTCCAAACATTTTTTACTCAATTCATAATTTTCAATTTTTTCAAACGCTTTTGATAAAAGTTCTATTTTTTTATTTGTAACTTGTTTACTACTTTTGCTAAAATTTTTACTGAGAAGAAATTTGTCTCTAAAATTATTCTGCAAAGATAAAATTAATGAATCAATAGCAATATAATATCTTCTATCTAATACAAGAAACTTTGCCATTAGATAAAGGTAGTCTGGATCGTTGTCAAAATTTTTTCTGATACTAGCAAGATCATATCTTGCTTTTTCAGTATCTCCTTTGTCTATAAATCTTTCAATAATTTCAAACTTATCTTTATCCATTGTTTACTATTTTAAATATTTTTTCTTGATAATTTAACTTTGTATTACTCCACCAATTAATGCAATCATTTCTTTTTTTTTCTAAAACTTCTGGATTATTTTTTAAATCGTTTATAATATTTACTGCATCTTTCCAAAGTTCAATTTTAATAAAAGGATTATTAGGAAATAATAAATCAAAGAAATTTTTAGGACTCTCAACAACTGGGATACAACCTATTTCTAAACATTCAAAAAGTCTATATGTCTCTGGATGAATAAAACCAATTGGTATCGGTAAAAAAATACTTTCATTTAAAATATTGTAATAACTTTTACTGTCTAAACTATCTTTTGAACCAAATGCCTGAGTTTTTTTGAGAAAGTTTGGTTCTATTTTCTTCAACTGATATGTTAAATCAAATCTACTAGCGTGATGAACTGTACCCAAATATGACCAAATATATTTCTTCTCATTTAATGTTTTTTTTTTGGTCTTTTCAAATGATTTATATCCAATTGGTATAAAACTACAGTTTTTAAATTTTTTTAAAGAATTCCAAAAAAAAGTTCTCCAAACATGCTTACAACATTCATATATTATTTCTTTTTTTTCTAATGCTGATTCATCACCTAAATGAAATAAATAAATCTCCTTACATTTTTTAGATAATTCTAAATAAAAACTTTCTTTGTTGTCAATCTTACTATCAACTATAATAATCTTATCATTTATTTCTAGATCGTCTAAATTAAATATCTCAGTAAACTTTACTTTTTTAAGAATAAATTCAATCCACTCTTTTGAATTTTTTAAATGGTAATTACCAAACCATGTCTCTACAGGTTTGTTTGTATTCCAAAAAAACTTTAACACTTTAGCCAGGTTTATTCATTGAATTAAAAAATTCAGAATTATTTTTAGTATTTTTAAGTTTTGAATTTATGAATTCAATTGCATCCATAGATCCCATTGGAGCAATTATTCTTCTTAATACATTCATTTTTTGTAGATCATTTTTATCAAACAACAGTTCTTCTCTTCTTGTTCCAGATTTAGTTATATCCATCGCAGGGTATATTCTTTTTTCTGATATTTTTCTATCTAAAATTGTTTCACTATTTCCTGTCCCCTTGAACTCCTCAAAAATTACTTCGTCCATTCTACTTCCAGTATCTATCAAAGCAGTTGCTATAATTGTAAGTGAGCCTCCCTCTTCTATGTTACGAGCTGCACCGAAAAATCTTTTAGGTCTTTGCAATGCATTAGCATCAACACCACCTGTTAAAACTTTTCCAGAACTTGGTACAACTGCATTATAAGCTCTCCCAAGTCTCGTTATCGAGTCTAGTAAGATTACGACATCTTTTTTGTGCTCTGTTAATCTTTTTGCTTTCTCGATCACCATTTCAGCTACAGCCACATGTCTTTGTGCGGGTTCATCAAATGTTGAACTAATTACTTCACCTTTAACTGTTCTTTGCATATCTGTAACTTCCTCCGGTCTTTCATCAATTAACAATACCATTAAATAGCACTCTGGATGATTTGCCGTTATTGAGTTGGCAATACTTTGTAGGATCATTGTTTTACCCGCTTTTGGCGGTGAAATTATAAGAGACCTTTGACCTTTTCCAATTGGACTAACTAAATCTATTAATCGGGGTGTAAGATCTGGTTTCTTTTCAACTTTATTACTTTCTACCTCCATGACCAATTGTTTATTAGGATATAAAGGAGTTAAATTATCAAATGCAATTTTATGTTTAGTTTTTTCAGTATTCTCATAATTAATTTTACTTACTTGCAATAAAGCAAAATATCTTTCACCTTCTTTTGGTGCTCGCACTGGTCCTTCAACCGTGTCTCCAGTTCTTAGACCAAATCTTCTAATTTGGCTTGGACTAACATAAATATCATCTTCACCAGGTAAATAATTTGACTCCATAGCTCTTAAAAAACCAAAACCATCTTGTAAACGCTGAAGCACTCCTACTCCTGTAATTTCTTCACCTTTTTCTGCAAGCTTTTTCAAAATTGCAAATAAAATTTCTTGTTTTCTTAATATGCTGGCATTTTCTATTCCAAGTTCTTCAGCTTGAAGGATTAGGTTCTCTGGATTTTTGTTTTTTAGTTCTTGTATATTCATGATTTTGGGGGATTTGTTAGAATAATATTAATATATATATAAATTTAATTATTTCAACCCTAGATTGGCTTAAAAACTACAATAAATATAGTTAATATTAAAATAATTGTTGGTACTTCATTAAATATCCTAAAAAACTTTGAGGAATGCCTGTTCTCATTATTTTTAAAATTTTTTACACATGACCCAAGGTAAAAATGATAGATAGTAAGTATTAAAGCCAATATTAATTTAATTTGGAGCCACTTATTTCCAAGATTTTCAAATCCTATATTTGATATTAAAAGTAAACCAAAAATCCACGATAATGTCATTGCTGGTACCATGATGTAAAAATAAAGTTTTCTTTCCATGATTTTAAAAATTTCACTGACTTTCAATTCTTGATTATTTTCAGCATGGTAAACAAAAATTCTAGGAAGATATAATAATCCTGCCATCCAAGATATCACCGATATTAAATGTAAAGATTTTAACAACAAATATGCATTCATTATTTTAAATATGTTTATTTATCAAATAACTTAATAATTTTATATGATCTTCGCTATCGTTAAGACAAGGTATTAGATCAAAGTTATTACCACCTGAATTAATAAAACTCTCTTTACCTTGGATAGATATTTCCTCTAAAGTTTCAACACAATCAGATGCAAATCCTGGACATATAACTAATATATTTTTATTCCCCTCCGAAGGCAGTTTTTCAATTGTTTTATCCGTGTAAGGTTGAAGCCATTCCTGGGGTCCAAACCTCGACTGAAATGTTGTTATTATTTTTATTTCTTTGAATTTTTCTGAGATTAACCTTGAAGTCTTTTGGCAATAACAATGATACGGGTCGCCTTTATCAAAATATTTTTTAGGTATTCCATGATAGGAAGCTAAAATTATATCTGGTTTCCAATTAATTTCTGAAATCTTTTTTTTTATACTATTAACCAATGCTTCTATATATAAGTTCTCTGATTCATAGTGCGGAATAATTTGTAAACTTGGTTGCCATCTCATCTTCATTAAACTTCTATAAACCTCATCACACACTGTGGCCGTTGTTGCCGCTGCATATTGGGGATAAAGAGGCAAAATAATTATATTTTCACATCCCTTTTTTTGTAATTCATTCATTTTTGAAAAAATACTAGGATCTCCATATCTCATTGCAAAATCCACAATTTGTTTTTCATTATTAAAGACGCTTGATAATTTTTCGGCCTGTCTTTGCGTATAAAATCTTAGAGGAGACATGTTTATACTATTCATCCAAATTTCTTTATAAGCCTTGGCTGTTTTTGATGGCCTAAAATTTAATATAATTAAATTTAATATTAGCTGCCATAATATTGGGTTTACCTCTATAACTCTACGATCTGACAAAAACTCTTTTAAATATTTTCTTATATCCAGCCAGCTTGTAGAATTTGGTGTTCCTAAATTAATTATTAATATTCCAGTTTTTCCATAATTGACTTTAGGGTGATTTACTTGCATATAAATTACTTTCTTAATAATCTTTTACAAATTTTACTAAATAATCAACATATTCTGGATTGGTTTCGGGTAAAATACCATGTCCAAGGTTAAATATGTATGGATGATTTTTAAATATATCTAAATATTTTTTTGTTTCCTTTTTTATAGTTTCTAGATCTGTGAGAAGTATTTTTGGATCTAGTCCTCCTTGAACTGGAATTTCAATATTATTAGATATATCTTTAGGGTCTACTTCATAATCGATACTTACAACATCTGGGTCAATCTTCTTACAAAATTCCTTATAGTCTTTAATACCTCTAGGGAAACAAATTACTGGAACTTTTAATGTTTTTACATAATTGACTAAATCTAAAGTTGGTTCATATATATATTTTTCATAATCTATTTTTTTTAATAAACCAGCCCAACTATCAAAAATTTGGATTATGGTTGCACCATTTTTAACCTGATTTTTAATATGCAGCTTTGTGAATTTTACAATAATCTTTAATAAATTTGTAATAAGATCTCTGTCTTCAAAAAAATTATCTTCTAACTTTATTTTAGGTGATTTTTTATTCAACATATAAACAAGAATAGTCCAAGGAGCACCAACAAATCCAAATAAATCTTTATTTTTTAATATATTATCTTTAGATGTAATTTTTATAGCTTTATATACTTCAGTTAATGATTGAGAAAACTCTCTTTCAGAAACTTTTTTAATTTCATTAAATTTAATTTCTCCTAACTGTGGTCCAAAATTCTTTTTAAAACTTACTTTCTGTTTTAAACCTAGTGGAATCATTAATATATCAGAGAAAATTATTGCAGCATCTAAATCAAATCTTTTTAAAGGTTGTAGGGTAATTTCGGCAGATAAACCAGAATTTAAGCAAAGTTTTATAAAATCAGGGTTTTCTTTTCTAATTTCTCTAAACTCAGGTAAATATCTACCTGCCTGTCTCATTATCCATATCGGTTTTGTTTTAACATTTATTTTATTTATACAATTAATTATTGGACTCATATTTAAATATAAAATGTTTAGACATTAGTTTTTATATAACTTGTGAATAATGTATATTGTTTTAAAGTCACAATTTATCAACACTTTAATAACAAATTAACCCTAAATTATTGTGAGTTTCACATACCTTAGAGTATAAATCTAGATTTTGTTGATAATTTTGTTATTTTTTTAAACATGTTTAATTTTGTTAAAAAAAAGACTATTTTACATAATAATTTTTCTCTATTTTTACTTATATTGATTTAGTAAATTAATTAATAAGTTATAAACGTCTTATACATGGAAACTAAACATCAAATTTACTTGGTTTCAGATTCAACGGGTGAAACTTTAGATAGAATATTTATAGCTCTTAAAGCTCAATTTGAGAATTTTAGTTATGAAACACAACATTTTTCATTTACAAGAACTGAGAATCAAATTTTAAAAATACTTGATAATGCTTCAAAAGATAAAGATGTAATAATATTATACACGATCGTAGAAAAAAAGTTAGCAAATTTTCTTACACACAAAGCTAATTCAATGAGTATACCTTGTTTTGGTGTTTTGGGAGAATTAATACAAAATTTTTCAAAAATTTTAAATCAAAAAGCAAGTCATATACCTAGCGCTCAATATACAGTTAATGAGGAACACAATCAAAGAATAGAAGCAATCCAATTTACAATGAACCATGATGATGGGAATATGTTAGGTGATATTAATAAATCTGACATAATAATATTAGGCGTCAGTAGAACAAGCAAAACTCCAACTTCAATCTATTTAGCTAATAGAGGTTATAAAACAGCTAATATTCCCCTAATTAATGAGAAGTCAATCCCAGATAAAATAAAGGATAATCAAAAATTATGCATAGTAGGTTTAACAGCGGATCCAAATAGATTATATGATATTAGAAAAAATAGAATGAATACTCTTAAAGAAAATGAGAGCTCAGACTATACAAATTTAGAAAAAATTACTAAAGAGCTTGAATTATCAAAAAAAACTTTTAGTAAACATAGATGGCCAACAATAGATGTGACTAGAAAATCTGTTGAAGAAACAGCAGCATCAATTATTAAAATATACGAAATTACAAAAAGAAATGTTTGAGTTAATACTGGCATCCAAAAGCAAAGTCAGAAAAAAAATATTAGAAGACAATGGATTTAAATGCCAAGTATCACCATCTAATGTTGATGAAGAGCCTTTAAAAAAGAGCTTATTAAAAGAAGGTGCATCACCAAGAATAATCTCAAAAAATTTAGCAGAATTAAAAGCAAATAAAGTTAGTGAAAAGCATAATGAAAAAATAGTTTTGGGGGCAGATAGCGTTATTGACTTAGATAATAAAATTATATCTAAACCGAACGATAGAATTGAAGCGTTAAATATACTAGAAAAACTTAACGGAAAAGAACATTGCTTAATTAGTTCTGTTTGTATATCGAAAAATGGATCTATGATTTGGAATCATACAGAAAAGGCATCTCTAACTATGAAGGATTTTTCAATTCACGATTTGAAAAAATATCTTGCAAAAATAAGTGATGAAAATTTATATTCTTATAATGTTTACCAAATTGAAGGAGAAGGAAAAAATCTTTTTAAAAAAATAGAGGGAGATGAGTCAACCATAATGGGTCTGCCTATAAAACAAATTAAAAAATATTTAATGAGGTTATAATGTTTATTTTTATTTGGTTTGTATTTTGTATAATTTTTGCATTTGTTCACTTTTTACTTGGAAATTCAGGCCATGCATTAGAGCTATTTGCCATAATAAGTGCATTAGTTTTATTTTTAATAAATAAATTTAAAGATAGAATAAAATTAACAAAATGAAAAAATTTTTAGTTATTGGAAATCCAATTGAGCACTCATTATCTCCAAGATTGCACAATTATTGGTTAAAAAAAAATGATATTGATGCTTTATATGAAAAGAAAAAAGTTGAGAGAACTGAATTAGAGACAGTAATAAATAAAATTAGGAAAGGCGATTTAGAGGGTATTAACGTAACAGTTCCATTTAAAAAATTGATTATACCCTTTGTTGATAGACTTAGCGAGGAGTCAGAAAAAACTAAATCAGTAAATACTATTTATAAACAAAACAATGAGATCATAGGACATAATACTGATATTGCAGGTTTTGAATTGAGTTTAAGGAATTGTAACTACAATGTTAAAAATAAAGACATATTAATTTTAGGTGCTGGTGGAGTGGTTTCTTCTATCGTTTACGCTTTATTAAAAATGAAATGCAGAAAAATAAACATTAGTAATAGAACAAAGTCAAAGGCTGAGGATATTAAAAAATTATTTGACCAAATTAACATTTTAGATTGGGGCAAAATAGTAGATTTTGATATCATTATTAATGCAACAAGCTTGGGGTTAAAAAAAGAGGATAAAATTGAAATCGATTATGGGAAAATTGAGACTGGTAAATTTTTTTATGACGTAATTTATAATCCAGCTAAAACTGAATTTTTAAATAAAGCACAAAAATACGGCCACATAATAGAAAATGGAAAATTTATGTTCATTTATCAAGCGCACCAGGCTTTTACAATATGGCACAAAAAAATGCCTGATATAGACAAGGAAACATTAAAATTAATTGACGAATGATTAAAATTGGTATCTTAGGCGAAATAGGATCTGGCAAATCATTTGTTGCAAAAAAGTTTGGTTATCCTGTTTTTTCTGCAGATAGAGAGGTAACGGGTATATATAAAAATAATAAATCCTGTTTTTTAAAATTAAGAAGAAAATTACCAAAATTTATTAAAAAATTTCCAATAGACAAAAGAGAACTTGGAGAAGCGATCTTACATAACAAAAATAATCTAAAAAAAATTACAAGAACTGTTCACCCAATAGTTAGAAAAAGTATGTTAAAGTTCCTATCATCTAAAAAAAACAAAAAAGCAGTTATTTTGGATATTCCACTTTTACTTGAAAATAAATTAGTAACAAAAGATACTATATTGGTTTATGTGGATGCAAAAAAAAATTTAATCAAAAAAAGGCTTATTAAAAGAAAATTTTTTAATAAGAAAATCTTTAATAACTTTGATAAAATGCAAATTGCAAAAAAAGTGAAAAAAAAAAAATCTGACTTTATTATAATAAATAATTTCAAAACTAGTATTATTGAGAAACAAATACAATTGATAAAAAAAGAAATATTTAAAAAATGACAGAGGTTGTCTTAGATACAGAAACGACAGGATTATCTGTAAAAGAAGGACATAGAATAGTTGAAATAGGATGTATAGAACTAGATAATCTTATTCCAACTAATAAAATCTTCCACTGTTATTTAAACCCTGAAAGAAAAGTGTCTGATGCAGCATTTAAAGTTCATGGATACTCAGATGAATTTTTATCAGATAAAAAAAAATTTTATGAAATTGTAGAGGATTTTTTAAAATTTATTGAAGGTAAAAAAATAATTATTCATAATGCTGAGTTTGATATTGGTCATCTTAACAATGAGCTTAGTTTAATTAACAAAAATAAAATTCGAAAAGAAAACGTGGTAGATACTTTAGATATTGCGCGAAATAAATTTCCTGGTTCAAGTATTAGTTTAGATGCTTTATGTAAAAGATTTAGGATAGATAATTCAAAAAGGAAAAATCATACAGCATTAATTGACTGTGAATTATTGTCAAAAGTATATATTAATTTATTAGATCAAAGGGAACCAATGTTAAACTTTTCTCAAAATAAAGAAATTTTTGATCCTAAAATAAATGAAAAAATTAAAAAATATTCAAAAAAAGTTGTTCAACCAACAAACGAAGAACTTAAATTACACGAAAAATTTTTAAGAGAAAAATTAAAAAAAAATTATTTTTAATTTTTTTTATTTAAATACAATTTTTCAAAATCAGGTTTTTTGTCTATATTAAGGTTTTTATATCCTGAGTTTCTAACAGTATCTAAAAAAGTCTTTTCTAAGTTTGGATAGATTTCCTTTTGAACGTCAACAAGAATTATTTTTTCAACTTCTTTTTTATCCTTTACACTCTCATTTAATTTAATAATAGTTGAATATAATATTTCGAAGTAAGATTTTTTTTCAGAATTTTCTGGATCACTAAACATGAACTTGGTGTTTACCTCAATCATATTATTTTTTAATGGTACAGAGTTAATCTCGATACTTAAATTGTATTTTAAAATTTTTTCCTTAACAAAAAGGTATGTATCAATATTTGGGGTCTCACTTGATATATCTTTCACATATTCTGCAATTATTTTAAATTTGTCTTGCATATTTATTTTTTATCATCTTCAATATCTTCAAATTCACCATCAATAAAGTTTTTATTTTTTAATGGTTTATTTTTATCTTCATATCTTTTGGATAAAGATCCTATAATTAATTTTCTTGTAAATGGTAATACTAGAATCAAACCCATAAAGTCCGTAATGAAACCTGGAAAAATTAAAAACAAGGCAGCAAACGCCAAAGCTGCTCCTGACAAAATTTCATAGAAAGGAGTTTCATTTCTCATTAGCTGAGTAATTCCTGATCTTAAAGTATTAAAACCTTCGAATTTGACATAATAAACACCTAAAACTGCAGTCAAAAATATCAGTGTTATTGTAGCAAAAGCACCAATGTAAGATCCAACTTTAATAAAAAAGTAAATTTCTACAATAGGTATTAAAATTATAAGCAATAAAACTGTGTTCATTTGTCTATAGTGTAATTTGCTAGTTGAAATTAAGCAACATAGTAAATATTATATTTATATGAGTTATAGTTTTGAATATATAGATATTATATTGCTTGCGATGATTGCGGGTTTTATATTTTTGAGGTTAAGAGGTATTTTAGGTAAAAAAACTGGTTATGAAGAAGATGTTTCGACAAGTTTTCCTCATGATTTCACTGTTAAGCACCCTAAAAAAAAATTAGATGGTAATAGTTTTGACGATGAAGAGAAGAAAGAATTCTTAAAAGGAGCAAATATTGCTTACGAAACTATAATTATAAATTTTGCCAAAGGAAATATAAACGAAATAAAATATCTTCTTAACAAAGCAGTATTTAATCAGTTTAACGACGCTCTCAATGAGAGAAAAGATAAAGGATATACTTCAGAAACGACATTTATAGGAATTAACTCTTCAGAGGTAAAAGACCACAAACAAATTAATGACATGTTAGAAGTTACAGTTGACTTCGTAAGTGAAATTATTTCAACTGTGAAAGATAAGAATAAAAAAATAATATCTGGAAATCCTGACAAAATAAAAAAAGTGCATGATACTTGGAAATTTTCCAGAGATATTAAATCTCATAATCCAAATTGGTTATTAATAGAAACCCAAGCTTAATTGAATAGTAAAATTTCAGAAAAAGATAAAAAAGATTGGCAAAAATTTATTGATAGTAATGATCCATTAGAAAATAAGGATTATAATTCAGAAAATCAAAAATATTTTCGTTCAGAAATATCAATAGATCTACATGGATATTCTTTAATTGAAGCAAATCAAGTAATAGATAATTTAATTAAAAAATCCTCTGTAAAAAAAATTAATAAAATTACTGTAATAACTGGAAAAGGACTAAGATCCAAAAATTTTGATAATCCTTATAAATCTACTGATCTAGGAATTTTAAAATATTCTGTGCCAAATTATGTTAAAAATAATTCTGAATTAATGAGTTTAATTAAAGAAATTGATTTTCAACAGGTTGATGATCTAAACTCTGGTAGTTTCTCTATATTTTTAAAAAAATTATAATATAAAGTTTGATAGATTTGTATCTTTTGCAAGTTCCCCAAGATTGTCTTTAACATATTTTGCATCAATACTTATTTTTTCACCAGCACGATCTGTTGCTGTAAAACTTATTTCATCTAATACTCTTTCAATTATTGTGTGGAGTCTTCTTGCTCCAATATTTTCAACAGTTGAATTGACCTCATTAGCTATATTAGCAATTGCATCTATACCATCATCTGTAAACTCCAAATCAACATCCTCTGTTTTTAATAGTGCTTTATATTGTTTTATTAAGCTGTTATCTGGTTCTTTAAGTATTCTTTTAAAATCTTCACTATTAAGAGCATCAAGCTCAACTCTTATAGGAAGTCTTCCTTGTAATTCTGGTAATAAATCAGACGGTTTTGCAAGTTGAAAAGCACCTGATGCTATAAAAAGTATATGGTCTGTTTTTATTGGACCGTGTTTTGTGTTAACAGTAGTTCCTTCTATAAGAGGAAGAAGATCTCTTTGTACTCCTTCTCTTGATACATCACCACCAACTCTGTCTGTTCTCGCAGAAATTTTATCAATTTCATCTAAGAAAACTATTCCATTATTTTCAGTTGAGTCTTTTGCAGATTTAATTATTTTATCTTGTTCTATCAATTTATCTGATTCTTCGTTCATTAATATCTCGTAAGACTCTTTGACAGTCATTTTTTTTCTTTTTGCTTTAGATCCAATAGATTTACCAAGAACATCAGAAATATTTATCATACCAACATTTGCTCCAGGCATACCAGGAATTTCAAAAGACGGCATATTGTTATTTTCATTAACAGAGATTTCTATTTCGTTATCGTCAAGATCTCCGTTTCTTAATCTTTTTCTAAAACTCTCTCTTGTTGCTATACTAGCTTTAGATCCAACTATTGCATCAAGAACTCTTTCTTCAGCAAGTTTTTGAACTTTTGTTCTAACTTCTTTTCTTTTTTTTGTTTTCTCCATAGAAATAGCTATTTCAACTAAATCCCTTACAATTTGTTCAACATCTCTACCAACGTACCCAACTTCTGTAAATCTGGTAGCCTCAACTTTAACAAATGGAGCTTCTGCTAGCTTAGATAATCTTCTTGAAATTTCAGTTTTTCCAACTCCAGTTGGTCCCATCATTAATATATTTTTTGGTAAAACTTCTTCTTTTAAATCACCTTGTAATGCCTGTCTTCTCCATCTATTTCTTAAAGCTACAGCAACAGCTTTTTTCGCATTATTTTGACCAACAACAAATCTATCTAATTCTGAGACTATTTCTCTAGGAGACAAAGAATTTGATAATTTATTAATGCTCTTTTTTTCTTTTGGTACAAATGTTTTAATTTTAGAATTTTCCATTATATTTTTTCGATACTAGTGTTACTGTTTGTAAATACGCATATGTCAGAAGCAACTTTAATTGCTCTTTTTGCAATTTCTTCAGCCGACATGTCTGTATCCATCAATACCTTAGCAGCTGCAAGAGCATAATTTCCACCAGATCCTATACCTATAACATCACCTTCTGGCTCTAGCACGTCACCTGTACCAGATATAATAAAACTTTTTTCCTTATCTCCAATAGCCATTAATGCTTCTAATCTTCTTAAATATTTATCTGTTCTCCAGTCCTTTGCTAACTCAACTGAAGCTCTGGTTAAATTTCCAGCATGTTTCTCTAGTTTTGACTCTAGTCTTTCAAAAAGAGTTAAAGCATCTGCTGTTGATCCAGCAAACCCAGCAATCACATTTCTTTTCTCAATCTTTCTGACTTTATTAGCTGTACTTTTAATCACAGTATTACCCATACTAACCTGACCATCGCTTGCCACAACTACGTCATTATCTTTTCTTACTAATACAATTGTTGTCATGGGATATAAGTGGATATTAATTTTTATAGTTCAAGACCTTGTTACAATTATTGATATAACCAATTAATCCAGATATATCTTGAATAAAAAATGAAAAGAAAAGCAAAAATATTGAGAAAGACCAAAGAAACATCAATAGATGTTGAATTAAATATTGATGGCAAAGGTAAATATAAAATTGACACAGGCATAGGTTTTTTTAATCATATGCTTGAACAACTATCCAAACATTCGTCTATCGATTTAAAATTAAAAGCAAAAGGAGATACACATATTGATCTTCACCATACTACTGAAGACACAGGTATAGCTATTGGAGAGTGTTTAAAAAAAGCATCAAAAAATTTTGTAGGAATTAAAAGATACGCTCATGCTTTACTTCCAATGGATGAAACGCTAACACGTGTTGCAATTGATGTCTCAAATCGTCCGTACTTGATTTGGAATGTTAAACTAAAAGTTGAGAAACTAGGTGAAATGGATACTGAGCTTTTCAAAGAATTTTTTCAAGCTTTTTCTCAAGCTGCAGGAATTACTTTACACGTTGAAAATATTTATGGTGATAACAGTCATCACATTATAGAATCTTGTTTTAAAGGACTTGCTAGATCACTAAGATCAGCATTGGAGATAGATCCAAGAAATAAAAAAGGGATACCTTCTACCAAAGGTTCTTTATAGTAAAGAACTAATGAAAATTGCCATTGTTGATTATAAATCTGGAAATATAAGCTCCGTAATAAATTCATTTAATGAAGTTGTTAAAAATAAAGTAAAAATTGAGGTTACTTCAGATATAAACAAAATAAGGAAATCAGATAAGATTGTTTTACCTGGTCAGGGATCATTTAAAAGTTGTGTAGATTCTTTGCACAATATAGGCGGAATGGTAGATACATTAAATGAATGTGTAATAAAAAAAAAGAAACCTCTCCTTGGAATTTGTGTTGGTTTACAAATGTTTGCTGATATCGGTTATGAAGAAACCGAAACAAAAGGATTAGGTTGGATTTCAGGCAAAGTTTCAAAAATAGATAATCAAAGTGGAAAATATAAACTTCCTCATATTGGATGGAACCAGATAAATATTGTTAAGGATAGTAAAATTTTTAAAGATATTAAAAATAATTCTCATATGTATTTTGTACATAGTTATGAATTTGCGCCATATGATAAAAAAGTAATTACTGCAACAACAGATTACTCATCAAACATTGTTTGCTCTGTTGAAAAAGAAAATATCTTTGGAACTCAATTTCACCCTGAGAAAAGTGACAAGATAGGACTTAAAGTAATTAATAACTTTATAAATTTATAAAAAATGAAAATATTTCCAGCAATAGATATCAAAGATAAAAAATGTGTTAGATTAGTGAAAGGAGATTTTGATAATAAAACTGAATATGACATTTCTCCAGTTGAACAAGCTGAAAAATATAAAAACTATGGTTTTAAAAATTTGCATATTGTTGACTTAGATGGAGCTTTAACTGGTGAAACAGTTAATTTAGACATTATACAGGATATAGTTGATCAATTTGATCTTAAAGTCGAGATAGGTGGCGGTATTAGAAATCTAAAAAGCATTCAAAAATATATCGATTCTGGTGTTGAGAAGGTTATATTAGGAAGTGCCGCAATAAAAGACAAAATTTTTTTAAAAGAGGCATGTAAAAAATTTCCATATAAAATTGCTTTAGGTTTAGACGCAAAAGATGGATTTTTGTCAGTATCTGGATGGAAAGAGAATTCTAACCAAATGACTTTAGACTATTTAAATGAAGTGAACGACTTTGGTGTAAGTAGATTGATCTACACAGATATAAATAGAGATGGCGTGAAACGAAGTCCAAATTTTGAAGAAACATCAAAAGTTGCTGATATATCAAATTGCCCAGTTATAATATCTGGCGGAGTTTCATCAATAGATGATATTAAAAAAGCTAAAAGATTAAAAAATATTGAAGGTATAATAGTTGGTAAAGCAATTTATGATGGCGATATAAAATTAGATGATCTGGTGAAAGAAGATGCTTAAAAATAGAATAATTCCTTGTTTAGACGTGAAAAATGGTCGTGTAGTTAAAGGTATTAACTTTGTAGATCTTAAAGATGCAGGAGATCCTGTTGAACAAGCTAAAATTTATAGTGATGGTGGTGCAGATGAAATATGTTTTTTAGATATTACTGCCTCAAATGAAAATAGAGAAACAATTTATGATGTAGTGCAGAAAACCTCACAAAAATGTTTTGTACCACTTACAGTAGGAGGTGGAGTCAGAAGTGTTGAAGATATAAGCAAATTATTAAATTGTGGTGCTGATAAAGTTTCGATTAATACTGCTGCTGTGCAAAACGCAGATGTGATTCTTGATAGTTCAAAAAAATTTGGATCTCAATGTATTGTAGTTGCTATAGATGCAAAAAAAGATGGAAATACTTGGGAAGTATTTACGCATGGAGGGAGGAATAAAACTGGAATAAATGTAATAGATTTTGCAAAAAAAATGGAAGATAGTGGAGCAGGGGAATTATTGGTAACATCAATGGATAGAGATGGAACTCAGGTAGGATATGATATTGATCTCATTTCAAAAATCTCTGATAAAGTAAACATTCCTCTGATTGCATCAGGAGGAGTTGGAAATCTTAATCATTTAGTAGATGGAATAAAAGTTGGAAAAGCTAGCGCTGTACTAGCCGCTTCCATTTTTCATTACGGAAAACACTCGATTAAAGATGCAAAGGAATATTTGGACTCTAAAGGAATACCTGTTAGAATTTAGAATGCTAAATACACTTGAAGTTTTGTTTAATCTTGCAAGAGATAGAAAAATAAATCCAGTTGAAGGATCATATACAAATAAATTGTTAAAAGACAAAAATCTCAGCAGAGATAAAATTTTAGAGGAAATAAACGAATTAGTAGAAGCTGTGGAAAAAAATTCAAATAAAATTCATGAGGCAGCGGATGTATTTTACCATTTAATAATATATCTAGAGGCTAATGATATAAAAATAGAGGATATTGCAAAAGAATTAGAAAGTAGAAATAAATAATTTTTTATGAGTAAATTAAAAATTTTAATGGTTTTATTTTTATGTTTTGTTTTTTATAAAGGATTTATAGCTTTAAGAGACTTTGAGATTGGAGTTGGAGACAGGGTAGCTGAAATTGAGGAAAAAGCCGGAGTCGAAAGACAAGGAGAAGTCATAGCATTAATGATGTATTTAGGTGACGATGATGATCTACAATTAAAAGAACATTTATATGTTTCGTCTAGATCAAAATGTAAAGATTTAAAAGAAATTGCTGAAGAAAACTCAAATGCTTATTATGAATGCGCAATAGTCGATGCAATTTTAGTAGGTGGTAAAATAGTAGAAGTTGTAGAGGAATTAGAGGTACTGTAATGAGTTACGACGAAAATAACATATTTGCAAAAATTCTTAGAGGAGAAATACCTTGTAAAAAAATTTATGAGGATGATTTTGTTTTATCTTTTCATGATATTAATCCTCAAAAAAAAATACATGCTTTAGTTATTCCAAAAGGTAAATATATCGATTTAGATGATTTTAGCAAAAATGCATCCGAGAATGAAATCGTAGGATTAATTAAGGGAATTAATATAGTTGCAAAAAAACTTAAGATCTCAGTTGATATTGGAAGAGGATATAGAGCTTTATCAAATATAGGAGAACACGGAGGACAAGAGGTTCCGCATCTTCATTTTCATTTGTTTGGAGGGGAAAAAATTGGAAAGATGGTTCAGTGATTAAAGAAATAAAAAGACAGTATTTAGAGATAAAAAGTCTACAAAGTTTAGTTCCGGTTAAAAGACCGAACAATAATTGCAAAGTAATTATGGTTGAAAATCCAGATTTTCATTTAAACTTGTTTTTTTATAAGCAAATTGGAAAAAAACATCGCTGGATTGATAGGTTAGAATGGACTGATGAACAATGGATGAAATACATAAATAATCCAAACGTCTATACATATATACTAAAAGACGGTGAAGAAATGGCTGGATACTTTGAATTGATAAAAGAAAAAAATAAAAAAGATACTGAAATTGCTTACTTTGGAGTTTTAGAAGATTTTCATGGAAAAAAATATGGAGGATATTTATTGTCTGAGGCAATAAAATTTTCATTAACTAATGGATCCGAAAGAGTCTGGGTTCACACTTGTTCTTTAGATCACAAAAATGCATTACCCAATTATCAAGCAAGAGGAATGGAAATATTTAAAAGTGAAATTGCTAGGATTAGTTTTTAATTAATTTCAGGTAATCTAAATTTTTTTTTATCGACTAAAATATTATATTTTATATTGTAAATATTTGTGTAAACAGAATTATTATACACGTCTGTAGTCTTCCATCCAATAATATCATAATTACTATTATCAAAAAATATATCAATTAAAGTATTATTATCATCTATTGCAAACTTAATTTTATCACCTACCATCTCACCAGAAATTTTTTTTAATTTATCAATTATAAATTTTTTATCTAAAATTAAATTAAAGGGTGTCTTTATCAAATCGTATCGATAATATTGATTATTTTTACCACTTTTTATAACTAAACTTTTACCATTTGATACCAAAATTTTATTATAAACAGAATCATACTTGCAATAAATTTTTTTTGAATATTCAACAATACAATTCCCTGTTTCTTGGCTTTCACCTATTATTTGATCAAAATTAAAAGCTAAATTATTTACAGTTTCAAATTTACTTATAATTTTTTTTTGTGGTGATGCTTCAAGATCATTAACCAAACTAAATAATAAAAAAAAAATTAATAATCTTTTTTTCATTTAAGAACTTCTCTTTTGCCTACATGATTGGCTTTACTAACTTCACCATTTTCTTCCATCATATCAATTATTCTTGCTGCTCTGTTATAGCCAATCTGAAGTTTTCTTTGAAGAAAAGATGTTGATGCCTTTCCCTCAGTTTTAACAATTTCTAAAGCAGTATCATAAAGGTCATCTTTCCCTTCAACATTTTGGTTTATGGATTGATTTTCTTTTTCATCAGCAAAATTTAAAATTTCGTCAACATAATTTGGTTCTGCTTGATTTCTTAAATAATTATTTATTTTTTCTATTTCATTTTCAGAGACATACGGTGCATGAATTCTTATAATTTTGTTTGCAGAAGACATATAGAGCATATCACCTTTACCTAATAGTTGTTCTGCTCCTTGTTCACCTAGAATTGTACGACTATCTATTTTAGATGTAACTTGAAAAGATATCCTTGTTGGAAAATTCGCTTTTATAGTTCCAGTTATTACATCAACACTAGGTCTTTGCGTTGCCATAATAATATGAATTCCTGCAGCCCTAGCCATTTGGGATAGTTTTTGGATATATCCTTCAATTTCTTTTCCAGCCACAAGCATGAGATCTGACATCTCATCGACAATTACAACAATATATGGCATTGGAAGTTTATGTTTTGAATTGTAACCATCAATATTTCTAACTCCTTCCTTGGTCATAAGTCGATATCTACTTTCCATCTCTTTAACAACCCATCCTAAAACAGATGCTGCTCTTTTAGCCTCAGTAATAACGGGACATAACAGATGTGGTATTCCTTCATACGTAGATAACTCAAGCATTTTTGGATCAATTAAAATAAACTTACATTTTTCAGGAGTGTGTTTGTATAATAAAGATAAAATAATTGTATTTATACATACAGATTTACCAGAACCTGTAGTACCAGCAATTAGTAAATGGGGCATTATACTTAAATCACCTGTTAGTGGTAATCCAGAAATACTTTTGCCAAGCGCAATTGGTAATTTGATATTTTTACTGTAAAAATTTTGACTAGAAATTATTTCACTTAGATAAACGTTTTCTCTTGATAAATTTGGCAGTTCAATACCTATAGTGCTACTACCGGGTATAGTAGATATACGTGCTGATTCTGAACTTGTGTTTCTTGCTATATCTTCAGATAAATTAATAATTTTTGAAACCTTTATACCCGGTGCTGGTTCAAATTCATTTAGGGTAACAACGGGACCCTGGCTTATCTTTTTTATTTTTCCCTCTACACCAAAATCCAAAAGAATTTTTTCCAAGAAATCCTCATCTATTTCTCTTTCACTTATTATATTTTTTTTGTTTTTATCTGCCTTAGATAAAAAATTTATATCGGGCAAATTAAAAACTTTATTTTTAAAATTTCTATCTGTAATTTTTATATTTTCAAAAGCAAAATTTTTTTGCACGCTTCTTTCATTTTTTTTATCAGATACTTCTAAATTTATGTTTCTACTACCCAAATCATCGATAGTTTTTCTAAAAGTAAAAGTTTTTTTAAAAAAAATGTATAAAGTTTTTAAATATAAAATTTTAATATTCAAGCTTATTATAAATAAGAACAATGTAGTAAATATCAAAAAATAATATAAGAAATTATTCTTAAATCTAATACTTTCAACTAGACTAATTTTTCCCAGGTATTCACCAACAAATCCTCCATGACCATTAATTGGCAACCAGAATGAATTGTTAAAATATAAGTTAAAAAATAAAGAACCACTGATTGAATAAAGAATGATAAAAAAAGTACAATCTAATAATTTTTTTAATTTTTTTTCATTAAAAATTATCAAAGAGTTGAATAAATAACTAATTGGTATTAGAAAGGATATAATCCCAACAGACTGTAACAAAATATCAGATACTACGCTCCCTCTAAAACCTACCCAATTACTAATTTCTGTATTATCGGGAAATATAAAGTTTGGATCTGTAGCAGAATACGAAAAAAGAGCAAATATTAGGGTAATTGCCAAAAATAACAAACTTAGTGCCAGAAGTTCTATTACTCTCTTGTAGATGAAATGAAATATTTTTTTAAAAAAACTTGAAATTTCCATTTTATAAATTCTGATTTTATACTTTGTATCATTTAATTATTATTATAAAAATTAAAATAATTATGAAAATATGTTTATTAGGTAATGGAATAACAAATATTTTGTTAGCTAATTGTCTTTTAAAAAGAAATATTTTAGTAGATTTATATGACACTAATTCAAAATCAACTTTATCACCGACAAGAACGATAGCTCTTTCAAAAAAAAATAGGGATTTTATAAATAATTCTATTATTAAAATAAATAAGATGTGTTGGCCGATTGAAGAAATAAGAATTTATAATGAGAGAAATTACAATAAAGAAATTTTAAATTTTTCAAACAATAAACAAAAAGTTTTTTTTATGATCAAAAATCTAGATTTTTATAAAAAAATTTATTATTCAATTGATAAAAATAAAAATTTTAAAAAAAAAATAATTAGTGCTAACCATGTTTTAAAGTTACAAAAAAAAAAATATGACTTAATCATTAACTCACAAACAGATGATTTACTATCTAAAAAATATTTTCATAGTAAAATTAAAGGTAATTCCGAATCTTACGCTTACACAAGTATTATTTGTCATAAAAAAGAAAGTAATAATATTTCAAGACAGATATTTACAAATAATGGTCCATTAGCATTTTTACCATTATCAAATTTAGAGACTTCAGTGGTTTATTCTTTATCGTATAAAAAAACAAATTTTTCTGAAAATGAATTTGTTCATCATATTAAAAAATATAATAAGTTCTATAAGATTTTTAAATTTAGAAAAATTGAAAAATTTAAAATTGATTTCTCAAATCCAAGAAAAATTTATTCAAATAATATTGTTCTTTTTGGTGACAGTCTGCATAAAATTCATCCGTTAACGGGACAAGCGTTTAATATAACTTTAAGAGATATTAAAGTTCTTTTAAAATTAATAGATCAAAAAATAGATCTAGGACTTCCATTAGATAAATCAATTTTACAAGAATTTGAAGACAGTATAAGATCTAAGAATTTTCTTTTTACAAAAGGAGTTGAAGCTATTAACAATTTTTTTAAAGTAGATACCAAAATAAATAATAATATTACTCAAAAATTATTGCCATTAGTAAATCAAAATAGAAAAATTAAAAATTTATTTGCTAAATTAGCAAATGAAGGTTTTTAATTTACTACTGTACTGTTGTATTACTGAATGTGTCTAAAAGATAAGTTTCTAAAATTTTTTCAATCACTTTTTTTCGTATATTTATGTCTTTTGTTTCGATAAGTGCTTGTTTTTCCTCTAGTGTAAATGGTGCTGCCATTGATAAAGTATTTAAAGAAAGTTCTAAATTTTGTTTTTTAAGTTCGTTCCAATCTAATGTATACCCCTGCTTATCAAAATAACTTTTTAATTTGTCAAATAGAGAATGAAAATTATCATAATTTAGTTTTTCATTTGTATTTGACTGATCATTTTCAAACTCCTTATAACTTACACTAAACTCTCTATATAGCCTTTTATTATCGATCTCTTTATCAATTGTAAATCTACTTATTCCATTCAAAACTATTAAATATCTTCCATCGTTTGTTTCATTAAAACTTACAATTTTTCCAACACAACCAATTTTATAAAGTGTAGGAATTTTTTCATTTCTATTTTGAGGCTGTATCATTCCAATTAATCTATCTTTTTTCATAGAATCATTGACCATTTCTAAATATCTCTCCTCAAAAATATTTAGAGGAACAGTTGTTTTTGGAAAAATTATAAAATTTGATAAAGGGAAAACTGGAATGATGTTTGATAAAATTATTTTTTTTTTCATTATTATATATTTTTTTCATCAAAAAATATTTGTCAATGACTTAATATGTCTTGCATTTACAAAAACCGATATCTATAATGTTTTAATTAAGCGGGCATAGCTCAGTGGTAGAGCGTCTCGTTGCCAACGAGAAGGTCGTGGGTTCAAGTCCCATTGCCCGCTCCAGAGAAAGGTATAAAACAATTATGAGTGATTTAGCTGATAAAAAATGTATTCCATGCGAAGGAGGAATACCAAGTTTTGATTTGAGTGAGATTCATATGTATCTTAAAAAAGTTGATGGTTGGGATGTTAAGAGCGATGACAATAAAACCTATTATTTGATTAAAGATTTTAAATTTAAAAATTTTTTAGAGAGCCAATTATTTGTAAATAAAATTGGAGAATTAGCTGAAAAAGAAAATCATCATCCAGATATTTGGTTTGGGTGGGGTTATGCTAAAATTAAAATATTTACTCATGCTATAAATGGTTTGCATGAAAGTGATTTTGTATTAGCTGCAAAAATCGATAAAATAAATTAATGTTTAAAATGTCTTGTTTTTGAAAAAATTAAAACAATACCTGCTTTGTTAGCAAATTTTATTATTTCTTTATCACGAACTGATCCACTCGGTTGGATAACTGCAGAAACACCTGACTGTACGAGTTTTTCAATACCATCAACAAAAGGGAAAAAAGCATCTGATGCGGCACAAATTTCTTGTTTATCACTTAATCTTTGAAACTTATTCATTTTTTTTATAGCTATTTCACAACTGTCAATTCTGCTTGGTTGGCCAGATCCAATACCAACAGTTGAATTTCCGGCTGCTAAAACAATTGCGTTTGAATTTACATGTCTACAGACGTTAAATGCAAACATTAACGATTCAAAAGTTTCTTTATTCGGTCTAATTTTAGAGGCTACAACAAAATCTCTTTTTGAAAGTTTTTTTATATCAGAGGATTGGATCAAAATAGAGTTAAATTTTGATATAAAATTATACACTTCGTTAAAATTTAATTTTGATGAGTCAATTAATCTTAAATTTTTTCTTTTTTTAAGTATGTTAATGGCTTGTTTATCGAAACCATTTGCGACAATAACCTCAAGAAAAATTTTATTTAACTCAGATGCTAAATTTTTATTTACCTTGAAATTAAAAGATATTACCCCTCCAAAAGCACTTATCGGATCACAACCCAATGCAAGTTGATAGCTTTTAAGATTATCTCTTTCAATTGAAACACCACATGGATTAGCATGTTTAACAATTACTGTTCCTCTATTTTTTGGTAGCGATTTAGATATTAACAAAGATGAATATATATCATTTATATTATTATAACTTAATTTTTTACCTGATAATTGATTTAAATTAAGTTTATTACCTCCTATTGAGTATAAAGCTGCTTTTTGGTGAGGGTTTTCACCATACCTAAGTATATCGACTTTTTTTAAACCTATTGTTTTTTTAAAAGGAAAGTAATTATTATATTTACCTAAAAAATAATTAGAAATCATAGATTCATAATATGCAGTTTCAAGGAAAGCCTCCGTAGACATTTTTTTTCTAAAATTTATTGATGTGTACCCATTATATTTTTTTAACTCTTCGACTAATTCTTTATAGTAATTTATTGATGGAATAATTGTAACATTCTCAAAATTTTTAGCTGCAGCTCTCGCTAAAGTTGGTCCACCTATATCAATATTTTCAATAATTTTTTTTTCATTTTTAGTATTATTTATAATTTCTTCAAATGGGTAAAAATTAACTACAATTAAATCAATCTCTTTTATACTCATCTTTTTTAGATCTTTTATATGTTGCGAATTTTTTCTCTCACTTAATATTCCACCGTGAATTTTGGGATGTAGAGTTTTTACTCTTCCATTTAAAATTTCAGGAGAGTTCGTGTATTCAGATATTTCAGTGCATTTGAAACCAGATTTCTTGATTTTTTTAAAAGTTCCACCAGTACTAATTATTTCAATATTATATTTTTGTAAATTTTTTATAAGAAAGTTTAATTTATTTTTATCAGATACAGATATTAATGCCCTTTTAATTGACTTCATCATATTTTTTTTAACTCCCATTCTAAAATTTTTGAATAATCTTGGAGATTCTCATTTACGACAATATTTTTATTTTCAGAATAAGAATTTTTGTTTCCAAAATATAATCCAGTTTCTATATTAGTTAAATGGTTTTTACACGAAAATTTCCAACCAGAGTTTTCAGTTTCTATTAATATATTTTTGCCATCAACAGTTTTGGTTACTTTTGAAGAAGGTAGTAAATGAAATCTTAATTCAAAATTTAAAGGTTTTATAAATTTTTTTTGAAATATTTTATCTTTACCAATAAATATATTTTGATCGATTAAATATTCAATTTGTCTTTCATGTATTATTCCATATTCTTTTAAATATGCATCATGAGAAGCACTTATTCTCCAAAAACTTTTGTTAGACGAGACACTTTTGGATAAAATTTTAAAATTTTTTTCAATGAAATATTTTCCATATTTATTTTTTAAAAATCGAGTTGAAGAAGTATTATTAATATTAAGAGTTGAGTGGCTTGCTGTTGATTTCGAGATTTTATGTAATTGATGTTTGTAATTTTGAAAATAACCAGAGTTTGTTATAATTTTGTCTTTATTAAAGGTTATTTCAAATGATAGTGGACCAGCTTGGTAGTTTTCAGAATATTTTTTTTCTGGAGCGCATCCAACATCTACTACTATGCATATATTTTTATCTTTATAAAAACAGTAACCACCTACTTCATTATTTCTATTATTGAAGTTATAACCCCTTGATTTTAAATATAAATCAAATTCACTATTATTCGAATTGTTATTACCGTTAAATAAAAAATTTAAATTTTTTGATTGCCATATGATATTATAACTTTGACCTAAATAAAAAATTGCTTCATTTAAATTTTCAGGAATGTCAGATTGCGATTCCTTTAAAAATTCTCGAATTAAAATAAAATGCTTGAGGTAAAATAAAAGTTGCCTAAAGTTTCTAGATTTGGGAAAGTTTAATGTTCCTATAGATGAATTGATTATTTTATTCAACAGATCTAATCCAAACTTAAGATATTTTTGATCTTTAAAACTTAGTCCAACTAATATAATTGCACAGCAGCTTAGAATTTTATCTTCTATCTGATCTTTTCCTTTTATTTCATTAATTAAATGATTAATCTGTTTTTTTATAATAAAATTAAACCTTTCTTTGTAAACTTTTCCACCCCCATCATATGTAAGAAAAGAATTAGCTATCCATGATATTACTCTTCTGGATAAAATATCATTACCCCAGATCTTTTGGTTATAATTAGAATTTATATTCATCCAAAGCTCAACTATACTTTGAACTTGTTCTTTTGAGGATTTTAAGTCCAAAGAAAATAACCAATAAAAGCTTTGTAACTTGTTGAAATCTTTTGTATGTAATTTTTTGTCTGTCCACACATCTTTTAAATTAAAATCTTCGATTTTATATTTTTTTTCTAAAATTCTTACTACAGAACTAAATAAATTAAGACTAGGTATATAATTTAACGAATTATTGTCTATCCTAGAAATCTTTTTATCATAATAAGCTGATCCTAAGTATAGTTTTTTAATTTGATAAGCTAGATATTCTAATAATTCATTTAGATAATTTAATGAATTTTTTAAAATCATTATTAGGGTATTCTTAGCTCTTCTATATTTTTTTTAATATCACCATTATTTTCTTTGAAAATTGTAGTTCCAGAAACTAATATATCAGCACCTGCTTTTATTACATTTTTTGAATTGTTAAAGTTTATCCCTCCATCAACCTCAATATCAAAATTAAAATTATTTTTTGTTTTTATTTTTTTAAGTTCCTCAATTTTTTTTAAAACTTCAGGCATAAATTCCTGTCCACCAAAACCTGGAAATACACTCATAACAAGTATTAAGTTAACTTCGTTTATGTTTTTCCTAATCAAGTCTATATTCGAATCAGGATTTAGTGATACACCAACTTTTTTTTTTAATTTTTTTATATAATTGATTGTATCCAAAGTATCTTTGGTTGCTTCAGGATGAAATGTTATTATGTCAGCTCCTGCGTCTGCATAATCCTTTATATATTTATGAACAGGTGAAATCATCAAATGAACATCAAAAGGTATTTTAGTATATTTTCTTAAAGATTTTATAACTGGTGGACCAATAGTTAAATTTGGTACAAAATGACCATCCATTACATCAACATGAATCATATCTGCCCCACTTTTTTCGAGATTATTAATTTCTTCACCAAGGCGACTAAAATCGGCAGATAATATTGATGGAGAAATTTTAATTTTTTTCATTCTAGTATTTTATACTAGTATCAATTTTTGTTTTTTATTTGAATCAATTTTTACCAAAAAATCTATAAATTTCTGTTGCAATCTCACTTTCTAAAGGAAATGATAACATTCCCATTACAGAATAACCCAATAAATAAGGCATTAAATAGAATCTTATCATAAAAAAAAACCATGCAACATAAAGTGGAACTAAGGGTCTTACTATAAATTCTGGAGTTACAAATCTAAAAAGATTAATAATTGGATTTGTTAGTTTTACAAAAATTTTCATAAAGAAAAATTCGGAATTTTCTCTTTGAAAGATATTCATAGCTACACGCCCAATAAGAGTCCACATGATAACTCCTAAAGTATAATCTATCAGAATAACAATTGGATGAAAATTTCCCATAAAAAACTTTAGCTCTCAAAAAAAAAGGGGCGAAATTTTTCGCCCCTTTTTAATAATTTATTTCAACTTAGTGTGATTTACCGAGTACAGTTCTACCGCTTGGTATTCGTACTTCATCAACCATTTTTTGTGTTGCATTGTCTGGTGCTTTAGTCATTAAGCTGACTACTATCATCAATACTAAACTTACTAATGATCCAACAATACCAAATGTTAACTGAGTAATACCCCAGAAACCTGGATAGCCAGTTCTTACTGCTATTAGATAAGCAGTACCTGCAGCTAATCCTCCTAGCATACCGGCAACAGCACCTGGTGCATTTGCTCTCTTCCACCAAACTCCTAGTACAAGTGGGAAGAACAAGCCTGACATCGCAAAGTCAAAAGCCCAAATAACTGAACCTAAAATACCTTGGATCTCTAATGCTGCAATTGTTGCTCCTGCAAAACCAATTAATACAAGAAGTACCCTTGCAACAATTAGCCTTTTAGCAGTTTCTGCTTTAGGGTTAATGATTTTGTAGTAAACATCGTGAGATAAAGCGTTAGAAATTGCTAAGACTAATCCGTCTGCAGTTGACATGGCAGCAGCCATACCTCCGGCAGCAACTAGACCTGAGATTACATAAGGTAATCCAGCTATTTCCGGTGTTGCTAATACAACAGCTTTACCACCCATAAAGAACTCATTAAGTTCTAGAGTTCCATTACCGTTAAAGTCGTTGATATACATTAACTTAGCTTGATTCCAGTTTTGATACCAGTCTATAGCTTGAACATCAGCAATTGATTTACCAATGATACCTGTAGGTAATGTTGGGTCCATCAAAGATAATTTAGATAATGTAGCTAACATTGGTGCTGAAGAGTAAAGTAGGAATATAAAGAATAGTGACCAACCTACAGATCTTCTAGCTGTTCTTACACTTGGAGTAGTGAAATATCTCATCATAACGTGAGGCAATGACGCTGTTCCAGCCATCATACATACCGCCAGAGAAATAAATTTCCAAGGAGTAGTGTTAACTTCAGAGTGTGCTTTTGTAATTCCTGCTACTTTACCGAAAGCTTTTACTTGAGCCATATCAGCAGCCGAATTTTTTACATTCCCTAGTCCAAATTGTGATTCTAGTTCTGAAATTCTTGCTACTTCATCAGCTAACATAAAATGTGGAAAGAAACCTGCTCCCATTTTATTACTGATCCAGAACACAGGTAGTAAGTATGCAATAATTAAAACAATATATTGCGCAACTTGAGTCCAAGTAACTGCTCTCATTCCGCCTAGCATTGAACACATTAAAATACTTGCTAAACCAACATATACTGCTATTTCGAAAGGTATATCCAATGCAACTGATGCAATTGTACCTGTCGCGTTAATTTGAGCAGTAACGTAAGTAAATGAAGCTACAGTTAAAACTAGCACAGCAGATAATCTTGCTAAATTTCCACCATATCTTGTTCCTATAAAATCTGGAACTGTATAGCATCCAAATTTTCTAAGATAAGGTGCTAACAGAGATGCAACTAACACATATCCACCAGTCCATCCAACAAGAAGTGCCATGTAGCCATAGCCCTTAAAGTAAATACCACCAGCCATTGCAACGAATGATGCACCAGACATCCAGTCTGCTGCAGTCGCCATTCCATTGAAAACTGTTGGAACCTGTCTTCCAGCTACGTAGTAAGCGTCTACTTGAAGTGTACGAGATAGATAACCAATAATTGCATATATTGCTACTGTAAAAGCTACAAAGAATATACCAATTAACTTAGCTGACATCCCAGCTTGTTCTGCAATCGCCATTAAGATTATGAATACAAGGAAACCTCCTGTATATAGTCCATAGACTTTAGGCAGATTGTCTATAAATTTACCTTTAATCATTAATCATCCTCTCTTTCAGTAAATCCGAACTCATCGTCAATCTTTTCTTGTCTAGATGCAAACCAAAAAATCAGTATTACAAATATTCCAAGCGACCCCTGACATGTCATGTAGTACGACAATGGATATCCTAGTGGTCTGAAACTTGACGCTTCCATTTCGGCTCCGAAGAAAAAGATGCCAATTGAGAAAACGAACCAGATTGCAAGTGTAATAAACAAATGGTTTCTAGTTTTTTCCCAATGTTTTTCTTGTTTTGACATTTTTATCCTCCCTTATAGGTTAAAAAAAAGAAATCATACTTATAATCAAGAATATTTAAAGCCCTAATAATTACATAATATGCTATAATTCAAAGATTATAAACAACCTGAGATAGAATATGGCATTAAAATATAGATTTAACTTAAAAGATATAAAACTTGAAGATTTTAAGGTTTATCTATTCGCCTTGTTTAAGGCAATCATACCAAAAAAAAAAATTAAAAATCTCGATGATCTTCAGGATTTTATAAAAAAAAAATCTGCATGGGTGTCACAAGTAACTCTGTACAATTACTTAAAAACTAGAATAGGAACAAAATATGTTCTTATGTTTGATGATGAGATATTTCTATCATCTATTAATAAAGCCAAATGGAATATTTATATTGTGTCGCTTCAGGATTTAATATTTTATACACTTTCATATTTAAAAGTTTTTCATAATTATAATGGAGAACATCAAGCAGAAAATATATTTGAAGATATTTTAAAAATTGAAAAAAAAAATGAAATGCCTGATGAAATTATTGAAAACGGTAAAAAACAATTTTTAAATAGATTAGAAAAAATTAATTGGGATACATATTATAAATCCTGGCCATTTAATGAGAGTGCTTTAGCTTTATATGAATGGGCACCAGTTGCTGATGAGTTAAAAACTTTAGATAGAAAAATCGTATTAAATTCAATGATACTTAAATGGGAAAATATTCAGGAGGAATTTTCTAAATTGGTAAAGTTTTAGGTATTTTTTCTATTTTCAACTAAGCTCTTAACCACGGATGGGTCTGCAAGAGTTGTGGTATCACCTAACTGTTCATGTTCATTAGCTGCAATTTTTCTTAAAATTCTTCTCATAATTTTACCTGATCTCGTTTTTGGTAATCCTGGAGCAAATTGAATAAAATCTGGTGTAGCAATAGGTCCAATTTGTTTTCTAACCCATAATTTTAACTCTCTTTCTAAATCACCATCAGGATGTTCTCCAACATTTAAAGTAACATAACAATATAATCCATTACCTTTTATATCGTGGGGGTATCCAACAACTGCAGCTTCAGCGACTTTTGTGTGAGCAACAAAAGCACTTTCAATTTCTGCGGTTCCTAAATTATGACCGGAAACTATAATTACATCATCTACTCGTCCAGTTATCCAATAATACCCATCTTTGTCTCTCCTACAGCCATCTCCAGTAAAATATTTTCCATCAAACTGGGAAAAATATGTTTCAATAAATCTATTATGGTCTCCATAAACAGTTCTCATTTGACCCGGCCAGGATTGAGCTATGCACAATCTTCCTTGAGCCTCACCTTTCAATACTTTTCCATCTTTATCAACTATAACAGGCTTTATTCCATAAAACGGCTTTGTTGCGGAACCTGGTTTTAAGTCAATTGCTCCTGTCTGAGGGCTAATCAGTATACCACCAGTTTCCGTTTGCCACCAAGTGTCTACAATTGGACATCTAGAGTCCCCGACAGTTTTAAAGTACCATTGCCAAGCTTCAGGATTTATTGGTTCCCCCACGGTTCCTAATAATTTTAAAGATTTTCTTGAAGTCTTGCTTACAGGACCTTCGCCTTCTCTCATTAAAGCTCTAATAGCCGTAGGAGCTGTGTAAAAAATATTTACTTTAAATTTATCAACTATTTGCCACCACCTTGACGTATCAGGATATGTTGGAATTCCTTCAAACATTATCGTAGTTGCACCATTTGATAAAGGCCCATAAATTATATAACTGTGTCCAGTAATCCATCCAATATCAGCTGTGCACCAATAAATATCCTTAGGTTTATAATTGAAAATATACTGGTGTGTCATGGATGCATAAACCATGTATCCACCAGTTGTATGCAAAACTCCTTTTGGTTTTCCAGTCGAACCTGATGTATAAAGAATAAACAATGGGTCTTCAGCGCTCATTTCCTCGGGTTCACAATATGATGAGGCTTTTTTTGTAATTTCGTGATACCAAACATCTCTTGAATTATCCCAATTGATTCTGTTTCCTGTTCTTTTAACAACAACACATTTCTTAACATTAGGACAGTTTACAAGTGCTTCATCAGTTATTGATTTTAAATGAATTGTCTTTCCACCTCTTATTCCTTCATCTGCTGTTATCACATAATCAGATTTACAATCATTAATTCTTCCAGAAATGCTGTCTGGAGAAAATCCTCCAAAAATTATTGAGTGTATAGCACCAATTCTTGCACAAGCTAACATTACATAAGCCAACTCAGGAATCATTGTGAGGTAAATTGTAACTCGATCACCTTTTTTTACACCGATACTTTTTAGTGCGTTTGCTGCTCTTGAAACTTCATTATGTAGTTGTTTGTATGATATTTTTTTTTGGACCTTTGGATCATCTCCCACCCATATTATCGCTGTCTTATCTTTATTTTTTTTAAGATGTCTATCAATACAGTTAGCAGATGCATTTAATGTTCCATCATAAAACCATTTAATACTCACATCATTTTTACTGTATTTTATATCCTTTATTTTACTATATGGCTTAATCCAAGTTATTCGCTTTCCTTCTTTTCTCCAAAATAAATCATTGTCTTTTAAAGATTGTTTATATTTTTTTTCATAAGAGGACTTGTTAATTAAAGCTTTTTTAATCCATTCGCTTTTAATTTTATAGATTAATTCGCTAGAATTTTTTTTACTATTTTTTTCTTTCTTAGATTTATTTGCTTTAGGAGTTCCTCTTTTTTTAAATTTTGATTTAACTCTAAACTTTTTTTTCTTTTTTTTTCTTTTATTCATTTAAATCAGATACTACCCATCTTCAAAATAATTTTCCAGCTTTTAGTATCTATAGGCATTACAGATAATCTGCTTTGTTTTACTAGTGAAAGCTCTCTTAAATGAGGATTTCTTTTAATATTTTCTAAGGAAACTGGATTTTTAAATGTTTTTTTAAATTTTACCATAACAGCTACAAAATATTTTTTTTTATCTGTTGGATCTATAAAAGCTTCTTTACTCACCTCTACAATTCCAACAATCTCCTTTCCAATATTAGAATGATAAAAAAAACATAAATCTCCTTTTTTCATTTTCTTTAAATTATTTGCTGCTTGATAATTTCTTACACCTTCCCACAAGACACCTTTAGAACTAGCTTTTTTTTGTTGATTAATTGACCATACATTTGGTTCAGATTTTAATAACCAATATTGCATTTAAATAAGTTATATCAAATTGCTATTTAAGTAAAAGGTATAAAAACTTGAACAAAAACAAAAATAGAAAAAATACAAAAAATATTAATCTAGAATTACTCCTGGTCCTTTTAAAAATTTAGCTTCTTTGTCAAGTTGCCAACGAGGATTAGATTCAAAATTTAATTTATCAAATTTTTTTTTTTTAAACTTTTTAAGACCAACTAGTGCTATCATTGCTGCATTATCACCACAAAATTCTTTATCTGGGAAAATAGGTTGAAAATTATTTTTTAAAGATAAACTTTTTAATGTCTCTCTTATATTTTGGTTTGCAGCCACTCCTCCTGCTATAACAAATGTATTATTATTTTTTTTAGAGATATTCTTAAATTCTTTAAAAGCTATTTTTGTCTTTTTTTCTAAAATTTTTTCAATCGTAAACTGAAAAGATGCAGCCAAATCATATTTTTCTTTTTTTGTTTTTATTTTTTTTGATATTTTAAGAACTGCTGTCTTAAGGCCAGCAAATGATAAATTACAACCACCTTTATTCATAATTGGTTTAGGAAGAATGTATTTATATTTGTCGCCCTTTTTTGCAAACTTTTCGATCTTTGGACCTCCAGGAAAATCAATTCCGATTAGTTTAGCAGTTTTATCAAACGCTTCTCCTAGGGCATCGTCAATTGTAGTTCCAAGCCTCTCATATTCACCTAATTTTTTTACTGCTAAAAATTGTGTATGTCCTCCTGAAACAAGTAAGAGCAAATAAGGAAATTTAATTTTATAGTTGAGCATAGGACTTAAAGCATGACCTTCAAGATGATTTACAGCAATGAAAGGTTTCTTTAGACTCATTGCAAGTCCTTTTCCAAAATTTAATCCTACATTCAAGCATACAATCAGTCCTGGTCCAGCGGTCGCAGAAACTGCATCTATTTGATTAAAATTTATCTTGCTTTCTTTTAAAGCTTTTTTTGCAATTAAATCTATTTTTTCTAAGTGAGATCTTGCAGCTAATTCAGGTACTACTCCCCCAAATTCTTTATGCACATCAATTTGGCTTGAAACAATATTGGATAATATTTTTAGGTTACCTTTGTCTCCCTCTTCTATAATAGAAACAGAGGTTTCGTCACAACTTGTTTCTATACCTAAAATAATGCATTTTTTACTCATAAAAAAATTTTCTAATTAAAACAATTAAACTATAAATATTAATTATAAATAAATTTATGAATAAGAAAATATTAGAAATTGGAGCTCGAGGCAGCAAATTAGCCCAGATGTATGCAAACAAAGCAAAAATAGAAATTTCTAATTATTTTAAAAATGAGATTGTAATTAAGTCTATTGTTACAAAAGGAGATCAAGAGAAAAATAAAAGAATTTCAGAAATTGGAGGAAAGGGATTATTTTCAAAAAACATTGAGAATGAACTTTTACTTAAAAAAATTGATATAGCTGTTCATGCTCTTAAAGACATGCCTTCAGAGGAAACCGAAGGTCTTATTACTCCCTGTTACCTTAAAAGAAATTTTAAAAATGAGGTTTTGATTAGTAAAAACAATATCAAACTTGAAGATTTAAAAACAAACTCAGTTATTGGAACTTCCTCATTCAGGAGAGAGTATCAACTTAAAAAGAAAAGAAATGATTTAAAATTTAAATTGATAAGAGGAAATATAGACACAAGAATAAAAAAAGTGAAAGAAGGCGAATATGATGCTATACTACTTGCTAAGGCTGGTATTGATTTATTAAAGTTAGACAAAGAAATCGCAGAAGAATTTACTTTTAAAGAAATAATCCCTAGTGCTGGTCAAGGGATAATAGCTATTCAATGTAGAAAGGAAGATTTAGAGGTCCAAGAATTGTTAAAAAAAATTAATCATAATGAAACTAAAATACAGGCTATAGCTGAAAGACAGGTTCTTAAATCTTTAGATGGTGATTGTGATACAGCTATTGGTGTACTATCAGAAATAGAAAGTAATAAAATTTATATTTCAGCTGAACTTTTTTCAGTTGATGGAAAAAAAAGATTTTTTACTAAATCATCAAGTGAAATAAAACACGCAAAATCTTTAGGCAATAAAATAGGTGAAATATTAAAAAAAAAATCAAATAATTCTCACAAAAATTAGATATGCATATATTACTCACAAGACCGCTGGATGATTGTAAAGATTTAATATTAAAATTTAAATCGTTAGACAATATTGTGTCTCATTTACCGTTAATAGAAATTATAAAAAAACCGCATAGAAATATTGATTTTGGACAATATAAAGGTGTAATATTTACAAGTTCTAATTCACTCAAAAACTTAGATGATCAAAAAATTGATAAAAACATATTTTGTTTTTGTGTAGGATCTTTTACCGAAAAGGAAGCAAGCAAAAATGGTTTTCAAAATATTTACTGTGCAGATGGAAACGTAAAAAATCTTAAGGAAATAATACTTCAAAATTTTGGAAAAAAATCTGGTAAACTAATTTATATTTGTGGAGAACTTATAACATCAGATCTTGATAAAGAATTAATATCTGAAGGTTACTTGGTAGATAAAATAGTAAACTATTCAGTTTCTCATGTAAAAAATGTAAAACCAGATTTTTTCGAAAAATTAAAAAAATCAATGCCAGATGTTGTTTTTGTTTATTCTCAAAACAGCGCTACGAGTTTTATGAATATTATAAAAAATAATAACATGGAAGACCAATGGATGAACACAAATCTTATGTGTATTGGTGAAAAAACCTCAGCTATTTTAAATGAAATTAAGTGGAAAAAAATTTTCTTATTTAGCCCTGGTGAAGAAGAATATTTACTATATAAAATTTAATCATGGAAGTTTTGAAGAAATTTAATGAATTATTTGTCTCTGTTTGGAATGAGGGAATACTCGGAATTGATTTTGCGCAAATTTTTATTGCAGTAGTTATTTTTTTAATTTTTCTTGTTTTTAGAGGACTTATAAGCAAACTAATAATAAAGAAATTAGAAATTATCTCAAAAAGAACTACAAATAAATTAGACGATACCTTCGTTAAGGCAATGGTTGGTCCTGCTAGATTTTTACCTTTAGTACTTGGTTTCTTTTTTGCAACTTATTATGCAACATTTGGTGAAGAAGCTAGTGACATTATTGAAACTATAAATAGAACATTAATTACAATTTTATTATTTTGGATTATACATCAAATCATTGAACCTATATCATATATTTTAAGCGGTCTTAATAAAATTTTAACTAGAGAGTTAATGGGTTGGATTATTAAATCTCTGAAAATTTTAATTTTTATTCTAGGTGCTGCAGCAGTTTTAGAATTATGGGGAATTAAGATTGGTCCAATCATTGCTGGACTAGGACTGTTTGGTGTAGCAGTTGCATTAGGTGCTCAGGATCTTTTTAAAAATTTAATATCAGGAATTTTAGTTTTGGTAGAAAAAAGATTTAGAATGGGAGATTGGATTTTGGTGGAGGGCATTATTGAAGGTATAGTTGAAAAAATTGGTTTTAGATCAACAACAATAAGAAAATTTGACAAATCTCTTGCAATTATTCCAAACTTTCAATTTGCTGAGAACGCGGTAATAAACATTAGCCAAACTACAAACTGGTTAATTAGTTGGATTATAACTCTCCAATACGATACATCTGTTGATCAATTAAAAACAATCAGAAATGAAATCGAAGAATACATAAAAACAAATGAAAATTTCAATACTTCAGTTGGAATTGCTGTAAGAGTTGATAAATTTTCTGATAGTTCAATCGATATGTATGTGAGGTGCTTTACAAATACTGAAAGTTGGAATGACTGGTTAAAAATCAAAGAAACTTTAGCTTTAGAAATAAAACAAATTGTTGAAAAAAATGGTGCATCATTTGCTTTTCCAAGTCAGTCAATATATGTGGAGAAGAAATGATAGCAATATTTTATTTGGCTCTTCAAATTCTAAAACTTTACTCATATGTGGTAATTGCGAATGTTATAATAAGTTGGTTAGTAGCTTTTAATGTCTTAAATACTACCAACAGATTTGTATACTCGCTTTTAGAATTTACCTATAAACTCACAGCTCCTTTTTTAAATAGAATTAGAGCCTTTCTACCAAATCTTGGTGCGTTTGATATTTCCCCAATAATACTTCTTTTGTTGATATGGTTCATAGAAATGTGTATGAAGCTTTACATAGCACCAATAATTTTTAATTAATTCATGATATTAATAGATGGAAAAAAAGCAGCTGCTGAGTTAAGAGAGGATCTTAAAAAAGAAGTTTTTGAACTTAAATCAAAATATAATAAAACCCCAGGACTTACCGTAATTTTAATTGGAGAACTTGCCCCAAGCCAAATTTATGTTCGTAATAAAGAAAAATCAGCAAGAGAAGTTGGTTTAAAATCAGAAGTTATAAAATATCCAGACTCAGTAGAGGAAAAAACAGTTTTGAATAAGATAAATGAATTAAACAATGATGAGACTGTCTCAGGAATATTGGTTCAACTTCCATTACCAAAACATATAGATAAGCAAAAAGTCATTGAGGCTATAAATCCAGGCAAAGATGTTGATGGTTTTCATCCTATGAATGTTGGGAATTTATCATCTGGATATGAAAGTTCTATACCATGCACACCACTAGGGTGTTATTTGCTTATCAAAAAAATTGAGCCTAATCTAAACGGTAAAAAAGCAGTTGTTATAGGTAGATCTAATTTAAATGGTAAACCTATGACTCAACTCCTTTTGAAAGAAAACTGTACAGTAACCATTACACACTCTAAAACAAAAGATTTAAAGGGTGAATGTTTAAAGGGAGATATATTAGTAGCAGCGGTTGGTATACCAGAATTAGTAAAAAGTGATTGGGTAAAAAAAGATGCAATAGTAATTGATGTAGGAATTAATAAAACCGAAAAAGGAATAGTTGGCGATGTTGCATTTGATGAAGTTTCAAAAGTTGCTAAAGCTCTTACCCCTGTTCCTGGAGGTGTAGGTCCTATGACGATAGCCTGTTTAATTAAAAATACTATTGAATGTTTTAAAAGACACCAGAAATAAACTTATTAATTTTTAATATCACAGCTTTAAGAGAGTTTAGATCTTCCACCATCAACAGCTATAATTTGACCCGTAACCCAAGCACTTTCCTCAGTTATAAGAAATTTTGCAAGAGATGCGGAGTCTTTTCCTTCACCTAATCTTTTCAAAGGATGTGCCTTAGCAATACCTTTTGCTATAGCTTCATTTTTCAACATAGGTTCAGAAATCTTTGACTTTGTTAAGCTTGGTGCAATACAATTAACTCTAATGTTAGGAGCAAATTCAGCAGCCAGTGAAACTGTGAGTCCCTCCACCGCAGCTTTTGTAGATGCAATTATAGAATGATTTGTAAAGCCTCTTTGAGCCGCCACAGTTGAAAAAAGAACGATAGCGCCTTTATTATTTTTTAAACTATCTTGATAAACTTTAATAATCTCGACTGCTGAATAAAGATTTAACTTCATACATTTATGAAAATTTTCTTCGTTTGTTAGTTTGAGTGGTTTTAAATCAATAGAACCCACACAGTAAGCAATTCCTTTTATATCATTAATATCATTTTTAACTTTTTCGGAAAAACCACTTTTGGTTACATCTGCAACTGTGAAAGAACAGGATAATTCATCTGCAAGGTCACTCACCAAAACATCATTTCTAGCAACTAAATGAATATCTTTTCCATCATTTTTCAATTGTCGTGAAAGATTTGATCCAATTGACCCAGTTGCACCGCAAATTAAATATTTTGAGGACATATTGAAATTATAACATCAAAATTTAATGAGATAATTATAGTTTTGAAATTTTATGTCGCACACTTAAAATTTTTGAGCAATAAATAGACTTTAATAGCCAAACTAGCAAAAAAAATTGAATATTATTCTGCTTACTGTAAAGAATGATTTATGTTTAAAATTATAATCTTATACGAAATTTGTTTCTTGTTGTTCTGGAACATTATTTATTATGGAACAGACATAAAAGCATACGCACAAAATGATTTATTAACCTTGGTTTATATTTTTCTTGCCACAATGGCTTTAGGCTGGGTTTTATTAAACACTATAAGAATAGCGTTTGGTAGAATTCCAGACCCAAGAAAGCCATCTAATAATAAACAATAATTTACCACTTATTTATTTTATGAAATTATTTATAGTTTTAGGAAATCAATTATTTCCTTTAAGTTATTTTGATCATTTAAAAAAAGATCACTTATTTTTTATGTCGGAAGACTACGAACTTTGTACATATGAAAAACATCATAAATTAAAAATTTTATTATTTTTGTCAGCTATGAGATCACATGCAGATAATTTAAAAAAAAATAAATTTAAAATTGAATATATAAAAATCGATTCACCAGATTTTAAAAAAAATTATTTAGAAAAAGTTAAAAAATTTATCAAATCTAAAAAAATAAAAGAGATTACAAGTTTTGAGATTGAGGATAAATTTTTTGAAAAAAAGCTAAAAAACTTTGTAAAAAAAAATGATTTAGTTTGGCATCAAATTAAATCTCCTATGTTTTTAAATTCCAGAGAAGAATTTAACAATTACCTTTTAAATAATAAAAAACCATTCATGGCTACTTTTTATAAATCTATAAGACAAAAGCTTAACATATTAATGAAAAAAGATGGAACCCCAGAGGGTGGAAAGTGGAGTTTTGATGAAGATAATAGAAAGAAACTTCCCAAAAATACTAAGATTCCAAAATTTCCAAATATAACCGAAACAAAACATACAAAAAATTTAAAACCTATTATTGAAAAAATGTTTAAAAATCATCCAGGAACCACTCAAAATTTCTGGTTTGCAACTGAGCATAATGATGTTCTTAAACTTTTAAACTTTTTTCTAAAAGAAAAATCAAATTTATTTGGTGACTATGAAGATGCAGTTGATCAAGAAAATAACATTTTATTTCATAGTGCTCTAAGCCCTTACATTAATTTAGGATTAATAACTCCTGAACTAATTATTACTAAAACATTAGAGTTTCATAAAAAAAATAAAATTAGATTGAATTCTTTAGAAGGCTATTTGAGACAACTAATTGGTTGGCGAGAATTTATGCGAGGAGTTTATCAAAAGTATAGCGAGGATATGGAGACAAGAAATTTCTTTAAACAAAACAGAAAAATGAAAGATTCATGGTATGAGGGAACAACTGGTTTACCGCCATTGGATTATGCAATTAAGAATGCACTAAATCATGGATGGTCGCATCATATTGAAAGACTAATGATACTATCAAATATTATGAACCTGTGTGAATTGAAACCTAAAATTGTTTATAAATGGTTTATGGAAATGTTTGTGGATTCATCTGATTGGGTGATGGTACCCAATGTTTATGGCATGGGTTTATTTAGCGATGGGGGAATTTTTGCAACCAAACCTTATATTTGTGGATCAAGTTATTTCATGAAAATGATGAATTTTAAAAAGGGTGAATGGTGTAATACCATGGATGGTTTGTACTGGAGGTTTATTAATAGAAACAGATCATTCTTTTTAAAAAATCCAAGACTTTCAATGATGGTGAGAATTTTTGATAAGATGAAACCAGAGAGAAAAAAATTAATATTGTCAGAGGCTGAAAAATTTATAAATAAGAACACATATGGCAATTAAAGTATTTTTTAACGATTCATGTACTGTTTGTAGATTAGAGATAAACCATTACAAAAAAATTGCAGATAGCAATCTTGAGTGGATTGATATTACAAATAATAAAGATGCTTTAAAGTTAACGTCTAAATCTCAAGAAGAATTATTAAGAAGGCTTCATGTAATTGAAGATGGAAAGGTGATAGGAGGAGCAAAAGCTTTTATTATAATTTGGTCAAAAATTCCAAAATATAATTTTCTTGCAAAAATATTTTCAATTAAACCATTGTATATCTTATTTCATTATGGCTATGAAATAGTTGCTTATTTTTTATTTTTGAAAAATAAAAATCAACTAAAATGAAAAAACAAAATTTGCCCTCTAAAATTTGTCCAGTTTGCAAAAAACCTTTTGTTTGGAGAAAAAAATGGAGATTGAATTGGAATCAGGTAAAGTACTGTTCTAAAAAATGTTCATCTAAATAAATTCTTGAACTATTTTTGGTATATATTTTTTAAAATTAAAAAAACCTTTATTACAATATTTCCATGAATATTGATCTATTTTTCTATATATAAAATTAATATTTTTTAAATTATTTGTGTTTAAGTAATCAAGATTTTCACCAATAGAAGGGTACAAAGCAAATAACTTTTCTTTCATATTTTTTAAATCTTCAATATTAATAATTTCACAATTCAAGGATTTACTTTTTAAGTTTTCAATTTGATCGTTTACTAAGGATTTCTTGAAAGTTAAAACTTTTTCATCTAGCTTTATTTGTCTTGCATCATTACCATTAAATATAAAATAAATATTTTTAAAAGATTGATCTCCGAAATCTGTTTGATCGAATGACAGATTATTTTCAAATATTAATAAATTATGCTCATTTGATAAATTTGCGTTTATAAAGCCATTATTTACAATTGAATAATTTCTATTATCAATTATTGGAATGGTGCTCTCATTAAGTTTTATATTGCTAAACCTATTATTAGTAAATTTTTTTATATTCCACTCTGATGCAACATAATTTTTACCTTTCGTTTGAACACCAGCTACCCATCTCCACCCCAAAGTATTTGAAGCACTATCGCCATCAAAAAGATGTTTCATGAAAAACTCAGCACCTAATTGCCAAGGCAAGCCAAGAGTAAAAATCCAAATGCTTGCAAACCACATTCTAGCATGATTGTGAAGATAATTATGATTTTTGAGTTCATTGACCCAAGCGTTAAAACATTCTATTTTTGTTTTGCCTTCAATTGCATTTAAGTAATCTTTATTATTTTTAAAATTTTGCTTAAGATTATTTAAATCTATAATATAGTCTGTCCATACACTAGGTCTTAACTCGAGCCATCCTTTCCAATAAACTCGCCATAAAATTTCTTGAATAAACTTTTCTATTTTTGTGAAAGGAAATTTGTTTAAAGATAGTTTAATTACTTCTTTTTCAGATAAAATACCGTGTGTAATATATGGTGACAAACAAGAAGTGTTTGATCTTTTATCTGGGCCAAAATCAAAATTTCTTAGTCTTGAATAATCGTTTAAATTTAAGTTTATAAAATCGTTTAGTTTTTCAATAGCTTTCAACCTAGATGGATAAAAGTTCATAATTGTTTATCTTAATTTTTTTTTATGAAAATTTATAAACTTTTCAACATTTGCTTTATGAAAAGTTTTATTTTCTTCAAATGAAACTTTTTTTATTGAATATGCTTTGCTTCTCGTTTCTCTTGAGTAAATAATTATATTGCCCTTATAAAGTTTTAATTTAATTGATCCGTTAACTTTGTTTCTTTTGTTATCTATTATTTTTTGTAATTTAAATCTTTCTTTAGAATACCAATATCCATTATAAATTAACTCTGCATATCTAGGCATTACAGCATCTTTTTTGTGCATAGTTTCTTTATCTAAGGTTACAGACTCCATAGCTCTGTGTGCAATTATTAACAGTGTTCCGCCTGGTGTCTCATAAACACCCCTAGATTTTATACCTAAAAATCTATTTTCAACTAAATCTACTCTTCCTATTCCATTTTTTCCTGCGATATCGTTTAATTTTTCTAAAATTTTGAATGGTGATAACTTTTTTCCGTTTACTCCACTTGGGTTTCCGTTCTTAAAGTTTATAGTAATAAAAGATGGTTTATTAGGAGATTTTTCTGGAGAAGTAGTTCTCTGAAAAATAATTTCAGGCGCAAAACTTTTTGGATTTTCAAGAACTTTTCCTTCAGTAGATGTGTGAAATAAATTATCATCTATAGAAAAAGGTGGAGCACCTTTTTTATCTTTTGGAATTGGTATATTATTTTTTTTTGCGTATTCAATTAAATCTGATCTTGAATTCATTTTCCATAATCTCCAAGGTGCAATTATCTTTATTTTTGCTCCAAAGTAATGATAACCAAGTTCAAATCTAACTTGGTCATTGCCTTTTCCAGTTGATCCATGTGAAACTGCAAAAGCCTTGAATTTTTTTGCAATTCTAATTTGATCTTTTGCTATTAAGGGCCTTGCTATCGAAGTTCCTAATAAGTAGTTACCTTCATACAAAGCATGACCTCTTATCATAGGAAAAACGTAATCTTTAACAAAAATATTTTTTAAATCATTTATTATAATTTTTTTTACTCCAAGTTTTTTTGCATTTGAAATTATTTTCTTTTTATTAATCTTTTGACCTATGTCAGCTGTATATGCGATTACCTCTGCCTTGTAGTTTTCTTGAAGCCATTTAAGTATAATAGATGTATCTAATCCACCTGAATAGGCTAAGACTATTTTTTTTTTTACTTTCATCTCTTTAGATTTTTATTATGTACAGCTTTTTTTAGCGGTATTATAAGCTTTAGTAAAACCCATAAGAGAATAGTGATCTATTGTTTGAGAGCCTGATTTATTATAACCAGTGATCATTATCCTTGAAGCTTTTTTCATAACAGTTATCATTTTTTTTTCTATCTTACCATCAGCTATCCATGCAAAATTTTCTTGAGATATATCAAATTTATATTTGTTTTTTCCAGACTTGGCGGTTATAGAATTTTGTTTATTATATTCGTAGCCAGAAGTAGAGCTTATTTCATCCGAAATATTATCTTGCGGTCTAAAACTAACAAAGAGTCTTGCATCTCTAGATTTAGCTTTTGGTGATTGAAGAACAGGCTTTGATTGGGCAAAACATACTTTTTCCAAACTATCTGAAATAAATACAATTGTCTCCCAGTCTTTAAATTTACCAATCTTTTTTACTTCTTGGGCATTTAAGTTGTTTAAAAGTAAAAAAAACGTACATATCAAAATAAAAAAACTATTTCTAATTAAGGACATGGATTTGGATAAATTTTTTGAACTTCATTAATTTCTTTTATTATTTCTTTTGTTATATTAACGTTTACACTTTCTATATCAGTTTTCAACTGCTCCATTGTCGTTGCACCAATTATTACACTAGATATGAATGGCTGCATTTCACAAAATTTTATAGACATTTTTGCAAAATCCAAATTATATTTTTTTGCTATATTATAATAGGCCTCAACAGCATTATTTGTGTTTGGTTTTCTGTATCTGGTCCAAAAATCAAAGTCTCTTTCCATTCTTGAGTTTTTTGGGTATTGATTATTTCTATATTTTCCAGTTAAATATCCACTAGCTAAAGGGGAGTATGCAAGCAAACCTATGCTTTCTCGAACAGAAATTTCAGCTAAACCTACCTCATAAGTTCTATTTAATAAACTATAGGGATTTTGAATTGACATCATTCTCGGAAGATCTTTTTGTTTAGATAAATCAAGGCATTTGTTTACGCCCCAAGGTGTTTCATTTGATAAACCTATTGTCCTTATTTTTCCGTCCTTAATAAATCTATTAAGGTTCTCAAGAACATCTTCAAATGCATTCCACTTATTTTGATCATTGTGTTCATATCCCAATCTACCGAATGTATTTGTATTTCTTTCTGGCCAGTGCAATTGATAAAGATCGATGTAGTCTGTTTGTAATCTTTTTAGACTATTATTAACTGCCTCTGTCATTTTTTTTAAATCATAGTTATTTCCACCACCTCTAACGTAGGGTCTCATTGGACCTGCTATCTTGGTAGCAAGTATTACATCTTTTCTTCTACCGGTTTTTTTAAACCAATTACCAATTATAATCTCCGTATGACCAAAGGTTTCCTCTTTTGGAGGTATAGAATATATCTCTGCCGTATCCCAAAAATTTACCCCTTGGTCAAGCGCATAGTTCATTTGTTCAAAAGCTTCCACCTCAGTATTTTGCTCTCCCCAAGTCATGGTTCCGAGACAAATTGTACTCACATCGATATCTGTACTACCTAATTTCTTATAATTCATAAAAATATTATATTTAGGTATCTTTAGACCATTGAAAATTTTTGTAAAATTAATATATTCAGTTTATGGATTTTAACAGACAAAATATTTTTCAAGCAACTTCTGCAAAAACTGCAGTCTGGGATGCAGGTTTAAGAGCATATATGTTGAAAGTGTATAACTACATGGCGACTGGAGTGCTATTAACTGGTATTATCTCACTAATATCTTTTAAGCTATCCGCTGACATTAGTGCGTCAGGTCAAATTATTGCTTTAAAGCCTTATGGAAATGCTATTTTTAATTCAGGTTTGAAATGGATTATTATGCTCGCTCCTTTAGCAGTAATTTTCTACATGAGCTTTGGAATAAATAAAATGAGCACAAGCAGAGCCCAAACTGTTTTTTGGATTTTCACTATTTTAATGGGACTTTCTCTTTCATGGGTGCTGATTGTTTTCACTGGTGTAAGTGTTGCAAGAGTATTCTTTATTACATCAGCTACTTTTGGAGCAATGAGTATTTACGGTTACACAACTAAAAGAGATTTAACAAAATTAGGTTCATTTTTAATGATGGGCTTAATAGGGATTATAATTGCCTCACTGGTAAATATTTTTTTAAAATCTACAATGATGCATTTTGTGATTTCAATCTTAGGAGTTTTAATATTTGTTGGTTTAACTGCATACGACACACAAAAAATTAAAAATATGTACTCAGCTTCTGATACCATTGAAACGTCTGGTAAAAAAGCAATAATGGGTGCATTAACACTTTACTTAGACTTTATTAATCTATTCATTATGCTTCTAAGACTTTTTGGTCAAAGAAGATAAAAAATTATAACTTTTTCCAATCAGTATTTTTTAAAAGCATTTTTAAATCAAACGAATTTTTTAATATCTTACCTTTTGAGTCTGTAATTAAATATTTCAAATTTTTGTTATTTGGCTTAAAGTTCTTACATATTTTGTAAATTGCATTTTCAGCTGCATTTTTAAAAACATTAAACTCAATTTTTTTACTTGAAATATTAAGTCCATAATCTTTCCATGAACCTTGAGATACCATTTTAGCATATAAATCTAGTATAACTTTAAGTTCATCTCTCTCAAAAAAAAACTTTTCCATTTGATTGGAAGACTTATTGTTAATTACTAATCTTAAATTTTTAGTCATCAATTTTATATTTATTTATTGTTCCAATTTGAAATATAGTAAAAATCAAAGTTATTGGTAATATTCCCCAAACTTTAAAATTGACCCAAAATTCTTCAGATTGAGTTCTCCAAATTATTTCGTTCAGTATCGCTAAAAAAAAGAAAAAAAACATCCATCTATTATTTAAAATTTTCCAACCATCGTCAGTCATAAGGAATGATTTGCCAATCAATTTTTTTAAAATAGGCTCGTCAGTAAAATATCTTCCTAATAACAATGTTAAACCAAATAGAATATTAATTATAGTCGGCTTTACGTAAATAAAAATTGGATTATCAAAATATATTGTCAAACCCCCAAAGACAGTGATCAAAATTCCACCAACCAACGGTATCATTGGAACTTTTTTTTCAACAATCCACATAACGAGAAGAGAAATTAAAGTTGCAACTATAAATGGAGGAATTGCAATTTTTAAGTCTTTGCCACTCTTATAATATATAAAAAGAAAAATAAACAGTGGTCCATATTCAGAAAAAAACTTAATTAATGATCTATTCACTGCTACATATTAACAGATTAATAGTACATTTATATTTTTTTTATTGATTTTATTTTTATAATATCCATATTAAATTAGTGACTATTCAAAAAGCAAAATTCTCAATTGGTGATGTAGTTAAACATAAGCATTTCGATTTTAGGGGTGTGATATACGACGTAGATTTTGAATTTAATAACTCTGAGGAATGGTATGAGTCAATTCCCAAAAATGTAAGACCAAGAAAAGATCAACCATTTTATCACTTACTAGCAGAAAATGAGGATGTAACATACGAGGCTTATGTTTCAGAGCAAAATTTATTGTTGGATGATTCAGGTGAGCCTATAAGGCATCCATTAATAAATGAGATTTTCTCTGGAAAAAAAGGGTCAAGTTACTTCAAGCCATCTAATTAAGTAAAAATCAATTTTTTAACACAATTACTACAAATCCTTGACAAATCTAACTATTAAAATCTAATTAATCTGGTCAAGAGTACTTATTTATCATTCCCTATTTATCTCCCTCTGTATTCTTGATCAGAGGCAATTTGGTTTAGCTTTATTTTAATAATTATTCTATATAATGATATTAATGTTAAATAGTTTTGATCCATTCAAATATTTTTCAAAAATAAAAACATTGAAGAAATATGTTTTTATCATTTTTATAATAATTTTAATTATTGGTTTATTAGAAGCGCTTATATTTTCACCAGAAGATTACTTGCAAAGTCACTCCGTAAGGATAATGTACGTACATGTACCATCTGCCTGGATAGCCTTAGGAATTTTTTCTTTAATAGCAATTTTATCAATTGGAAGTTTTATTTTTAAAAATAAACACTTTAATTTAATATCAAAAAGTTTTGCTCCCTCAGGATTTATATTTAGTATAATTGCTTTGGTAACTGGATCTATATGGGGTAAACCCACTTGGGGTACTTGGTGGGCATGGGACGCTAGAATTACATCTATGTTATTACTATCAATTTTTTATATGATGTATATCTTGAGTTGGAGAATTTTCTCTGATTTAAATAAGGCTAATAATTACTCTTCAATAATTGCAATTGTTGGGGTGATAAACGTGCCTATAATTAAATTTTCTGTTGATTGGTGGTCAACACTTCATCAACCTTCTTCGGTAAATATATTAAGCAAAACAACCATACATTCTTCTATGTTAATTCCACTATTTGTAATGACTGCGGCATTTGCTCTATTTTCTATTTTAATATTTTTGATGAAATATAGTACAGAACTGATAAAGATTAAAAATAAAGGATTAGATAGACTATGATAAATGAGTTAATTTTAATGAATGGATATGGACCATTTGTTTGGTCAGCATTTATTTTTACTGGTATATCTTTTGTGTCACTTTATCTAATTATTAAGTTACAATTAGAGAAAGAAACAAACAAATTTACAAAAAAATTTAATAAATTATCTCCAGAAAAAATAAAAGAAGCAAAAAAACAAACCTCATTTAAAGAATTGCTCCAAAGTTCAGTATAAACTTATTACATATTTTTAGTTCATGTATGGAAAAAAAGTAAAGTTTCGTGCAATTTTTTTGATTGCAACTCTAACAACACTAATACTTACAATTTTTTTAATAATTAAATCGTTAGAAGAAAATGTTGTTTACTTTATCTCGCCTACCGAAATAATAGAAATGTCAGAAATTACCGATAGAAAGATTAGAATTGGCGGAATGGTAAAAAAAGGCTCTATATCAGCAGACAGTAATATTACCAACTTTATAATAACTGACTTTAAAAATGATATATTTGTAAGTTATGATGGGCTTATTCCCAATTTATTTGCTGAGGAAAAAGGCGTTGTTGCGGAAGGATATTTAAAAGATAAAAAATTTTTTGTTGCAAAAAAAATTTTAGCAAAGCATGACGAAAATTATATGCCACCAGAAGTTAAAGAGGCTATAAAAAATGATTAATAATTTAGGGTATTACTCGCTTTTTTTTTGTGCAATTAACTCACTTATAATAATTTTTGTCACAAGTTTATCATTAAAAAAAAAAAAATTATAAACTATCGTCAAATTTATTATCGTTACTTTCTTTGCAGTTAATATTTGTTTTAACTAGTTTTTTTTCACTAATATATTTATTTGTAACTTCTGATTTTAGTAATGAAACCGTTTTTAATAACTCTCATACTACTAAACCAATATTTTATAAAATATCAGGAACCTGGGGGAATCATGAAGGCAGCCTATTACTTTGGCTTTTAGTTCTAACTATTTTCATATTTTTATATACGTTATTTTCAAAAAGTATGGGAATCAAACAAAGGATATTCACAATAATATTTCAACAAATAATTATATCTGGTTTTATCTCATTTATGATTTTTACATCTAATCCCTTCTCTAATGTCTTTCCAGTACCTTTTGAAGGCTTGGGTTTAAATCCAATACTCCAAGACCCTGCTCTAGCAATACATCCGCCAATATTATATATCGGCTATGTTGGTACATCTATTTTATTTTCATCATCATTATCTGCGTTGATTACAAATAGTATGAATAAATTATGGGCAGCTCACATAAAAAAATGGATTTTAATTTCTTGGATTTTTTTAACATTAGGGATTCTTTTAGGCTCTATATGGGCTTACTATGAATTAGGATGGGGAGGGTTCTGGTTTTGGGATCCTGTAGAAAACGTTTCACTGATGCCCTGGTTTTGTCTTACCGCACTTTTACACTCAATAATAGTTCTTGAAAAAAGAGAGATTTTAAAATCATGGGTAATTATTTTGTCTTTATCTTGTTTTATTTTAAGTATGAGCGGGACTTTTCTTGTAAGATCAGGGATACTTAATTCCGTTCATACTTTTGCTAGTGACCCATCTCGAGGAACATTTATTTTGACATTTCTATTTTTATTACTAATTCTATCAATAGTCATAGTATATTTTTTTTTACCACAACCCATTAATTCAATTAAAAAAACGCATATTTTCAGTAAAGAAACTCTTGTTATAGTTAATAATTTGTTTTTAATGTACTTTCTCTCAGTAGTGTTGATTGGAACGATTTATCCAATTTTTTTAGAGGTAATCAATAACCAGAAAATATCGATTGGACCACCATTTTATAATAAATTAATAATACCATTCCTAATCCCCTTTTTGTTTTTGATGATCTTAGCAACAAAAACAAAATGGATTAAACACAATTTTAAAAGATTGGGAATTATAAATATTTTTATTTTTCTTGTCTCAGTGATAATTGCAATATTTATAATAAAGATATCCGATACTAATTATTTATTTTCTACAATTTTATTTATTTTTTCTATTTTATTATTTTTACACACATGTAAAGATTTTTTAGATGAAAAAACTAAGTTATCTCAAAAATTCTCACATATTGGTTTCAGTGCTCTAATTTTAAGTATTCTTTTAAATGGAGTTTTTTCAAAAGAAGTGACAAGTAATATGCTGGTGGGTGATAAAGTTATTTTTTCTAAAAAGACTATTATTTTTGATAGTGTATCAATACGTGATGAAAAAAATTTTAAAGCCTTAGAAGCAAAATTTATCTTAAAAGATTTCAACGGTGAAAAAGTTTTTAGTCCAGAAGTGAGAATTTATGATCAGCCAAGTATATTTACAAGTGAAGCTGACATTAAAATAGGTCTATTTGAAGACAATTTTTTTGTATTTAATATAGTCGATGATGACTATTTTAATGTGAGATATCAATATAAACCGCTTATGTTATTTATATGGATATCAACAATTCTTATTTCTGTCGGGGGACTTATAGCTTTAAAGGAAAAATATGAAAAATATTAAATTTTTTTTAATTTTGTTTTTGAGTCTATTCATATTTACTTTATTTTTTTTTGGTTTAAAAAAAGATATTAACTATTATCCAACAAATTTTGAAAAAAAAGTTGATTTTAATTTTAATTCGAAAGATCTTTTTACTTTACAAAATATAAGTTTAAACGAAATTTTAAAAAAAGATGGTTATACTTTATTAAATATTTGGTCTTCTTGGTGTTTACCATGTAGAAAGGAACATAAAATGCTTATGGAACTTAAAAATTCAAAAAATCTCAACATGATTGGTCTTAACTATAAAGATGAAACAAATAATGCAAAAAATTTTATTTTAGAAAATGGTAATCCATTTCAAAAAATATTTATTGATAATGACGGTACTAAATCAGTAATGTTAGGAGCTTATGGTGTTCCAGAGACATACTTAATAAAAAATGATGAAAATATAATAATCAAAAAATATATAGGAATCTTAAATTTAAAAAATATTTCGGAAATTAAAAAAATTTTAAAATGAAAAAATTACTCTGTATAATTTTAATTTTTATACTTTTACCATCAAATATATTTTCCAAAGAAAATATTGATTTAAATAATAAAATATCAAAAAACTTAAGATGCATCGTTTGCCAAGGTCAGTCAATTTATGACTCTCAGTCAGACTTCGCAATTAGTGTAAAATCAATAATAAAACAAAAAATTGACAATGGTGACTCTGAGGAAGAAATATATAAATTTTTTGAGAAAAGATATGGTCAATGGATTTTATATGAACCAAAATTTTCAAAAAATACCGTTTTTTTGTGGCTTTTGCCTATAATTTTATTTTTAGTTGCAGGCTTTTATATTGCCAGAAGAATAAGTGTGAAGTAATTTTATTAAAATTTTAATTATGAATAAAAAATATTTAATATTCTATGTTTTAGTAGGTATGATTATAAGCCTCCCCTTGAAGTTATCAGCTGAAGATATCAAAAATCAGGAATGGAATGCCTATACGGGCATGTTTGATTTTAGTGATGATGGAAAAAAATCTGCTTTATTTGGAATGCAACACCAAAATGAAGACCTCACAAGAGACAGTTTTTTTGGAACAATTTCACCAATAACAGGTTTTATGTTTACCGAAGATAATGCTGGATATTTATATACAGGTATACAAGCTCAATATAAAATTGGGAATATTAATTTTATTCCAAGCTTTACTCCTGGATTATATAGCGAGGGTGATGGTAAAGACTTAGGTTCCCCACTAGAGTTCAAAAGTGAGATACATCTTTCATTTGATGTTTTAAAGGATAGTCAATTAGGATTTTCTTACAACCATATTTCTAATGCAAGTCTAGGTGATAAAAATCCTGGGGCAAATAGTTATATGTTTAACTTCTTAAAAAAGTTTTAAATTGAACTAATGAGGTTAAAAGATTGTCATAATTTTGCTGATTTTAGAAAACTCGCAGAAAAAAAACTTCCATCACCGATTTTCCATTATATTGATGGAGCAGCAGATGATGAAATTACTTACAAAAGAAACACTAGTGCGTTTGATGATGTAGATTTAGTACCAAATGTCTTAAGAGGTGTAGAAAATATTGATTTGTCAACAAAAATTTTCGGAAAAAAAATTGATTTACCTTTCTACTGTTCCCCAACTGCTTTACAAAGACTTTTCCATTATGAAGGTGAAAGAGCTGTTGGTAAAGCAGCACAAAAATTTAACACAATGTTTGGTGTTTCAGCATTAGCAACGGTAAGTGTTGAGGAAATTTCATCTTTAATAGACACACCAAAAATGTTTCAATTTTATTTTCATAAAGATAGGGGCCTTAACGACTCTTGCTTAGAAAGAGCAAAAGCAGCAAAGTTTGATGTAATGGCTTTAACTGTTGATACAATAACAGGAGGAAATCGAGAAAGAGATTTAAGAACCGGTTTTACATCTCCTCCAAAACTAACTTTAGCAAGTTTATATAGTTTTGCCACAAGGCCGATGTGGGGGATAAACTATGTTACGAGAGGCAAGTTTGAATTACCTCATCTACAAGACTATGTAAAAGAGGGTACGAGTACTAACACATCAATTGGAAATTATTTTTCTACAATGCTAGATCAATCTATGAATTGGAACGATGCTGAGAAACTTTGTGCTCAATGGGGAGGTCATTTTGCTCTAAAAGGTGTAATGAGTGTAGAAGACGCTAAAAAAGCAGTTGATATTGGTTGTTCGGGAATAATGGTTTCAAATCATGGAGGAAGACAACTGGATGGATCAAGGTCTCCATTTGATCAATTATCAGAAATAGTTGATGCGGTAGGAGATAAGATAGATGTAATTTGTGAAGGAGGATTCCAAAGAGGAACTCACATGCTTAAAGCCTTGTCAATAGGAGCTAAAGCATGTGCTGGTGGCAGATTATATCTTTATGCATTAGCCGCAGCTGGACAAGCTGGTGTTGAAAGAGCATTGGGACAATACAAAGCTGAACTAGAGAGAAACATGAAGCTTATGGGTTGCACAAAAATAAGCGATTTAAGTAAAAAAAATCTAAGATTCAGATAAAATGAATATAAATAATTGTCACAACTTTGATGACTTTAGAAAATTAGCAAAAAAAAAATTACCTGCACCAATATTTCACTATATTGATGGAGGATCAGATGACGAAAAAACCCTGAAAAGAAACACGAACAGTTTTGATGAATGTGATCTAATTCCAAATGTTTTAACTGGAGTTGGAAAGCCTGATTTATCAACAAAGATATTTGGACGTAAAATTGATATGCCAATTTTTTTATCTCCGACTGCTATGCAGAGATTGTATCATCCAGAGGGAGATAAAGCATCGGCAAGAGCAGCAGAAAAATTTGGAACAATGTATAGCATGTCTACGATGGCTAATAACACTATTGAGGAAATTGCAAATATCTCAAGTGGGCCAAAACTTTTTCAATTATACATTCATAAAGATAAGTCAATTACCGATGATCTTGTTGATAGATGTAGAAGAGCAAATTTTGATGGATTGTGTTTAACAGTAGATACAATTGTTGCTGGAAATAGAGAAAGAGATCATAGAACTGGTTTTACAACCCCTCCAAAACTTACACCGGAAAGTTTGATGTCATTCGCCATGAGACCTAAATGGGTTTTTGATTACTTAACAAATAAGAGATTTGAATTAGCAAACGTAAAAAATAAAACTGATAAAGGAACTAACATCACAAAGTCAGTGATTGAATATATTAATGAACAGTACGATCCAGGCATGAATTGGAAGGATGCTGAATATGTTGTTAAAAGATGGAATGGCCCCTTTGCATTAAAAGGAATAATGAGTGTCGAAGATGCAAAAAAGGCTATTGATATCGGTTGTACAGCAATACTATTATCAAATCACGGTGGGAGACAACTTGATGGATCAAGATCTCCATTTGATCAAATAAAAGAAATTTCAGATGCGGTAGGAGATAAAATTGAAATTATTTTAGATGGTGGTGTAAGAAGAGGTACACATGTAATTAAAGCTTTAGCAGCTGGGGCTAAAGCGTGCAGTTTCGGAAAAGCCTTCCTTTTTAGTTTGAGCGCAGGAGGTCAAAAGGGTGTAGAAAAACTACTAAACAATATGAGAAATGAAATTGAGAGAAACATGATGTTAATGGGGTGTAAAAAGATTAACGATTTAGACAGATCAAAAATAATTTTTAGAAAAAAAAGGCAAAAGTTATAAAATTTATATATAAAATTTTATAATAATTTTTTATTAGACACTTGTTATCTTTTACGTTAGCTTGGGTTTTTCAAAATTTAAGAAAGGTTGACATCTATGAAACTCGCAAAAAGTTTAGACAGACTGGGAACGGAAACTGCCTTTAGCGTTCTTGCAGAGGCAAAAAAGCTAGAAGCAAAGGGAAAACCAATGATTCATTTAGGATTAGGTCAACCAGATTTTAAAACTCCTAAACATGTTGTTGATGCTGCAAAGAAAGCACTGGATGATGGACATCATGGATATGTAATGTCAAACGGAATTCCAGAATGTAGGCAGGCTGTAACAAGATGGATTAAAAAACGTTACAATACGGAGGTAAGTTTTGAGAGAATTTTAATTATGCCTGGTGGAAAACCAACCATGACTTATGCGATACAGTGTTTTGGAGAGCCTGGTGCAGAAATTATTCATCCAACTCCAGCCTTTCCAATTTATGAGT
>MDSW01190443.1_pt1 | contig 111328 bp, 95 predicted proteins | sample 811171 | NCBI WGS metagenome assembly MDSW01 (sample SAMN05326641, study PRJNA326480) | marine metagenome | isolation source: seawater | place: Atlantic Ocean: North West | collected 2012 | reverse complement strand
GGCGGCGGCGAGTTGCCCGCCGTGCAGGCGGCCGCTGACCTCGCTCAGTTCGATCACGCCCTCCAGCGCGCGCAGGCGCAGGGACAGGTTTTCGATGGTGTGCGCACCGAAGCGGGCGCTGTCCACGCGCAGTGCGGCGCGGGTATCGATGGTGCGGATCGCGTCCAGGGGCAGGGGTTCGTCGCCGCTGGCTGCGGGCGTCTCGCCCCCGGCGGTGTCGGCGGCCTCCGGTCCTGCCAGCACCAGCAGCGCCGGGTCCAGCAGGTTCAGGTGCAGGTCCGCGTCGATCTGCGGGCTCTCGAAACTCGCGTAGCGCAGCGTGCCGTCGCCGCGGGTGGGCCCCAGTTCCAGCGCCAGCGTCACGCTGGCGCTCTGGCGCCCCAGGTCCGCCGTCCCGGCGAGTGTCAGGGCCACGGGCTCGGCGGTGGCGCCGCTGATATCCACGCGCAGCTCTTCGAAACTCAGCTTGTCACTGTCCGCGGCGATGGCGATCTCGCCCTCGGCGGCGATGTCCAGCGGCGCCTCGCCGGGCACGTGCAGCGCCAGCGACAGCGGAATGGGTGCGCCGTCGAGGTTCAGCCCGCTGGCCTGCAGCGAGCGCAGTTCCAGCACCGAGGTCTGGCCGGTCTCCGCGTCCAGGCTCTCCACGCGGGCGTCGGTGATCTCAAGGCTGGACACGTTCAGCGCCAGCGGCACCGCCAGGGCCGCCTCCGCACCCGCCGCCTGTCCGGCGGCCTCGCGCTCGCGGCGGCGCTGGGCATACCAGGCTTCCAGTTCCGCGTCGCTGTAGCCGCTGGTGTCCACGCGCTCCGCCGGCGGCGCGGCCACCAGGCGCGCGGTCAGGTCGCTCACGCTGATGGTGTCGATCTCGACCTGGCGCGAGAGCAGTGGCAGTAGTTGCACACCGACCTGGGCGGCGCCGATTTCCAGGTCCGGCCGGTTGCTCCCCTGCATGGTGATGCTCGCCGCACTGAAGGACACGCCCAGGGTGGGAAACAGCGACAGTTCGAGGTCGCCGTCCACGACCAGCGTGGCGCCGCTCTTTTCCTTCACCGCCTGGGTGGCCATGGCCAGCACCTTGTCGCGGTCCAGGAACAGCGGTAGCAGCAACACCGCCGCCACCAGCAGAAGCAGCAGGACGGTGCAGGTAATCAGGATGGCACGGCGCATGGGTCGAATCTCCCGGCAGGTGAGCGGCCTCCCAATGATAGGGCAGGCGCGCGCTTTTTGCGCCCTATTGCGGCGATGATGGCGCGATTCGGCACGTCGGCGACGCCTGTGGTATGTTCTGGCACAGGGGGTGATAAAATGTCACCGCTGATAACGATAATCGAACCGCCGGGGCACGCCATGACGATCAACTGCCTGCGCTCGCGTAAATTGCACCTGGACGGCATGGTGCATCCGGATTTCTACCGCGTGGAACGCACCCTGCGCGACCAGCTTTCCCGCTATCCCGGGGGTGCGGCGGTGTGCGTGTATTACCGCGGCGAGTGTGTGGCGGACCTGTGGGGCGGTGCTCGCGACGTCGACAACACCCCCTGGACCCGGGACACCATGGCGCCGAGCTTTTCCACCACCAAGGGCGTGGCCGCCACGCTGCTGCACATCTACGCCGATCGCGGCCTGGTCGATTACGATGCCCCGGTGGCGCGGTACTGGCCGGAATTCGCCCAGGCGGGCAAGGCGGAGATCACGGTGCGGCAGGTGCTCGCCCACCAGAGCGGCCTGTACCACATCCGCCAGATGATTGATCACATCGACCGCCTGCTCGACTGGAAACACATGATCGCGGTGATCGAGCGCACAGCGCCGATTCACGAGCCCGGCACGCGTACCGGCTACCACGGCCTCACCTTCGGTTTCCTGGTGGGGGAGATCCTGCAGCGCGTCTCCGGCAGGAAGTTCGCTACTTTGGTACGGCAGGAGCTCGCCAGGCCGCTGGGCCTGGACGGCCTGTTCATCGGCGCGCCGGCCAGCGCGATCCCGCGCGCGGCGAGCCTGATCTTTCCCGAGTCCACCCGGCGCCTGAGCCGCACCTCCCTGGGCAGCCGCCTCGAGTCGGGCGCCGCCGGGTTGAGCCGCTGGCTCGCCCGGGTCGGCGTGGACACCGACCTGGCGAGCCTGTTCGACGCCCTGGCGCCCCACGGCGTCAGCACTTTCGAGTTCGGCTCGGCGCAGACCCTGCGCGCCAGCATCCCGGCCGCCAACGGCCTGTTCACCGCCCGCTCCCTGGCGCGGCTGTACGCGCTGCTGGCCAACGGCGGCGAGCTCGACGGTGTGCGGCTGCTGTCTGCGCAGACGCTGCACGAGGCCACGCAGGTGCAGCCGCCGACCGGCCGCCTGGCGGTGATTCCCTTCGATATGCGCTGGCGCCTGGGCTACCACGGGGTCTTTACCACCCGCGGCACCCCGCGGCGGGCTTTCGGCCACTTCGGCTTCGGCGGCTCCGGCGCCTGGGCCGACCCGCAGCGGCAACTGGCCGTGGCGCTGATCGTCAACAGCGGCCTCGGCTCGCCCTTCGGCGACCTGCGCACCGCGCGCATCAGCGGCGCCGCCCTGGCCAGCGCGCGCCGCGCCGGCTCCTCCCGGGGCTCCCTGTCCCTGGCCGGGGGATGACCGTCGCGCGCGCTGTCGTCGCGCCCCGGGCAGTCGTATAATAGGGGTTTTTACCGGCGGCACCGCGATGACCGGCAGTAGCTTCCTCAATACCCCCGTGCTGGACGCCATCGACACGGCGCAGTTCCAGTCGACCCGGCCGTTCCCCTGGGCCAACCCGCAGTATTTCATCGAGCCGGGCCGCTACGGCGAGTTGCTCGGCAGCCTGCCGCCACTGGCGCAGTTTCGCGCGTTTTTCGGCAAACAGCGCAAGCACGGCCAGGGCAGCCATGACCGCTACGTGCTGGACTACGAGCGCGGCATGGAGATCGCCCCTGGCTGGCGCGACTTCGTGGAGGAACTGTGCGGCGACCAGTACCGGGCATTCGTCTGCCGCCTGCTGGGGGTGTCCGACGTGCGCTTCCGCTTCCACTGGCATTTCACGCCGGATGGCGGCGAGGTGTCGCCGCACTGCGATTCCAAGGGCAAGATCGGTTCACAGATCTTCTACCTGAACACGCAGGACGACTGGCAGTGGGACTGGGGCGGCGAGACCGTGGTGCTGGACGACGCCGGACGCTTTGCCGCCGACAGCGCGCCGGCGTTCGAGGACTTCGAGGCCGAGTACCCGGCGCAGACCCGCGACAACCGCAGCCTGATTTTCGGCCGTCGCGGCAACTCCTGGCACGGCGTGCGCCGCATCGCCTGCCCCCCGGAGCACTACCGCAAGGTCTTTATCGTGGTGTTTGAGGAGCACCGGCCACTGCGCATGGCCCTGAAGAAGGCGCGGCGCCTGGTCAGCGGCAAGGAACTGGTCACGCACAAGGAAAGCCTGATGTACTGAGCGCCCCGCGGGGCGCGGATTTTGTGTCCAGTGGCCCTGTGGTAAGCTTGCCGCAGCACCGGGCATGGCAGGGAGCGGGTTGCACGACCGGTCCCCATAACAGGAGTCGCTGACATCACTTCCGCTATATCGGCGCCCACCCGGCTATGGCTGGCGTCGCCCCATTTCTATCCCACCTACGGCGGCGCCCAGAATCGCTACCGCCAGTACATTCCGGGTTTCGTCGCCCGCGGGCTGGACGTGCACCTGCTCACCGGCACCCCGCTGCTGGGCGAACGCTCCGAGCGCGACGCCGAACTGGGCTGGTACGACGCGCAGCCCGGCGAGTACATGCCCACCACGCGCCTGGACGGGGCGCCGCTGGAGCGTATACGCCTGCCCGATGTAAAGGGCAGGGAGCGCACCTCGATCTATTACGAAGCCCTGCTGGAAGTCTGCTCGCGGCGCGCGCCGGGCCCGGTGGTGGCGCAGTTGCTGACCAACCTGCGCCCGGAGGCGCGTCCCTGGATCGATCAGTTGCAGCAGTCGGGCGTGGCCACGCTGTACTCGGTGTCGCAGTTCCCCGCCTGGCCCTCCAAGCCCTCCAAGCGCTGGTTCCGCGGCACCGGCTACCGCCATGTCTACGACAGTTTCGACTCGCTGGTCACCAATAGCCCGGCGATCCAGGAGTTCCTGCAGGAGATTGGCGTCAACACGCGTATCGAGTACATCCCCAACGGTGTCAACCTCGAGCGCTTTCGTCCCGCCGACACGGCGGCACTGCAGCGCGGCCGGCAGGCGCTGCGCGAGCGCCTGGGCATCGCGCCGCAGCACCAGGTGGTCGCTACCGTGGGCGCGGTCATGCCGCGCAAGGGGCCGGACCTGGCCATCGAGGCCTGGCGCCGCCTGCTAGGGTCGCACCCGGATACCCACCTGCTGTTGATCGGCCCGCGCGCGGACCAGTACGACCCGCGCCTGGCGGCGTTCGCGCGCAAACTGGACAGCCTGGTCAGCTCATCCGCGGCGCCACAGCGGGTGCATTTTTCCGGCCAGGTGGACGACGTGGAAAACTGGCTGCGCGCCGCCGACCTCTTTGTCCTGCCGACCAAGCGCGAGGGCACACCAAACTCGGTGCTCGAGGCCATGGCGACCGGCCTGCCGGCGGTGGTCAGCCGCTACACCGGCCTGTCCGCGGCCATCGGCACGCCGGGGCGTCACTACCAGCTGGTGGAGCGCAATGCCGGCGCCCTGGCCGCGGCGCTGCAGCCGCTGCTGGCCGACACCGACGCACGCAGGCACTGGAGCGAGGCGGGCCTGTCCTATATTCGCGACGCCATGGACCAGCGCATCACCCTGGACCGCTACACCGAGCTGTACCGGGAACTGGGGGAGAAGGCGCTGCGCCGCCGCGCGGGCGCCGTGGTGTCGGTGGCGACGCCGGCGGTGCCGCGGCCCGGCAAGCGCCCGCGGCTGTTGATCCTGGGCGCGCCGCCGCGCGGCGGCAACCACCTGCTGCGCGGGCTGCTGGACAACCACCCGCAACTGCTGCTGCCGCCGGACGAGGACTATTTCATCCGCCACCTGTCGCGCCACCCGCTGTTGCAGCTGCGCGGCATGCTGGTGTCCCCGGAGCAGGCGCCGGCGTTCTACCGCAAACTGCAGAAGGACGGCCACCTGGAACGGGTGAACGCCGGGCACGGCACCGAGGTCTTCGGCTCCGAGGGCTCCCTGGACCTGGACGCATACTACGCCTACCTGCGCGAACACCACCATCGCCTGAGCCCCGATGACCTGGTGCGCAACCACGTCGAGGCGCTGGCGGTGGCCCTGGGACACCGCCCCGACGACGACCGCCTGCGCGTGTGTTTCTGCGCGCTGCAACCGAGCAACCGCGACCTCAGCCGGGTCAGTGCGGTGCTGGCGCGCAACTACGATGTGCGCGGTATCTTCCTGGTGCGCGACCCGCGCGCGCACCTGGCCTCCAAGCTGGTGCGCAACCCCACCCTGGACCTGGGTCGTTTCTGCCGCCGGCAGAACCGCTACTGGGAGGAGATCGAGGACTTTGCGCGGCGCCGCGGGCCGGCGCTGCGCCTGCGTTTCGAGGAACTGGTTACCGATACGGAGACGTCCATGCGCAGTGTCTGCGAGTTCGTCGGGATCGACTACGCGCCCGCGCTACTGGAGTACACCCAGGGTGGCGTGGCGAGCCAGAGCAACTCCTCTTTCGCCGCCAGCCAGGGCATCGATATCGGTGTCCTGACGCGTTACCAGGAATCGCTGTCGCCGGAGATCATCCGCTTCCTCAAGACGCACTGCCGGCGGGAGCTGTTCTGGCACGAGGAGGAGTCCCTGGCCAACGTGCTGGCGCCCGCGCACTGAGGCGCTGGCCCCGGCCCGCATCAAAGTTTGTGCTTCTTCGGCCAGCGCCGCTTCAGGCAAACCCATTGCCCCGGGTACTCGCGTATCCACTGCTCGAAGTGATCGTGGATGATGCGCGTGATCGCCGCCGACTGCTCCTTGATGTCCGCCTCCGGGCAGGGGCTGGTGATGGGGTCGTAGGCGGTCAGGCGGTAGCGGCCGCCGGGCAGGCGCTCACCGCGGCCGAGAATGAGCTGCGCCCCGCTGCGCAGGGCCAGGCCCGCCGCGCTGGTATTGGTCAGCGCGTCGCGACCGAAAAACGGCACCAGCTTGCCCTGGTCCGGGCGCGTGTCCATGGCCATGATCACGTTGTTGCCCGCGCGCAACTCGCGCATGATCGGGCGCGGCCCGGCCTCGGAGGAGATCAGCTTTTCGCCGATGGACTGGCGCAGGCCCTGCATCAGCTCGTTCATGACCGGGTGTGACTCCGGGGCGTAGATGGTGCTCATGTTCAGGCCGTAGTTGCGCAGCAGCATCGGCGCCACCTGCCAGGGGCCGACGTGGGCGGTCATGTACAGGGCCGCCTCGCCGTTTTCCATCAGCGTCTTGGCGCGCGGCTCGTAGACGAACTCGATGCGCTGCTCGCGCTCCTCCCAGATCTGGTCCAGCTTGATCAGTTCCACCGCGGAGTAGCCGACGGAGCGGAATATCTCCCTGACCCGGGCTTCGCGCCAGGCCTCGTCCCGGTCCGGGAAGGCCACGGCGAGGTTGTCGCGGGCTTTTTGCGCCTTGTCGGAGAAGCGCCCGCTCAGGGCGAAAGCCGCGCCGGCCAGGCGCAGGGCATTCTCCAGGCTGAGGCGGCGGATGGTCCAGAACAGGGCGCGAAAGGCGTAACCCTCGAGTCGATGTGACAGATCGGCCAGCCAGGGTGTCCTGCGCGCCAGTTTCTTCGGTACGAGGTAGAACTCGGGCACGGGCGCCTGCTCAGCCGCGCCCCGGATCGGTGCCGAACACCCGGTCCCACAGCGGGGAGCTGACCCCGAAACGGCCGGGCTCGCCGGAATAGTGGTGCTTCAGGTGGTAGTGCTTGAGGAACTTCGCCAGCGGGCTGCGCATCGGGAAGTGGTGCGTCGCGTAGTGGATGTAGTCGTACACCAGGTAGCCGATGATGAAGCCGCCACAGAACGGCTGAATCCACGGCTGCGGGATGAACAGGCCGAACAGCAGGTACAGCACCGCCATGATGGGAATGGCGCCGGCCGGCGGCATCACCAGCCGTGTCTTGTCCTTGGGGTCCTCGTGGTGGTTGCCGTGAAACAGGAACACCAGCCACTTGCCCGCCCTGCTCTTTGCCGGGAAATGGAACAGGAAACGGTGCAGGCCGTACTCGGCCAGTGTCCAGACAAAAACCCCGGCCACGGCGACAGCCAGCAGCGCCGGCGCGCCCAGCTGGTACACCGCCATGCCGCGCCACAGCAGCCAGCCTGCGATGGGCGCCCAGACCAGCAGCGGGGTGATCGGGTGGACGTGCGACAGCCGTTCGAGCAGGTCGTTCTCGAACAGGCGGATGGATTGGTGCGGTTGCTCAGGCTGCATACGAATCGATGTCGGCGTCACGGCCGGCCTCCTTCAGCGTGGCTAGTTTACCCTGTTTGGCTTTCGGCCACAGGCGCTTGGAACAGAACCAGTCCTGCGGCTGCGCGCGGATCCACTGCTCGAACAGGGCGTGTACCTGCGTGATCATGTCCGCCGCCCGGGCGTTTTCGTCCGCCGCCGGGTCGCCGGGGGTGATGGGCGGGTGGAAACTCACCCGGAAGCGCGCGTCCTGCAGGCGTTCGACGCGCACCGGCACCAGCGGGCAATTGAATTTCAGCGCCAGCTTCGCCGGCATCACGGTGGACGGCTTGTCGCGGCCGAAAAAGCGGATGGGCTGGCCCTCGTCGACGCGGCGGTCCATGACCATGGCCGCGGTGCGGCCCTGCCTGAGCGCGCGCATCAGGTGGCGCGCGCTGTTGTCCCGCGGCAGCAGCTCGCAGTTCAGCGCCCGGCGCGACTGCAGCAACATGCGGTCGAGGAAGGGGTTGGTCGGCGGCGAGTACAGGCTGGCGTTGGGCATGCCGATCTTCGCCATCGCCGAGCACACCACCTCCCAGTTGGACAGGTGCGAGGTGACGATCACGCAGGGGCTGGACGGGTCGGCCCAGGTGGGAATGTCCGCCAGCAGCTCGACCTGCAGGCGCCCGGGTTCGGACAGGATGGTCGCCAGGTGCGGGTACTCCCCCAGCACGCGGCCGGCGCGGCCCCAGGCGCGCCGCACGAGGTCGTCCAGCTCGTCGTCGCCCAGATCCGGGAAGGCCGTGGCCAGGTTTTCCCGGAAGATGGCGCTCTTGCGCCGCATCAGCGGCCCGATCACACGCCCCAGGCGCTCGCCGAGACGCGAACTGGCGTCCACCGGCAACAACAGCAGCAGCTTGTGCAACAGCCAGATCACCGCGTAGTCCAGGCGCCACAGCAGTTGCCGCAGGGGCTCGTGCCGGCGCGCCAGCTGGCGCAGGGGACTGCCGATGATGAATTCAGCCACGGGTAAAAATACCTGAAAAAACAAGGACTAAGTACAATGCCCTAGTATATCGCAGGGGCGGGGGCCAATTCTTGGTCATAGTCCCGAAAATAATCGCTACAGGGCCAGGCGGGCGAGCCCGTCGGCGAAGTCGATAGCGGGCGTCCAGCCGCTGGCCGCGGTGATGGCGCGGTTGTCCGCCACCCAGTCCGGGTGGCGCAGTTCGCGCAGCTTGGGCGGGGTGAGCATGGGCGCGCGCCCGGTGATGCGCGCCAGGGCGCCGTTGCCCGCCGCCACCGCGTCGAGCAGCGGTGCGGGGACCTGCCACAGGCGCACCCGGCGGCCGAACACCTGCCCGGCGATGGCCGCCAGCTCCGCCCAGCTGTAGCCGCCGCTGCGGCCGTCATCCAGTTCCAGCACCTGGCCGCGGGCCGCGCCGGCCTGCAGGCAGGCGACGATGGCGTGCACGAGGTCCTGCACGTGAATCAACGAGGTGCGCGCCCCGGGGGAGCCGGGCACGGTGGCGATGCCGCGCGCCATGGCGCGGAAGATGGGCAGCATCTCGGTGTCGCCGGGGCCGTACACCGCCGGCGGCCGCAGCACCACCCAGTCCAGGTCGTCGCGCGCGGTGAGTCGCCGCTCCCCGTCGTGCTTGCTGCGCGAGTACCAGGACAGTCCGGGTTCGCGCGCCACGATGGAGGACAGCAGGCACAGGCGCGCGTGTGGCGCCTGTGCGTCGACCGCTTCGAGCAGGGCGGCGGTGCCGGCGACGTTGACCGCGTCGAAGTCCGCCTGGCTGTTGCCGCGCACCGCGCCGGCGCAGTGTATGACCGCGTCGGCGCCGCGCACCAGTTCGCACAGGGCCGCGCGTCCGCCCAGGTCCCCGGTTACCAGCGCCACGCCGGCGCGCTCCAGTGCGGCCGCGCGTGCGGGGTCCCTGACCAGCGCGCGCACGGCGACGTCCTGCCGGCGCAGCAGGTGACACAGAGAGGTGCCGATAAACCCGGTGGCGCCGGTAACGGCGACCAGTGAGCCGGGCGCGATCAGGGACGTGCGGTTCAGGCGGAGGCCACCCTCAGGCGGACTTCCTCGGCAGCGGCGTTGAGCTGCTCCAGGTTGTGGGTGTTGATGAAGTCCAGTCGCGCCTTGGCGCGGGACAGCTTGCTGGAGGAGGTGCGCGGCAGGGAGCGGTTGGGCACCAGGTGCACGTAGCAGTCCAGGCTCATTTCCATGCGCACCAGCGCCGTCAGGCGACGCACCAGCGCGTTGCGCTTGGCCGGGTCGCGCTCGCGGCACTGCACCATGAGCACACACATTTCCTCGCCCTCGGCATCGGGGGCGGAAAAGGCCACGGCGTCGCCGGAGCGAACTTCGGGCTGGGTCTCGGCGATGTGCTCGAGATCCTGCGGCCAGATATTGCGGCCGTGGATGATGATCAGGTCTTTCTTGCGGCCGGTGATGGTCAGCACGCCGTCCACCATGTAGCCGATATCGCCGGTGTTCAGCCAGCCGTCCTCGCACAGGGCGTGGCTGGTTTCCTCCGGCAGGTTGAAGTAGCCGGACATGACGCTGGGGCCGCGCAGGTAGATCACGCCGCTCTGCCAGTCGCCCAGGACCTTGTCGTCGTCGCGGATCTGTACCTCGAAACTCGGCAGGGGCACGCCGCAGTTGACGAAGTGGCGACCGCGACCCTGGGTGTCGTTCTCGTCCAGCAGCACCGCCTCGTGGTGGTCGGACAGGTGGTCCGCGTCGATGTGGTGGGTGGTGAAACCCGTCCACAGGGGTGAGAAGCTGATGCCCAGCGTGCACTCGGCCATGCCGTAACAGGCGAGGAAGGCGCGGCGGTCGAAACCGGCGGGCTCCATCATCTGCGCGAAATGTTCCAGCGTCTGCGGCCGGATCATCTCCGCGCCGATGCCGGCAACGCGCCAGTTGGACAGGTCGTAGTTCTCCACGTCGCTGGCGCGCACACGGCGCGCGCACAGGTCGTAGCCGAAGGAGGGGGCGAAGGAGATGGTCGCGCGGGTCTTGGTCATCAGCGTGAGCCACTGGCGCGGACGCAGGGCGAACTCACGGGTGTCGAGGTAGTCGATGGACACCTGGGCCGCCATCGGCACCAGTACGAAACCCACCAGGCCCATGTCGTGGTAAAAGGGCAGCCAGGACATCATGCGGTCCTGCGCGGTCATCTCCAGCCCGTGGCTGATGATCGCCTGCAGGTTGGCCAGCGCGGTCTTGTGCTTGATGACGACGCCGCGCGGGAAGCGCGTGCTGCCGGAGGTGTACTGGATGTAGGAGATGTCTTCGGGACTGGCCTGGTGCAGGGGCTGTTCGTCGGCCGGCAGTGCGTAAAAGGCTTCGGGTGCATCCACCATGGTCATGGACAGGTCTTCGCTGGCCTCCTGCAGGAAGGGCAGGTAGCCCTCGCAGGCCACACCGAGGACTGCGTCGGAGGCCTCGAGCAGCCGCTTGAGCTGGGCCACGTACGCTTGGTGAGCGCCCACTTTCACCGATGCGGGCAGCGCCACCGGGATGAGGCCGGCGTACTGGCAGGCGTAGAAGAAACGGATGAAATCGGGGTTGGTCTCGGCGACCAGCGCCACGCGGTCGCCCCTGGACACGCCCAGGCCGAGCAACTGGTGCGCGAGCTCAATGGCCTGTTCGCGCAGTTCGCGGTAGCTCAGGCTGGCGTAGATGGCGCCGCGGCCGGTGTAGAAGTTGGAGCCCGTCTCACCCTGCGCGGCATACTCCAGCGCTTCGGTGAGGGTGGTGAAATCGGCGGGACGAAACGGCAGGTCGTGGCGCGTCGGCGTGGCCTCTAGTTTGACTTGTGACAATGAACCGTCCTCAATTCGTGCGACGTTGTTCGCCGTCGCTTTATTCCAGAAAAATCCTGCTCTTCACTCGCTCTACCGCCGAGCAGTGAAACTCAATTCAAATCTTCCCACCTGGTTTTGCGGGCCACATTTCTTGCTCTTGGTACATGTATGCGTACATGCGCTGTGCCCTTGTGCGCAGGCCCCTACAGGGGTTACCTGACAGGTGCATATCCTAGCATTTCGGGACTCTGCACTTATAGGTAATAATACCAATGGCCACCCTGGAGGGCCCCGCAAATGGTGGAAATTTGACACGTGAATATGCCCCTTTCTGGTTAGGCGCGGCGCTGCTCAGGAGCCTGTTTTGGCGCGCTGTGAATCCGTAACTATCTGTTATCAAAGGATTTATATTTCCGGTGCTCCAGCGCGTTGCCGGCCTCGACGGGGCGCCCGCCGGCGCTTGCCACGCGCCGGCCGCGGACGCCGCCAGGGGGGCGTCCCGCCACCGGCGCAGCGCGCCCGGGCGCGTCCTTGGCGGGCCGCTCTGGCGACCCTATACTGCGCCCTTCACACGCCTGTGGCAGTCGTTGCAGGACGCCCCGCGGTCGCGCGCGGAACCCGCTGAACGAACCTTGAGGAAGGCGCTGTGCAGGACCGAAAAGTAGTCTTCCTGCTCGACAATCTCGCCGCCGGCGGCGCCGAGCGCGTGGTCCTCTCCCTGGCCGGCAGCTTCGTCGCCGCCGGTTTCCCGGTGGACCTGCTGGTGTGCGAACCGCGCGGGGCACTGCGCGACGCCATCCCCGCCGGCGTCGAACTGCAGGTGCTGGACGCCGCTTCCCGGCCGCGCGGCCTGCTGGCGGCGTTCGCCGCCGCGCGCCGCGGTGTCGACGGCGGTGTCGCCGCGCTGCTGGCCACGCTGTGGGCCGCGCGCAAGATACCGCGCAGCTTGCGCTATATCCCGGCCCTGCAGCGCCACCTCGCCGCCCGGCGCCCGGCGGTGCTGTTTGCCGCCCTGCCCAAGGCCAACGTCTGCGCGGTGCTGGCGGCGGCGGGTCAGGCGCCGGGCACGGCGGTCTTCGTCGGTATCCAGAACGCGCTGTCGGTGCGCGCCGAGCAGGGCCGGCGCGGCGCCCGCGGGCAGCAGCGGCACATGTTGCCGCTGCTGCGCGCCTGCTACCGCCAGGCCCGGGGCGTGGTCGCGTCCTCCGCGGGGGTGGCCGGCGATGCGCTGGAACTGCTGGAGCTGGCCCCGGCCGCCGTGCACGTGGTGCACAACCCCGTGCAACTGGGCCCGCTGGACGCCGCCGGCGACGGGCCGCCGCACCCCTGGCTGGCGCCCGGCGAACCGCCGGTGGTGCTGGGTATCGGGCGCCTGGTGGCGCAGAAAAACTTCCCGCTGCTGCTGCGCGCCTTCGCCGCGGTGCGCCGTGAGCGCCCGGCGCGCCTGCTCATCGTCGGCGGCGATCCCGCCTCGGCGGACCAGCAGGCGCACGCCCGGGCGCTGGCCGGGCTGGCGCGCGAACTGGGCATCGAGGCGTCGGTGGAGCTGGTCGGCTACCAGCCCAACCCCCAGGACTACCTGGTGCGCGCGGCGGTCTTCGTGCTCTCCTCCCGGCACGAGGGTTTCGGCAACGTGCTGGTGGAGGCGCTGCTCGCCGGCTGCCCGATAGTAAGTACTGACTGCCCCAGCGGGCCAGCGGAGATACTGGATGGCGGGAAGTACGGCCGCCTGGTGCCGGTGGATGACAGCGCCGCGATGGCCGCCGCCGTGCTCGCCACACTGGAGGCGCCGCCCGCGGCGCAGCAGCTGCAGGCGCGCGGCGCGGCGTTTGCGCCGGCGCGCGCGGCGGACGCCTACCGGCGTATCTTTTTCGGCGACTGAGCCCGCGCGGCGGCGTCGGCGGCTACCAGCAGCCCCAGGGGCAACCACAGGATGATCCACAGTTCGCGCGGCCGCGTGACGGCCTGGTCGACGTCGGCGAGCACGCAGACCATACCGAAGGTGAACAGCGCCAGCGGCAGGGCGTCGTTGCCGGACAGGGCGCGCTGCAGGCCGCGCCGCAGGGCCAGGGCGTAGACCGGCAGCAGCAGCCCCAGGCCGAGCAGGCCGCCGTCGCGCAGCGTGGACAGGAACAGGCTGTGCGCGTAGTTCACCGTACTTTCCTGCCCGCCGGCGCCTACCACCAGCACTTTTTGCAGGCCGTTGCCAAACAGCGGCGCCGCCTGCCAGCTGTCCAGCACGTGTCGCCAGATCGGCAACCGGCTGGCGAAACCCAGGTCCATGCCGGCGTGCAGCAGCCCCAGCGCCCAGGCGAGGTACGCCGCGGCGCACAGCAGCAGCGCGCCGCCCGCCGCCAGGTGCGCGCCGCGCAGGCGACCGTCGACCAGCAGCAGGGTGGCGCAGGCGGTCGCCAGGGCGAGCAGGCCGCCATCGCTGCGGGTCAGCAGCACGTACAGCAGCAGCACGCCGAAGGCGGCGGCCCAGGCGGGGCGCCAGCCGGGGCCCCGGCGGGCGAGGGACAGTGCGCAGACACCGAAGAAACCGTACACGAAGGCGCTGGGATTGGGGTTTTCCGTGATGCCGATGCCGCTCAGGCGCGCGTCGCCGGGTTCCGGCCAGCGCAGTGCGGGCTCGAACAGCACGATGGCCGCCAGGGCCGCGCAGCCTGCCACCGCGGTCACCACGGGCAGGCCGAGCGCGCGCAGGCGCCTGTCGCCGTCGGCGAACAGGGCGCTGAGCAGGACGAACAGCAGGATGTAGGCGACATAGCGTGTATCCCGCCACAGCGCCGCGGCGTCCACCTGTTCGCTCCACAGAGACGACAGCAGCATGTACAGCAGGTAGGCCGCGGCGCACTGTAACAGGCGGCTGCGCGCCGCCAGCGGCCACAGCCGTGGCAACAGCAGCAGCCCGGGGAAGAACACGCCGGCGATGTAGTACTTGTAGAGGTCGACGGCGTTGGGCACGAAATAGAAGCCCGCCAGGAACAGCAGGTAGGTGGCGTACACCAGCGCGGGCAGGCGCTCGCGCCATCCTCGCTTGCCCGGCGTCGCGTTCATCGGCCGGGCCTGTAGTGGCGGTTGGGAATGCCCAGCACGCCCGCGGCGGTGCCGGCGCTGTCGGCCATGTCCAGCGCCGCGCCCACCCAGTGGGCGCGGCCGCGCGGCAGGTTCAGCAGCAGGCGCAGGCCGTCCACCGCCAGGCGCCACAGCGAGCGTCCGAGCAGGCGCGCGGCGATGCGCAGGGACTTGGCCGCAGAGCGCGCTTTCAGCAGGCGCTTGACGCGGTATTTCACGCAGCCGCGGCGGTAGCTCTCGCGCAGCATGTAGGCGAGCGTGGCGCGCTCGGCGGGATACGCTTCGAGCGTCACCGCCTGGGGTGACCAGGCAAAAGCGTACCCCTTTAATTTCGCGGCCTGGAACAGTAGTTTGTCCTCACCTCCGCTGCGCGCGAGGGCGGCGTCAAAGCGCAGCACCGGGTCCTTGAGCAGGGCGCCGCCGAGCAGCACGTTGCAGGTCGCCACGGGCGGGTCCGGGTGCAGGTCGCTGAGTTCGTGCTGGTTGCGCGGCTTGAGGAAGAAGCCGCTGGCGGCCACCCAGGGCGGCGTGCCCGGGGGAAATTGCGGCACCGCCGGCCCGGCGACGACGTCCGCGCCGCTGCGCCGGCGCGCGTCCAGCAGGTGGTCCAGCCACTGTGCGCAGGGCACCTCGTCGTCGTCGATCATGGCGATCAGGTCGGTACCCTCCGGCAGCGCGTCGAGACAGGCGTTGCGCGCATGGGAAATCCCCGCGCGCGGTTCGTGCACGTAGTGGCGCGGCCAGCGCCCCGGCTCGCCCTGGACCACCTGCCGCGCATCGCCCGTAGGTGAGTTATCCGCGACGACGAGGTGAACGGCGGGCGGGGGTGACAGGGAAAACACCTGGGCGTCGAGCGTCGACAACAGCTGCCGCAGGCCGGCGTGACGCTGGTAGGTACAGATACAAACCGCGAGCGTGGTGTGAGAATGCGTGGATATAGGGGGTGCCCCCGTGGCCCTCGTGTGTCATCTTGTTGTGCGTGCCGGTGACAGTACGCGCGGCGATGCGCATGATTATAAGCGAAAGTACAAGGGCAGTAAGCGTTTTCTCCGCGCGCCGCGCGCTCGCGCCGTGCCTGCTCTTGCTCGCGGCCTGCGCCGCCGAGCCCCCGCCGGTGGCGGTGGGCGGCGCAACGGGCCAGCGCTGCTTCCACCCCCGTGTCATCGACGCCTCCGGCGCCGGCGCCGACGGCGTGCACATGGGCGATATCAACGGCGACGGCTACGCGGACGTGGTCAGCGGCTGGGAGGAGAGCGGCCGCCTGCGGGTGTACCTGCACCCGGGCGCGAACATCGGCGCGTGGCGGCGGCCGTGGCCGTCGGTCGACGCCGGCGGCGGCGCCGCGCTCGGTGCTATCGAGGACGCCGCCTTTGTCGACCTGGATGCGGACGGCGCGCTGGACGCGGTGGTGTCCGCCACCGAGGGCATGGGCGGGACACGCAATCGGCGCATCCGCCTGCACCGCTGGGACCGTGACAGGCCGCTGGCCGCGGCGCAGAGCTGGGACAGCACGGTGTTGTACCGCGACGCCCCTGGTGACCGCTTCCTGGCGGTGCGCGGGGCGCAGTTGGATGGCCGCCACGGCGCGGACATCGTCGCCCTGTCCAGGGACCTGTTCGAGGACCCCGACGACAGCGCGCGCATCACCACGCCCGGCGGCGTGTTCCTGTACCTGGCGCCGCCGCCGAGGCAGGTGTCAGTCACCGAGGCGTGGACGCGGCGCCGCCTGGCAGACGTGCACAAGGGCAAGTCGCTGCACCTGCTGGACATGGACGCGGACGGCGATACGGACATTCTCTACGGCGGGGCGCGCAACATCGTCTGGGTGGAGAACCCGCTGCACGAGCCCTCCGCGCGGCCGTGGCAGACGCACTGGGTGGGCACCGCCAGCGACCTGGCGGTGTGCGACATCAACGGCGACGGCAACCTGGATATCGTCGGCACGGCCAGCCGCAAGGAGTACCCGGTGGTCGCGCGCTGGTTCGAGGGCATTGCGGATCCCTCCCGGCGCCACCGCAGCTGGCGCGCCCACGATATCCGCATCGAGCCGCCGCTGCCGTTCCGTTTCTACCAGAGCGAGAACTACTCGGTGAAGGGCATCGCCTGCGGGCGGATGCTGGGCGCCTCCGGCGCCGCGCCGGACATCGTACTGACCACCAGCGGCTCGGGCTTCGGCCTGTTCCTGGCCAGCGCCCCCGCCGACTTCCCCGCGGACGCCACCGCCCCCTGGCGCGCCGCGCCGCTGGTGCCCTACCGCTGGCTGATGAAGTACGACAATGTCCTCGCCCGGGACCTGGACGGCGACGGCGACCTGGACCTGGTGACCACGGAGGAGAACACTGGCTGGCTGGCGCGCGGGGCCGGTGTCCTGTGGTATGAAAACCGGCCCGCGCGGCAGGACCGCTGCCCGGCCGACTGAGCGCCGCCGATTCAATTGCCCGGGTATCGCCTGTATACTGCCGGGCTTTGCCGATGGGGTGATCCTTGGGCGCGATCGATAGCAAGAGCGACAGTCAGGATACGACGGTCACCCTGGCGCCGGCCAACGGCACCCCGGCGATGCGGGACTTCCTCGCGCTGCCGGGAGAGCTGTACGCGGACGATCCGGCCTGGATCGCGCCGCTGGACTTCATGAAGCGCGAGCAGGTCTCGGCGAAAAACCACTTCTTTGAACACGCGCGCTTTCGCGCCTGGGTCGCCTACCGCGACGGCCGCCCGGTGGGCCGAATCAGCGCCCAGATCGACGAGCTGCACCTGGCCCAGCACGACGACGGCGCGGGCTACTTCGGCCTGCTGGAAGCCGTCGACGATCCCGCGGTGTTCGCCGCGCTGTTCGGCGCGGCCGAGCAGTGGCTGCGCGAGGAGGGCATGCGCCAGGTACTGGGCCCGTTCAACCTGCACGTCAACGAGGAGGTCGGGCTGCTGGTGGACGGCTTCGACACGCCGCCCTTCGTGCTCATGGGGCACGCGCGGCCGTGGTACGGCGCGCGTGTGGAGCAGGCCGGCTACCGCGGCGCCAAGGACCTGCTGGCCTACCACGTGCGTCCGGACTTCGAGGCGCCGCGGGTGATGGCGCGCCTGGCGCAGCGCGCCTCCGCGCGGGTACGGGTGCGCAGCCTGCGCCGCGATCGCCTGGCCGAGGACGCGGAAATCATGCGCCAGATCTTCAACGACGCGTGGCAGGACAACTGGGGCTTCGTGCCCCTGGCCGCGGCGGAGTGGCACGACACGGTCAACACCCTGACCAAATTGATGCCCGACGACTACATACAGATCGCCGAATACGACGGCGAGGCGGTGGCGTTTATTGTCGCCCTGCCGAACCTGAACGAGGCGGCCCGCGACCTGGGTGGCCGCCTGCTGCCCTTCGGCTGGGCCAGGCTGCTGTGGCGGCTCAAGGTGCGCCATCCGCGCAGCGCACGGGTGCCGCTGATGGGTGTGAAGCGCGAATTCCAGCACTCGCGGCTGGGACCGACCCTGGCGTTCATGGTCATCGACGCGGTGCGCGTGCCGCTGCACCGGCGCGGGGTGCAAAACGTGGAAATGGGCTGGATCCTGGAGGACAACGACGGTATGCGTAACATTATTGAAACGATTGGCGGGCAGGCGTATAAAACCTACCGCGTTTATCAGAAAGACCTGTAACCAAGACCATGCAACTGGATCCTGAGGCGCACAGCGTTACTGCCATCGTGCTGGCGGGTGATCGCACCAAGGCGGACTCGCTCATCAACCACACCAAGGTCGGCAGCAAGGCGATGATCGACCTGGACGGCACACCCATGGTGCGGCGGGTGCTCAATTCCCTGCGCGCCTCCAAGGTGGTGCGCGGCATCCGGCTGGCCGGTCCGGAGGCCACCGAGGTCGCCACCGACGCGCAGCTGCAGGGCTGGATCGACGCCGGCGAGATCGGCTGGAGCGAGCCCGGCGTCAGCCCCAGCACCAGCGCCTACAACGCGATGCAGGAGCTGGACGCGGATGACGCGGTGCTGCTGACCACCGCGGACCACCCGCTGCTGACCCCGGAAATCGTCGACGCCTTCGGCCGGCAGAGCATGGTCGACGACGTCGACGTCACCGTGGGCCTGGCGCCCTACGCGCTTATCGCCGAGACCTACCCGGGCATCCGCAAGACGGTGCTGCACTTCAGCGACGGCGATTTCTGCGGCTGCAACCTGTTCGCCTTCATCACCCCGGAAGGCCGTCGCGCCGCCAAGTTCTGGCGCCGCATCGAGCAGGAGCGCAAAAAACCGCTGGTGGTGATCGGGCTGCTGGGCTGGTGGGCGGTGATCCGCTACCGCCTGGGCCTGCTGTCGCTGGAAGAGGCGCTGGCCAAGCTGAGCAAGCGCCTGGGCCTGCGCATTCGCGCGGTCATCCTGCCCTACGCCAACGCCGCCATCGACGTCGACTCCATCGCCGACCTCATGCTGGTTAAGGGCGCCCTGGAGAAAGCCGCCGCCGAGGACGCCTAGCGGGCCGGCCCTTTTTTCGGGAAGCTTGTTGGGGCCATGGCGGCAGCGTGCCCGAGCCGGCCAGGGCGCCCCGGCAAGGGTCGCAGCTACGCCAACCGGGGCGGCTGCTGCGCAACTCGACCATTTTTCGCTGCGCGAAAAATCGGGACTCGGACAGTGCTCGCAGAAAGCCCCGCCCCGGTTGGCTCCGCTGAGCGCTCCCGACATGCCGTGGCGCCCTGGCCGGCTCGGGCCCGCTGCCGCGCCAGTGCGATCATTCAACTCGAAAACCATGCCGGGGTCTCTGTGCCGCTGCAGTGTCCGGAAACGTCGGCCGCGCCTGGCGTAGCGGACGAACGCGGGGGCTTTCCGCGAGGATTGTTCGAGTCCCAAAAAATCCGTCAGGATTTTTGGTCGAGTTCCGCAGCGGCCCGCGTTCGTCCGCGGAGCCGCGGCCCGGTTCCGGGCGCTGCAGCGGCACGGGGTCCGGTTCGCAGGAATCCCGATCTATGAGAAGAGGCAAGAGCCTGGACGCCTACGTTCGGTGTTCCCGCTGCAGCTCGATCGACGACCGGTCGCCCTGCGCGAAAGTACCGCTGTGTGGCGAGTACACCCGCGTGCAGACCTGCAGCGCCCAGCTACTATCCTGGCGCGTGACCGCGTAGCGGTTGTAGGCCGCCGGTTCGTGGCGGCCGCCGCCGATGGCCGAGGCCGAGGCGACGCCGATCACCGGTACCGGGCCCTCGGCGCTGTGCAGCGTGTGTTCGACGTTGTGGTGGCCGTGGCCGTGCAGCACCAGTTCCGCGCCGTGCTTTTCCAGCAGCGCCCACAGTGGCGCCGCGTCGGTCAGGGCCTTGCGCTTGCGCTCGTACCCCGGAGCCGGGCAGTGGTGCAGGTAGACGACGCGGAACAGGCCGCGGGCGCGGCACGCGTCCAGCAGCGGCGCCAGCTTGCGGCGCTGCTCCTCGCCGAGGGTGCCCGAGGCCCTGCCGTAGGGGGTGGGTACGGCGCTGGACAGGCCGATGAAGGCCAGTTCGCCGCGCACGCGCAGCGTCGGGTACTGGGACAGGTCTGCGCCGGCTGCGTCGCCGTCGGCGGCCATGTAGGGTTGCCACAGGGCGAAGGTGTCGCCCCAGGGCGCCGCGACGCAGGCGTCGTGGTTGCCCGGCACCAGGGCGACGCGCGCCGGGTCACCGAGGCGGCGCAGCCAGGCGGCGGCCTCGGCGAACTCCTGCGGCAGGCCGATATGGGTCAGGTCGCCGGTGACCAGCAGTTGCTGCGGCGGGCTCTGCTGCAGGTCCAGCTGTAGCGCCTGCAGCACTTCCGGGCGGTGCTGGTGACGCCGCCGGCGCAGCCAGGACAGGTAACCGCCGAGCTGTTTCAGGCGCAGGGCGCGCGGGCGTACGCCTGCCAGGGATGTCAGGTGGGGGTCGGAGAGCTGGGCGAAGTGCTGCGCCATGGGCGCCAGTGTAACACCGCGTCAGGACTTCACGCGGCGCACCAGCGCGCCGAGTCCCGCCAGCTTGGTGTCGATGTTGGCGTAGCCCCGGTCCAGGTGGTAGACGCGGTCGATGGTGGTGTCGCCGTCGGCGGCCAGTGCGGCGATGATCAGGCAGGCCGATGCGCGCAGGTCCGTGGCCATCACCTGTGCGCCCTGCAGTCGCGGGCGCCCGCGCACGATCGCCGTGTGGCCCTGCAGCTCGATATCCGCGCCCATGCGCTGCAACTCGGCCACGTGCATGAAGCGGTTCTCGAAGATGTTTTCCACCACCGTCGCCGAGCCCTCCGCCAGGGCGTTGAGCGCCATGAACTGCGCCTGCATGTCGGTGGGGAAGGCCGGGTGCGGGGCGGTGGTGACGTTCACGGCCTGCGGCCGCCTGCCCTGGGTGTCGAGCTCTATCCAGTCCGCGCCCAGCTCCAGTTGCGCCCCCGATTGCGCCAGTTTGCCCAGCACGTGCTGCAGGAAGTCCGGATTGGTGTCCACCACGCGGATGCGGCCGCGGGTGGCCGCGGCGGCGACCAGGAAGGTGCCGGTCTCGATACGGTCCGGCGGCACGCGGTGGGTGGTGCCGTGCAGGCTGCTGACTCCCTCGATGGTGATGGTGCTGGTGCCGGCGCCACTGATGCCCGCGCCCATCTGCTGCAACAGCACGGCGAGGTCCTCGACCTCCGGCTCCAGCGCACAGTTTTCCAGCACCGTGGTGCCCTCGGCCAGGGCCGCGGCCATGAGCAGGTTTTCCGTCGCGGTCACCGAGGGTACATCGAAGGCGTAGTGGGCGCCGCGCAGGCGCTGCGCCTTGGCCTTGATGTAACCGGCCTCGATGTCGATGTCCGCGCCCATGGCGCGCAGGCCGGAGATGTGTTCGTTCACCGGCCGCGTACCGATGGCGCAGCCGCCGGGCAGGGATACGTCCGCCTCGCCGAAGCGGGCCAGCAGCGGGCCCAGCCAGAGGATGGAGGCGCGCATGGTCTTGACCAGTTCGTAGGGCGCGCGCACGCTGCTCAGTTCGCCGCAGTCTATGCACAGTTCGCCGTCGGCGAACTCCACCTGCGCGCCCAGCAGTTGCATCAGCTTGATGGCGGTGTGGATGTCGCGGATCTCGGGGACGTTGCTGACGCGCAGCGGTTCGCCGGTCAGCAGCGCCGCGGCGATGATCGGCAGGGCGGCGTTTTTCGCTCCCGCCACGCGCACCTCACCGTGCAACGGCCCATTGCCGGTGATGACGATCTGGTCCATCAGGCGGCGGCGGCGGCGAGCCCGCGCTCCACCAGGGAGGCGTAGGCGTTGATGATGGCGTCGATCTGCTCGCTGCTGTGGGCGGCGCTGACGCTGTTGCGCAGCAGGTAATTGGTCGACGGCGAGGCGGGCGGCACCACCAGGTTGACGTAGATGCCGGCTTCCATCAGCGCTTTCCAGCAGTCGATGGTCGCCGAGCGGTCCTCCAGCTCTACCGCGACCACGGGGCCCGGGGCGGGACTCACGGGCAGGCCCAGGTCGCCCAGGCCCTGGTGCAGGCGGCGCGCGTTGTCCCACAGTTTCTCGCGCAGTTGCGGCTCGGCGGCGACGATGCGCAGCGCCTCGCGGGTGGAGGCGATGATCGACGGCGACGAGGAAGCGGTGAAGATATAGGGGCGGATGCAGTAGCGAATCGCCTCCATCTCGGGGTGGCGGCTGACGCAGAAGCCGCCGATGGCGCCCAGGCTCTTGCTGAAGGTGCCGGCGAAGAAGTCGATATCGTCCTCGACGCCGGCGGCCTGGGCCGCGCCGCGGCCGGTGGCGCCCAGGGTGCCCATGGAGTGCGCCTCGTCCAGGAACAGGTAGCCGCCGTACTCGCGCTTGACCGCGGCGATCTCCTGCAGCGGGGCGATGTCCCCGTACATGGAGTAGATGCCCTCGGCGATGATCAGCGCCTGGGAGGCGCGGTCGCCGAGGCGGCGCAGGCGCCTGGCCAGGTCCTCGGGGTTGTTGTGTTTGAAGCGGATGATATCCGCGCCGCTGAGGTTGACCCCGGCGTAGATGCTGGCGTGGCTGTCCGCGTCGAGCAGGATGGCGTCGCCCGGGCCGGCCAGGGTTGAGACCATACCGCTGGTGGCGGCGTAACCGGTGGTGAAGACGATGGCGTGGTCCACCCCGTAGAACTGCGCGATCTCCCGCTCCAGCGCCTGGTGCCCGGCGAAGGAGCCGTTGGCCAGGCGCGAGCCGGTGGTGCCGGTGCCCCAGCGCTGCGCGGCCTCGCGCGCCGCCTCGATACAGCGCGGGTCCCAGGACAGTCCCAGGTAGTTGTTGGTGCCGGCGAGGATGACCCGGCGGCCGTCGACGATGCCCTCGGTCGCCGAGAGCAGTTCCTCGGTGACCGCGCCGAAGGGCGCGATGTCGCGCGCCGCCAGTTCGGCCTGGAAATCGGCCATGTCGCGAAACTTGTCGAACAGCATGTAACGTCCTGCCTTCCCCGCGCCCGCGGCGGTCAGGGATTGAGTTCCTGTATCTTGGACGCCAGTTCGCCGACGGTGTTCACATCCGGCAGGATGTTCAGCGGGATAGTGATATCGAAGTGATCCTCGATCTTCTCGATGAACTCCATGACCTCCAGTGAACTGAGGCCGATATCGGCGACCAGCGCGGTGTCTTCTGACAGTTCGATCGCTTTCTTGTTCAGCGGCGCCAGGGCTGTGTAGAGAAAATCAAGGTACTCTCGATAATCGGTCATAGGCTGGCGCCCTTGCGTGAGTGCGGGTGAGTGGGTAGATTTCGAAGGCTCGAACTATACCCACGGAACCCTGCCAATGCCAGCGATTTGGTTGATCGACGCCTACCGGGCGGGGGAGCGCGGGCAGGTTCGCGCCCTCGCCGATGCGCTGGGCTGGCCGTGTAAAACCCTCTCCCTGGACTACCGCGGAGCGGTCTTCTGGCCGCACCTGTTCGGCGCCGCCAGCCTGGCCGGTATCAGCCGCGACAGCGCCGCGCAGCTGGCGCCGCCCTGGCCCGACCTGGTAATCAGCAGCGGCGTGCGCAACGAGCCGGTGTGCCGCTGGATTCGCGCGCAGTCCGGCGGACGCACCCGCTACGTCCACGTGGGCAAGCCCTGGGGATCGCTGGATTCCTTCGACCTGGTGGTCACCACTCCGCAGTACCGGGTGCCGGCCCACCCCAGGGTGCTGCACAACCTGTTGACCCTGCACCGGGTGGACGCGGACAGCCTGGCGCGGGCGCGGGCAGCCTGGAGCGACACCTTCAGCGAATTGCCGCGGACGCGCTGCGCGGTGATCCTCGGCGGCGATTCCGGGCCGTTCACGCTCGGCCCCAGGGCCGCCGCGCGGCTCGGCCGGGAGGCGGCGCAGCTGGCGCGGCGCCAGGGCGGCTCCCTGCTGGTCACCAGCAGTTCACGCACCAGCCCGGCGGCGCTGGCGGCGTTGCGCGCGCAACTCGATGTGCCGCACTACCTGTACGCCTGGCGTCCCGGCGACGCGGACAACCCCTACCTGGGCATGCTGGCCTGCGCCGATCGCCTGATCGTCAGCGGTGACAGTATCGCCATGCTGTCGGAGGCCTGCGCCACGGGCAAGCCGGTGCAGATGTTCGACCTCGGCGGGATGCGTCCCGGCGTGGAGACGGGCGAGCGCGACTTTCGCCTGGGGGCCACGCTGTACGGCTGGTTGCTGCGCTATGGCTGGGCGCCCCTGAGCCGGGATATCACCCTGGTGCACCGCAGCCTGCGCGACTGCGGCGCGGCGCGCTGGACCGACGAGGAGCCGCTGTCGGCGCGGGTGCCGGGCGAGACCGACCTGCAGCGGGCGGTGCGCGCCGTGCGCGGGTTACTTGGCGAGCTCTGAGCGGTCCGCCGCGTCGAGCAGGCGCGCGCCCCCGGGCGCCAGCTGGTAGACCCGGTCCGCCGCCTGCACCAGCGCGCGGTTGTGCGAGATGGCGAGGATGGTCAGCTGGCCCTTGAGCCGTTCCATGGTCTGGCGCACCGCCTCCTCGCTCTCGCGGTCCAGGGCGCTGGTCGCCTCGTCGAGGATGAGCAGGCGCGGCTGGTTGACCAGCGCCCGGGCGATGACGATGCGCTGGCGCTGCCCGCCGGACAGCTTGCCGCCGCGTTCGCCGACGATGGTGTGCACCCCCGCGGCCAGTTTTTCCACGAAACCCCAGGCGCCGGCCGCGCGCAGGGCGCGCTCCGCGTCCGCCTCGCCCAGCTGCGGGTCGCCGAGGGTCACGTTGTGCAGCACGCTGTCGTGCAACAGCGTGGTGTCCTGCGGCACGTAGCCGATCATGCCGCGCCAGGCGCGCAGGTCGATGTCCTCCAGCGGCGCGCCGTCCAGCAGCAGGCGGCCGGCCTGGGGGCGCAGCAGGCCGATGGCCAGGTCGATGATGGTCGTCTTGCCGGAGCCCGACGGCCCCACCAGGGTGGTCAGCGTGCCGGCGGCGATGTCCAGGTCCAGGCCGTCGAACACCGGGTGCAGGTCGTCGTAGTTGAACACCACGCCGTCGAACACCAGCGCTTCGCTGAAAGTCGGCTGGCGCCCACCGCTGGGAGCCTCCTGCGCGTTTTCCGCCTCGTCGATGGAGTCCAGTAGCGCCCAGTAGGCGCTGTCTCCCTGGGCCAGCTTCTGGTACTGCTTCTGCACCTTGCCGAAAAAGGTGAAGGCGCGGCCCAGGCCCACCACCAGCACCGCCACGGTGGCCAGTTCCATGCCGTAGCGCTCGATGGCGACGTAGATACCCAGGCAGATGAACGCGGTGAACATCAGTTCCTGGGCGGAGTCGAGCACCGCGCCGGCCAGCACCTGGCGTCGCTGGGCCTTGTTCAACAGGCGCGTATCGTGGGCCAGCACCTGGTCCGCCAGGTGTTCCCGCGCCATCGCCTTGAGGGGTTTTACCGACTGCAGCGTATCGGTGAGGTTGGCCATCAGCGAGGTCATCAGGCGCGTCTGCCGCTTGCCCGCCTTGCGCGTGATGCGCACCAGGAAGTGCGAGATGCCGATGACGAAGGCGCCGGCGAGGATCGCCACCAGCGAGGCGCGCCAGTCCAGGGCGAAGGCGACCGCGCCGTAGACCAGGGCGGTGATCAGGTAGGTGACGGCCTGGGCGCCGTTGACAAAGGCCGCCGAGGAGCGCTGCGCCTCGGTGGCCAGCGCGTTGGTGAGCTTGCCCACGGGCTGGTGCAGGAAGTACTCCCATTTGCTGCGCAGGACGGCGCGCAGCATGCGCAGACGCAGGTCGCGGGTCATGCGCGCGCCGGTGTAACCGACCTGGCGCTGGGCGATGAGCAGGAAAATGCTCTTGAACAGGATGCCGCCGATGATGATCAGCAGCATGTTGCCCAGGGTGGGGGCGATACTGAAGCGCTCCAGCACCTCGAGAATCTCGCGCTCGAAGCCCGACTGCCCGGCGGCGCCGCCGGGCACCATGTCCGCGGCCTCGGCGCCCAGGGCGATGTTCAGCAAGGGCAGCAGCGCCGACAGGCCGACGCCCTCCGCCGCGCCGGACAGCACCAGCGCGACGAGCATGAGCACCGTCTGCAACGGGTAGGCGCGGAAAAAACTGATCATCAGGCCCATGTGGGCACTCCCGGGGGTCGTGGAAAATGCATTGCTCGCTGCGTGCTGTGCCGCTTGGCAGCCGTCACCAGCGCATGCGGCGCAGCATGAGCAGGGCGCACAGCGCAATGATAATCGCAGGCAGTGCGGCGACCAATGGAATATTCCACTGCAATAACTGGCCCAGCGCGAAAATGATCTGCGCGCCGAGGTAGAAGACGATGCCCAGCACCGCGCCGATGCCGATATTCAGTCCCAGGCTGCGGTCGCGCCCGGCGCTCACGCTGGCGCCCAGCGGCGTGGCCAGCAACACCATGGCGAACACGGTCATCGGCATCATCAGTTTCTGCCAGAAACGGTGCTGCGAGCGCTCGGCCGGCTGCCCGGTGCTCTGCAGGTACTGCGTGTAGTTGTACAACACGGACAAGTTCATGTTGCTGCCCGCCAGGCGCAGGGTCGGCAGCTCCGCCGGCGACCACAGGTTGGCGATCTCCAGCTCCTTCCACGGGCGCGACTGGAACTCGCCGTCCACCAGGCGTTTTTCGCGCAGGCGCCGGAACAGCCAGCGGCGATCCTCGCTGACCAGGGCGCTCTCGGCGCGCAGGTAGCGCACCAGGCGATCCGTTTCGTCGAACTCGAACAGGCTGATGCGCAGCGGCTCGTTGTCCCGCGACAGTCCCCCCAGGCGAATGTAGCGGCGGCCGTCACTGGACCACACGCCGCCGCCCGGCAGGAAGGTGCTGTCGCCGTGGCGCAGGCGCTTGCGCTCCTCTTCCGCCGCTTGCTGCAGCTGCGGGGTCACGTACTCCATGGCCGCCCACAGGCCCAGCATCAACACCAGGGTGGGCACCAGCAACGCCGCGAGCAGGGGGCCGCGACCGAAACCGCTGGTGCTCATCACCGTCAGCTCGTTGCCCCGCCCCAGGCTGGACAGCGCCACGATGCTGCCCAGCAACACGATCACCGGCGCCAGCTCGACCAGCTGGTTGGGCAGTATGTACAGCGTGTAACGCGCCGCCGCCAGCGCGTTGTAGTCGCGCTCGGCGCTGTCCAGTTCCGCGGTGAAATTGATCAGCCCGAACACGGCGCCGAGCACCACCAGGGCGAGCAGCCAGCCCTTGAGCAGGTTCAGGCTGATGTAGCGTTGCAGGATCATCGGCGGCGCAACCTCGGTTGACTGACCAGCAGCGCCAGCAAGATCACCTGCAGGGCGTAGGCGCTCCACAGGCCGGGGAAGGCGCCCAGCTTGCCCTGCTCCATCAGCGAGCGCAGCACGCTGACCATGCTGAACAGGGCGATGTAGGCGAGGATGGCGATGGAAAAATTACGCATGCGCGAGACGCGCGGGGCCGAGCGCGACAGCGGCACGGCGATCAGCGCCAGCAGCACCGTGGCCAGCGGCGTGGTGATGCGCCACTGGTACTCGGCGATGTCCTTGGGCTGGTCCGAGCGCGACAGGTTGAGCGTGGTTTCCGCCTTGCGCCGGTAGCGCGCCTGGGCCTCCTCGTTGGGCAGGCGCACCACCAGTTCGCCGAACTCCAGGGTCAGGTCTTGCCGTGCACGGTTGTCCAGCAGGTAGTTGTAGCCGTTGTAGAAGGTCGCCTGCATGGCCTGCCCCGGGTTCAGCGTGGGCATCGCCGCACTGTCCGCGACGATGATCTCCGAGCGCGCCTCTTTCGGGTAGTTCTTGTACAGGAAGACATCGTGGTGCAGGCCCTGCTCCAGGTCGATATCACGGGCGATGAAGGTGTAGTCGCTGCTGCCCATGGTGACGAACTCGCCGGCGGACATTTTTTTCAGGTCGAACTGCGCCTCCGCCTGGGACTCCAGGGCATAGCTGGTGCGAAAGGCCCAGGGCCGCCCGGCCACGGAGATCAGGCCGGTCACCAGGGCGATGACCAGGGCGAGCTTGAACACCGCCTCGAGGATGCGCGCGCGACTGACCCCGGCGGCGTACAGGGCGCTCATCTCCGAGTCGCGGTAGAGGCGGCCGATGGCCGACAGCACGGAGAAAAAGAACGCCGAGGGCAGGAGGATTTCCAGGGTGATCACGGTGTTCAGCCCGATCAGTTTGAACGCGGTGACGATGTCCATCTGGCCGGCGGCCGCCAGTGACAGGTGCCGGGCGGCGGAAAAGCCGATAAACACCAGCACCAGCAGCCCCAGTCCCAGGCTGAAGGGCCGCAAAATCTCGTTGCTGATGTGACGGTCGATGATCAAGGGGAGCGCGCTTCCTGTCTCGGCAGGCGCCATTGTACATGATGGCCCGGTCCGCCACGCGCCCGACTGCGCACTAGTACCAGCCGGCCCGCCTAGTCATTTCGGGCCTGTTGCCGCATAATTGCACGCCTTGCGCAGTACCCCCCACAAGCCCGGCGAGACCCGAAAGCCCATGTTCAACCTGAGTGATGGCGTCAAGAAGGCGCTGATTCTCATACCGACCCAGCTCATGCCCGAGAACACGCGGGTCGCCCTGCGGCGCAGATATCTCGCGCAGCTGGAGCTGGCCAAGGCCCACAACGCCAGTTTCCTGATCATCGGGCACCCCAAGAGCGGCAATACCTGGCTCAAGGTGATGATCTCGCGCCTCTACCAGATTCGCTACAACCTGCCGGAAAACAAGCTGATCAACACCGATGAATTCGCGCGCAAGATCCCGGAGATCCCGCGCCTGGCGGCGACCAACGGCTACTACAGCTACGAGGGCGAGGTGGGCAAGCTGCTCGCCGCCGGCGCCCCGGACAATCCCCTGCGGCACAAGCCGGTGCTGTTCCTGGCGCGCAACCCCATCGACATCGCCGTGAGCTGGTATCACCAGTTCACCAAGCGCCAGTCCGCGGCCAAGGGCGAGCTGATCAACCACTGGATCGAGCACCCCGTCGACAAGCGCACGGTGCAGATGTGGGAGTTCGTGCGCCACTCGGATATCGGCCTGCCCAGCCTGATCGAGTACCAGAACACCTGGGCGCGCAATATCGCCGACCTGCCCAACGCCATGCTCACCCGCTACGAGGACCTGCGCGCCGAGCCGGTGCAGACGCTGCACGCCATCACGCAGTTGATGGGCGAGCAGTTCAGCGAGGAGGAGGTGCGCCAGGCGGTGGAGTGGGGCTCCTTCGAGAACCTGCAGAAGCTGGAGACCAAGGGCACCTTCAGCCAGGGCGGCATGAAACTGGTAAACGCCAACGATCCCAGCACCTACAAGGTGCGCCGCGGCAAGGTGGGCGGCTACCGCGAGGATTTCGACGCGCAGCAGGTGGCGGAGCTGGAAGCGCTGGTGCGCGACAACATACTGCCCGAGCTGGGCTACTGCCGGGAAGGCGCGGACGCCTGAGCATGACGGCGCACCCGCGCACCTGGGTCATCCTCAGCGACAAGCGGGGTGACAACGGCCAGGTGGAAACCATCGTCGAGGCCCTGCCCTGGCCGGTGGAACACAAGTATGTGCACATGAAGCCCGAGTGGGTGCTGGGCAAACCGCGCTACCGCCCGTCCCTGGATCACCTCGACCTGGCGCGTTCGGACCCGCTGGAGGGGCCCTGGCCAGACCTTGTCATCACCGTCGGCCGGCGCCCGTCCATGGTCGCCCTGTGGGTGCGCGAGCAATCGGGCCGGCGCACGAAAATCGCCCTGGTCGGCAAACCCTCGGGCTATATGCTGCACTTCGACCTGGTGATCGCCAGCGCCGAGAACCAGATGCCGCCGCTGCACAACTTCCTGCCCACCACCCTGCCGCTGATGCGCATCAAGACGGAGGACGTACGCGAGGAGGCCGCGGCCTGGGCGCAGCGCTTCGCGCCCCTGCGCAAGCCGCTGATCGCCATCCTGGTCGGCGGGCAGACCAACCCTTTCATCATGAACCGCAAGGTCGCCGACGAACTGGTGGCCACCGCCAGGTGGGTGATCGACGAACTGGGGGGCACCCCCTATATCACGACCAGCCGGCGCACCACGCCGCAGGTGCTGGAAGTGCTGCGCCGCGAGCTGCCCGCGGGGACGGAGTATTTCGAGTGGTCCGCCGACGCCGCGGAGAACCCCTACCGCGCGCTGCTGGGCAGCGCCGACGGCTTCATCGTCACCGCCGACAGCGTGTCGATGATGGTGGAGGTGATCTACCTGCACAAACCGCTGGCCATCTTCCCGCTGCCGGGGGGCTGGCTGGGGCGCCTGGACCAGTACCGCCGCTCGCTGGCGCACTGGCTGTTCAACCCGCGCCTGGACAGCGCCGGCGATCGCCTGCGCCACCGCGTGGCGCGCGGCGTCTACTACATCGATTACTTCAAGGTCCTCAGCGCCACGCGCGACTTCCGCGCCTTCCACAAGCTGCTGGTGGACAAGGGCCTGGCGGTCTGGGCCGGCCAGCCCTTCCGCCAGCCCGCGACGCAGCTGCCCGATGACGTCGGCGCCGTGGTCAGGCGCATCCAGGGGTTGTTCTAGCCCTCGGGCCCGTGCTCCTGAGCTTCGCGGAAGGGGGAGGTTGGCGGGTGTAATTCAGAGCTTGCGTGACTGACGGCCACAACCGGCACAAGGCCGCGTGGAACCGTCGGAGCGCCTGGCGGAGCAATCGAACGCGGGGCCAGCCCGCTAGCGCATCCCCAGCACGTTTTTCATGAAGTGCGTGCCAAAGCGGCTGATGCGCTGGGCGGCGACGGCCAGCGGGCTCTGGTCCAGGTAGTTCACCTGCACCATGCGGCGCTCGCCGACGAAGCGCGTGTGGCCGTGCCAGGAGTGGTCGGTGCGGCGGAAGGCCAGCAGGGTGCCGCCCAGGGGCGGGACCTGCGCGGCGTAGTCCTCGATGTCGTTTTTCGAGCGCAACAGGCGCAGCTGGCCGTCCTCATGCTCCCAGGTCTCGTTGAAGTAGACCAGCACCGTGATGATCTTGCTCTTGTGGTCCGTGTGGATATTGCCGTCCGTGCGCTCGCAGAATTTGCGCACGGTGACCGTGGTGGGCAGGGTGGCCAGCTCCAGGTCGAAGATGTCGCCGATGGCGCCGGCCAGCGCCGGACCCTGCAGTTCGTCCATCAGCGCGCTGAAGGCCGGGCCCGGGCTGAGGTTCTCCAGGGCGTGATTGGCCGCGCTGTCGATGGGCGGGTAGTCGTCGTTGACCCGCGCCAGCGTGTCCGCGTCCAGGAAGCCGGGGGCCACCAGGTAATCGAAGGGGTCGGTGTGCAGCTGCGCCGCGCGCAGCGCGTCGAGATTGATCATGGACATGGGGCCATTTTATTACGCGGCGGCGCCCCGGGCCATGCCGCCGGTCGGCCGGACGATGTGAATAGTGAGCTAAATCAAGGCTGCGGCATAGGGTGAATTAGGATAGAATGCGCCGCCATTTCCTTTCAATTCAACGGGTTGAGTGCACATGGCTGGTTTACATGGCTGACAAGGCACGGGTCGTTCTCCGCCATCTCGTCATGCTGCTGGTGTTCTGGCTGCCGGCCGCCCGGCGCAAGAAGATCGAGCGCTGGCTGCGCGGTCGCGAGGAGTTCCACAAGCTGCAGCGCAGCGACTGGGTGCTGATGAGCTGGGGCAAGTCCGGCCGCACCTGGCTGCGCGTCATGCTGTCGCGGGCCTACACCCTCAAGGCCGGCCTGCCGGCCTCGGAGCTGCTGGACTTCGACAACCTGCGCAAGGCGGACCCGTCCCTGCCGGCGGTGTTCTTCACCCACAACAATTACCTGCGCGACTACACCGGCAACTGGCAGTCCAAGGCGCATTTCAAGGGCCGCAAGATCGTGCTGCTGGTGCGCGACCCGCGCGACGTGGCGGTGTCGCAGTTCTTCCAGTGGCAGTTCCGCATGCGCCCGAACAAGAAATTCATCAACGACTACCCGCCCCACGGCGCCGACATCGACACCTGGGATTTCGTGCTGGACCGCGACGCCGGTGTGCCGCGCATCGTCGATTATTTCAACGGCTGGGCAGCGGCCATGGCCGAGCTGGAAGACGTGCTGGTCGTGCGTTACGAGGACATGCGCGCCGACCCGGCGGCGGTGCTGGCGCGCATACTGGCGTTCACCGGCAGCGACGTGAGCGCGCAGCAGGTCGAGGAGGCGGTGGAGTTCGCCGCCTACGAGAACATGAAGAAAATGGAGCAGGAGTCCTTTTTCAAGGGCTCCGGCGCGCGCGTCAAGGCCGCGGACAAGGACAACCCCCAGTCCTACAAGGTGCGCAAGGCCAAGGTGGGCGGCTACCGCGATTATTTCACCGATGAACAGTGCGCCGAGCTGGATGACCTGGTGGCGCAACTCGACCCGCTGTTCGGCTACGGGACGCGGCCTTGAAACTGGCGCTGTCCAGCCTCAGCCACGCGGCGCGCATCGGCAGGAAGAAGATCTCGCGGCGGCTGTTGCACCTGCGCATGCGCGGCCGGCCGCAGAGCGAAATCCTGCAGGCGGAGCGCCGCCTGCGCGGTGTCGAACAGTACAGGACGCTGCGCAAGTCCGACGTCGTTTTCGTCTCTTTCGGCAAGAGCGGCCGCACCTGGCTGCGCGTGATGATCTCACAGCTGTTCCGCGTCAAGTACGACCTGCCGGACAATCTCATCCTCAGCTACGACAACTTCCACGCGCTGAACAGTGCCATCCCCAAGACCTTCTTCACCCACGACAACTACATCAAGGACTACACCGGGGATTTCGACTCCAAGCGGCCCTTTTACGACAAGACCGTGGTGCTGCTGGTGCGCGACCCGCGCGACGTGGCCGTCTCGCAGTTTTTCCAGTGGAAGCACCGGTTGAAGCCGGGCAAGGTGGCGATCAACAACTACCCGCCGCGCGACCAGGACGTGGCGCTGTTCGATTTCGTCATGAGCGAAGGCGGCGGCGGCATGGCCGAGGTCACCCGCTACATGAACCTGTGGGCGCGGGAGATGCACAAGGTGGAGAAGTTTCTGCTGGTGCGCTACGAGGACCTGCGCGCGCGGCCGCAGGAGGAATTGCGCCGCATGCTGGACTTCATCGGCGTGCAGGCGACGGATGCGCAGGTCGAGGCGGCGGTGGAGTTCTCTTCCTTCGACAACATGAAAAAGATGGAGAGCGGTGCGCAGTCGCTGCTGGCCGGCGGGCGCATGAAACCCCGCGACAAAGACAACCCGGACAGTTACAAGGTGCGCCGCGCCAAGGTCGGCGGCTACCGCGACTACTTCAGTGACGAGGAGGTCGCGGCCATCGATGCGCGCCTGGCGCAAACGCTGGACCCGATGTACGGCTACCAGGACCGATAAAAAAGCCCGGACGGTTCGCCACCGCGCCGGGCAAGTGGGGTGACAAGCCGGTCTACATGCCCCAGAACGCGGCGTGCACCTGCGGTGGCTGGACGAAAAACACCGCGTTGCCCTGCAGCACGCCGCGGCTGTGCTGTAGCTGGCGCTGCGGGTAGTGTTGCTGCTCGCTGCGTTCCTCGCTGACGATCCTGCCGGCCTGGCGCAGGCTGCCGGCGGCGATATCGACCTCGAACTCGTACAGCGCGTCATCCAACCATTGCCACGGTTCCTGTGGCTGTGAAGCCAGGTAGGCGTAACGGCTGACCGGCAGGGTGGCGCGAAAACCGCTGTCCACCTGCAACAGGCTCAGTGCGCGATGGTCGTGCAGCGCCGGGCTGTAGCTGCCGCGCTCGCCGATCACCACGTTGCCCAGTTCCACCGGGTTGGCGATGTCGGCGACATTGAACAGCGCCACCTTGACGCCCTCGGGAACCGGCAGGTCGGGCGATACGGCGGAGCCGACGCCCAGCAGCAGGCCGCCGTCCAACGGCTGTAACAGGGTAGAGAAACCCGGCAGTTCCAGTTCGCCGGCGATGCGCGGGTCCTGCGCGTCGGACAGGTCCAACACGTACAGCGGGTCGATCGTCTCGAAGGTCACCAGGTAGGCGCGATCGCCCAGGAAGCGCGCCGCGTACAGGTCTTCCCCGGGCTTGCCGATCGGCGCCGGGCGCGAGTCGTTGGGCAGTTGCGCGACCCGCTGCAGGCGTTGCCGCGCGCTGTCCTCGCGCAGGACCGTGAGGAAATGGCGTCCGAACTCGGCGGCGGGCGTGACGCCGGTCGCGGCCTCCTCGCCGACCAGCGCCACCGGTCCGGGAAACCCCTGCGACCAGTGGCTGCTGACCACGCGCAGGTCGCCGTCGTGCTCCGACATGACGAAAGCGGGGTTGTGCGTGCCCAGGTAGCCGCTCACCTGTCCGGAACCGCGGTATTGCGGCACCCCCTGCGCCAGGCCGATCTTGTGGATCTGCGTGGTCTGGTTGTCGCTGTGGGAAGTGATGTAGAGGTTCTCGCGCGACATGTAGTAGCCGCTGGCAAAGGTGTTCAGGCACAGCGAGGCGATGCTGTCCGGCGCCGCCAGGTCGATGGCGGTGACGGTGATCAGGCTGCCGCTGGCGGGAGGAACCGTCAGGTCCTGGTACTGGTTGTTGGGCAGGTAGCAGTCGGTGGCCGCGACCAGTTCACGCGGCGCACCGTCGTCGCGGGTCATGTCGGGCAGCCAGTTCGACAACGGGATGCTGTCCACCAGCGCGCGGTTGGCCGCCACCTCGGCGTCCGACGCGGGCCAGGGCAGCAGACCGTCGACGTCGAGGCTGAAACGGGTGACAAGGTAGAGCATGTTGTCGACGCGGCGCGAGGTCAGCAGGCTGCCTTCCAGTGTCAGCGACCAGGCGCTGGCGGGATGTTGCGGATCGCTGACATCCCAGGCGCGCACCTCGGTGTGCTGGCCCTGCCAGTAGGCGTCCAGTGCGAACTGGGTCCAGGAGTCGATCGTGCTGCTGCCGCTGACATTCAGCAGTTGCTTGCCCGCGCTGTTCTCGAACAGGTACAGACCGCCCCGGGGATAGTCGGTGTCGAACTCGATCTGCGCGAGCTGGTCGGTGCTGGCGCTGTCCGCGTCGGCGCGCAGCAGTGTGATGCGCACGGTCCTGCTCTCGGGGTACAGCGAGATACCAGCGTCGAAGGCGTCGCTGTCGACGTTGTAGTCCGCCACGTAGAGGATGTTGCCGTCGTACTTGACCGCGTCGGCCTCGTCGACGCCGGCTTCCTGCACATTGGTGACGGAGTACGCCGGCGTATCAAAGCTGACGCCCAGCCCCTGGTCGTTACTGACCGGGGGCGTCATGCCGAGAAAGCTGGAATCGATGCTGGCGCTGGCGCGCGCGCTGCGCAGGCTCTCGAGCATTTCCTGTTCGGAACCAGCGGGTTTGAGCAGGCCGAAACTGTCCGCGGCCGCGCCGCCGCTGTTGCTATCACCGCCGTCACTGCAGGCTGTGGCCAGCAGCGCGATACCGAGTGCCACAAGCGGTGCGCTCGGCAGCCTGAAATTGCGTGTATGCATGATGATCTCCCTGTGGTGTTGCCGATGTCATGCCCTGTTGTCTCCAGGGATGACCACAGGCTAGCGGGCGCGCGTGGCCCATGCTGTAGTGAAACTGCGTGAAACTGTTGGTTTTTGTTAGCATGCCCGCGCGGCCAACACTTTTTAACAGATTGCTAGATTTGTTAACGGAATTAGGGTCGCCAGTGTGTCAATCTGGTGCGATGAAAATACTATTCCGGGTCCTGCTCGCCTTCACCCTGTGCGGCGTGCTGGCGGCGCGCGCGCAGCAGCCGGCAACAGGGGTGGACTGTATCATTTCCTCGGCCCAGGACGTGGCGGAGGCGGATGGGCTGCCGCTGTGCGACGCACTCTATCCCGCCGACCTCTATGTCGAGGACGACAGTCCCTGGCGCGTGGGTATCGGTGCGGGTTACGGCCAGCGCAGCAACCCGCTGATCAATTCGGACGACATCCCCCTGTACGCCATCGTGCAGCTCTCCTATTTTGGCGAGCGCTTCTTTTTCGACAATGGCGACGTCGGCGCATTCCTCGCCGCGGGCGATGGCTGGCAACTCAATCTCGTGGCCGGCGTCGGCGGCGAGCGCAGTTTTTTCTCCTACGCCAACGACAGCCCGGTCAATTTCGTGCCCGGGTCCGGCATGGGAAACCATAACGACGAGCCGGGACAGCAGGGCGGGGTAGAGGCCCCTGACCGCGACTACGCGGTCGATGGCGGCCTGGAACTGTTGTACGACTGGCGTGGCATGGAACTCCAGTTGCAGGCCCTGACCGATATCAGCGACCGGCACAACGGGCAGGAACTGTGGCTGTCGGTGGGTCGTCCGCTGGCGCGCGGCCGCTGGGCGTTCAATCCCTCTGTCGGGCTGACCTGGCTGGGTGCGCGCACCGCGGACTACTACTACGGCGTACGCCGTGACGAGGCGGCGCCCGGCCTGCCCGCCTACGAGGCGAACGCGTCGCTGAATTACTTCGCCCGTGTCAGTCTCGCCTACCGCTTCAACCGCCACTGGCAACTGGCCGGTGTGTTGCAGTACGAGCGCCTGGGTCGGGACATTCGCCGCAGTCCCTCGGTGGAAGACGACGCGGTGACCACCAGTTTCCTCGGGCTCTACTATGAGTTTTGAGCACCGGGGCCGCGTTGTCCCGGCTGGCAGCCGCCGCCGCGGCCTGGCCTGGATCCTGGCGCTGCTGCCCCTGGCCGGCGCCGCGACGCCTGCCCAGGATGTCGTGCTCACCGCGCGCCCCGGGCTGTGCATCCTGCAGGACGTCGATGCGCGCCGGTGTGTCATGGGCGTGGAGCTGGCCTGGCGGGGACCGCCGGCCGAGTACTGCCTGTATTCGTCCGTCGCGCCCGCGCCGTTGCACTGCTGGGAAACCGCCGCGCAGGGCGAATGGCACACACGGCTGGACTCGGGCCAGGACGTGGCTTACTGGCTGCAGCGGCCGCGCGTGCGCGAACGCCTCGCCCAGGTCACCGTGCGTGTGCTGAGCCTGGCCCAGCGCCGTCCCGAGCGCCGCCGGCGCCGGCATGCCTGGGCGCCGCTGTGATAGTCTCGGCGCCATGAAGGGTAGCCATATACTGCTGGTGGAGGATGACGAGCGCCTGGCGCACCTGGTGCGCGAGTACCTGCAGCAGCACGATTACCACGTACAACTGGAAACGCGCGGCGACGACGCCGTGGCGCGCTTTGACCCACAGACGGACCTGGTCATCCTCGACCTGATGATTCCCGGTATCGACGGCATCGAAGTCTGCCGCGAGTTGCGCACGCACTACCGCGGCCCGCTGATGATGCTCACCGCCAAGGGCAGTGACATCGACCAGGTGCTGGGCCTGGAGCTGGGCGCGGACGATTACGTGGTCAAGCCGGTGGAGCCGCCGGTGCTGCTGGCGCGCATCCGCGCCCTGCTGCGGCGCGGCGCGGCGGCCGTGACGGCAAATGACGAGATGCGCTTCGGCACCCTGCGCATCAACCGCGCCGCCCAGGAAGTCGCCCTGGACGGCCGCCCCCTGGCGCTGACCACGCAGGAATTCGATCTGCTCTGCCTGCTGGCCTCGCGTCCCGGGGAGGTGCAGTCGCGCGCCGAAATCTACCGCAAGCTGCGCGGTCGCGAGTACGACGGCCTGGACCGCACGGTGGACGTCTGTGTGTCCCACCTGCGCAAGAAACTCGGTGACGACGGCGAGCGCCCGCAGCTGATCAAGACCATCTGGGGCAAGGGCTACCTGTTTGTCGCGGATGGCTGGGGTTGAGCGTGGGGCGCGCCGGCTGGCTGTTCCTGCGCGCCTACCTGCTGGTGGCGCTGCTCGTGGTGGTCACCGGCCTGGGCCTGGAGGCGCTGTTGCTGCAGCGCGACCAGCAGGCGCTACAGCGGCGTGAGGCGGCGCTGGCGCAGGGCGGGTTTGCCTACGCCGAGACGTTGCTGCAGGACGGCGCGGACCGCGCGAGCCTGCAGGCTGGCGTCGAGGCGTCGCTGGCGCTGCCCGCCGCGCTGCACCGGCTGGCCGACTTCAGCGCCCTGGGGGAACAGCACAGGCTGCTGGCGCGCGGCGAGGTGCTGCAACTCTACGACACCCAGGACCGCCCCGTGTTCTATCGCCGCCTGGCCGACAGCGACTGGGTGCTGGCGCTGGGACCGGCCCCGGCGCTGGACAACGACCGCGCCAAGCTCGTCGTGCCCCTGTTTTACGCCCTCATCGCCGTGGCGGTGTTCCTGTGGATCAGGCCGATGATGCGCGACCTGGAGCAATTGCGCGCCGCCGCGCAGGACTTTGGCCGGCAGGATTTTCGCAGCCGCGTGGCCCTGCCAGCGGGCTCCTGGCTGGCGCCGGTGGGCGAGGCGTTCAACAGCATGGCCCGGCGTATCGAGTGGCTGTTGCAGTCGCACCGCGAACTCACCCACGCGGTGTCGCACGAATTGCGCACGCCGCTGGCGCGCCTGCGCTTCAGCCTGGAGATGCTGGCCGCCGCGGATGCCGAGGCGCGCGCGCGGCGCGTCGACTCGATGAAACAGGACATCAACGAACTGAATGACCTGGTGGAAGAGATGCTCGGCTACGCGGAGCTGGAACAGGGCAACCTCACGCCCTGCCTGAAAGCGCTGGACAACCGCCAGTGGCTGGCGCGCTATGTGCAGCACTACAACGGCCGCAATCCGCGTATAGCGTTGGAGCTGGATGGCGCGGCCGCGGCCACGATCATGGCGGACGAACGCCTTCTCACCCGCGCCCTGGACAATCTCGTGGGCAATGCGCAGCGCTATGCAAGCGCGCGCATCGTCGTCAGCCTGGCGCGTTGCGGCGGCGAGTACTGCCTGCGCGTGGTCGACGACGGTCCTGGTATTCCCGCGGCGCAGCGCGAGTCGGTACTGCGTGCCTACGTGCGGCTGGCGGACGGGGAGGAGCAGCGCAGGCAGGGTTTCGGCCTCGGGCTGGCCATCGTCAAGCGCATCGCCGAGCTGCACGCGGGCAGGGTCGAAATAGCCGATGCCGCGCCCGGTGGCGCCGCTATCGCCCTGCGCTGGCCCGCCTGAAGGCGGGACGCGACTCAGGCCGCTTCGATCAGCTGCATCGCGTCCGGCCGCAGGTGCCCGCGCGCCATCTCCTCGCGCAGTAGCGCCTCGTCCAGCGCGCCGTCCTCCAGCGCTTCCCGCACCAGGTTGAAAAAGAACTTTTCCTGCGCCGGGTCCGGGTGGGCGGCGTAGGTGCCGGCGAACCGGTAATCGCCGAACAGGGCGCGGCGCCCGCGGCGCAGCCAGTGACGCGGCGGGAACAGCTGGAAGGTGTCGGCGGGACGGTAATCGATTTTCAGCCCGGTTTTCCACGGCTGCGTCTTGCGCTTGGTATTGTGCAGCAGCCTGGTGTTCTCGGTGAGGTTGTCGAAGTCGTTCCACTGCGGCTCCAGCGGCGCGATGCTGGCGGGGTCCTCCAGCTTGAGCGATACCCAGTCCATGTAGTCGCGCCGCACCGGCTCGAACATTTCGGCGAAGTTCTCCTCGAAGCGCCAGTGGGTCAGCCGCGCGCAGTCCAGCAGCATCACGCTGGAGGCCCAGGCGCCCTTGCGCCCCTTGCGGCCGGACTTGGGCCGGCACATGATGGCGGCGTCGCCCATGTCGCGTTGTAACAGCTCCCAGATGTCGCCGATGGCGAAGATGTCCGGATCCATCACCACCGCCCGGCCCTGGTAGCCCATCAGCTGCGGCGGCGCGAAGCGCAACGGGGTGAAGGACTGCAGGTCGTCGTTGAGCCAGGGGCGCATCTCGCCGTCGCGGCGGTACTTCTGGCCCTCGCGCTGCGCCATGCAGGGGAAGTCCCGCACCTCGATGAATTTCACGTCGAAGCGTTCGGCATTGGCCGAGCGCTTGCGCAGGGAGTAGCGGCTTACCAGCGCGCCGAGCATCTGCTTGTGGTTGGTGTGGATAAAGACGGTGGGTTTCAAAACCGCTGCTTCTCAATAGTCAATTGTGGGGTATTTTACCGCCGCCGGCGGCAGACGGAAAACCGCGCCTTTGGCAATATGTCCGGGCAGCGCATGGCGCGGCCGCGGCAGGGAGAATCGAGTTGAGTGATGTAGAGGCGAGGGTGTGGTGCCTGCTCGGCCGCAAGGCCGGCGACAATACGCAGGTGCGCGCCCTGGCGACGGCGCTGGGCCTGGGCTTTGAGGAAAAGACCATCCAGGCGCGGGCCTGGGAACTGCTGGCGCACCTGGGCCCTGCCGCGACCCTGGCCGGGATCCGGCGCGGCGCTTCCAGCGCGCTGCAGCCGCCCTGGCCGGACCTGGTGATCAGCGCCGGCCGGCGCAACGAACCGGTGGCCCAGTGGATCCGCAAGCAGTCCGGCGGGCGCACCCGCCTGGTGCACCTGGGCCGGCCCTGGGCGGCGCTGGAGCGCTGGGACCTGCTCATCACCACCCCGCAGTACTTCCTGCCGCGGCGCGACAACATCCTGCACAACAGCCTGCCCCTGCACAGCGGTTCCCGCGAGCAGTTCGCACAGGCCGGCGAGCGCTGGCGGCGGCGCTTCGAGCGGCTGCCGCGGCCGTGGATCGCGGTGCTGGCCGGCGGCGACAGCGGCCGTTTCGTCATGACGGCGGAGAAGGCCGCGCGCCTGGGCGGGCTCGCCTCGGACCTGGCCGACATGACCGGCGGGTCCCTGCTGGTGACCGACAGCGCGCGCACGCCGGTGGAGGCCGGCGGGGTGCTGGAGACCTCGCTGGGCGCGCCCAACTACTGCTTTCGCTACCGCCGCCGCGGGCCGAACCCGTATCACGGGCTGCTGGCGCTGGCCGACGCCTTCATTGTCACCGGCGAGTCCATGTCCATGCTGGGGGAGGCGGCGGATACCGGCCGCCCGCTGTTCATTTTCGACCTCGGGGATGGCGGCACGCCCTGGTGGAGACTGGCCCACGGCTGGCGTTACAAGCCCCTCAGCGACCGCCTGGCGATGCGCCTGGGACCGCGCCGCATGCGTCGCGATATCGGCCGTATCCAGGCGGCCCTGGTCGACGCCGGGCGCGCGCAGTGGCTGCATGAGGGCGGCCTGGACGCGGCGGCGCGGGCCATCGGCGCGGCGCCGGCGCGGGGCAGTGTGGAGGATGTGGAGTCCGCGGCGGCGCGGGAACTGCGCGCCAGCGCAGAGGCGGTCAGGCGGCTTGTGACAGCGCGCTGAGCGGGTGCAGCGGCGCCGGCGGCAGGTCGGGGGTGCGCTCGAGCACCTCGAAGGCGTCGTGGCGCACGTGGTTCTGCTGCATCTCGTGACGCAGCATGTCCTCGCTGATCTTGCCCTGGTTGATACATTCCTTGAGCAGGCCGAAGAAGAACAGTTCCTGGTTGCGGTCCGGGTGCTGCTTGTAGTTGCCGAGGAAGGCGTACTCGCCAAACAGCTTGCGCCGCGCGCGCATCACCCAGGCGGCCGGGGGAAACAGGCGGAAGCGCTCGGCCGGGCGCCAGTCGGTGGGCAGGCCGGTCTTCCACGGCTGCGTCTTGCGCCGCGTGGTGTGCAGCATCCTGGTCTCGAGGGTGAACTTGTCGAAGTCGTTCCACTCGTTCTCGAAGTAGCCGATGCTCTCCTCGGGTTCCTCGCGCAGGCAGATCCACGGCTGGTAGTCCTGGTCGAACTCGAACATGGCGTTGAACTTCGCCTCGGCGTCCCAGTGGGTCAGCTGCGCGCAGTCCAGCAGCATCACGCTGGAGGCCTTGCACTTGTCGATCAGCCCCTTGGGGCCGGAGCGCATGCGGCACATGATGGCCTTGCCCTGCATGTCGCGCGACAGCAGCTCCCAGATATCGGTGGTGGCGAAGATGTCCGGGTCGATGACCACGGCGCGCCCCTCGAAGTCCATGAGTTTGGGCGGCATGAAGCGCGTCGGGGTGAAGGACTGCAGGTCGTCGTTGAGCCACTCCCGCGCGACGCCGTCGCGCAGGTACTGCTGGCCCTCGCGCGCGGCGAACATCGGGTAGTCGCGCGTGTCCATGATGACCACGTCGAACCTGTCGTTGTTCTGCGAGTAGCGGCGCAGCGCGTGCTCGGCGACGATGGCGCCGGTGATCTGCTTGTGGTTGGTCTGGATGAATACGCTGGCTTTCATGGGGGCTTTGCTGTCTTGTAGTGGGCGTAACTATATAGGAACAGTGGATTTTTTTCTATTTCCCGGCGCCCTGCATTAGCGTGAATTTGCCCGCAATGCGCCTCCCGGGCGGGGCGTCAGCGGAAGATGCCGCGCCGGTACAGGCCCCAGAAAAAGCCCCACAGGTGGATCAGCGGCCGCCGGCGCACCCGCTCGGGGATGACGACCTCTTGCCCCGAGTGGCGTTCCAGCTTCCAGGCGATGTAGTCCAGGCCGCCCTCGAAGGTGAACAGGGCCTTGACCAGGCGCGCCACCGAGAGCAGTTTGCCCTGCACCCGCCGCGCGCCCCAGGCCAGCCGCGCCAGGGCGCGGGCGCCGGCGGAGGGGGCACTGCGGTAGCGCGCCCGCGCGCCTTCCTCGTGCAGCGTGAAGCCGCTGCCCAGCCGGGGGGCCTGCAGGCGGGTGACCTCGGCGTAGAACGGCGCCGCCCAGCGCGCCAGTTCCGCGGCGCGGCCGCCGCGCTCGGTGCGCAGTTCCGTGGCGTAGCTGAGGTTCAGCGCGCGCTCCCACAACTCCTCTACGCTGCCCGCTGCGGGCAGCAGCGGCAGCGCGCGCTGCAGCAGGGTGTGCGCGGCGCCGAGCAGCGCGGCCTCCACGCGCCGGCGCAGGGCCTCGTCGCGCGCCTGCAGCACGTGGGTGGGCTGGGCGAAACGGCCCCAGATATAGGACTCGAACCAGGCGCGGCTGCAACCGCGCTCGAAATCCGCCAGGGAAATGACGGTCACCTTGGCGCGCAGGGTGGCCTGCGCGCCTGACTGCTGCGCATAAAACACGTTCGGCGGCAGCAGCCAGTTCGCTGCGGCCAGCGCGCCCGCGCCGTAGGCGGCGCGGTAATTGTCCACCAGCAGGTAGAGGTCCAGCAGGCCGTCGTAGATGTCGCCGCTGCGCAGGCAGGAGCCGTACACCAGGGTGCAGCACACGGCGCCGTTGTGACGCGCCTGCAGTTGCGCCAGCAGCGCCGCCAGCAGCGCGTCCCGCGCCGGGTCCGGCCCGTCGACCTGGGGGTAGGCGCTCACAGCCGCAGGAACGCCAGCGGCCCGGCCGCGCTGACCTCGAAGGGGCCGTCGGCCTGCAGGACCTCGCCGTCGAGGTTGACGCCGCCGCGCATGTCCAGGCGCAGGCGCTGTGCGTTGTGGCTGTGGTAGCCCGACGCGGGCACGGCGTTGCGGTTGGGGCGGCCGCGGATAATGGACGCGAAGGTGCGTGCGAAGCGCGAGCAGCCCTGCTCGAACAGGGTCAGGCGGATGTCGCCGGGGCCCTCGCCAAAGAACGGCCGCATGCCGAAGGACAGCCGCTGCAGGGTGCTCACGGCGAGAATCAGGGTGTCGAAATGCTGCGCCGGCGCGTCGTCGAGGGCCAGGCGGATGCCCACGTGGCGATTGAAGCGCGGGTCGTTGCGCAGTACGCCCCACACGGTGCGGGCGGTGCCCAGGGCGAGGCTGAAGTCGTCGCGCAGGCCGCGCGAGTGGATGCGCTCGTGGGCGTACTCGGTGCCGTGGATCACCGCGCCGGCGCCCAGGAACATGCTGTAGACCGGCTCCGCGCGCAGCCCGGTGACGCGCAGCATGCAGCGTTCCCGGCGCAGCCCGGCGCTCTCCCGGGGGCCTTCACACCAGCGGCAGAAGCGCTCCACGGCCTTGCCCAGCGGGCCCCGCACGCCGACATCCCCGGCGTTCATGTTCGCCGTGCCGCCGGGCAGCAGCACGATCAGCGGGGGAGAGGGGAAGTGGGCGCTCTCCAGCAGGCGGCCGAGTACCGCCGAGGCGGTGCCGTCGCCGCCGTTGATGGCGAGCACGGCCGTGCCCGCGGCGGCGAAGCGCGCGAGCACCGGGTCGATGTCGTCCGGGTGGGTGGTGACGGCGTGCTCCAGCGCGCTGCAGCGCGCCAGGCGCGCGGCGATGGCGTCGAACTGGTCGCGGTTGTGGCCGCTGCCGGGATTGCTGATCACGCCAACGGGGCCGGCGGCGGCTGTCACGGAGCGGCAGCCCGCAGGGTCGCCGCTTTCAGGTTGATTTCCATCTGGCCGACCCGCGGCGCGTCGCCGCGCACCTGCAGGGGCAGGCCGGTTTCCTGGTCGAACAGCAGGATGATGTCGCCGTGCAGGCCGAGCAGGTTGAAATCGTCCCGTTCGGCCAACTCCCCCTCGGGGCTCACGCGCAGGGCCACCGCGCGCGTGGCGCGCTCGCCGCTGACCGTGCCCGCACCGGTGAGGTCGTAGTGCGCCTCCACGGGCACGCCGTTGCCACAGGTCAGGCGCGCGCGGTAGAAGTTGAAGTCCGTGTGCACCAGCACCTCCTGGCTGGCGCCCGGACCCTCCTCCTGCAGGCGCTGGGCCAGCAGCAGCAGCATGTAGGGGCTGGTCAGCGTGATCTCACCGGCGGCCGGGGGGTAGGCCAGTTCCTTGCGGCTGGTCACGGGCCAGTCGTCGGGCGTCGCACTGTCGCCGCCCTCCGGGGCGCGGCGTTCGCGCAGGATGTCCTGCTCGCCGTAGGTGTAGCGCTTCAGGCGCTGGTCCTTCTTGCCCTTGCTCAGGCGGTCGCGCGACAGCAGCTGCCCGCTGTCCGGTTCAAAGGTGTGGGTCACATGCTCGGAGTTGCCTGGTATGGCGCTGTTGGCGGTGAGCTCCCAGTAGTCCTGGTCCTGCGCCGGCTGGGGGAACTCCAGCCGCGAGTGCGCGGTCGCCCAGAAGGCCTGTTCCTCGAACTCCAGCATCTGCCACGCCGGCAGCGCCGCCGCGCGCCCGGCGAAGGCCGTGCAGGGGAGCAGGCAGGCCAGCAGGCAAAGCCGTAACAGGGGAGCCTGGAGAGTAACATTCATGCCGTTGCCGCCTCGTTTTTTCAGCATTTGTCGTTGCAGGGCTGTACGGTGTTCGGGGTTCCCGACAGGGCTGTCGGCAGCCTGTGGAATTCCCCAAAAAACTCGGAAATTCAGTGAGTTGCGGAGGGTTATGTAAAGCCGTTAAAAATACCACCCGCGCTTGTGAATGGACGGTCCATCCGCTACCCTTCGCCGCTTGAAATCTGCCCTGACCAGGGGACATTCCATGCACATGATTATCAAGCGGCTGATCAAATGGTTGGTACGCGTGATTTCGGTATTTTTACCAGAGGAAAAAGCCCACGACCTGCAGCGCTGGCGCCGGGGCCGGGAAGAGTACTGGAAATACCGGCACTGCCAGTACATTTTCGCCTCCTACGGCAAGAGCGGGCGCACCTGGGTGCGCGTGATGATCTCGCGCTATTTCCAGCTCATGTACGACCTGCCTGACAACATCCTCATGGGATTCGACAACTACACGCGCCTGAACGGCGACATCCCGAAGATTTTCTTCACCCACGACAATTACCTGCGCGGCTTCACCGGCAATGTCGACTCGAAAAAGGACTTCTACGACAAGAAGACCATCCTGCTGGTGCGCAACCCCATCGACGTGGCAGTGAGCCAGTTCCACCAGTGGAAATTCCGCATGCGTCCGGAGAAAAAGGCCATGAACAACTACCCGCCCCACGAGGCGGATATCTCCGTGTACGATTTCGTCAAGCACGAGGGGCAGGGCCTGGAGCACATCATCGACTTCATGAACGGCTGGGCGCGGGAGCTGCCCAATATCCGCGAACTGCTGGTGGTGCGCTACGAGGACCTGCGCGCGCGGCCGGAACAGGAGATGGCGCGCATCGTCGAGTTCCTGGGCATGCCGGCGAAGGAGGATTTCCTCGTGGACACGGCGGAGTTCGCCTCGGTGGAAAACCTGCGCAAGAAGGAGCGCGAGAACTACTTCTGGCGCAGCGGTAGCCGCGTGCAGGCCAAGGACGTCAATGATCCCAATACCTACAAGGTGCGCAAGGCCAAGGTGGGCGGCTACCGGGATTACTTTGACGACGATCAAGTGGCAGAATTGAAGGCGATGGTAGATTCCCGGTTGTTGCCGGTCTTCGGCTACACCAGCGCGGAAGAGGTCGCGGGAGGAGCCAGTTGAGCGACAAGTGCGTTTTTATCCACACCAATGAGCGCCAGTGGCTGGGCGCCCTGGTCGCCGAGTATTCATTCCGGCGCAATTCCGCCCACGCCGACGCTTTCGACGTGCGCTTCATTCACACCCGGGACTACCCCTACCTGCGCGCGAAGGAAGGGCAGGCTTTCCTGCGCGGCGGCACCACGCGGGTGTGGCGCATGGACGACCTGCAATCCTTCACGCCGCTGCGCTTCCTGCCGCCGAAGCTGATGGGCTGGCAGGGCAGGGCGGTGCTCACCGACCCCGACATCTTCGCCGTGGGCGATATCCACGAGCTGCTCACGCGCGACATGGGCGGCGCGGCGGTCATGGGGCGCCGCCGCTCGGCCAGGGACGAGAAGGCCAGCCAGGTCGCCACCAGCGTGATGCTCATGGACTGCGCCAAACTGCGCCACTGGGACGCGGAGGCGGACTTCGACGCCCTGTTCCGCATGGAGCGCGACTACAAGGAGTGGATGGTGCTGGCCTACGAGGATCCGGCCAACATCGGTTTCCTCGAGGACTACTGGAACGACTTCGACCACCTCGACCAGGACACGCGCCTGCTGCACAACACCAAGCGCAAGACCCAGCCGTGGAAAACCGGCCTGCCCGTGGACTACACCCCCGCGGACAAGTTCAAGGACAGGCCGCTGCTGGCCTCGGTCAACCGCCTGCGCGCGCGGGTGTTCGGCGAGTACGGCCTGCTCGGCCGCTACAAGGAGCACCCGGACCGACAGCAGGAGGCGTTCTTCTTCGGCCTGCTGCGCGAGTGCCTGGACAACGGCCATATCAGCGAGTCGCTGGTGCGCCAGGAGATAGAGAAAAACCACGTGCGCCATGACGCCTTCGAGGTGCTGGCGCGCACCCCGCCGCTGGCGGACATCGCCGCCTGAGCGCCCGCGTATGAACTACCTCGACATCGACAAACTGCGCGCCCTGAGCACCGAACAGTTCATGGCGGTCAAGCCCTACCCGTTCTACAACGAACCCATGCTGACCGATGCCGGCTTCGCCGACCTGGCGCAGAACCTGCCGGGCCTGGAGCACTTCGCGGCGATCATGGGCAAGGAGCGGCGCGCCGGACAGGCGCCGCACGACCGCTACTCGCTGGAGTACACACCGGACATGGAAGTGCCGCGCCCCTGGCAGGAGTTCATCGGCGAGCTGCGCTCCGACGCCTACCGCAACGAGATCCAGCGCCTGCTCGGCGCGCGCAAGGTGGAATTCCGCTTCCACTGGCACTACACACCCAGCGGCGCGGATGTCTCGCCGCACTGCGACGCGCGGCGCGAACACGGCTCCCACCTGTTCTATTTCAACCCGCGGGACCAGTGGGACCCGGCCTGGGGCGGCGCCACCCTGGCGCTGGACGACGGCGGCCGCCTGGATTACAACTCCGCGCCGGACTACGAGGACTTCGACGACATCATCGAGTTCGATACCCTGGGTAACGCCAGCGCCCTGATGTTGCGCAGCGACCATTCCTGGCACGCCGTGCGCCCCATCAACTGCCCCGAGGACAAACTGCGCAAGGTGTTCATCGTGGTGATCAACCCGGACAACCTGTTCTGGAAAGTCCGTGACCGACTCATCGGCAAGACCATCCAGCGCCTCTGACATTCGGGCCATTGGCCCGGCTGAAGTGCACCTGTGGTTGCGCCACCGCGAGCGCGTGGACAGCTCGGACGCGTTTCGCCGCGCCGTGCTGTGCGGCTACGCCGCCGTCCCGCCCGGGCACTGGCGCTTCAGCGTGGGCGAGCACGGCAAGCCGGACCTGGTCGACCCCCCGCGGCCGCTGGCCTTCAACCTCAGCCACAGCGGTGACTGGTTCGCCTGCGCCGTCACCGCGGGCACGCCGGTGGGCGTGGACCTGGAGCATACCGGGAGAAAAAACGACACCGCGCGCCTGGCCCGGCGCTATTTTACCGCGGTGGAGCTGGAGGACATCGAGTCACAGCCCGGGGACGCGCGCCGCGAGCGCTTTTTCGACTACTGGACGCTGAAGGAAGCCGCGGTCAAGGCGCGTGGCGACGCCCTGCCGCCCTCGCTGCGCACCCGGGTATTCGCGCTGCGCGCTGCGCGCGGCGATGCGCCGCAGGCTGTCAGTGCCACGGACACGGGCGGCGTCGACCCCTGCGCCTACTACCTCTTCGATCCCCTGCCGGGTTATCGCCTGGCGCTGTGCTGGCCACCGGGGGCGGCTGCGCCGCCGCGGCTGCGCCTGTTTTTGGAGGCGGACGGCGCTGCGCCGGCCGTGTCACTGCGCGCGAGCCCGGCGGGCGCGGCGCCGCCGGACTGGGCCGTGGTCCCCTGTAGCTGTTAGACTGCGCACAGGGACGGGGACAGGGGGCGGTCCACGCATGTTTATCGACGACTATTTCAACGAGCCGGGCGGCAGGGTCTGCTTTACCCGCGAACAGGCCAGCGGCTTCGCCAAGCACGTGGCCGACGACTTCAATCCCATCCACGACATCGACTCCAAACGCTTCTGCGTGCCCGGCGACCTGCTGTTCGCTGTCATGCTGGCGAAGTACGGCGTGAGCCAGCACATGCAGTTCGTGTTTTCCGGCATGGTCAGCGACGGGGTCGAACTGGTCCTGCCGCAGCCGGGACCGCAGCTGTCGATCTGCGACGCCCAGGGCCGCGAGTACCTGCAGGTGCAGCGCGGCGGGGGCAATTCACTGGACGCGAGCCTGGTGGAGAACCTCACGCGCAGCTACGTGGCGTTTTCCGGGCACACCTTCCCGCACATACTCGCCCCGTTGCTCAAGGAGCAGCAGGTGATGATCAACCCGCAGCGCCCCATGGTGATCTACCAGAGCATGGAGATCGACCTGGATACCCTGGACATTACCGCGCCGACCCTGGTGAGCGAGCGCAACGAGCTGCAGATCGACGGCAAGCGCGGCGCGGTGCTGCTCGCCTTCCGCCTGATGGAGGGCGAACGGGTCGTCGGCCGCGGCTGCAAGCGCATGCTGATGAGTGGCCTGCGGCCCTTCGACGACGCCGCCTTCGAGGCGGGCGTCAGCCAGTACCTGGCACACAAGGACGCCTACGCCGCCGGCGCCTGAGGGGCCCCGCGGTAAACACAGATCTCCACCGCGTCCGGCACATCGGTGTACTCGATGGTCGCCGCGCGCTGCTCACAGGTGTAGCGCCCGCAGTGGCGCACGTAGTCGAGAAAATCGTCCGGGTTGAAAATATCGCCGACGTTGTCCGCCACCACGATAGAGCCCGGGCCAATAAGCCCGCGCTCCTCGATCAGCTGCAGGTCGCGCTTGTACAGGTCCTTCCAGTGGTCCAGGAACACCAGGTCGAAGCGCCCTTCCAGGGTGGGGATGACCTGCGTTGAGGAGCCGTGGACGAACGCCACCTGCTGTGACAGCCCGGCGGCCTCCACGTTGTGCCGCGAGCTGTCCACCGCGTCCGCATCCACCTCGATGGAGGTGATGTGCGCCTGCGGCCCGCAGGCCGCGGCGAGCATGATGGAGGAGTAGCCGCAGTAGGCGCCCAGCTCCAGGATGCGCGCCTGCGCCGGCAGGCGCTGTGCCATTTCCTGTACCAGCGGCCCCTTGTCGGGGCCGATGTTCATCAGCCAGCGCTCCTCGCGGGCGAAGCGATCGATGGTGGCCAGCACATCCGCCGGGTCGCCCTGGCGCGCGTGGCGCGCCACGTAGTCGGCGACCTGTGCCGGACGGCTCGGCGCCCCGCGCAGTTTGTCCACCAGGGCTTGGCGCGCGGTGCGCAGGGTGAAGCCCAGGGCGTTCGGAGCGAGAAAGCGCCAGGGCCGCATGGCCTGTCCTCCGTAGGGCGGCCGGGTTATTTCCAGCCGCGTGGGTTGTCTGCCATAGCGGCGCGTTTGGCCTCGAAAGCCGCGCGCAGCCGCGCCAGGTGGTCGGGGTGGCGGTCCGAGGTGTCGTAGGACTCGCGCGGGTCGCCGGCGAGGTCGAACAGCCACTCCTTCTGCGGTATCGCGCCCCCCAGGGGCATCTGGTCGGTGCTGTAGAACACCCCGGCCGGGCCGCGGTACTTGAAGCGCTGGTCGCGCGCGGCGAACAGCGTCTCACCGTCATAGTAGTACAGGTAGTCGTGGGGCGACGGGCCGCCCTGGCTGAGCACGCCGCGGATGCTGCGCCCGTCCAGTTCGCGGTCCGGCGGCGCCGGCAGCTGCAACAGGTCCAGCACCGTGGGCAGCAGGTCCGTGCCCATGGCCATGGCGCCCTCGCTGCGCCCGCCCGGGATGGCGGCGGGCCAGTGTGCGATGAACGGCACGCGCATGCCGCCCTCGAAGGTGTTGCCCTTGCGCCCGCGCTGGTCGCCGGCGTTGCCCAGGAACCAGGGGCCGTTGTCGGAGGTGATGATGATCAGCGTGTTGTCCAGTGCGCCGGCCGCCTGCAGCGCCGCGACGATGCTGCCGACGGAATCGTCGATCTCCTCGATGACGTCGCCGAACAGGCCGGCCCGGGACCTGCCACTGCGCGACTCGCGCACGTACAGCGGGTCGTGGGGGAAGTTGTGCGCGAAGTAGAGGAAGAAGGGGCCGTCCGCGCTGGCCTGGATGAATTCGGTCGCCGCCCGGGTGTAGCGCTCGGTGAGGTAGCGCTGGTCCACCGGCGCCGGCACGGCGATCTCGCGGTCGGCATAGAGCGCGAAGGGCTCCATGTCGTTGCTGTACAGTGCGCCGAAATAGCGGTCAAAGCCCATGTCGTTGGGCAGCGAGGGGCTGCGGTCGCCCAGGTGCCATTTGCCCACCATGCCGGTGGTGTAGCCCGCGGCGCGCAGCACGTCCGCCAGGGTGATCTCCTCCGCGGGCAGGCGCACGTGGCCGCCCGGGTTGCCCAGGGTGCTGAACAGGAAGGCCTTGGTGCTGCCGCTGGGGAATACCACGTTGGGCAGGCCCGCGCGCGGCGCCAGGCGGCCGGTGAGAAAACCCGCGCGCGAGGGCGTGCACACCGCCGCCGGCGAGTGGAAGTCGCGCAGCGTCACGCCGCCGGCGGCCAGGGCGTCGATGTGCGGCGTGGCGATCATGTCGCTGTCGCGCGCGCCGTGGCCCAGGTCGCCGTAGCCCAGGTCGTCGTACAGGATGAACACGATGTTCGGCGGGTCGTCCACCGGGCTGCCCTGTTGCGCGATGGCGGCGAGGTAGTCGCGCTTGGCCTGCAGGTGCTCCGCGTTGTCGACCTGGCCGGCGGAGAACACGCGCCAGGCGACGAACAGGCACAACAGGACGAGCAGCAACAGCACGGTGCTGGCCAGGGCCGTGACGCGGCGCCACAGGAACTGTATCAGGGGCATGTAAACTCCGGACCGGTTGAAATGTCATGCCGCGGGGGCGCGCGACGCACTGGCAGTGGATATTTACACAAGAGTCTGGTCCACTCAATGGCCCGCGGCGGACAGGGAGTGAACATGCGAGGACTGGAAAACAAATGCGTACTGGTTTGCGGCGGCGCCACCGGCATCGGCGCCGCCACCGTGCGCCGCCTGTGCGAGGAGGGCGCGCGGGTCATGCTGGGCGACCTGAACATTGACGGCGCCGAGGCGCTGGCCGCCGGGCTGAGCGACGCCGGCGCCCAGGTCAGTGCGCGCCACTTCGACCAGGCCGACGAGGCGTCGATCAACGCCCTGGTGGCGGACGCGGTGGCGCAGTTCGGGCGCCTGGACGGGCTGTTCGCCAACGTGGCGGACATCGGCGCGGTGCTGGAGGACGGCGATATCCTGAGCAATGACCTGGCGCTGTGGGAGCGCACGCTGCGCGTCAACCTGGTGGGCAGCGTGGCGCTGATCCGCGCGGCGTTGCCGCAGATGCTGGAGCAGGGCGCCGGCGCCATCGTGCTGACTTCCTCCGACGCCGGCGTACTCGGCGAGCCCGAGCGACCCGCCTACGCCGCCTCCAAGGCCGGCATCAATTCCCTGGCGCGCCACGTCGCCTCGAAGTGGGGCAAGCAGGGCGTGCGCTGCAACGTCGTTTCCCCGGGTTTCGTGCTCACCGAGCAACTGGACGCCAACATGCCGCAGGAGATGAAGGACTGGATGCTCAAGGGCGCGCGCAGTCCGCGCCACGGCGTCGCCCAGGATATCGCCGGGGCGGTGGGCTTCCTGCTGTCCGACGACGGCGAGTGGGTGAACGGCCAGGCCTGGCGTGTCAACGGCGGCGTGAGCTACGCACTGTAAAGCTGCAACGACAGAGGATGAGTCAATGATCGGGGAAAAATCCGTGGCCTCGGAGGAGATCACCATCGAGGCGCCCGCGCAACTGGTATGGGACGTTATCGTGGACTTCGACAACTACCACCTGTGGAACGCGTTCTGCCCCGGGATGGAGGCCAGGCTGGAAGTCGGCGCCCCTGTGTTGATGAAGGTCGACCTGGGCAACGGGCTGCAGGACCAGGTGGAGTACATCACCGCCATCGAGGCGCCGCACCGCATCGTCTGGTCCATGGAAAACAGGCCCGGCGATCCCATCCACGCCGACCGCACCCAGGTGGTCACGCCGCTGGATGACGCGCGCTGCACCTACTGGACCGTCGACGAGTTCGACGGCGAGATGGTGCCGGACATGATGGCGGCCATGGGCGCGCAGATGGAACGTGGCTTCAACCTGTGCGCGCAGGGCCTGAAGGCGCGCGCCGAGGCGCTGTACCGGGGCGAGGCCTAGGCGCGACCCAGCAGGTCGCGGGCGATGGCGACCACCTGCATCTCGTCGGTGCCGGCGTAGATCTGCAGGATCTTCGCGTCGCGCATGAGCTGTTCCACGCGCGTCTCGCGCATGTACCCGGCGCCGCCGAAGATCTGCACCGCCTCGGTGGTGACCTCCATGGCCGCCTGCGCCGCGTACAGCTTCATTGCCGAGGCCTCGGCAAAGCTCAGGTCGCGGCCCGCCGCGCGGGTCTCGATGTAGCGGAACACGAGGTTTTCCAGGTTCAGGCGCGCCACTTCCATTTTCGCCAGTTTGAGCTGGATGAGCTGGTAACTGCCGATGGGCTGGTCGAACTGCACGCGCGTCTTCGCGTATTCCACCGACATCTCCAGGGCGCGTTCCACCAGGCCCAGCGCCATGGCGGCGACGCCGGAGCGCTCGGTGCTGAAGGTGCCCTTGGCGCCGGAGCGGCCGTAGCCGTCCTCGGACTCGCCCATCAGGCGCTCGGGCCCGGCGCGCACATCGCTGAGGAACAGCTCGCCCGTGGGGGATGAGCCGATGCCCATCTTCTTGAACGGCGCGCTCTGCTCCAGCCCCTGCATGCCGGCGTCGAGAATAAAGGAGACGATCTTGCGCTCGCGCGGCTCCACCCCGTCCTCTTCCAGGCGGCAGATAAAGACGATGGTGTCGGCGTAGGGGCCGTTGGTGATAAAGGTCTTGTTGCCGTTGAGAATATAGCCGCCGTCGCCGTCGCGGCGCGCGGTGGACTTCATCGCGCCGAAGGCGTCGGAGCCGGAGTTGGGCTCGGTGATGGCCCAGGCGCCGACTTTCTCCAGGGTCATGAGCTGCCCCGCGTACTTCTTTTTCTGCGCCAGCGAGCCCTTGGACATGATCGCCCCGGCGGTAAGGCCCACCGACACGCCCATGGCGGTGATCAGCCCCTGGCAGTGCCGGCTGATCTCGATGATGGGCAGGATACCCATGGCCACCGCGTCCAGCGCCTCCTCGGAGACCGGGCCGTCGGTGGGTGCCTTCTCGTCCTTCTCTTCTACCGCCTCGCCGCGGGCCAGGGCTTCCTCGCGGGCGATCTGTCGTTCGAAGTTGGCGCGCGCCAGTTCGTCCATGCCGAAGGTGCTGAACAGTTTGCGCAGGATGTCGTAGGGCGGCAGGCCGTTGTACTCGAGGTCATCGATGTGCGGCACTACCTCTTTTTCCACAAAGTCGCGCACCATGCCGCGAATCAGTTGTTGTTGTTCTGTCCATCCGATCATGTCTTACCTCGTGTGTGGCCTGTGTAGTGATGCGCGTACGGCGACGCCGGCGCGGCCCAGCATAGACCAAAAGCGCGTTTTAGCGGAAGCGGCGCACCGCGCCGGCATGCCGATGGTGCACCGCGGGGTGCCCGTGTGCCCGGCCGTGGTGCATGTGCCGACCCGCCGGCGCGGCGCAAATGCCGCAAACCCGGTGAATCCAGGGGCTGGCTTTATCTGGCACGCATTGTGCTTTGTATCCATTGCCGCCTCCTGGCGGCAGGCGCCGCACCCGGACCGTGCGGCAATCACAGCGTGTAACTCAGGGCAATGGCGCCCCTTCGCGACGGATGGCATCCGGCGCGTAAGGGCGCCTTTTTTTTGGTTGACGTATGCAAACAGCTTCTGTGCTGAACGACAATCTGCACGCTGCGGCGGACCCCGGCGCGGCGCTTCCGGTGGTCATTGTCGGGGCCGGTCCCGTGGGCGTGCGCACCCTGCGCGAACTGCGCGCGGCGGACCCGACCCTGCCGCTGGTGCTGTACGGCGATGAGCGCTACGAGCCCTACAACCGGGTCAAGTTGAGCGGCCTGCTGGCGGGACAGCACAGCGTGACGGACATATCCCTGGCCGCCGAACTGCCGCACAGGAGCGACCGGCTGACGCGCTTCGAGCGCTGTCGTGTACGCCGTATCGACCGCGCCGCAGCGACCGTGGAGGACGAGTGCGGGCGCGTGCAGCCCTACCGCAAGCTGGTGCTGGCCACCGGCTCGCGGCCGAATGTTCCCGCCTTCGCACGCAGCGGCATGAAGGGCGTGTACACCTTCCGCGACCTGCGCGACGCCGAGGCGCTGGCGGCGCGCAGGACCGCCAGCCAGCACACCCTGGTGCTCGGCGCGGGCCTTCTGGGTATCGAGGCGGCGCGCGCCATGCAGCGCCACAACACGCGCGTCTCGCTGGTCGATCACAACCCGCATCCCATGTTTCGCCAGCTCGACGAGCAGGCCGGGGCGCTGCTGGCCGCGCAGATTCGCGCCCGGGGTATCGAGCTGTTACCCGGTAACAGCGTGCGCATGCTGCTGGGCACCGGGCAGCTCGAGGGCGTGGTGCTGCGCAACGGCAGCGAGATTCCCTGCGACACCCTGGTGCTGGCCACCGGCATTCGCCCCAACCTGGACCTGGCGTTACAGGCGGGCCTGGCCATCGGACGCGGCGTGACGGTGGACGCGCAGATGCGCAGCAGCGACCCCGACATCTACGCCGTGGGTGAGTGCTGCGAATTCGACAACGAGGTCTTCGGTATCGTCGCGCCCGGTTACGAGCAGGCCGCCATCGCCGTGCGCAATATCCTCGACGCGGACACGGCCGCCTACCGCCGGCCGCAACTGGTCACCAGCCTGAAGGTCGCCGGCCTGTCGGTGTTCAGCCTCGGCGAACCGCAGTTGCCGGCCAGCCATCGCACCTACAGTTTCCGTGCCGACGGCGTGTACCGGCGCATCTCCCTGGTCGGCGGCCATATCGACAGCGTCAACGCCATCGGCGACTGGCCGGAGCTGCCCGCGCTGCGCGAGTACTGCAACAACCGGCGCTGGGTATCGCCGCTGCAGCTGTGGCGCTTTCGCAAGCGCGGCCAGCTGTTTGCCGATTCCGGCGCGGTGGACGTGCAGGCGCTGCCGGCGGCTGCGATCGTGTGCAATTGCAACGCGGTATCCTGTGGCGACATACGCGGCGCGGTGGACGCCGGCGCACGCGACCTGCAGGCGCTGTCCCAGCGCACCCAGGCCGGCACCGGCTGCGGTTCCTGCCAGGCCGTCCTCGCCGGGTTTCTCGATACACCGGCGGCCAACAGCCAGGCGCCGGGCCTGCGTACGCTGAAGATGGTCACGCTGGGCGCGCTGGCGCTGAGCCTGCTGGCGCTGGGCGCATCCGTCGCCTACCCGGACTCGGTGCAGCTGTCCTGGCGCTGGGACCGGCTGTGGCGTGACGGCACGCTCAAGCAGATTTCCGGCTACAGCATCCTGGGCCTGTGCGTACTGAGCCTGCCGCTGGCCTTGCGCAAGCGTCTGCGCTTCGTGCGCCTGGGCGACTTCGCCTGGTGGCGCATCGCACACGTGGTATTGACCGCCGCCGCCCTGCTCGCGCTGGGCGTGCACACCGGCTTCCGCCTGGGCGACAACCTCAACCTGGTGCTGATGGCCAGCTTCCTCGGCCTGGCCTGCGCGGGCGTGCTGCTCAGCGCGAGCGTGGCCTGGGAAGGGCGCATGCCGTTCGGGCGCGCGCAAAGCCTGCGCAGGATAGGCCTGTGGAGCCATGTCCTGCTGTCCTGGCCGCTGCCGGCGCTGCTGGCGGCGCACGTACTGAAATCCTACTACTTCTGATGCCGCGAACCTTCATGTATGCGAGGAAAGAACATACTTCTGTGGGCCCTCTGGCTGCTGCTGACCCTGTTGCTGGCCTGGTACCTGTTGAGTCGCCTGTACGGCGAGGCGGGGGATAAGACCGTGTTCCTGCCCGGCGCCACCACCGACGGACACTACCAGATCGAGCTGGCCTGCAACGCCTGCCACACGGGTCCCTACGCCGACCGCGATGCGCTGCAGGAAGCCTGCGAGGGCTGCCACGCCGACGCGCTCAAGGCGGCCAAGGACGACCATCCCAAAGCGAAGTTCTCCGACCCGCGCAACGCCGACCGCGTGGCGCTGCTGGACGCGCGCTACTGCGTCACCTGCCACGTGGAGCACCGCCCGGACATCACCGGGCCGATGGCGGTCAGCGTGCCCGCGGACACCTGTTTTCTCTGTCACGAGGCGATCGGCGACGAGCGCCCCAGCCACGCCGGCATGGCCTTCGACACCTGCACCAGCGCCGGCTGCCACAACTTCCACGACAACCGTGCGTTGTACGAGGACTTCCTGGTCAAGCACATGGACGACGCGCCGACGCTGTTCGACCAGCAGTTGCTGGTCGGCAACCTGGCGCAGATCGCCGAGCAACTGCCGGACTACCCGCTGGACGCCCACCCCGTGCAGGCGCTGGACGCCGCGGGGCAGGTCTACCCTGAACACGCCGGCGACGCGGAGATAGTCCGGCAATGGGCCGGCAGCGCCCACGCGCGCTCCGGCGCCGGCTGCCAGGCCTGCCACGCGGACACCGCCGGCGGGGACTGGGTGGACAGCCCGGACCACACGGCCTGCGCGTCCTGCCACAAGGGCGAGGTGGACGGTTTCCTGCAGGGCAGGCACGGCATGCGCCTGGACACGGCCAGGCTGGGACGCGAGTTGTCGCCGATGGACCCGGCGCTGGCGCGGCTGCCCATGCGCGAGGACGCCGCCGGCCGGGAACTGGGCTGCCAGTCCTGTCACGGTGCGCACGACTACTCGCTGGCCGAGTCCGCGGTGCAGAGCTGCCTGGGTTGCCACGCGGACGAGCACTCCCTGGCCTACCGCGATTCCGCCCACTACCGCCTGTGGCAGCGCGAGCGCGCCGGCGACGCGCCGGCGGGCAGCGGCGTGACCTGCGCTAGCTGTCACATGCCGCGCATCGAGAGGGACTACTACTGGGGCACCTTCGTGCACCACGAGGTGCAGCACAACCAGTCTGCCAACCTGCAACCCAACGAAAAAATGATCCGGCCGGTGTGCCTGCAGTGCCACGGCCTGGGTTTTGCCATCGACGCGCTGGCCGACGAGGCCCTGATACGCGCCAACTTCAACGCACCACCCGCGGTGCATATCCGCAGCATCGACCTGGCGCGGCAGCGCCTGGACGCTGACGCGGATACGCCCGCCCACTGACGACTCCACGGAGACTGCACTATGAAAACACTGAGAACACTCACCCTGGCCGGCAGCCTGTCGCTGCTCATGTTAACCCCCGCCTCGGTCATGTCCGCCGCCCAGGACGAACCGATGTTCACGCCGCAACAGATGACGGACTGGCTGCACCTGGTCATGTCCTCGGACCGCACGGTGTATACGCGACTGATCGTCAACCGCCTGCAGAACAAGGAAAAGGTGATCAAGGCCAGTGAACATTTCGAGGACGACAAGGCGCTGGTACTGCCGGCGCAGATGTTCCGCTTCGGTGCGGAGATGGTCGGCGAGGCGACCGATGACTTCTCCTACTCGCTGTTGTCCGAGTGGCCGATCAACAAGCAGAACGCGCCGCGCACCGAGGTGGAGAAGGCAGGCCTGGCGTACATCGCCGCGAACAAGGGCGAGAACTACTACGCGACCGAGGAACTGGGCGGCACGACCTACTTCACGGCGGTGTACGCCGATATCGCGGTCGCCCCGGCCTGCGTTTCCTGCCACAACGATCACAAGGACACGCCCCGGACCGATTTCAAACTCGGTGACGTGATGGGCGGCGTGGTCATTCGTGTACCGATGTAGCGTCGCGCTGTTGCTCGCCCTGGCGGCGTGCCCGGCCCGGGCCGGGGACTGGCCGCGTTTCGCGGGCGAGACACTGGCGCTGGGCCGCGACGTGTGGCTGGACAACTGCGAGGGCTGCCACGCCTACGGCATCGCCGGCGCGCCCCTGGCGGGGGACGCGCAGGCCTGGGCGCAGCGCGTGCAGCAGGGCAGGGAGACGCTGTACGAACATGCCATGGAAGGTTTTTTTGGACCGCGCGGCACCATGATGCCGCCGCGCGGCGGCAACGACGAACTGACGGATGAACAGGTGCGCGCGGCCGTGGATTACATGGTGCGGCTGCTGCCGCAGGAACTGGAAACGGAGGAAACACCATGACGCCAGAGCAGGTTACGCTGGTCAAGGACAGCTGGGCGCAGGTCTCGCCCATCTCGGAGCAGGCGGCGGAGCTATTCTACAACCGCCTGTTTGAACTCAACCCGGATTACCGCGCGCTGTTCACGGGCGATATGAAGAGCCAGGGCAAGATGCTGATGTCCATGCTCAATACGGCGGTGGCCTCGCTGGACCGGCTGGATGCCATTGTCCCCGCGGTGCAGGCGCTGGGCCAGCGCCACGTGGGCTACGGCGTGCAGGAACAGGACTACGCGGTGGTTGGCGAAGCGCTGTTGTGGACCCTTGGCCAGGGCCTGGGCGAGGATTTCACCGACGAGGTGAAACAGGCCTGGACCGAGACCTACACCACGCTGGCCGGGGTGATGATCGAGGCGAGCAAGGCCGAGGTCGCCTGACGCCGGACGGCTGATCGTCGCGCCAGGGCCGCATTGAGGCCGCCGCCGGCGCGACCTGGTGTGCAGCGCAGGCGGTAGCCGGAGCGTGGTCCCGCGCCAGCGTGTCTGCTATGGTTCGGTCCACTGCCGAGCCTGCGGATACGATGAATGGAATTCAACATTCGCGAGACCATCACCCTGGGGATCATCGTCCTGTTCCTGGGCAAGGCGATCAACCGGCGCATCCCCGTGTTGCGCGACTACAATATTCCCGAGCCGGTCACCGGCGGTGTGCTGGCCTCGGTGTTGTTCAGCAGCTTCTACTGGGCCACGGATGTGGCGCTGGAGTTCGACCTCACCGGCCGCGATTTCATGCTGGTGATCTTCTTCACCACCATTGGTTTCGGCGCGCGCCTGGACCGCCTGGTCAGCGGCGGGCCCGCGCTGCTGGTCCTGTTCGCCCTGGCGGCCTGTTACCTGGTGCTGCAGAACTTCACCGGCGTCGCGGTGGCGACGCTGACCGGGCTGGACCCCCGGGTAGGCCTGCTAGGCGGCTCCATCAGCATGAGCGGCGGGCACGGCACCAGCATCGCCTGGTCACCGGTGTTTATCGAGCGCTTCGGTATCGACAGCGCCGCCGAGATCGGCATCGCCTGCTCCACCTTCGGCCTGATTCTCGGCGGCCTGGCGGGCGGCCCGCTGGCGCGGCGCCTGATCGCGCGGCACCGCCTGCAGTCCACGGACGAGCAGCACCTGGTAGTGGGCAAGCGCTACGACCAGTCCGAGAGTATCGACGTCGACACCCTGTTGCAGTGTGTGTTCTGGATTTTCGTCGCCGTGGGCCTGGGCGGCTACCTGCAGAAGGTCACCGGGCACCTGGGCCTGTTCATGCCGGATTTCGTCTACTGCCTGTTTGCCGGCATCGTCATCACCAACGCCTTACCGCGCCTGCTGCCGCGCGCACCGCACGGCGAACTGCGCCCGACCATGGCGCTGGTGTCCAATTTCTGCCTCGGCCTGTTCCTGGCGCAGTCGCTGATGAGCCTGCAGTTGTGGACGCTCAATACCCTGGCCGGGCCGCTGCTGATGATCGTGCTGGCCCAGTTGCTGGCGATCATGCTGTACGCCTACTTTGTGGTGTTTCGCGTGATGGGCGCCAACTACGACGCGGCGGTGATCTCCTCGGGTTACGTCGGCATGGCGCTGGGGGCCACCCCCACGGCGATGGCCAACATGACGGCGGTGACGCAGAAAGCGGGGGCATCGACCCGCGCCTTCATCATCGTGCCGCTGATCGGCGCGCTGTTCATCGACCTGAGCAACGCCGTGGTGATCGAATTTTTCCTCAATCTGCTGGGCTGATAAACTGTTCTTCCCGCGTCCCGGAGCAACAGCATGATCGACGTCACCCCCAGCGGACAGGCCTGCGGCGCCAGCGTGCGCGGCGTGGACCTGGGCGCGACGCTGGATGCGGCGAGCGTGGCGGCGATCCGCGCGGCCTGGATGCAGCACCACGTGCTGGCGTTCCCGCAGCAGGACCTGGACAACGCCGACCTGGAACGCCTGACCCTGGCCCTGGGGACCTTCGGCGAAGAGCCCTTCTTCGGCACCATGGACGGCAGTGAACACGTGGTGGCGCTGACCCGCCGGGCGGACGAAAAAGCCCCGCTGTTCGCCGAGAACTGGCACTCCGACTGGAGTTTCCTCGACGAGCCGCCCATCGGCACCTGCCTGTACAGCCTGGTGATCCCGCCGGTCGGCGGCGATACCGGTTTCATCAACCAGCACGCCGCGCTGGCTGCCATGCCGGCGTCCCTGCGCGCGCAGTTGGAGGGCAGGCAGGCCATCCACTCGGCCGCCGCGGCCTACGCCCCGGACGGCATGTACGGCGACAAGGACAGCGAGGCCGACCGCAGCATGCGTATCCTGTACTCCGACAAGGCGCGCGAGACGCGCAGCCACCCGCTGATCCAGCGCCACCCGGAGAACGGTCGCGAGACCATCCTCGGCTGCCTCGGCTACATCGTCGGCCTCGAGGGCGTGCCCGACGACGAGGCGCTGGGCCTGTTGCTGGAACTGTACGAGTGGCAGACCCGGGAGGAGTTCCAGTACACCCACCAGTGGCGCGAGCGCATGTTGATCATCTGGGACAACCGCAGCGTGCTGCACCGGGCCTACGGCGGCTACGACGGGCATGACCGGGTGCTGCACCGCATCACCGTCGCCGCCGACCGCGACAAGTTCCTGCCGGCGGCCGCGGCCTGATGCACAGGCGGCACAGCGCATGAGCGTCGAGGAAGTACAGGACCCGCGTTACGTCGCGGACCACGAATTGCGCCAGCAGGGCAGGGCGGTGCGCCCGAAAGACGCCGCCACGCTGCTGATCGTGCGCCGCGGCGGCGCCGAGCCGCGCGTGCTGATGGGCAAGCGCGCCGCCAGCCATCGCTTCATGCCGAACAAGTTCGTCTTCCCCGGCGGCCGCGTCGACCCGGGTGACAGCCGCATCCGCCCACCCCACGACCTGCACCCGCAGGTGCTGCGTCGCCTGTGCCGCGGTTGTTCCGCCACCCGCGCCCGCGCACTGGCGCTGGCCGCGATCCGCGAGACCTACGAGGAGACCGGCCTGGTGGTGGGGGAGCCGGACACGCCGACGCTGCGTTCGCGCTCGCCCGCCTGGGCGGATTTTTTGCGCCACGACGCCAACCCGAGGCTGGACGTGCTGCACTACATCGCCAGGGCGATCACCCCGCCGTACCGCAACCGCCGATTCGATGCGCGCTTCTTCATGGTCGATGCCGAGCACATCCAGGGCGAGGTGCACGAGCGCCCGCACGGTTCCGGTGAACTGCTGGACCTGCACTGGGTGGCACTGTCGCGCGCGCGCGAGATGGAGCAGTTGCCGCACATCACCCGCGCGGTACTGCAGGAACTGCAGCGCCGCCTGCGCGAGGGCCACGCGCCGGACACCGAGGGCCCCTTCGTGTATTCGCGCCGCGGCCGCTCCGTGGTGGAGCGCGTGTGAACGGCGCCGCGCGGCGGGCCGCGGCGGAGGCGGCGTAGGTGCACAGGGCGAACTTCCAGGTGCTGTCGCTGCTGTTCGGCGACAGCCCCGCGCTGCTCGAGGACATGCGCGCGACCTGCGCCGTGCGGCGCTACGAAAAAGGCGAGACCATCCTGCACCAGCAGGACGAGACCCGCGACGTGCACATCCTCCTGCGGGGCCGCGCCCGGGCCTACCTGCTCGCCGCCGATGGCCGCGAGGTGTGGATGAACGAGTTCGCCCCCGGCGCCATGTTCGGCGAGGTCGCCGCTGTCACCGGCGAGCCGCGCCTGTGCAGCGTGGCCGCCAGCAATCGCGTGGAGACCGCGATGTTCCGCGGCGACGATTTCATGCGCCTGATGCGCAGCCACGGTGAACTGGGTATCGCCCTCTCGCGCGTGCTCGCCGACCGCTTGCGCATGACCTCGCAGCGGCTGTACCACGCCTCGGTGGAATCCCTGGAGGGGCGCGTTCTTGTCGAACTGCTCAGCCGCGCCGAGCCCTGCGACGACGTCGACGGCTATACCCACGTCATTCGCCCGGTCCCCGTGATCGCCGAGGTGGCGCGCAAGATCGGCTCCGCCCGCGAGAGCGTATCGCGGGTGATCGCCGCCCTGGGCCGCGAGGAGTACCTGCTGCGCCGGGACTCCGAGTGGCTGCTGAAGCACCCTGAGCGCCTGCTGGCGCTGTCCATGTAGGGCGCCCGCCGGCGCCACCCCAATCAACCGTGACCCAAGTCACGCTGTGCGAGTGACCGCAGTCACAGCCGCCGCTTGTGGCCGTGCGCTACCTTACGCGCAAGGTATCGGGGAGTACGGGTGCTGTGACGCTGTTACGGCCCAGGGCCAGGAGTCATTTCAGCCCGGTGTACGCGGGCCGGGGGGCGGTGGAATGCACCGTTTGCCTGGCACTGGCGGTACCCATTCTGGTGTTTGGAGTGGTAAAGGACATGGACGTCCCTCCCGACAGGGCCCGGGACGCGGCGACCACGCCACACTGCACAGGCCGACAGGAAGACAGCGCCCCGGCGGGTGCGTCCTGCACCGCGAGCAGGCCCGGCGCGGCCGGGCATTGAAGAATTCCCCTGCCTTCGGGGGAATCCAGAGGGACGACGAAGGAGCTTGAGCACAGGGACGTGCTCTCTTTTACACGCGGGCACTGACTATGCACGCAAAAAAAAGAAGCCGGCGGGAGCCGGCTTCTTGCGTTTTGGCGCCGTCTCGGCGGGTTACAGGTCGAAGCGGTCCAGCTGCATGACCTTGCTCCAGGCGGCGACGAAGTCCTCCACGAAGCGCTGTTGCGCGTCGTCGTAGGCGTAGGCCTCGGCCACGGCGCGCAGCTCGGAGTTCGAGCCGAACACCAGGTCCACCGGCGTGGCCAGGTACTTCACCTCGCCCGTCGCGCGGTCCACACCCTCGTACACGCCCTCACTGTCCGCCTGCTGCCAGCGCGTGGACATGTCCAGCAGGTTGACGAAGAAGTCGTTGCTGAGCACGCCGGGCCGGTCGGTGAACACGCCGTGGCGCGCACCGCCGGTGTTGGCGTCCAGCGCGCGCAGGCCGCCGAGCAGCGCGGTCATCTCCGGCACGGTCAGGGTGAGCTGGTCCGCGCGGTCGACGAGCATCTCGGCGGGCGAGCGGTACGCCGCCTGCGGGTTGTAGTAGTTGCGGAAGGCGTCGGCGGCGGGCTCCAGCAGGGCGAAGGAGTCGACGTCGGTCAACGCCTGGGTGGCGTCGCCGCGACCCGCTGCGAAGGGCACCTCCACCTCCACGCCGGCGTCGGCGGCCGCCTTTTCCACGGCGGTGTTGCCGGCGAGCACGATCAGGTCGGCCAGGGAGATCCTGTCCTCGCCGATGTCGGCGCGAATCTCGCCCAGCACGCCCAGCACCTTCTGCACCTCGGCGGGGTTGTTCACCGCCCAGTCCTTCTGCGGCGCCAGCGCCAGGCGCGCGCCGTTGGCGCCGCCGCGCATGTCGCTGGCGCGGTAGCTGCCGGCGGAGGCCCAGGCCACGCGCACCAATTCAGGCACGCTCAGACCCGAATTCAGGATCGCCTTTTTCGCCTTGCGGATGGTGCGGTCGCTGATGTCGTCGTAGCCCGGCTGCGGGATCGGGTCCTGCCACAGCAGGTCCTCGGCGGGCACCTCGTTGCCGACGAAGCGCGCCTTCGGCCCCATGTCGCGGTGGGTCAGCTTGAACCAGGCCTTGGCGAAGGCGAGGCGGAACTCCTCCGGGTTGTCGAGGAAACGCTGGGCGATCTTGCGATACTGCGGATCGTACTTCAACGCCATGTCCGCGGTGGTCATCACCGGCGGGTTGCCCTTGCCCTCCACGTGTGCGTCCGGGACGCTGTTGTGCAGCGCCTTGTCCACGGGCACCCAGATGATGGCGCCGCCGGGGCTGCGCGTGGTTTCCCACTCGTTGTTCAGCAGGTTCTGCAGGTACAGCGTGGTCCACCGGGTGGGCGCCTGGGTCCAGGCGCCTTCCAGGCCGCTGGTCACGGTGTCCTCGGCGTTACCCTTGCCGCACTTGTTCTGCCAGCCCAGGCCCTGTTGCTCCAGCGGCGCCGCCGCCGGCTCCGGGCCGACGCAATCGGCCGCCTTGTGCGCGCCGTGCATCTTGCCGAAGGTGTGGCCGCCGGCGGTCAGCGCCACGGTCTCCTCGTCGTTCATGGCCATGCGGCCGAAGGAGGTGCGGATATTGCGCGCCGAGGCCAGCGGGTCGGGCTTGCCCTTGGGGCCTTCCGGGTTGACGTAGATCAGGCCCATGTGGGTGGCGCCCAGTGGGCGCTGCAGTGTGCCGTCGCGGTCCTCGCGGTCGCTGGCGAGCATGTCGACCTCGGGACCCCAGTACACCAGGTCCGGCTCCCAGTCGTCGACGCGGCCGAAGGCGAAACCGTAGGTCTCAAAGCCCATGTTCTCCATGCCCACGGTGCCGGCCAGCACGATCAGGTCCGACCAGGACAGCGCCGCGCCGTACTTCTGCTTCACCGGCCAAAGCAGGCGCCGCGCCTTGTCCAGGCTGCCGTTGTCCGGCCAGCTGTTGAGCGGGTCGAAGCGGATCTGCCCGCCGTCGGAGCCGCCGCGGCCGTCCAGCGTGCGGTAGGTGCCGGCGGAGTGCCAGGACAGGCGGATGAAGAACGGGCCGTAGTTACCCCAGTCCGCGGGCCACCAGTCCTGGGAGTCGGTCAGCACCGCCTCCACGTCGGCTTTCACCTGGTCGAAGTCCAGCTCCGACACCGCCGCGCGGTAATCGAAGTCTTCGCCCAGCGGGTTGGAGCGGCTGTCGTGGTCGCGCAGGGGCGACAGGTCCAGTTGTTGCGGCCACCAGAACTGGTTGCTGCGCGGCTGGCCCTGGGCCATGGGACCGGAGCCGGCGGCGCCGGCGGGCTTGGCCGAACCCTCCGCGGCGCTGCCGGGGGCGGAAACGGATGCCACGGCCAGCGCCAGCGCGCTCGCCGCCGCGGCGGTCAACATTCTCTTGCGTGTCTTCATCGTCGGCTCCCTGTGTGTAGACGGTCGCAACTGCGACCTCGTTTTATACGGGGTTGCGCGCGTCGCGGATGAGCCACAACGCACGGGTGTTCAGCAATGAAGGTAGCAGAGGGTTGGTTATCGGAAAAATCAATTGATTCAATAGGGCTGATAGAAATAATCAAATCCGGGCGCCGCGACCCGCTACGGGCCCCGGCCCCCGCTTCAGCCGGCGACGCAGTCCAGGTCTTCCCAGCGCGGCGCCGCCATCTCCTCCAGGAAGCGCGCGTAGGTCCAGGGCCAACTCGCCGGCACGCCGCGGCTGTCCAGGTACCAGCTGTTGCAGCCGCCGGTGAACCAGACCGTTTTCTTCGCCGCCTCGGTGCGCTCGTGCTCGAAGCGTTCCAGCGCCTGGGCGTGGCAGCAGATCTCGCTGGCCTGGCCGCTGCGCAGGCGCGCGATGAGCTGCTCGATGTAGTGCCACTGGTGCTCGGCGATATCGATCAGCGAGTAGTTGCCCACCGGGCCGTTCGGGCCGTTGAGCATGAACAGGTTGGGGAAGTCCGGCATGGTGATGGCCAGGTAGGCTTTCGGGTGGTCCGCCCACAGCGCTTCCAGGTCCGCGCCGTTGCGGCCGCTGATGCGCATCGGCCGCATGAAGACGTCCGGGCGGAAGCCGGTGGCCAGCACGATGATGTCCAGCTCGTGCAGTTGCCCGTCGGCGGTGCGGATGCCGCGCGCCTCGATGCGCTCGACGCCCTCGGTCACCAGCGCGGCGTTGGGGTGCTGGATGGCCTGGTAGTAGTCCGGCGAGAAGATCAGGCGCTTGCACAGCGCGCGGTGCGTCGGGCGCAGCTTCTCGCGCAGTTGCGGGTCGGCGACGCTCTGCTCCAGGTTCTGCAGGCAGGCGGCGGCCATGTTCTTCGCGCCCTCGGAGTGCTCGTCGATGATGGCCTCGGTGTAAGCGTTCACTGCGGCGTTGTAGCCCTCGAAGTCCATGGCCTCGGCCAGCACCTGCGGGTCGCGGAAGGCGGCGCGCTGTGCCTCGGTGAAGTGTCCGTTCTCCACCGGCATGATCCACTGCGGGGTGCGCGTGTAGTGCTCCAGGTGCGCGGCGCGGCCGGCCAGCGCGGAGACCAGCTGCACGCCGGTGGAGCCGTTGCCGATGACGCCGATGCGCTTGCCGTCCAGCGGCACCGAGTGGTCCCAGCGCGCGCTGTGGAACAGCGCGCCGGCGAAGTCGTGCAGGCCCTCGATGTCCGGCGTCTGCGGCTGGTGCAGTACGCCGGTGGCGCAGATGAGGATGTCGGCGCTGTCGCGCAGGCCGCTGCGAAACGCCAGCTGCCAACGCCCGTCCTGATAGTTGGCGCTTACTGCTTCTTCGTTGAAGCGGGTCAGCTTGTCCACCCCGTACTTGCGGCTCACGCGCTCGAAGTAGGCCTGCACCTCCGGTCCCGGCGGCAGGTGGCGCGTCCAGTCCGGGTTGCGCTCGAAGGTGTAGGTGTAGTGGTGCGAGGGCACGTCGCAGGTCAGCCCCGGGTAGGTGTTCTCTCGCCAGGTGCCGCCGACGCGGTCCGCCTTCTCGTACAGGGTGACGTCGGTGAAGCCCGCCTCCTGCAGCTTGATGCCGGCCAGGATGCCCGCCATGCCGGCGCCCAGTACCACCACCTTGAGTTGCTTTTCCGCCATTGTCGCACTCCGTCCAGAGTTGCCAGTGAAGCTGCAGGATACGCACAGGCGGCGTTGGCACACAGGACAGGTTTGCCTATAGTGCATAACATAAATGTTCAATTGTCCCGCGCCGTTCACGCGCGGTTGCGGGGCCGGGAGCGTGCCGCAATGGCGAGGACAGGCAACACCGTGGCGGCGGTCGAGGCGACCTTCGGGCCGCTGGTCGAACTGCTGGGGCGCGAGCTGGCCCAGGCCGGCATCGACGCGCCGCGCGCCGCGCCCACCTCGGTGCGCGCCTTCACCCTGTGGTACCTGGAGGTGGTGCAGCTGCTGGAGGTGTACTGCTCGCGCAGCGACGACCGCGCCGGCATGACGCGCGACGAGGTGGAGTTGATGTGCCGCAGCGCGCTGAGCGCGGGCGACCTCGCCCAGGCCATGGCGCTGTGCGCGCGCTTTGGCCATATGCTGCACCCGCGCGCCGGGCGCGTCGAGGTGACGCGGCGCGGCGGCGTCGCCGCGCTGCGCCTGGACTCCCTGCGCGGCGCCAGCACCACCGCCAGCAGCCTGGTGGACATCACCGGCCTGTTCGCCTTCCGCCAGTTATTGCAGTGGCTGGCCGGTGTGGAACTGCCGCTGCTGCAGGTCAATATCGGGCCGGTGGTGCGTGAGGACGTGCTGCCCTTTCTCAAGCTGTTCCGCGCGCCGGTGCTGTGTGGCGGGCCGCACTACGTGCTGGAGTTCCCCGCGGAGGTGCTGAAGCTGCCGGTGGTGCGCCACGCCGGCGAGTTCGATGACTTCTTCGCCGTGTTTCCCTGCGGCGTGTTCGAGGACACACAGCGTTCGCTGCCCGAACAGGTGGCCTCCCTGCTCGCCGCCTCCCTGCGCCAGGGCGCGGGCCTGCCCGGGCAACCGCAACTGGCCACCAGCCTCGGCATGAGCCTGTCCACCCTGCGCCGCCGCCTGGCGCAGGCGGGCGCCCCCTACCGGCGGCTGCGCGAGGACTGCCTGCGCGAGGCGGCGTGCGCGTGGCTGGCCGCGGGGGTGCCGGTGAAGGAGGTGTCGGCGCGCCTGGGGTTCAGCGACCCCGGGGCGTTCCGGCGCGCGTTTCGGGGGTGGGTGGGGTGTGCGCCGGGGGAGTGGGGCTGATTGCTCGTCACCTGGATAACGCTGTGTGTCAGTCGAGCTGGGCCGTGCGCGGGTTGGCTCAAACTTCATGAAGCGGCAATGTTAATATCAGGCTGTTTGCAACTCGAATAATCAACATCGTCGGGTACTGCGCCTGTATGAAAAGTACACGCTTTTACGACCAGCATGCGGATGCGTTAACCCTGCAATACAACAGTCTGGAAACTGACGCGGTCCATCGGCAGTGGCTTTCGCGCCACTTGCCAGCCAGGCCCGGCATTGCCTGTGATATCGGTGCCGGTTCCGGTCGCGACGCCAGCTGGCTGGCGGAGAAAGGCTGGGATGTAATCGCAGTAGAGCCCAGTGATGCGATGCGCGCCCTGGCTTCGAACACTTCGCACCCTGCGGTCACCTGGTTAAATGACGCATTGCCCGACTTGCACAAGTTGAGAGCGCTTGGGCACCGGTTCGACCTTGTTCTGGTCAGCGCGGTGTGGATGCATCTCCCGGCAAGCGTGCGCGAGCGAGCGTTCAGGATGTTGTCCGAGATGCTCACGCCGGGAGGTATTCTGGTCATATCTCTGCGCCACGGGGTCGATGCAGAGGAAAACAAGCGGCGCGGCTTCCATCAAGTCTCGGGGGATGAACTGGAAGAACTGGCCAGGTGTCGGGCGGTAGCTATCACTGACCGTTTCGAGGAACCGGACCCGGTGCGATCCCATGTCACCTGGGAAACCTATGTCTTCACGTTGCCGGACGACGGCACGGGGGCATTGCCTTTGTTGAGGCATATTGTGGTAAACGATGACAAGGCATCCTCTTACAAACTGGGTCTCTTGAGGGTACTAACGCGCATTGCTGAAGGCGCTCCGGGCGCTGTTCTTCGAAGAACGTCAGATTACGTAGACATACCGCTAGGATTGGTAGGACTCTACTGGATAAAACAATACAGGCCCCTGCTACTCGTTCACAAAATCCCACAGCATCCTAGTACCAGCAAAGGTTATGGATTTGCGCGGCAGGACTTCCACCAGCTGGCAAACATTTCCAGCTACGATCTTCGCATTGGCGCGAGCTTTGACGGGGAGATGGGGGCAGTGGTTACCGGTGCTATACGGGACGCGTGCGCGAACATTACCGCCATGCCCGTTCGATACATCACTTATCCAGGTACAAACCGGCCAGTCTTCGAATCCGAACGTAAATCAGTCAGAAAATCTCGTCACTCCCTGATAGTCACCAAACACTATCTTCAAGGCTTTGGCACATTTCGTATACCTGCGCAGCTCTGGCAAACCCTCGGTCAGTACGCCTGTTGGCTCGAACCCGCCATCCTTCGGGAGTGGTCGGGGCTGACCAGTGGCTGGTCTATTGCTGAACATCAATCTGTTCCCATGGACGTCTTTAACTGGGAGGAGGGGAGTCGAGATACGAGGATCCCTGCGGGCAGATACGGAGAACTCAATGAAGCGGGTGTTAGAGTTCCGTGCGTATGGTCCGCGCAGAACATCAAGGTAGTGCAGATTGATCACTGTTTTCCCTGGGCCAGATGGCTGAACAATGATTTGTGGAATTTGCTACCTGCAAGCGCAACGGTAAATGCCAGCAAAGGAGACAAACTGCCTTCGGCTGTAGCGCTATCCGATGCGAAAAACAGGATTCAGTCATGGTGGCGGCGAGCTTACGTTGAGTCTTCTTACGGCGAGCGATTCTTTCTTGAGTTAAGCGCCTCCTTGCCCAACCTGGTGGAGGGTGAGCGTGATCTCGAAGCTATATACGATGCAATGCTACTCCAGCGCACGCGGTTGAAGGCTGACCAGCAGTTGGTTGAGTGGAGTGGTCCTTGACCAGGAGTGGTGTTCAGGGCTGCGGCAGTAGATCGGGGATATCTACAAAGCAGTACACCGAGAGGTGGGTTGGTGGTGATGGGCGAGTCATGCGGTCGATTGATATCGTTGGCATACCATATATGGCATATCTACTTAATAAGATAGGTGGGAAGTACACGAACATTGAAGGCTGGTGCGGGTTTTGTCACGGCCGCCCGGCGATGTGTTGCAACGCTGGGAAAAGTGGAAGGACATGGTCCGGGTTTCAGGCCCTGAAGGGCTGAGATTCATACGCGGTTTTAATGGAAGCGCTCAGTAAACCACGGCTTAAGTTTCAGCGGCATGTGCTCGGTCCGCCAGGACCTGGTCAATAAAGGTGTGTTGCCGGCGCCGGGTAAGCCTTGGTTTACTCGGGGTCGGGTAGCGACACCTCGGCCCGAAGCGCAGTGGCAGGTGCAGTTGCCCAACGGCACGTTGGTCAGCTTCAGTGGCGCTATGCCTGTGACTGTGGCCAGTGCGAACCGCTGCGCCTGCTGGAGGGCTTTTGTGGTTAACTTTAGACAGATGGCTATACCGGCACAACGCGGTGGTGGCCGCGCAGCAGTTAACCTATGTCGGCTACATGGCGCATGCTCGCCGCAAGTTCAGCGAGGCGGGGAAGGCGCAGGGCAAGAATAGCAAGGCCAGTCGTGCCCAGCAGGGGCTGGCGTGGATCAAGAAATTGTAGCGGCTAGAAGCCGAGGCCTGCGGTCTGGCGCCGGAGCGGCGCAAGGCACTGCGCCAGGTGAAGGCTGTGCCGGTCTGGCGCAGTTGCGTGCCCGGCTCGACAAGAGCCTACCCCAGGTGCCACCGGCAAAGCGCTGCACTACCTGCACAGCGAGTGGAGCAAGCTTAACGCCTACCTGGAAGATGGCCGGCTGGAGATAGACAATAACCTGGCCGAGAACGTGATCCGCCCCTTCGCGACGGGGCGGAAAACTGGCTGTTCAGAGACTCGGTGGCGGGTGTGAAGTCCAGTGCCAGCCTCTGCTCACTCATCGAGATGGCAAAAGCCAACGCGCTGGAACCCCACGCTTACCTGCGTGAAGTGTTTGTCCGGCTGCTACAGGTGAAAACTCTGGTAGAGATGGAGCAACTACTCCTCTGGCGCGCCGCGGCGGTTTCCGCGGGAACCATCTAGGCAAGTACGTCGTCCACTGATCGCTTACCATGAACCTATAGGAATTGGCCCGCCTGGCGCGATTCGAAACGGATGGCCGCCCCCTCCGACCTGCCGCTTAGGGGTTGAAGGGAACAGCTGATCGAAACGGGACAGTTCAGCGTGATGGCCCGCTTGCTGCAATGGCAGCCGACCGCCCAGTCAGGTTGGCAGAAGCGTGCCTAAAGGGTGTGAACCGCCTGCGGCTCGAAGGCTGCATTTCCGTGGTACCTTAAATCCAACAATTATGTAAAGCACTGTAGGGTGGTGTACTCTCGCTTGGGAAGCTAGTGGCAAAAAATGTAGATATGAACGAACCCGCAACTCAACAACGGAGACGCTACAGTCCAGACGTGCGGCGCTCCATGCTACTCGACGCTGCGGCGGACATTATCTGCCGTGAAGGTGTGGCTGGTCTGTCCCTGGAACGCGTTGGCCAGGCAGCTGGTGTCAGCAAGTCCCTGGTCTACAAGTACTTCAATAGTATTCTCGATCTGATGAAGGAGTTGCTGGCACGTGAGTTGAAAGCCCTGCGGCGTAGGCAGATGGAAGCAGCTGAACAGGCGAATACGCTGGAGGAACTGGTGCGCAATATCACCCATGTATACCTCTGTTATATCGAGGAACGGGGCCTGATCATTGAGCGCTTGCAGGCGGAACCGCGGGTCTCGGAAACCCAGGACCCGACAGATTTTGGCCGGAGCGGGGCGGTGGATTACCTGGCAGCCATCATCGCCCGGCACTTCGACATGCCACAGGGCCTGGCCCGGGCTGCCACCGATGTTTCCTTCGGCCTGCCTAGCGCGGCTGGGCACTACTTGTTGAGCCACGATATGCCCCGCGAAGAGTTGGAAGACCTGACGGTGAGCATGATCCTCGGCAGTATTACCATGTTTCACGGTGATTATCTCTTGCGAAAACAAAAGCTTAGGCGTTAAATCACACTATTAAACTAAAAGTGCAATAAGTATTGTATTTTGTCCCTTTTCGCCCAGTGCCCCGCGTATAAACAATTTTAAATAGACTTATTGTGCAATAAAGATTACTGTCCGTTCCTGTACGGTGTGGTCGGCTTGGAGCCACCTATTTCACTTTTGTTGAATCTGCGGGGTGAGGACGTGTACAGAACTGGATGCTGGATTGCCATGGCGTTCGCCCTTGTGGCTTGCGGCGGTGCGCCTGACCCCGCTGCACTGAAGATCTACGGGGTCAATTATGTGGGCGTCTCGGTCGCTGACCTCAACCACAGCACCACGTTCTACGCCGGTTCGGCTGGCCTAGAACTGATTGAGTTGGATGGTCCCCGCAGTGCGACCGGATTGGTCTCAGGCAATGTCAGTCTGGTGGGTGAACGCATGCTCCGGTCATCCAACGCACAGCTTCGTCTGATGCAGTTCAGCCCTGATCGCGGTGACGTACCGGGTCCAATTCCGGTTCACGGGCCCGGTATCGCTCACGTTTGTTTCCAGGTGAATAAGACAACAGAAACCTACCAACGCTTCCTGGCAGCCGGTGGCGAGCCCATTGGCGCCCAAGAGATGGTTCGCATCAATGATCGCAAGCCGGTGGACTACGCCTACCTGCATGATCCCGACGGCGGAATTATCGAGGTGGAGCATGTCGATGTTGCCGCACTCGATCTCCATGTGCCTCCCGCCAACGACTACCGCATCCGCCATGTTTCCCTGGCCACGCCGGATATGGATGCAGCGCTGGCGTTCTATTCTCATCTTCTAGGGGGGCAAAAACCACGCCGCGCTGGGCGATTTTTCAGGCTGTCCGGCGACAAGCTGGACAGGATTTCCGGCCTCGCCGAATCAGCGATACAGATGGCCTGGTTCCAGGTGCGAAACCTTGAGCTGGAGATTATCCAGTACCACAGTCACCCTACAGAGCGTCCTGCAGAACCTCGCCCGGTAAATGCGCCCGGCTACAACATGATTGTCTTTGATGTGCGCAACCTCGATGAGGCGCGTGAGGTATTGATAGCAGCGGGCGGCACTTTGGTCGGAGGGGTAGTGCCTCTGGATGGCGGAGAGATTTTTTATGGCAGGGACCCCGATGGCAACCTGCTGGGCTTCCAACGTGTGGATGCATCCGCCGTCGTGTCATCACAGAACTTTAAGAACAATGGAATCTAGGGACCTGCATGTTTGATCTGAGTGGAAATGTGGCCATCGTCACCGGTGGAAATGGCGGTGTTGGCCTGGCTTATTGTCGGGGGCTGGTAAAGAGTGGCTGCGCGGTAGCCATATGGGGACGGAACGATAAAAAAAACGCCGCGGCGGTAGCTGAGCTGCGCCAGATGGGGGGGGAGGTTGATGCCATCAGCTGCGACGTTACCGACGAGGATGATGTCGAGCGGGCTTTTGCTGAAAGCTTGCAGCGATTCGACAAGGTGGACATCTGTTTTGCCAACGCTGGTGGCGGCGGCTTCAATGGCCCATGCCACAAAATTGATCGACAGAAATGGCTGGATACTATCGACCTGAACGTGATGAGCGTTGTTCAGACCTGGAAGCCAGTGACGGATCATTTGCTGGCGCGTAAGTCCGGCGGCAGGTTGATAGTGACATCCTCGATTGCCGCGCAGATCGGCATGGCCGGTGCCGCCGGGTACTCCACCACGAAGGCTGCCGTCGAGGGGCTGGTCAAGGCTCTGGCGGTGGAACTCGGGCAGGCGGGTATTCGTGTCAATGCGATTCTTCCGGGCTATATGGAAACCGAAATGTCGCAGCAGCTGCCCCAGTCGATGAAAGATGCCATTCAAAGGCGCTCGGCCATCGGCCGCATCGGGGTGCTGGAGGACATGGAGGGAGTTGCTGTGTTTCTGGCGTCCCGTGAGAGTGATTTCATGACCGGGCAAAGCATTGTCATGGACGGCGGTCACACCGTTTTTCCGGGATAGCTAGCAGAGGGCGCCCTGATGTTTGCACGGATTACGCAGTGGGTATTTGTAGGAGTACTGCTCTGCACAGGTATCGCCCTGGTCTTGCTTGGTGGCTACCTAGTCTATCTAGGCGGCAGTGCCTATTACATTGCCGCGGGTCTGGTCACGCTGCTGATTGTGTTCAACCTGGTGCGAAAGCGGGCAGAGGCACCGCGGCTCTATGCTGCACTCCTGGGTGTCACTGTGGTCTGGTCAGTATATGAGGCAGAGCTGGATTTCCTTGCGCTGCTGCCGCGCCTTGCTTTCTGGATGGTACTGGGCTGTTGGTTCTTTACGCCCCTGTATCGCAATAGCCTGAACCGGGGCACTTCCATCCGCTGGCTTTTGATTCCCCAACTGGCGGCCGTCGGTGTACTGCTGGTTGCCGCTTTACAGGGGTATTCAGTGCAGACCACGGGCACCGACCGCGCGACGGTAGACCGGGCGCCCGTCACCGATTGGCGTCACTACGGCAATACTGAGGGCGGTACCCGCTTTGCCGAACTGGACCAGATTAACCTCGATAATGTGCACCAGTTGCGGGAAGTCTGGCGCTATCGCACCGGTGTTGAACACGACTTCAAAATGACGCCGCTGCAGGTGGGGGAGATGCTCTACCTGTGCGGTGCCAACAATGTATTGATTGCGCTGGATGCGGGCAGCGGCGAAGAAATCTGGCGTCACGACCCGCAGGCGGTGCCGCCGGCTGAACATCAGTATGCACGCACCTGCCGGGGCATCAGTTACGTGGAGACGCCAACCGGTCACGGCAGTGACTGTGAACAACGGATTGTTACCGGCACTGTGGACGCGCGACTGGTCGCGGTGGATGCGATGACCGGTGAACGTTGTGGGGGTTTTGGCGAGGACGGGGAGGTCGATCTTAGGCAGGGCATGGGGAATCACACCCCTGACAAGTACTACCTCACCTCGCCGCCGCTGGTGGCGGGAAATCGCCTGGTTGTCGGTGGCCTGGTGGAGGATTCACAGAATCTTGGCCTGCCCTCGGGGGTAGTGCGGGCCTACGACGCCTCGACCGGGGAGTTCGCCTGGGCCTGGGACCTGGGCCGACCGGGAGATCATGGTGAGCCTGCCAGGGGTTCCGAATACACACCGGGTACGCCCAATGTCTGGTCCATCATGAGCTACGACCCGGAGTTGGGTCTCATCTACGCGCCTACGGGCAACGCTGCACCGGACTATTTTGGCGGTGCGCGCCGGCGTTTCGATGACGAGTGGTCTTCCGCCGTGGTTGCCATTGACGTCAATACCGGAGAGCCACGCTGGAAGTACCAGACTGTGCACCACGATATCTGGGACTACGATGTTCCCGCCCAGCCGGTACTGGTGGACGTAGAGCATGACGGCGAGCGCATACCTTCGGTGGCGGTACCCACCAAGATGGGGGAGGTTTTCCTGCTGGATCGCCGCGACGGAACCCCAGTGCATGCGATCGAAGAGCGGTCGGTGCCACAGGACCCCGCGCAAGGGGAATACCTCTCGCCCACCCAGCCGTTCTCGCCCCTGCCGCACTTCCACCCCTATCGCTATGAAAAAGATATGTGGGGGCTGACGCCACTCGACCAGCTATTGTGTCGGGTGGAATACAAGATGATGCGTTACGAGGGAATGTACACACCGCCGACAGTAGCGGGCACCTTCCAGTTCCCGGCCAACTTCGGCGGCTTTAACTGGGGCAGTGTTTCGGTGGATGCGGACAACGGCCTGCTGGTGGCTGCGCCCATGATGCTGGGCAGCCGCCTGATGCTTGTCTCACCGGAGCGGGTGGCAGAGGCCGGGGCGCTCGCAGCGAAACTGCTGGGGGCAGATCACCCGGCGGTGAGAATGAGCCCCGACGACCCCATGCCCCTGATGGGTGAGCCGGATCCTGAAAATCCCTACGACCACAGGCGCATCAAATACTACGGTCTGGTCATGCCTTTCATGTCACGCGCCGGCACCCAGGTGCCCTGTTTTGAACCACCCTGGTCTCGCCTGGCGGTCATCGACCTCAACACCAAAGAAATCTTGTGGAGCCGTCCGGTGGGCAGCATGAAAAACTCGGGCCCCTTCAATACTCAGAGCGGTGTTGACTGGTGGCAGGTGGGTACGCCAATCCGCGCCGGCACCCTCACCACTCGCGGTGGACTGATCTTCCTCAGCTCCACAATGGACAGTACCGTCAGGGCTTTCGACCTGCGTGACGGGGCAGTGAAGTGGTCAGCCGACTTGCCCGGCAGCGGCCAGGCAACGCCGATGACCTATATATCAGGGGGTCGACAGACGGTGATCGTGACTGTGCCCAATCCCAGCTGGCGCTATCCGCGGGATCCCAGCACCGGCACTTACACAGATTCGAAAAATACTCGCGACGGGAAGGGGGGCTACGTCATTGCCTACGCCCTGCCTGGCGCTTAATTATTGATCGAAGAATTAGATAATAACCGGAGTAGCCGACCATGAAATACCACAGCCATCGCAGAAGCCTTTGTACCGCAGTGTCAATGGTGACAGCGCTTGCAACCCTTCCAGTGTCTTCCCTGGCTAGCGCACAGGCACTAGAGGAAGTTATCGTGACAGCGCAGCGCCGGGAGCAGTCGATACAGGACATCCCGATGTCGATTTCGGCATTCTCTGCGGCCGATATAGAATCCAAACTCATCGAAGATATGAGTGACCTGCAATTTTCTGTGCCCAACTTGCTGGCCGATGGCCTGCGCCTGGCTATTAGGGGCGTTGGTAACAACGCGATTGCCAGTACCGCCGAGGATGGCCTCGGTTATCACATCAACGATGTCTACCTGAATAACCCGCTGTTCGCCACTTCCGAATACTACGATATCGAACGGGTGGAGGTGCTGCGGGGGCCCCAGGGTACGCTCTATGGGCGCAATACTACTGCCGGTGTGATCAATATTCACACACGTGCCCCCCATGACGAACTGGGCGGTTTCGTTTCTGCAACGCTGGGGAACTATGACGCGCAGAAATACAAGGGGGCGCTGAATTTCCCGATGGGTGACAGTGTACGCCAGCGTTTCGCTGGCTTTTATTCGAAGCGCGATGGCTATACGAAAAACACCCACACCGGCAACGATATCGACGGGCGAGACAGTTATGAGCTGCGCAGCAGCACGGCGGTTGATTTCAGTGGCAGATTCAGCGCCGACCTGGTGATCTCTTATGCCAAGGAAGACAGCGACCGCGCCTTCCGCAACAAGGGCGTCTGTACCAAGGACGAGGAGACAGGCTGTTCGCCGCTCTCAGCTGGGTTTGAAACACCGGACGTCAGCGAGTCCATCTACCAGACTATCAACGCGGTAGTCTTTCGCGGTAGCCTGATGCCCTTCGGTGACTACTTTGCCGATTCCACCAACCCTGCGAATTATCGCAAGGTCACCATGGACCAGGAGCCGACTTACGAGGCAGAGCAGACGGGTGTGTCCCTGGAGTTCAACTACGAGTTGGAGAAGTATCAACTCACTTCTCTGACGGGCTACTACGATACCGAGTCCGACGTGTTTGCTGATTTCGACAGGTTCACTACCGATGTACGTTTGTACGAGCCGGTGACCTACAGGGCTAACGCGCAGGATGTGATCACTACCGACGAAATTAAATCGGGTCGTCGCCAGCTCGCTGAAGCTGAGCAGTTTACCCAGGAGTTTCGCTTAGCCTCAAACTACAGTGGTTCCTTCAACTTCCTGTTGGGGCTGTTCTATTACGAGGAAGAGCGTTCTTCCCAGGCACTGTTCACCCACCCGAGCATCGCAGCGGCACAGCAGATGCTGGGCTTGTCTGCGGAATTCGAGATGTACAACATTGAAACAGACCCTGCAGAGACGGAGTCTTTTGCCCTGTTCGGTGAGGGTTATTTTGACGTGGGGGAGAAAACCCGGCTGATACTCGGCCTTCGATATACCGATGACCACAAGGAAATTCGTACCCGGCAGCAACTGTTGACCCTGGTTGATGATGCGTGGATTGAAGCCGAGGACGACTGGCAGGAAACCACGGGCAAACTCACAGTGGAGCACCCGCTCAATGACGAATCTATGGTTTTCGCCAGCTTTGCCAGGGGATACAAGGCGGGCGGACTCAATCCGGCAGGGTCCGGCGGTGATGCGATCTTCGATCCGGAGTATATTAACGCTTTCGAAATCGGTTCCAAGAATGTCTTCGCCGATGGCCACCTGCAGGCCAATTTCGGCGTTTTTTACTACGATTACGAGGATATGCAGATCGGGCAGATTTCCGAAACCACGGCATTAACGGTAAACGGTGATGCTACCGTGATGGGCGCTGAGGGAGAGTTCACGTTTGCCCCGGCTGACAGCTGGCTGTTCAATCTGAACCTGGCATGGCTGGATATGGAAATCAATGATTTTGAATCCGCCGATGAGGGTGACCCAAATGGAATCGCCCCCGGCACAACACCGGCGCTGGATGCGAACGGCGATATTCGTTATACCGACCGGGGACTGCTGATCAAGGACCTGGACGGCAACACCCTGCGCAACGCCCCTGAGTACTCGGTGAACCTCGGTGCTCAGTACGACTACGAGTTCGATGGGGGCTATGAGCTTACCGGCCGGGTGGACTACTTCTGGCAGGACGAGTACTACGCCACTGAGTTCAACAAGCCTTCGGATGAACTGGATGGCTGGGAGCAGCTGAATTTTCAGCTGACTCTCAGTTCTGAGGATGCCGGCTGGTTGGTCAGGGCTTTTGTCAAGAATGCGCTGGACAATGACGACCCGACCCGCCTGAACCAGGATGGTGCGACTGTGGGCCGCAGCCGCAATATTTCGGTGCTCGAGCCTCGAACCTATGGTATCGAACTGCAGATGTTTTTCGAATAAAACCGCTGTAAAAGCGGTGCAGGATTGCCTGGGATGATCTGGTGTATCGCCCGATGGGGTTGCCTGTCACTGCTGGTGCTTATGCCTGGAATGGGACTGTATCTGCACTTCTCAGCCCAAGCGGCGCTCGATAATAATTTTCAATACAGCCGGCAAGCGGCTGAGCTGCCGAATTTCACTGGCGGAAATGGTCTGGTGCAGGCGGAAGCACGGGGGTACACCTACCGGGTCAGGATTGCTGGATTCGAAGAAAACCCCGGGGCACCACCCGTCATTCTGCTGCACGGCTTTCCAGTAACCTCCGCGATGTGGTTGCCGATCATTGATTACCTGGTCACCGCTGGATTCCGGGTAGTGGCTCCCGACCAGCGGGGGTACAGTCCCGGCGCAAGGCCTTCAGCACTGCACGCTTACCATGTCACCGAGTTGGTTGCTGATGTGCTGGCGCTTGCCGATTTTCTTGGCTTCGACCAGTTTCATCTGGTGGGGCACGACTGGGGCGCGATGGTAAGCTGGCATGCGGCGTTAACGGCGCCGCAGCGACTATACAGCTTGAGTGCCCTTACCGTCACCCATCCCGCAGCATTCGCCGACGCGTTGCAGCGTGACCCGGACCAACAGCGACGCAGCCGTTATCTGGGCCTGATCTCCCTGCCGTGGCTGCCGGAAACCCTGATGCTGCAGAATGACCTGGCACGCCTGCGTGCGCTCGGCTCTCCCGACTGGCCGGAGCAGACCCGCGAATATTCAGCCATGTTTTCAGAGCCCGGGGCGGCGACCGCGGCGCTGAACTGGTATCGAGCACTGCCGGATGGCGGCAGGGCAGGTCTGCCCGCCGATCTCGAAGTGCGAGTACCTACCCTGTTTATCTGGGGCAGCCGCGATGAGGTACTGGGGCCTTATAGCATCACGGCCCAACGTAAATACGTGACAGGCGACTATACGGAAGTGGAAATTGATGCAGGCCATAGGTTGGTGCAGCAGAAGCCTTCCCGAGTTGCCGCCGCGCTTGTGGCCCATTTGCGTGGGGCACCGTGATCCAGCGAACCTCCGCTATGCTGTTGAAAAAGTACTAGGGTTGAACAAGGCACCGTACTTCCATGGGTGAGCTCTACGTCCAGTACGAATACTGGTTTGCGACCTTCCAGCTGGTGATGGCCATGCTGGGTATGGGGGCCACGCTGACTCTGAGAGATTTTGGCGACATCCTGCGGGAGCCTCGCTCGGTGATCCTGGGACTGTGTGTACAACTGCTGGTCGTGCCGCTGGTTGCCCTTGTATTTCTGCACAGCCTGGGTATCAACGGGGGAGTGGCTGTTGGTATAGCACTGCTCGCCGCCATTCCAGGCGGCACCACGTCCAATATCTTTACTTTCTTTGCTCGCGGCAACAGCGCACTTTCGATCAGCATTACGGCCATCACCACGCTGGCGTGTCTCGCCACAACGCCGTTGATCCTCACTTTGTTGATCAGCGACAGCCTGCCCGCCGGCTTCAGTATGCCCCACGGGCAGATTGTTACAGAAATCGCGCTCACCCTGCTGCTACCGCTAGTCCTGGGTATGACTTATCTCTATATGTACCCGGCGCCCGCTGCCTTTGTTTCCAAGTGGTGTATCCGCGCATCACTGTTCGGCATTGTACTGATTGTTGTGGGATCAGCCAGCGCCGGCAGACTGGACCTGGAATCCTTTGGCATGGGGAATGTTTGGCTGCTGCTGTCATTTGCCGCGGTACTGGTGGTCACCGGCGCTCTTGCGCCGCGCCTGTTCCGCCTGTCGCGTCCCGATTCCACCGCTGTTGCGTTCGAGGTGATTGTGCGCAATACAAATCTCGGTGTGATGCTCAAGGCCTCACTGTTTCCTGCTGCTGCGGGCGCAACCGCGCAGTTGGGAGATACGGTCTTGTTTACCGTGCTGCTCTATGGTGGGCTGCAACTATTGATCGCGCCGGTGCTGATCCGGGTTTATGGTCGCGCCGGATAGTGCCTTGTACGGCATGTGCGGTCTCTATAGTTTCATCAATCCCGGGAAGAAATGGCGCACTTTGAAGGAGAAACTTCGAACCGTCTTTGAATCTGGCATCGGCTCACGGGTAAGGACGAAAAGACGAAACGCCAAAATGAACTGGATGCGCTTGTCGCCTTCCAGCGTGATCGGCAGGAAAATGATGAATTGGTATTCGTGCATATCCAGCAACGCCAGCGGCTCAGCCTGCGCCAGCGCAGCGAAATCCATACCCACGAGCTGGAAATCGAGCTGCTACGCCAAGCTATTGAAGATTAACGGGATTTGAAAGCCGGAAAATCCAGCAATCCAGGGGATGAATACCGCGAACGGTCCGCGCAGCAGGAGAAAGAACGCAAACCCCAGCCCAAACGGGACAAAAACCTAGATCGCAGGCACAAGCCGGAGATCTAGTATCTATTAAATTTGAATTAAATGATCCATATATAGACTGTAAAAAATTATTACGGCCTATGTATAGACCATTCTATACTTGTTGAATCAGCCGAACAATGATACTTTGATTTATGTATAGATCATATAAAATCCATGTGATTCATAGAGAGACCAAAGGAAAAGTCTAAGGTGAGTTATGCCCAAAGTATCGGCGCGCACATATTCCCGCTATAGCCTTGAGGCCATCAGCCTGCTTGGCAAGCTGATCCGTGCGGCGAGAAAAGAGCGCAAGATGACCGCACAAGAGGTCGCCGACCGCGCCGGAATTTCTCGCGGCCTGTTGCAGCGTATAGAAAAAGGCGATCCCAAGTGCGAGCTGGGAGCGACCTTGGAAGTTGCCACCATTGTGGGTGTGAAACTCTTTGACGCAGAAGCGACAACACTCACCCGGCATATTCGCCAAACAGAAGACAAGCTCGCACTGCTACCCAAGTCTGTGCGCAAAAAAGTAAAGGTCGCTGATGATGACTTCTAGTACAGCCGATAACGAGGCTTTCGTCTGGATATGGCTACCCGAAGCCACTGACCCCGTTGTTGCTGGAAAGCTGGAAACTGACGATCAGGGCAACGTGCAGTTCAACTACGGTAAAAGCTATCTGGAGCGTATTAGCGCTGACCCGCCAGCCGTTTCCATTTACGAGCCGGAATTACCGCTTAAAACAGGCGTATTGCCCTTGCTTGATGGGCTAACCATGCCTGGATGCATCCGAGATTCTGCACCGGATGCCTGGGGGCGGCGCGTTATCATCAATAAAAAGCTTGGACGCACAGGTAAAGATACGGATACCGACGCATTAGGCGAGTTAAGCTATTTGCTGGAATCCGGCTCAGACCGTATCGGTGCATTGGATTTTCAGCGCTCTCCCAGCGAGTATGTACCGCGCCTGGCAAACAACGTCCCCCTGGAAGAGCTTCTTCAGTCCGCTGAGCGGGTTGAGCAAGGCGTGCCGCTTACCCCTGAGCTGGATCAGGCACTGTTCCACGGCAGCTCTATCGGCGGTGCGCGCCCCAAAGCCTTGATCGAAGATCAGGGTGCAAAATATGTGGCGAAGTTTTCTTCAAGCACTGACCTTTACAGCGTGGTAAACGCTGAATATATCGCCATGCGCCTGGCGGCACTTGCCGGAATAAATACCGCGCCTGTAAAGCTGGTTCAAGCTGCACAAAAGGACATTCTTCTAATCGAACGATTTGATCGCCAAAAAACCACCAGGGGCTGGACGAGAAAATCTATGGTATCTGCGCTAACACTCTTTGGGCTGGATGACATGATGGCGCGGTATGCAAGCTATGAAACCTTCGCCGAAATTATCCGCCACCGTTTCGATGACCCGAAGGAAACGCTTGAAGAGCTATTTGCTCGTATCGTTTTTAACATTCTTTGCGGCAATACCGATGACCATGCAAGAAACCATGCGGCATTCTGGAATGGCAAAACATTGCGCCTAACCCCGGCTTACGATATTTGTCCTCAAGGTCGTGCAGGTAATGAAGCAACGCAAGCGATGCTGATTTCTGGCGACAACAGGCTGAGCAAGCTTAGTTCCTGCCTTGATGCCGCGCCCCACTTTCAGCTTTCCGAAGAGAAAGCGAAAGCGATTGTCGAAAAGCAGCGCGAAGCGATTGAAAGCAATTGGGATAAGGTTTGCGATGAGGCAAAGCTGAGTACAGTAGACCGCAATCTACTTTGGGAGAGGCAGTTCCTCAATCCTTTTGCATTTGAGGATTAATCAGCGCATCTAGCAAACATCCGGGCGAATGGAAGACATCGGAAGGCGCAAAATCAATCTCAGTACGGTCTTTGCAGGTCAGTACGTGGGCGTCAGGGAGGTCGCTGACGAGGTCTGGCTCGTCAGCTTCATGGAATATGATCTAGGCTGTCTTTGACAGAGAGTTGGATAAGGTGGAGCCGGTGGGCAAGAACCCATTTGCTCCGAAAGTGTTACCTATCCGCTCGGAATAATCTGTTACCTATGCGACCGGAACAGACCTTGATTTAATGGCCCGCCCGAGAGGATTCGAACCTCTGACCTCTGCCTCCGGAGGGCAGCGCTCTATCCAGCTGAGCTACGGGCGGTAAAAAGTATCCCAAGTCTTTGACAGGCTTGAAAAACCAGAAAGCATAAGCACCTTGGGGCCGGCAATTGTACTTGCCCCCCCTGCCAATTGGAATAGCCCGGCCGGGCCGCTCCCAGCTGGCTCAAGGTTCCTGTCAGGGCGGGAACGACGCAAAGATCGCCGTCGCCGCCTCGTTGTAATGCGCCTGGTCCTGGCTGGGCTCGCTCTTCAGCCTGGACTGGGTCACGGCGCGCCACACGGACCTGCGCATGTCGGGGTCGATGAGGTCGACGATGAACGTGCCCTGGGTGTAGTTGCTCACCGACACCTCGGTGGTCATGGGCCGGCAGTTCCAGCAGTTGTAGGCGCTGTAGCGGTTGTAGCGGCCGTAGTAGCCGCCGTAGCCGTAGGCGGGAGTGTTCCAGGTGCGCACGTCGGTCTTGTGCTGGGTCACCAGGTGCCAGCTCATCAGCAGGTCCGCCTGTGCGGCGTCGTCCACAACGGTGAAGCCGCGGTTGCCCAGGGCGAAGGCCAGTGCGTCGTCGATGCGCCCGCGCTGGATGTCGCTGAGTTGCAGCGGGTTGTCGCCCACCACCTTGCCGGAATCGCGGTACAGGGCGATTTTCTTCACCGGGGAGAAATCGTAGTCCGGCTTGTAGTCCACCTCGGGCCTGGGCGGGCCGCTGGCGCAGGCGGCGAGCAGGCCGAGCAGGGGGAGCAGGGCGAGGTAGCGCGCGGTGCGGTGAATCCATTGCGTCATCGGGGCGTTCCTGGTTGCGGGCGGTATGGTCCTGTGGCGCCAGTGTAACCAATTTCAGCCGCGCAGGGCATGCTCGCCGCAGGGCGCTACGATGGCCTGCAATTGCTCCACGTGCGCGCGCGGCGCGGCCAGCGCCGTCTCCAGCAGGGCGTCGCGCTGTGCCATCCACTGTCGGTACTGCGGCGGCAGCACCGCGTCCAGGCGCTGCTCCAGCGCCTGCAGCGGCGGCAGTAGCTGGTAAGTGCGCGAGCCCATGCGCGCGGCGCGCGGCTGGATGCCCTCTATAAAGAAGCGCCGCACCACGTTGGGCAGGATGTCGGCGGCGCGGTGACGGATGCCGGGCGCGCACAGCGGCCCCTTGCGCATGCGCGCCTGTACGGCCGCGTCGGCGCGGGCCAGCCAGGCCTGCTGCGCCAGCAGGTCGCGCAGCAGCGCGCCGGCACCGCCGCCGGCGACCTCGCCGAGGAAGATCTCGAACTCGAAGTTGTCGGCGCGGTAGTCGCCGCCCAGCCAGCGCCGCGCCAGCGCGTCGATGGCCGCCAGGGCGGCGCCGGCGCGGCCGTCGCCCTGGGCGGGGTAGTCGCCGGGCGGACGCGCGGCCAGCCACAGGGCGCGGTACTCGTCGCCGCCCAGGGTGGCGTTGAAGATCTGCGCGGGCAGTTGCGCCCGCTTGCGCGCCCAGGCTTCCTCCAGTTTCGCGGCCAGCTCGTCGCTGCCGGCGGCGCGCAGTTTGTCCACGCAGGCCGGCGCCAGGCGCAGGTACTCCAGGTCCAGCAGCAGGCGCTGGGACTCGTGGGCGAGGCGCCCGAGGCTGCTGTTGCGCCGGCCGATATTGACCTGCACCGCGCAGCCGGACAGGGCGAGAAAGTCCAGCGCGCCGAGGTTCGATGACGCCAGCGCCAGGCGCAGGGCGCCGCTGCGCGGCGGCCGCGGGGCGCGCACCGTCTCCCGTGCCGGCGCCTCCACGCCGAGGGTGTTCTGCAGCCGCCACAGGTACTGCCGGTAGGGCTGTTCCGGGTCGGCGCCGTCGCAGGCGCTGGCCAGGCAGGCCAGTGTGAGTAGCAGCGCGTGCAGCGCCGCGGCGGCGGGCCGGGTGGGGTTCGCGGGGGCCCGTCGCGCGGGGCGGGAATTGTCCGTGTCGTGCCGCATACGCTGGTTATACGCGCTGCGGGCGACTTTGGGGCCGTCGAAAACGGCCGCGTTCAGCCGAGTTCGGCCTGCGCCCGGGCGAGCCACGCGTGCAGGTTGGCGCACTCCGCCGGCACCTCGGCCTTGATCCAGCCGAGGAATTCCACTGCCACCAGCAGGTCGATGTCCGCCTGGCTGAAGCAGTCGCCGGCCATCCAGCGCGAGCCTCCCAGATGGGCGTCGATCCCGGGCAGCAGGTGGTCGATCTGGGTGCGGCCGCGTTCCACCAGGGCGGGAATCTGCGGCAGGTCCAGCGGGCCGGGCAGGGCGCGGTTGACGAAGGCCTTGTTGCCGTTGCGCAGCACGCTCGCCGTGGCCGTGATCAGGCCGTTGAACAGCTTGTGGCACCAGCCGATGACCTCGGCCTTCTCCAGCGCGGTGCTGCCCATCAGGGGTTTCTCGGGGTGCAGCTCTTCCAGGTAGACGCAGATGCCGATGACCGCGTCCAGCACCTTGCCGTCGTCCAGCACCAGCGCCGGCACCGCGCAGCCGGGGTTGACGGCGCGGTGGGCGTCGCCCAGTTGCTCGCCGGCGCCCAGGTCCACCTGCTCGGTGTCCAGTTCGATGCCCTTGTACTTCAGGAACAGGGCCAGGCGGCGCGGGTTGGGGGCGGGGTCGTAGGTGTAAAGTTTCATGGCGGTGATCCGGATGGGGGTTTGCGGGGTACCCATACTAGGCCGCGGCCGGGCCCGGCGCCAGTGCGGTCCGCCAGCCGCGCGCAGCGTGAAGTTTTCCGCCGCTGCGGATGTGGCTATAATGCGCGCCTGACACGATGGAGGTACTCCCCGATGCTGCGAATCACACAAGGCCTGCTGGCCGCCCTGTTCACCGGTCTGCTGGCGCTGGGCGCCTGGGCCGTGGACCTCACCGACGCCCAGCGCGCGGCCATCGAGGAGCGCATCAAGCCGGTCGGGGAGTCCTGCCTGGAGGGCGACACCAGCTGCGGCGGGGCCCCCGCGGCGGCCGCCGGCGGCGGCGCACGCTCCGGTGAAGAGGTCTACAACGCCGCCTGCATGGCCTGCCACATGACCGGCGCCGCCGGGGCGCCCAAGCTGGGCGACGCCGCCGCCTGGGCCGAGCGCATCGCCAGGGGTATGGACGCGCTGCACGATTCCGGCATCAACGGTGTGCCCGGCACCGGCATGATGGCCAAGGGCGGCTGCGTGAACTGTTCGGACCAGGAAGTGATGGCCGCCGTGGACTACATGGTGGAACAGAGCCAGTAAGCCTGCCGCGCCCGCACGCGAAGCCGCGGCGCCGGTGCCGCGGCTTTTTTCTCGCCGCCGCCGCTGTACAGCGGCTATGCTAACGCTTGTCACCGCTGAACATCGCCGCCGCGAGGAGAGAGTCCCCTTGGCAAGATCGCTTGTTGCCCTGCTCCTGGGTGTCGCCCTGCTGGGCGGCTGTGCGCAGGAGGCCCCGCCACCGCCCACGGTCGAGGTGGTGGTCGAGGAGGTCGCGCTGGAGCCCTACCAGCCGAAGTACCAGTTCGTCGGGCGCCTGCGCGCCATCGATGACGTGGCCATCCAGGCGCGGGTGGTGGGCTACCTGCTCACGCGCGAGTTCCACGAGGGCGACCTGGTGCAGGCCGGCGATGTGCTCTACACCATCGAGTCCTCGGAGTACCGCGCGGCGCTGGCGCGCGCGAAGGCGGACCTGTCCGCGGCAATCGCCGCCCAGTCCAACGCCGAGCGCAACTACAAGCGCGGCCTGGAGCTGCTGCCCCGGGGGGCGATCTCCCAGGCGGAGATGGACGACCTGACGGCGAAGAAGCTCGATGCCGACGCCAACATCGAGGCCGCCCGCGCCCAGGTCACCAGCGCCGAGGTGAATCTCGGCTTCACCACCATCAAGGCGCCCATCGACGGCCGCATCGGCCGCAGTGCCGCCAGCGTCGGCGACCTGGTGGGGCCGACCACCGGCGACCTCACCACCCTGGTCAGCGTCGACCCCATCGAGGCGCAGTTCCAGGTCAGCGAGGCAACCTACGTCAGCCAGGTCAGCGACCCGCGCAACCAGGGCCGGGACAGCGAGGCCCTGCGCCGGCTCGAGGTCACCGTGGAGCTGGCCAACGGCGCCATCTACCCCGAGGTGGGCCGCGTGGACTACCTGTCCAACCGTATCGACGAGACCACCGGCACGCTGGAAGCGCGGGCGCGCATCCCCAATCCCTTCTCGCTGCTGGTGCCGGGGCAGTACGTGCGCGTCATCCTGCGCGACACGGAGCTGGTGGAGGACCTGTTCCTGCCGCAGGCGGCAGTGCAGGCCGACCAGCAGGGCAGTTTCGTGCTGGTGGTTGACGCCGACGGCGTGGTGCAGCGCCACAACGTGGAGCTGGGCGAGCGGCGCGACGACAAGGTGATCGCGCGCAAGGGCGTGCAGGCCGGCGAGCGCGTTATCGTGCGCGGCCTGCAGGCGGTGCGCCCTGGCATGGCGGTGCAGGTGCGCAGCGTGGACGACGCGCAGGGCGCCTGAGGCATGTTCAGCGCGTTTTTCATCCGGCGGCCGAAGTTCGCCCTGGTCATCTCCATCGTGCTCACCCTGCTGGGCACGCTCGCCATCTACGTGCTGCCGGTGACCGAGTACCCGGCCATCTCGCCTCCCACCATCCAGGTGAGCGGCGTGTATCCCGGTGCGTCCGCCGAGGTGGTCGAGGCGACCGTGGGCACGCCCATCGAGGACCGGGTCAACGGCGTGGAGGAGATGATCTACATGTCCTCCAAGAGCGCCAACGACGGCAGTTACACGCTCAACGTGACTTTTGCCGTGGGCGCGGACCCGGACATGGCGCTGGTGCGCGTGCAGAACCGCGTCAAGCTGGCCGAACCGTCGCTGCCGGCCGAGGTCACGGCGCAGGGGCTGAACATCGAGGAGAGTTCGCCGGACGTCCTCAAGATCATCAGCTTTACCTCGCCGGACGATTCCCTGGATTACAAGTTCATTTCCAACTACGTCAAGATCAACGTGCAGAACGCCCTGGCGCGGGTAGACGGCGTGTCCAAGGCGAGCATCTTCGGCGAGGCGGACTACTCCATGCGCCTGTGGCTGAAGCCCGACCGCATGGCCAACCTGGGCCTGTCGGTGACCGATGTGCACGCGGCGCTGCGCGAACAGAACGTGCAGGTCGCGGCGGGCAAGATCGGTGCGCCGCCTTTCGAGGGTAACCTGCAGACCGAGTACACGCTGCAGACCAAAGGCCGGCTGCAGGACGTCGAGGAATTCGAGAACATCGTGCTGCGCGCCCGCGCGGACGGCTCGGCGATCTACCTGCGCGACGTGGCGCGGGTCGAACTGGGCCAGTCCGACTACAGCTTCTTCGGCGAGATCAATGGCCGCACCGCGGTCAACGTGGCCGTATACCTGCTCTCCGATGCCAACGCCCTGGCGGCGGGCGAGGCCATCGACGAGTTGGTGGCGGAGCTGGCCGGGCAGTTTCCCGAGGGGCTGGAATACATCATCAGCTACGACACCACGCGCTACGTGTCCACGGCGGTGTGGCAGGTGGTGTTGTCGCTGTTCGAGGCGGTGGCGCTGGTAATCGCCATCACCTTCATCTTCCTCGGTAGCTGGCGCGCCACGCTGGTGCCCGCCGTCGCCATCCCGGTGTCGCTCGTCGCCACCTTCGCGGTCATGCAGCTGGCGGGGATGTCGATTAACACGGTCACCCTGTTCGGCCTGATCCTGGCCATTGGCATCGTCGTGGACGACGCCATCCTGGTGATCGAGAACTGCGACCGCCACCTGCGGGCGGACCCGTCGATGTCGGCCCGCGACGCGGCGCTGGTCACCATGCGCGAGGTGGGTGGCGCCATCGTTGCCACCACGCTGGTGCTGCTGGCGGTGTTCGTGCCGGTGGCCATGCTGCCGGGCATCACCGGCCAGATGTACCGGCAGTTCGCGCTGACCATCTGCGTGGCCGTGGTGTTCTCGTCGGTCAACGCGCTCACCCTCAGCCCGGCGCTGTGCGGCCTGCTGCTCAAGCCCGGGGAACAGCGGGAAGCGCGCTGGTACCGCGGTTTCCTCGCCGCTTTCGCGCGCGTCACCGCGGGCTACGACCGCGGCGTGCAGTGGGTGCTGCGCCGCCTGCTGGTGGTGGCGGTGATTTTTCTCGCCTGGATGGGCGCGCTGGCGCTGGGTTTTGTCACCTCGCCCACGGGGTTTGTGCCGGCCGAGGACAAGGGCCTGTTGCTGGTCAACGTGCAGCTGCCGGACGCCTCCTCGCTGACGCGCACCAAGGACGCGGTGGACAAGGTCGGCGACATCCTGCGGCAGGATCCCGCCGTGGAGTCCGTCACCGCGATCACCGGCTACTCGGTGCTGTCGGGCGCCATGGCCAGCAACGGCGGCACCTTGTTCGTGGTGCTCAAGCACTGGGACGAGCGCCCGGAGCGCTCGCAGCTGGTGTTCAGTGTCGCCGCGCGCACCAATGCGCGCGCCTTCAACGAGGTGCCCGAGGCGCAGGTGTTCGCCCTGGCGCCACCGGCGGTGCCGGGCATGGGGGCGGTCGGCGGCCTGGAGCTGATGCTGCAGGATACGCTGGCGCGGCCGCCGGCGGAGCTGGCCTCGGTGCTCAACCGGCTGGTCGTCGAGGGCAACCAGCAGCGCGAACTGGCGGATGTGTTCAGCACCTACCGCGCCAACGTGCCGCAGTACTTCGTCGACGTGGACCGGGTCAAGGCGAAGAACCTCGGCGTGTCGCTGGACGAGATTTTCATGACCCTGCAGGCGCAGATGGGTTCGCTGTACATCAACGACTTCAACAAGTTCGGCCAGACCTACAAGGTGATTATGCAGGCGGAGTCGCGCTACCGCTCCGACCTGGCGGACCTGGGCCATTTTTACGTCAAGTCGGCCGCCGGCGAGATGGTGCCGCTGGACACCCTGGTGCGCACCCGGCCGATTCTCGGCCCGGATGTCGCCACCCGCTACAACCTGTATCGCGCCGCCAGTGTGCGCGCCTCGACCGCGCCAGGGGCGAGCACCGGGGAGGCCATGACGGCCTTTGAGCGGCTGGCGCGCGACGTGCTGCCCGCCGGCTACCGCATCGAGTGGACGGGCATGGCCTACCAGGAGCGCGAGGCCGGCGCCACGGCGGCCTTCGCCTACGCCCTGGCGCTGGTGTTCGTGTACCTGTTCCTGGTCGCGCAGTACGAGAGCTGGTCCATCCCGGCGGCGATCATCCTGGTGGTGCCGATGGCCGTCGGCGGCGCGCTCGCGGCCCTGCGACTGACCGGGATACCGCTGAACCTGTACGCGCAGATCGGCGTGGTGCTGCTCATCGGCATGGCCGCCAAGAACGCGATTCTCATCGTCGAGTTCGCGCGCACGCGGCGCGAGGAGCGGGGCGAGGACATCCTGGTGGCCGCGCGTGAGGCGGGGCGGCTGCGTTTTCGCGCCGTGTGCATGACGGCGATCTCCTTCATCCTGGGCATCACCCCGCTGGTGCTGGCCTCCGGCGCCGGCGCCTTCGGCCAGCGCTCCCTGGGCATCACCGTGTTCGGCGGCATGCTCGCGGCGCTGCTGGTGGGCACCTTCTTTATCCCGGGTTTCTACGCCATCGTGCAGGGGGCGCGGGAGCGCGCCAAGCGCAGGTTGGGGCTGCAGGCCGCGCCGGGCGGGGCCGGGGACGCGCCTAGTGACGACAGGTTATAAACGCCGCTTTCGATACCAATTATCGGTCTAGCGAACAGCGCCACGGCGACATCGAATCCTGCCATAATGCGTGCGGATTTCAGTTACCGGGGGTGCGTTATGTCCGTGTCACACGCCATCGAAAACTACCTGTCCGTGGCGCATGTCTACTACCAGGTGCTACAGCACAACTTTACCGCCTCGTCCTTCGATTCCGCCTGCTCGGCCCACGTGCCCGCGTCTGCCGTCGTCAAGGCGGTGATGCTGCGCGACCGGCATACCGGCGAGTTCGCCATGGCGCTGATTCCCGCCAGCAACCGGCTCAAGTTGTCCTGGCTGCCGTCGCGCTTCGCCGACATGCAGCTGGCCCAGGAAGACGAGTTCAACGCCATGTTCCCCGACTGCGCCCAGGGCGCGGTGCCCGGTTTCGGCCAGGCGTTCCAGGTCGACATGGTGTGGGACGAGGAGTTGCTGGAGCCGGACAAGCTGTTCTTCGAGGGGGGCGATCACCAGGCCCTGGTCGCCATCGACCAGTTCGATTTTCGCGACCTCTTCGGCCGCTACTCCCACGGCGTCATCAGCCTGCCCAACGACATCTACTGCGCCTACCACGCCGACGAACTCCGCGGCGTGCATTAACCCAGGGGGTCAGGTCTTACAATTCACACCCTCGTGGGCTTTGACCGCCCGGCTGACGGTGGCGTAGCTGACTGCAAAGTGACTCCCCACCTCCTTGAGTGTGTAGTGGCCGCTAAGGTACGCCAGCGCCATGGCTTCACGCTTATCCGGGTAGCGCCTGGCATAGTACTCCAGCGACCTAGGGGGTGGCCGGGTCTGGGCAGAGGGCACTTCATCCAGCGAGCAACCCGGCTCGATTCTGGATTGCATGTCTTGCACGAATTGCCCGGACCCCAGGTAAATCTGGTGCTTCAAGGCGCGCCAGGGTGAGGGGCTACCTGCGCCGTTGGCGACGAATTGCCTGAAGCGCGCGTGCGCGGTCTCGCGGTCTGACGAGAAATGCGCGAGTATGCGTTCACTTGTCAGCAAGGATCCGGCATGAGTGTAGCCAGCTGTCTCGCGATAACTGCTCCAGGGCCAGTCGAGGACTGATTCAACCATCTGCGCCCGCACAGGGTTGAGCGCGATATAGCGTGCCAGTTCCAGCAGGTAAGCGTTGCTGTCAACGAGAACTGCGTGGAACCGTCCCTGAAACACGTGGCCGACGTGTTCGTGATAGCGATTGAAGGCCTGTGTGTAACATCCGTTGAGAAACTTCATGCCCTTCGACAGGGTCGGCTCGCCGGTTTCAATGAGGAGGTGGTAGTGATTCCCCATCAGGCAGTAGGCGTGGCATAGCCACTGGTAGCGAGCGCAGCAATCGCCGAAAAGTCCCAGGAACTTGCGGTAATCGCGCTGCTCGCGAAAGACGGTTTGGCGGGCATTGCCACGGGAGGTGACGTGATAGAACGCACCCGGAAACTCGATTCTGAGGGGCCTGGACATATTTCTCGCTGGCGATGAATCTTGCTGAGATTACATGGACCGGCGGCGTTGCCGAACATCGAATTCGGCCTGTTGAATGTGAATTGTAAGACCTGACCCCGAGGGTTTAACCGAACAGGCTCTTCAGGCCGGCGAGGGTTTCCTGGCCGCGCTCGCTGTTGGCCTCCTCGGTCTCCTCGCCGCCGCCCTGGAACTGCAGGTCGTCGGCGGGCAACTCGTCGATGAAGCGGCTCGCCTCGCAGTCGACGCGCTCGCCGAACTGGCTGCGCTTGCGCGCCAGGGTCATGGCCAGGGTTTGCCGCGCGCGGGTGATGCCGACGTAGGCCAGGCGGCGCTCCTCCTCGATGCTGCCGGCCTCGATACTGGCGCGGTGGGGCAGCAGTTTCTCCTCCATGCCGATGATATACACGTGGGGGAACTCCAGCCCCTTGGAAGCGTGCAGGGTCATGAGCTGCACGCTGTCCGGGCCCTTTTCCTCCTCGTCCTGCTGTTCCAGCAGGTCGCGCAGCACCATGCGCGAGATCGCCTCGTCCAGCGGCACGTCGTCCTCGGACATGACGCGCGCCAGGCCGTCGACGAGGAAATCGACGTTGGCCATACGCCGCTCGGCCACGTCCTCGGACGAGCTGATCTGCACCAGCCAGCCGGCGTAGTCGATGTCGCGCAACAGCTGGCGGATGCCGGAGACGCCCTTCTCCCCGGTACAGCGCCCGCGCGTGGCCGCCAGCCAGGCGCGAAACTCGCGCAGCCGCGCCAAGCCCGCTTCGTTCACCTCATCGGCCCCTATGCTGTCGCAGGCGCGGACCAGCGACACGTGGCGCGCGTTGGCGTGATTGCCCAGCGCCTCCAGCGTGGTGGTGCCGAGCTTGCGCCGCGGCACGTTGGCAATGCGCAGGAAGGCGTTGTCGTCGTCCTCGTTCAGCAGCAGGCGCAGGTAGGCCATGATGTCGCGTACCTCGTTGCGCGCGAAGAACGAGGTGCCGCCGCTGAGGTGATAGGGCACCTGCTGTTGCTGCAGGGCCAGTTCCAGCAGGCGCGACTGGTGGTTGCCGCGGTAGAGCACGGCGTAGTCGCCGAAGCGGGTGCGCTTGCGCAGTTTGTGGTCGAGGATCTCCGCCACCACCTGGTCCGCCTCGGCGTGCTCGTCGGCGCAGCTGATCACGCGCAGTGGCTCGCCGTAGCCCAGCTCGGACCAGAGCTGTTTGTCGAACACGTGGGGATTGTTGGCGATGAGGGTATTGGCGGCCTTGAGGATGCGCGCGGTGGAGCGGTAGTTCTGCTCCAGCATGACCACTTTCAGGCCGGGAAAGTCCTCGCGCAACTGCGCCAGGTTCTCCGGCCGCGCGCCGCGCCAGGCGTAAATGGACTGGTCGTCGTCGCCGACCACGGTAAAGCGGCCGCCGCGCTCGACCAGTTGTTTCACCAGCAGGTACTGGCTGCTGTTGGTGTCCTGGTACTCGTCCACCAGCAGGTGATGCACGCGCTCCTGCCACTTCGCCAGCACCTGCGCATCGCGCTCGAACAGCAGTGTCGGCAGCAGGATCAGGTCGTCGAAGTCCAGCGCGTTATAGGCCTTGAGTGCGCGCTGGTAGCGCCCGTAGGCCTGGGCGCAGAGCATCTCGGCGGGGCCCTTGGCCGACGCCTGGGCCTGCGCCGGCAGCACGCGGTCGTTCTTCCAGGCGGAGATGCGCTGCTGCACCACCTGCGCCTGGTCGCCCTCGGCGCCGTGCTCGGCGATGAGCAGGTCGCGGATGAGGTTGCGCGTATCCTCGGCGTCGAAGATGGAAAAGCCGGGTTTCAGCTCCAGCGCCTTGCGCTCGCTGCGGATGATCTTCAGACCGAGCTGGTGGAAGGTGCTGACGGTGAGTTGTTCCGCGCACTGCGCGCCCACCAGCGCGGCGACCCGTTCGCGCATTTCCCGCGCGGCCTTGTTGGTGAAGGTCACGGCGACGATACGCCCCGCGTCCACCCCGCACTCCCCGGCCAGGTAGGCGATCTTGCGTGTAATCACGCTGGTCTTGCCGCTGCCGGCGCCGGCCAGCACCAGCAGCGGGCCGTCGATGTAGCGTACCGCCTCCCGCTGGCGCGGGTTGAGAGCACTCACGCGGCGGGTTTCGGGCGCACGAGCTTGGCCACGGAACTGCTGGTCGCCGTGAGCAGGCCGTCGGCGTCGTACAGCTGGCCCTCCAGGAAGGCGGTCTTGTAGCTGGCCTTGAGCACGCGGCCGACGGCGCGCAGGCGCCCGGCGCGGCTGGGTTCCAGGTAGCTGGTCTTGATTTCCAGCGAGGAGACGTTGGCGATGGGGCCCTCGATATGGGCGAACACCGCATGGCTCATCGCCGCGTCCAGCATGGCGGTGATGAAGCCACCCTGGATCACGTCGACGGAATGGCAGAAATCATGGCTGACATCGAATTCGAAGGTGCAGCTTTGCGCCGCGCGGTCCAGCGCCACCACGCGCCCGCCAAGCATGCCGATGAAGCCCGGCGCGTGGGCGTTGAGCCCGTCGAGTATTTTCTCGTCGTTCATGGGTCGAAGTTCCGTTACAGCCTGGCCCTGTTTACGGGCATGCAAGTAAGGGCAGGCATTTGATATGTCTGGGGTAACAAGGCTCCCGGTCTGCTCAGCCAGCACTCACGTGCCGGGCAGAAGTGGTCCGCGTGAGCGCGCCAGGCGGAAGCACAGCAGGGCCAGCATGACTGAAACGGCGGTGCCTGGCAATGGGATGGTGCTGATTTTCCAGATGAAGTCCGCGTTGAACCTGGCTATGCGATGCTGTGCCTGGCCGCCGCCCGTGACCTGTAGATGATGGCCAAGAAAAACCGTGTATTCCACACCGGCCAGGAGGTCCTGGGTGAGTTGGCCGGTGGAGTACAGATCTATTCGGTGTTCTTCAAAGCCGCTACCTCCGTACGCAAACGAAAGACTGAAGGGTCCGGATACCTCATGGGTTGAATCCTGCGTTGCGCTGATGTCCCAGGCGAGTTGGAACACACTGTCTATCTCTGGGACTAGTGTGTAAGACCACATTTTTGGCGGAAAAGCGAATGTGCCGTACGGGTCGCCGGCGAGGTAGTGCGTGTACGAGTGTGCATTCTGGCGTTCCCAGCCCATCTCCCGGAAACTCACGTTGCCATTGTCGGCACTGTTCCAGTTCGCGTTCGCGCTGCCGGAAGTACGGGTGAACAGGTCGGGGGTGCTGTCGATTACGGCGACAGCAACCGCCAGCGGGTTCAGGGAGTCGGCCTGTGAGGCGATGTCACTGCCCGTCTCCGATGGGAAGGCGCCGCCCCATTTGTCGGTTGCTGCATGTAACTGCAGCTTCGAACCCACGATCAAGGTCGCAAAGGCGCAGTTGTGTACGATGCAAAGTGCCAGGGACACTATCAGGCGAGCTGTGGTCATGAGACTCTACCTTGCCGTTGATTTACGAACTGTGGGGACAACGAAAACGCGTTCGTCAGCATATTCTAGCAGTAGTGAACCGGGCGACCCACAAAGTTTTTCCTTGCCGGATCAAGCCCTGCAAAACGTCACCGGCACCCGGTCCGGGCCGCGGAAGGAAAAGCCGATGACATCGAACGGCTCGTCCGCCTGGGGCTCGATGTCCCGCAGCCGGTCGAGGATGGCGTTGATGCCGATTTCCGCCTCCAGCCTGGCCAGGTGGGAGCCGGCGCAGTAGTGGCGGCCGAAACCGAAGGCAATATGCTCCTTGTCCTGCCGCTGCAGGTCGAACGTGTCCGGGGCGCGGAACCGGCGCTCGTCGCGGTTGGCCGAGCCGATGTGGCAGAGCACGGCGACGCCTTTCTCCACCGGCTGCCCGGCGATGTGGGTGTCCGTATGCGTTTCGCGCATCACCGTGGAGATGGGCGATTCCCAGCGCATGGTCTCGGCGATCAGCGCCGGCACCAGGGCGCGGTTCGCGCGCACCTGCCGCATCAGTTCGTGGTTGTGCAGCAACTGGTAGAAACAGGAGCCGAGCAGGTGATTGGTGGTCTCCGCCCCGGCCAGCACCAGCAGGCGCAGGAAGGAGACGATCTCGTGGTCGGACAGGCGCTCGCCGTCGATCTGCGCGGCGATGAGCCGGGAGATCATGTCCTGGCCGCCGTCGCGCCTGCGCGCCTCGATGACCGGCGTGAAGTACTGCAGCAGTTGCTCCGCCGCCTGCACGCCCTTCTCCGGCTCGTGGGTTACCAGGCACAGGTCACAGGCGGTGCGGTGCACCCAGTCGACGTCCTCCGGCGGCAGGCCCAGCACCGAAACGAACACGGTCAGCGGGTAGTGAAAGAAGAAACGCGCGTGCAGGTCCACGGCGCCCTCGTCGATGAACTGATCGATGTAGTCGTCGGCGATCTCGCGTATCAGCGTGGGGAAGTCGTCGCCCTTGAGCGCGCGCGGCGTCATGGAAGGTGTAATCAGCGTGCGGTGCTTGAAGTGCTCGCGCCCGTTCATGCCGACGATGGTGGGGCCCATGACCAGGCCCATGGTGCGGTTGACGATGCCGCTGCCGAAGGTGTCGTTGTCCGACAGTACCGCCTTGACGTCCGCGTAGCGGGTGATCATCACGCTGCGGTGATTGCCCGCCACCGCGGTGTCCACGGTCTGGATCGTCTCGACGACCGGCGACTCATCGCGCAGCCGCTTGTACAGGGGGTAGGGATTGGCCACCGGGGCCATCGGCCCCATGCCCAACAGGGTCTGGATGTCGAGAACGTCGCTGCCCATGCACGGCTCTCCCCGGGTCGCCCCGTGACAGGATGCGGCGTGGCGGCATTCCCACGCCAGAGACCAAGCTTAGCACTGTTTTCAGACGCGCGTCATATATAAAACGCGCGTCGCGACCCGCACTCAGGCGGCGTCGGCGTCGGCGACCTCCGGGTCGAAGCTGATGTGCATCTGCTTCATCGCGTTGACGAAGAAGGAACGCACGTACTGCGGCTCGTCCCTGAAGCGCGGGTTGCGCAGCCGCGGGATGATCTCCTGCATCATGGTCACCAGTTCCAGGCGGGCCAGGTGGGAGCCGATGCAGAAGTGCTGCCCGATGCCGAAGGAGCGCAACTGGTTGTACAGGTCCGGCATGCGCTCGGCGCGGCGCACGTCGAAGCGCATGGCGTCGTCGCCGAACACGTGCTCGTCGTGGTTGGCCGCGTGGTAGTGCAGGATGATCTTGTCGCCCTTGCTGATCTGCTGGCCGCCCAGCTCGCAGTCCTGCATGGCGGTGCGGCGCATGGAGATGAACGCCGTGTTGTAGCGCAGCATCTCTTCGCAGGCGTCGGGGATCCTTTCCGGGTTGTCCACCAGGTACTGCAACTGGTCCGGGTTCTCCATCAGCAGGCGCATGCCCTGGGCGATCACGGTGCGCGTGGACTCGTTGCCGCCGACCAGGATGAGGATAAACATCCAGCCGAACATATCTTCGCTCACGGGTTCGCCCTCCAGTTCGCCATCCAGTAGCGCGCCGGTAATATTGTCCATGGGGTTCTCGCGGTGCATGGCAGCGAGATTCGCCGCGTACTGGATCACCTCCAGCGACGCCAGCTGGCCGTCCTGTTCGGAGGTGGCCATGTCCGGGTCGTCGGCGAAGATCATGGTGTTGGTCCAGTCGAAGAATTTCTTGCGGTCCTCCAGCGGCACACCGAGCAATTCGAGGATGCCGATCAGCGGCAGTTCCGCGGCGACCTCCTCGACAAACTCGCATTCGCCGCGGCTGGCCACGGCGTCGACGATGCGCCGCGCGTGCTCGCGGAAGCTGTCGGCATAGGACTCCACGCGCTTGGGCGTGAAGGCGTTACGCACGATGCGGCGCACCTTCTGGTGCAGCGGCGGGTCCATGTTGATGATGGTCTGGCGGTGGACGCCGTCGACCATGAGCTGGTCGAACTCCATGGGGAAGGCGGTGCGCTCGGCGGAGGAGAACAGCTTGGGGTTCTTGGACACGTAGTCCATCTCGGCGATGCGCGTCACCGCCCAGTAGGGCACGCCGGTGAGCGGGTCTTCCAGCCGCACCACGGGGCCGGCGTCGCGAATCTCGCGCAGCTTGTCGTAGGGCATGCCGTTGGCGTAGGTGTCGGGGTCCAACAGGTTGGCAAAGGGGCACTGGCTCATGGGGTCGCTCCGGGTATCGCGGGACGGCGGCTACCGCCCTCCGCTAATAACTAATAGTTTGTAGTCTACGGACGGCTATTGTACACGCCGCTGTCGTGGGGTAAAGGCGTGAGTGTACAAACTGGCGCCGGGGAAAACCATGTGTTGCCGGCGCACCGCGCGCAGCGGGCGGGCGTGGTACATTTATTCGGATTCGCCGCGGTATCGCGGGCGCTGCAGCAGGGACGGGCGCGCGACAGCGTGCTGCCGTCCCTGGCCCAGGTGCTGCTGTTGCAGGACGAGTACTACCAGGTGGAAGACCTGCCCGTGTCTGGCCTGGGCGCGCCGGCGGAGCGCAGCCTGCGCGATTTCGACCGCGCCGACGAGGCGCTCGAACTGGCCCCGGAGCTGACACCGGGCTCGCTGGAGGCGCGGGTCGTGGTGGCCAGGCTGAACGCCGAGCGCGGTGCCGCGGAATTCCCGGGCATTTATTTCCTGCTCGGCAGCGCCAGCCTGATGCTGGGTGAACTGGAGCAGGCCGCACGCTACGCGGGAAACTATCGCGGCATGCACCCGGGCAGCATACGCGGGCGCAAGCTGCTCGCGGTCATCCGTCTGCAGCAGGGCGATTTCGCGGCGGTGGAGCCGCTGTTTATATAGAGAATCCGAAAACTCATTCTCGAAACCATGTGGTTATCCTCTTGATGGATATTCTTCATACTGCTCTGGTATAGCGAAGGCGCTGTCGCCGGCTGACAGGCGCCGTTTCCCACCAGTACTGCGGGGTCCGCTTCAATGGCAGGTATCAAACACCTTCTCGCCGGGGCCGGGCTGCTCCTGGTGATCGGCAGCGCAAGCACCACGGCGGCCGCGGACCCGGCCGGGCAGGCCGGCGACATCACGGTGATCACGCCCGGGCAGGTGCGCTACCAGCCGCTCAACCCGGCGCGCGGTGACGCCAGTCCGCGCGCGGGCGTACTGTGGGGAGACATCAGGCGGGACGTGCCGTCGGGTGTGTTGCTGCAATTCGCCGACGGCTTCGCATCGCCGCCGCACATCCACAACATCACCTACCGCGCGGTGGTGATTAGCGGCGCGGTGCACAACGACGACCCGGATGCCGCGCACCTGTGGCTGGGTCCGGGTTCCTTCTGGACCCAGCCGGCCGGCGAGGTGCATGTCACCGCGGCGCGACCCGGCGCGGGCGCCACGGCATTCCTGGAGATTTTGCAGGGACCCTACCTGGTGCAGCCCGGCGCCAGGGCATTCGACAACGGCGAACAACCACTGAACCTCGCCGCATCCAACGTCGTGTGGATGGACGCCGCTGCGCTCGACTGGATTGAGATCGACGCCGGCGTCGAACACGGACCGCAGGCGGCCCTGCTGTGGGGAGAACCGGGGACAGGGGGGTTGAGCGGTTCCTTCATCCGCCTGCCGGCGGGTCACACGGCCGAGTTGTCGACCGTGAACGGCGACCTGAAAGCCGTGCTGATCAGCGGCGAGGTCAGTCACCACGTCGCCGGCGCCACGGCGCCGGTCGCTCTCGCTGCGGGCGGCTATTTCGCCTCCGCGCCCGCCGTCGGGCACACGCTGGTTTGCGCTGAGCGCGAGGCCTGCATCGTCTACCTCAGGACGGACGGTCGCTTCCAGGTTCGGTAGCCTGGACGTGCTCACCCCTGTAACCAGCGCCTCGTTTGCGCAGGAGCCTGCTCATGCCACGTCTTGTTGGTGAAACCCTTGCCGCAGCTTTAGCCCTGACCCTGCTCTGCGCCTGCGCCGCAACGCCATCCATGCGCACTGAATCGCCCGCTGATGCGCCGGCAGCGCAGCCAAACTTCCTGGTCATCGTGCTCGACGATGTCGGCTTCGCCGACCTCGGCGCATTCGGTAGTGAAGTGGCGACGCCGAACCTTGATCGGCTGGCCGCGAACGGAACGCTGCTGTCCAATTTCTACACAGCGCCGACCTGTTCCCCGACGCGCGCAATGCTGTTGACCGGCGTCGACAGCCACCGTGCCGGACTTGGCAACATGGACGAGTTCATGGCCGACAACCAGAGAGGGCGTGACGGTTACGAGGGCTATTTGAATGACCGGGTGGTCACTGTCGCCGAAATCCTTCGCGCCGGCGGTTATCAAACCTATATGACGGGGAAATGGCACCTTGGTCTGGATGTCGCCAGGTCGCCCTGGGCCCGCGGTTTCGACAGGAGTTTTGCCAGCCTGATGGGAGGGGCGAGCCATTTCGATGACATGGCAGGCCCTACCGTCGAGCAGCAGCGTGCGGCGTACCGCGCCGACCGCGATCTGGTGTCCAGCCTGCCGGAAAATTTCTACACCAGCGATTTTTTCACAGACGAAATGATTCGTTACATCGATGCCGGGCGGGACTCGGGCAATCCATTTTTAGCCTACCTGGCGTTTACCGCCGTGCACTTTCCCGTGCAGGCCCCTGACGCTTACCTGGAGAAGTATCGCGGCCGCTATGATGCGGGCTACGAGCACCTGCGCGAGGCGCGCTTCCAGCGGCTCAAGTCGCTCGGGCTGGTCCGCCGTGACGCCGAACTGCCGGTGTTGCACCCGTCGGTCGCAGCATGGGATTCGCTCTCCACCGCACAACAGGAGGGGCAGGCAAGGGCGATGGAAGCCTATGCAGCGATGCTCGACAACCTCGATGCCAATATCGGCAGGCTCGTCGACTACCTGGAAAATACCGGCCAGTACGACAACACCTATCTTGTTGTCATCTCCGACAACGGTCCCGAGGGGAACCCGCTGACTGGTCCCATGTTCAAGGGGTATGTCGACGCATTCGACAATAGCCTGGAAAACATCGGGCGCAAGGGGTCGTTCGTCGCTGTCGGTCCTGGTTGGGCAGAGGCCAGCTCGGCGCCATTTCGTGGATTCAAGTCCTACACCAGCGAGGGCGGCATTCGCGTGCCGGCGTTCGTCAGGGCGCCCGGCAACGCGAACGCGGGGAGCGTCATCACCACCGTTGCCTCGGTGCGCGACATCACACCCACGCTACTCGAAGCGGCTGCTGTGGCGCATCCGGGCAATCGTTTTGAAGGCCGCGAGGTGGAGACGCCCTCGGGGCGCTCGCTGCTCGGGCTGCTGCGCGCCGGGGAGGCGGGCGCCCGGGGCGACAGCGAGCTGTTCGCGACAGAGCTGTTTGGCCGTCGCGCCCTGCGCATGGGCCGCTGGAAGGCTGTCCTCCAGGAAATGCCCAATGGCACGGGCGCCTGGGAACTCTACGACCTGCGCACCGACCCGGGTGAGCGCAACAACCTCGCCCAGGCGCAACCGGAGGTGCTGCGCGAGGCGATTGCCAGGTTCGAGGAATACGCACGGGACAATCGGCTGATCTACCCGCAGGGGCCGGCCGGCTACTAGGATCGTGGACGCCTGCGGGACAGTGATAGCGTCGTCGAGGTCGTAGTCGAAGGGGAAGTGCCGGGCGGTCTGGTCGAGCACGAAGATATCCGCGCAGCCGTTGACGTCGATCCCCGCATCGTTGGCCTCGCCGTTGGCGACCAGCGGGCCATTGGTATGCACCTGGTCCGCGGGCAGGTTGGCGCTCTCCAGGCCGCTCTGGCCCTGTCCGGTGGAGGTGCCCCAGTTCATGGCCTGGGCGCCGGCGCTGGCCAGCAATACCGCCAGTAGCCCGAGCAGGGTGTGACGCAGGATTGGCGTTGTGCGTGGACTGTGCATTGCGGGGCGCCCCGGGTGATACGGCTACAGGTAGCCAGCTTTTCCAATGGTGCGGCTTTCGACTGCAGCGGCTGGTTGTTGCGCGGCGGCACCTTGCCGGGCCTGTTGATGGCCCGCGGCGCCGCGGGGAAAGCGCGCCGGGATCGGCCAAATCTGCTAGATTGGCAGCGACCGGGCGTAGGCCCGCCATCCTGGGTAGGGGGGAGGAAAGCCGTGCTATCGCGCCACTTTTCGCGCAGCCGAGTGCTGGCCCTGTTCCTGTCGGTCGGTTTGGCGGCCTGTGCTCGGCAGGCGGACGTGCAGGACTATCTCGACAGCGCGCAGGCCCACTGGCTGGCCGGCAACTACGCCGCCGCTGAAATCGAGCTGAAAAACGTTCTCAGGCAAGACATACACCATCCCCGGGCGCGCTGGATGCTCGGCATGGTGCATTTCCAGGCCGGGGACTACGCCTCTGCCGAGAAGGAGCTGGACCGCGCGCTGTCGCTGGAGTGGCCCGCGGACGCGGTGGTGCCGCCGCTGGCGCGCGCGCTATTCGCCCAGGGCAAGTACTTCGAACTGGAGGCGTTGCCGCGGGCGCAGTTGTCCGACGAGGCCAGCGCCCGCGTGCTGGTGGTGCGCTCGCTGGCGGCGCTGCAACAGGAAGATGTCGAGCGCGCCGCGCAGTTGCTGGACCAGGCCGAACTCGCCTGGCCCGGGCTGCTCGAAGCGCGCCTGGCGCGGGCGCGCCTGGAGGCCGCCGGCGGCGACCGGCGCGGCGCGCTGGACGCGGTAGAAGCTCTCGCCAGGGAGGCGCCGGACGACCCCGCCGTGTGGCAGCTGCTGGGTGACCTGCGCGCTGCCGATGATGCGCAGGGCGCGCTGCAGGCCTATGACAGCGCAATCGAGCTGCGCGACTCGGACTACGCCAGCGTGCTCAAGCGGGCGCTGCTGCGCCTGCAGGCCGGCGACTACCCGGCCGCGCAGGCCGACGCCCGTCGCCTGTTACAGCTGTCGCCCCGGGGGCCTGCCGGACACTACGTCATGGGAGTGGTGCACTACCAGGGTCGCCGCCACGACAAGGCGATCGCCGCGCTCAACCGGGCCGTGTCCGCCGCGGACGAGTACCCGCAGATCCTCTTCCTGTTGGGCAGCGCCAACCTGCTGGAGGGGCACCTGGAACAGGCGCGGACCTTTGCTGAACGCTTTTACGCGACCGTGCCGGGCAACGTCGGGGGACGCAAACTGCTCGCCCTGGTGCGCGCCCGTTCTGCTGACTACGCCGGCGTCGCGCCCCTGCTGGAGCCTGTGGTAGCGGCGTACCCGGATGATGTCGAGGCACTGAATATTCTCGCCAGTGCACTGATGCGCAGCGGCCAGGTGTCCGCAGGCCTGGCCTACCTGTTGCGGGTCGCCGAGTTGCGGCCCGAGGCGCCTGAGGCGCAGCTGCGCCTCGGCGCCGGCTACCTCCTTGGCGGCCGCCAGCAGGAGGCCGGGCAGGCCATCGATATCGCGCTGGCACTGCAACCGGATTCGCGCCAGGCGCAGATTTTACGCGTGTTCGGCTACCTGCGGCAGGGCGATGTCGAGGCCGCGCTGGCGGCGGCACAGGACATGCACGAGCAGGCGCCGAACAGCACCGCCGCACTGTTGCTGCTGGGCCGGGTCAGCCAGGAGGCGGGTCGCGACGCCGCGGCGGAACAGGCCTATCTCGAGGCCGTGCGTATCGACCCTGCGCACGTGGGCGCCAACCTCAACCTGGCCCACATCGCCCTCGCGCGCGGCGACGCGGAGCAGGCGCGCGCGCGCTACCAGGCCATACTGCAGGCGGATGCGTCGCAGGTCTCGGCACTGCTGGGCCTGGCCCGGCTGGAACAGGAAACGGGTCACCCGGAGGGGATGCGTGCGGCGCTGGAGCGGGCCCTGCGCGCCCACCCGGATGATCCGAGACCGCGACTATTGCTGGGCCGGCACTACCTGGCCAGTGGCAGGCCAGAGCAGGCGGTGGCGCTATTCAGCGCTGACAGCGATCTGGACTGGGGGCCGGAGGCCTTGCTGCTGCTGGCGCAGGCGCAAATTGCCAGCGGCGAAGCAGTCGCTGCGCGCGGCTCCCTGGAGCGTCTGTCGCGGCTCGTCCCGGATAACGCACAGCTGCATCACCTGCGGGCCATCACCCAGGCCGCGGACGCGCCGCGCATGCGCGCGGAGCTGGAACGCGCATTGTCACTGGACCCGCAATACCTGCCTTCACGCATTGCCCTGACCCGTCTCGCCCTGTTGGAAGGGCGCGAGGAAGATTTCGCCGCGGGGCTGGCGCGATTGCAGGCGCAGGCGCCGGACAATACCGAGGTGCTGTTGCTGCGCGCAGCGGCCGCCTCCCGCGCCGGCGACCTGCGGCGCGCCCTGGAGCTGGCCGCGCAGGCCCACGCCGGGGCCCCGGCGACGGCCACTGTACAGGCGCTGGGCGCCTTGCATACCGCCGCGGGCGATGTGCCGGCGGCATTGGCGCTGTACCGCGAATGGCTGGCCGCGCACCCGCAGGACGCCGGTGTGCGCATGGCGTTGGCAGCGGCCCTGCAGCGTGCCGAGCCGGCGGCGGCCGCCGCCGAGTACCGGCGGGTGCTGGAGCAGGACCCGGAAAATGTCAGCGCGCGCAACAACCTGGCCTGGCTGCTGCGTGAGAGCGATCCCGCCGGGGCGCTGCGACACGCTCGGCAGGCGGCCGCCCAGGCCCCGGATTCGGCGACGGTCCTGGATACCCTGGCAATGGTCGAGTACAGCAACAAGCAGTTGCCGCAGGCCCGGCGCACGATTGCCAGGGCTGTCGCACTGGACCCGGCGGCCACCGCGACACGCTACCACCAGGCGCTGATCATGGCCGCCCGGGGCGACGCCCGCAGCGCCCGTGCGGTGCTGGACAAGCTGTTGCGCGGGGGCGCTGACTTTCCTCAGGCGGAGGCCGCGCGGGCATTGCGCGATAGTCTGTCCCCCTAGCCTGCCAGGTAAGTAGGCGCTTACTCCGCCGCGAAGCGCGAACGGCACAAAGAAAAACGCCCGGCTGGGCCGGGCGTTGCGCAGATCCTGTGACGGGTTCAGTTGCGGCGACGACGTCCCGCCCAGCCCATGGCGGCCAGTGCCAGCCCGAACAGTCCCAGGGTGGCCGGGGCAGGCACTACCACGATCGGCTCGGAAGTGATGGTGGCGGCGAACTGGAAGGTGGTGTCCTGCTCTTCCGGTGTTTCGAAACCAAAGCAGCCGTTCGCCACGCCCGCTGAGGCGCAGGAGGCGTTGGACAGCGGGTTGAGGCCGTTGGTCAGCTCGAAGAAGCTGATGTAGTAGGTGTGGCCGGGGAGGCCGCCGGCGCCGTCCAGGTCGTAGAAGAACGGGAAGTTCAGTGCGGTCTGGTCGAGCACGAAAATATCCGCACAGCCGTTGACGTTGACGCCGGCGCCGTTCGCCTCGCCGTTGGCGCAGGGGTCGGCGCCGTTGTCGGACTCCAGGAAATCGATGAGGAAATCGATAGAGGAAGCCGGCAGCCCGGCGCCGCCTGGTGAGAACGGGGTCAGCGTCAGGGTCGAGCGCAGGGACACGGAGTCCAGCGAATTGCCGTTGATCGGGCGGTTCATGTGGGTGACCGAGGTGTTGGCCACCAGCGGCCCGTTGGTGTTGACCTGGGCGGGTGCCAGGTTGGAAATCGCCAGCCCGCTCTGGCCCTGGCCGGTGGAGGTGCCCCAGTTCATCGACTGGGCGGCGCAGGAGGTGCCGCCACTGCCGGGGGAAAACACGGCGGTGCCGCAGAGGAACTCGCCGGAGACGCCGACCGTCCAGACATCGACCAGGCCGTCCACGAGGTCGGCCTGGGCGCCGGCCGAAGCCAGCAGCACGGTGCCCGCGGCCAGTGAAGTAAGGTGCTTGCGTGCTGTTTTCAGCGTATTTTTCATTGTCCCTGTCCTCTTGCAGATGCGGCCGTCCAGCTGAGCCGCCATGGGTATTGCGTTGGCCAGGGGGTCGACGGCGCGACCCCTTTTGCCGGTGTGGCTTTATCGATAGGCACAGCAAACCCCGTGCCTGTACCCAGAAAACCCTGTAAATTCAAAACGATAAAAAACGCACCTCGCTGGTGCGCCGGGGGGGTTGTAAAAAAAACGGACATATTTTCTGCGCTGTAAGTTAGCACCTGCTATCGCTTGAGCCTGCTTGTGCCAGGGGTAACGGCGCCGGGCGGCTCAGGCCCCGTAGTCCCTGCGGAAGGTCAGGGCCTCGGCGAGGTGCTCGCCGCCAACCCGGCTCGCGCCCTCCAGGTCGGCGATGGTGCGCGCCACGCGCAGGCTGCGGTGCAGCCCGCGGCCGGACAGGTGTAGCCGCTGCGCAGCTTGCTCCAGTGCTGATTTTTCTGATTTTCCCAGTAAGCAACTGCTTGCTAACTGGTCCGGCGGGAGGGTCGCGTTGGCGCCTCCCTGGCGCTCCAGCTGGCGGCTGCGCGCCGCGCACACCCGTGCGCGCACCGTGGCCGAATCCTCCGCCTGCCCCGCCGCCTCGAGCAGGCGAGCCGGAGGCAGGCGGGTGACCGGCACGTGCAGGTCGATGCGATCCAGCAGGGGGCCGGAGATGCGCGCGCGGTAGCGCTGCACCTGCTCGCGTGAGCAGCGGCAGTGGCGCTGGCTGTCGCCGAGGTAGCCGCAGGGGCAGGGGTTCATCGCCGCCACCAGCTGAAAGCGCGCCGGGTAGGTGGTCTTGTGGCGCGCCCGCGAGAGCGTGATCTGGCCGCTTTCCAGCGGCTCGCGCAGCATCTCCAGGGAGCGCCGGTCGAATTCGGGCAATTCGTCCAGGAACAGCACGCCGCCGTGGGCCAGGGAGATTTCCCCGGGCAGGGGGCGGCTGCCGCCCCCGACCAGGGCCGCGGCGCTGGCGCTGTGGTGGGGGCTGCGGAAGGGGCGGTGAAACTGCCAGTCGCCGGCGTCGCCCAGCCCCTGGATATCGCGCAGGGCAAGTCCGGTCAGGGCTTCGGCGGGCCCCGGCGGCGGCAGGATGCCGGGCAGGCGGCTGGCCAGCAGTGTCTTGCCGGTGCCGGGAGGGCCGTAGAACAGCAGGTGGTGGCCGCCACTGGCGGCAATCTCCAGCGCGCGGCGCGCGCTGTGTTGGCCGACCACGTCACGCATGTCGCCGTGGGCAGGTGCGCGCACGGCCCTGTGCGGCGCGGCCGGCGCGATGGGCGCGCCGCCGTTGAGGTGGGCGCACAGGGTGAGCAGGTCGGCGGCGGCGATGACCTGGCTGCCCGGGGCGTGCGCGGCGCGCGCCGCGCACTCGCGCGCAACCGCCAGGCGGCGTTGCTGCGCCGCCGCGGCGCCGGCGGCGGCGACCGACCCGGGCACCGGGCGCAGGGTGCCGTCCAGCGCGAGTTCGGCGAGAAATTCGTGCTGCGCCAGCGGTGCCGCCGGCACCTGCCCCGAGGCGCTGAGGATGGCCATCGCGATGGGCAGGTCGAAGCGGCCGCCCTCCTTGGGCAGGTCCGCGGGGGCGAGGTTGACGGTGATGCGCCCGTCGGGGAACTCGAAGTGGGAGTTGAGCAGGGCGCTGCGCACCCGGTCGCGGCTCTCGCGCACGGCGGTTTCCGGCAGGCCGACGATGTTGAATGCCGGCAGCCCGTTGGAGATGTGGGTCTCGACCCGCACCAGCGGTGCTTCCACGCCCGCCAGCGCACGGCTGTACACGACCGCAAGGTGCATGGCTCGTCCCTGAGCAATTCGTTGTCGCGTCGTTGTCGCGGCGCGGCGCCGCGGTCAGCTATCCCCGGCCAGCGCGTCCAGTGCCGCGGTCATCTCTTCCAGTTGTGTCTCCAGCTCGTCCACGCGCGCGCGCGTGCGGCGCAGCACCTCGGCCTGCGCATCAAACTCCTCGCGGCTGACCAGGTCCAGGCGGGACAGGGCGGCTTGCGCGAGTGAGCGCACACTTTTGTCAACCTCGCCACGCAGTGGCGCGGCGCCGACCAGGTCGCCAACCTGCTGCAGGACCTCCCAGGGGGGAGGAGGGGGTTTCAGAGCCATGGGTCACGGCGCCTCTGCCAGTAGATAGAGGTGCGCTAGCCTAGCGCATTTATGCTTCGCGGCACAGCCCACATCGGTGCATGATGCTGGTGCATTGCACCATAGAGGTGCGCAAAGGGTGTGCCGGGGGCCCTGGCGTGGCAAGTGAAATATTTCATAAGTTATTAAAAATCAAAAAAAATATAATGGTTGGCACAGACTCTGCTAAGTCTGGGCGACAGTTTTGGTAAGCGCACGCGACGTGCCCGTATGCAGGATTGACGCTCACAGAGGCTGTTTTCTGACAAAACGACACACAGGAGAGAGAAACATGTTCAACAAGAAAATGCTTACCGTCGCAGTAGCGACCGCCCTGACGGCGGGGATATCCGCCGTACCCGCGCAGGCGCTGGAGGTTAGCGGTAACGTTGCCCTGACCACCGACTACAAGTTCCGCGGTATTTCGCAGTCCGACGAGTCCGCTGCCATCCAGGGCGGTTTCGACGTCAGCTTCGAGCCCGGCTTCTACGTGGGCACCTGGGGCTCCTCCGTCGACTTCGACGACGACGGCAGCCTCGGCAGCCTGGAGCTGGACTACTACGCGGGCTGGTCCGGCAACATCGGCGACAGCGACTTCGGCATCGACGTGGGCTACCTGTTCTACGACTACCCGGGTGATGACGGCGACAGCGAGGGCGACTACCAGGAGTTCTACGGCTCCGTGTCCTGGAAGGACCTGACGGTCGGCGCGGCTTACTCCGATGACTACTACGCCGAGACCGACGAGTTCTGGTACGTCTACGGCGACTTCAGCTTTCCGCTCCTCGACGCGCTGACCGTCGGCCTGCACGTCGGCTACAACATGATCGAAGAGGGTGAGGGCTTCCTGTCCTCGGATGAAGACGCTTACACCGACTACAAGGTCGGCGTGACCTACAGCTGGTCCGATATCGACTTCGAACTGGCGTGGGTAGGCACCGACCTGGATGACGACGACGTGTTCGGCACCGACTGGGGTGACGACGCTGCCGTATTCACCATCTCACGCAGCATGTAAGCGAAACAGCAGCTTGTAGTTCCGGGCCGGCCGGACACCACGGCCGGCCCCTTTCAAGGAGAAAGTTAATGAAACTCATCACGGCCATTGTTAAGCCATTCAAACTGGACGACGTGCGTGAAGCGCTGTCCGAGATCGGGGTGCAGGGCATCACCGTGACCGAAGTGAAAGGCTTTGGTCGTCAGAAGGGTCATACGGAGTTGTATCGCGGAGCCGAGTACGTTGTCGACTTCCTGCCCAAGGTCAAGATCGAGGTCGCCGTCGCCGACGGCGTGGTCGAGCAGACCATCGAGGCAATTACCAAAGCGGCAAATACCGGCAAGATCGGCGACGGCAAAGTGTTCGTCTCCCCGATGGAGCAAGTCATCCGTATTCGTACCGGTGAGACCGGTGAGGACGCTATCTGACGCGTAGACCGTCCCCGCCTGCCAGGTAATCCAAGCTGTAGCGCGCAGGGCCCCCTCGTGGGGTTCACGGGAGAGGTTTGTCCTGAAAAAACGATTTAGCGAAAGCTGATAGAGAGAGTAAACCAATGGAAGACAATATTTTTCAACTTCAGTATGCGCTGGACACCTTTTACTTCCTGGTGTGTGGCGCGCTGGTCATGTGGATGGCGGCAGGTTTTGCCATGCTCGAGGCCGGCCTGGTGCGGTCCAAGAACACCACGGAAATCCTGCTCAAGAACGTCGCCCTGTACGCGGTGGCCTGTACCATGTACATGATTTGCGGTTACATGATCATGTACGGCGGGGACCTGTTCCTGTCGACGATCACCGGCGACGGTGTCGCCGGTGCGGAAGAACCCGCGACCTACGCGCCCTCGGCGGACTTCTTCTTCCAGGTAGTGTTCGTCGCCACCGCGATGTCCATCGTCTCCGGCGCCGTGGCCGAGCGCATGAAGCTCTGGGCCTTCCTCGCCTTCGCCGTGGTCATGACCGGTTTCATCTACCCGATGGAAGGTTCCTGGACCTGGGGCGGCAACCCGGTATTCGGTATGTACACCCTGGGTGACCTGGGCTTCTCCGACTTCGCCGGTTCCGGCATCGTGCACATGGCCGGCGCCGCCGCCGCCCTGGCCGGTGTGATCCTGCTCGGCGCACGTAAAGGCAAGTACGGCGCGGACGGCTCGGTCAAGGCCATCCCCGGCGCGAACCTGCCGCTGGCGACCCTGGGCACCTTCGTACTGTGGCTGGGCTGGTTCGGCTTCAACGGCGGTTCCGTGCTGGCCACGGCCTCCGTGGAGAGCGCCAACGCCGTCGCCATCGTGTTCATGAACACCAACGCCGCGGCCGCCGGTGGCCTCATCGCCGCCCTCATCGTGGCGCGCATCCTGTTCGGCAAGGCCGACCTGACCATGGCCCTGAACGGCGCCCTGGCTGGCCTGGTGGCTATCACCGCAGAGCCCTCCACGCCGAGCGCGCTGCAGGCGACCCTGTTCGGCGCGGCCGGTGGTGTGCTGGTGGTGTTCTCCATCGTCACCCTGGACAAGATGAAAATCGACGACCCGGTGGGCGCCATCTCCGTCCACGGCGTGGTTGGCCTGCTCGGCCTGCTGCTGGTGCCGCTGACCAACGACGGCTCCTCCTTCAGCGGCCAGCTGATCGGCGCCGCCACCATCTTCGTCTGGGTCTTTGTCGCCAGCCTGGTGGTGTGGGGCATCCTCAAGGCGGTCATGGGCATCCGTGTCAGCGAAGAGGAAGAGTACGAAGGGGTCGACCAGTCCGAGTGCGGAATGGAAGCCTACCCCGAGTTCGTCGGCGCCTCAGGCAGCGGCGTGTAAACAATATCGACTTGCGGGCGCATTTAGCGATGCGTGCTTTGGGGGCCTTTTGGCCCCCTTTTTTTTGTTCGCCGAGCCTTCCACGTGGGAGGCTTCTCGCGTTGGGTCGTTATTGGGCCTAAGCGAACCTTCCACGTGGGAGGCTTCTGACGTTGGGTCGTTCTTGGGCCTTACCGAACCTCCCGCGGGGGAAGTGTCCCGGTCGGTCGAAAAGCAGACTCCCTCCCCGGGACACTTCCCCCGCGGGAGGTTCTCTTTCCTGGTC
>MDSW01036573.1_pt1 | contig 112614 bp, 111 predicted proteins | sample 811171 | NCBI WGS metagenome assembly MDSW01 (sample SAMN05326641, study PRJNA326480) | marine metagenome | isolation source: seawater | place: Atlantic Ocean: North West | collected 2012 | reverse complement strand
TAATATGAGCCAGGCGTGAGATATGGCCCAGTTGGCCCCCCAGTTCCCAGGTGCAAAGTATGTTTTTATTGGTGGCGGCGTTAATGTGATTGTGATCCATTATGCGGACTTGATCCCATTGCTCGAACGTGGTGGGTTATAGTACCGGGTGTTGGTGTACATATTACCTACTAATGTGGGCGCAATCTAAGTAGAATCGCATTCTGTTACGGTCTAGGGGAATCCGAATATGAGAATAAAATCACATGGTGTGCCGCTTTTGCTGTTGTCAGCGGCCATTTCAGAACAGGTTTATGCGGCCGCCACTGCAGTGGACGACACGGCCACCGTCGCAACCAATGGTTCAGTCATTATCAATGTGTTGGCCAATGATACGCTAACCGCCACCGGGCAGGGGGGGACACTGGTATCTCTGGGAGAAAGCCAGCCATTTTATGGATCTGCGGTGGTTAACGCCGATAACACCATCACCTATACACCGGATAGCGGTTATGAAGGCCCCGACAGTTTTGAGTATTTCGTACAGGATGATGATGGGGGCGCATACGGCGATTTTGCGTTTGTGGATATCACCGTTAGCCCCTTATCCAGAAGTGATGATGAAGGGCCGATCGAGTCTCAGGTGGAAGGTGAGTCCAATAAGGAAACCGCTGCCATGTTGGATGATTATTGTGAGAATCCAGCGGAAGAATTGGCCTCATCCTGTAGTGCCCTGAATAACCTGGCGCTGAGTAATCCTGATCTGTTGAATGATTTAATGGATCAGATAACACCAGATGAAATTCTTATGCAGCGCCGCATGGTGTCCGAGATTGTCAGGAATCAGGCGGGGCGTCTGAATTCCAGCAAGCAACTGTTGGCGCAGGGTTTGGGTGTGGGCCTGTTGGGTGGCAATACTCTGCTGTTGAATTCCTATTCGGGTGGCGCTGCCAGTTCAGAGGGTCTGCCAAACTGGGCTGTCTTCGGTTCAATAAAATTTGGTGAAACCGAACGCGAGGACTCAGGGCGGGAGTCAGGCTATGATGCTGATACCAATGGCATGATGATTGGTGTGAATTACCGTCTACGATCGGACATCGATGTCGGTGCGGCCGTGGATTTCACGGATTACGAGGTCACCTTTAACTCCAACTCCGGCGATCTGGAATCAACCACCTATTCTTTGAATGGCTATATTTCCTGGGCCATGCAGGAGAAGATCACGGTGGATGGGGTGTTGGGGTACTCGTTCGGTGATATTTCCACCCGGCGCCTGGTAACGGATTTCAGTAATCCATCCCTGCCTGAGGAGGATTCTGTCAAAGGTGACACGGACAGCAGCCAGTATTTTGTCAGTGGCCAGGTGCAATATAACTACAACCGTGGCGCACTCACAGCGATGCCCTTCGCCCGGGTTGAATATATATATTCGGAAGTGGACTCCTACCGTGAAACCGGTGGTGATAACCCCTGGTTAATGAATGTGGGAACCCAGGAGCTGGATCAATTTAACCTGACGCTGGGTATCGATACCACCTACGCGCTCAGCTTTGATTGGGGGGTTATGGTTCCTGGATTGAAAGTGAGCGTAGTCAGTGAAGAGAACAAAGATTTCGCCCCTATTTCGTTCAGCCTGGTGGCCGACGATTCCAATTCCGGCTTTGAATTGTTGCCCGACGAGCAGGACAGCCTTTATTACCAGGTGGAAGTGAACTCCGTTTTCGTGATGAAAGGCGGTTTATCTGCTTACGGCTCATTCCAGTTTGTTGAAGACTATGATTTCATCGATGCTTACATGGTCCAGCTGGGCTTCAATTACGAGCTTTAAGTCGCTCCCATAACAACTCATATGCCTTTGCAGCCTGCGTAGCGGGTGCAAAGGCATGAATGGGTGCCTGATGTATCCCCATTTTTTCATACTCACTGGCATAGGGAATGACAATTGGGTCATCGTCACCGATCACGTTTGTGGCGTCTTTGATTACATCGTTATGGATTTTGCGTCGGCGGTCCACCATGGTAAAAAACGGTTGCAGGGTCAGTTTGCGCCAGCGCTTTTTTCTTTGTAGAAACTCTTTCAGTTGTGAGTAGGAACGCAATGACAGGGGCGAGGGCAGCAGTGGAATTGCCAGCACGGCGCAATTGGAAAACAGGTTCTCCGACAGCTTTGAATAGGCAGGGGCGCAATCAAAAATCAACAGCTTGCTCTGCTCGCTTAAATGCTCAGTGAGTTTCTGTAACAATTGCTCGGATTTGGCTTCATCGGCCAGGATGGCTTCCAGTTTGCGCAGGCTCAGGTCAGCGGGTATTACCGATAGCCTGGGTTGAGTGGTATGCAGGCGCAGTTTGCCGATGGGGGTTTTACCCTTGAATATATTGATGGATTTGTTGGGGTGATCGTCGGCGATGCCCATGTACCAGGATGCACAACTTTGTGGGTCCAGATCCCACAAAATGGTATTGGTATCATCCTGCGCCGCCAGCCAGGCGATATTCACCGCCGATGTGGTTTTGCCGACGCCGCCCTTTACATTGAAAAATGCGATTCGTTTCATGATGGTGTTTGCTTCCCCCGCTTCTGCACTGTACTACATTATCACCGCTTTGTTGATCTGCGATGACGGTGCTTCAGCAGCGGGAATCCGATTGCTAGATCGCGTAGAAGAAATAGAGCCCGTATTCTTCATCGGGAAACCCGGGTTCATCATCATAGTCGGTAACATAGGCCTGACCGCCCCAATGTTGGCCTGCGTAGAAATGCAGTGAGTACGTCCAATAGTCGTAATCATCGAACACATCGTTGTCGGTCTGTTGATAGTCATAACGCACACCCAGTTCAACATGCTTACTCAGTAGCAGGCGTGCGTCCAGGGCGCCGTAACCATGATCATTGATGCCCACGGCGCTATTGTCTTCAATCACAAAAAAGTAACCCAGTGTGGTGCTCAAACTCAGCCGGTTACCAGCGGCCATCCAGGTGGTTTCCGCGAACAGTTGCCTGGCGCCGTTACCCAGCCCTTCGAATTCATCACCGTTGTCATGTTGGTAGCCCAGGCCCAGGCTGCCGGCCAGCCAGGTTGATGTGGAGGGAATGTAGTAATTGGCAAACACCTCCACATCATTCCAGCCACTGGTGTGGTCGTTTTCGCTGCGGCTTTCCACGCCGGCGGTTTCGGCACAATAATCCAGGGCCTCTTCGTTGAGTTTGGTGTTGCGCTGTAGCAGCCATCTTTGCAGTGGGCTTAAGCTGTTGATCTGGCTGCAGGTCTGGGCCAGGTTGGGGTACAGATTGTTGAAAAAGTATTGTCCATCTATGGATTGCCAGGGGAGGGTGGCGGATACCTGCCAGTTACCCCAGGTCAGCCCTGGGGTGAGGGTGATGGCATCAATGGTGGAATCCACCTCATCTTCGCCGAAGGAAAAGTGCTGTTCCACCCGTTCAGCACTGATGGTGAAGGTGGGCGTGAGGGCGACGGCATGGGGGCTGCTCAAAACGATTAAGCACGCCAGTAAAACCGGTGTAATGATGTGTCTGCTCTTCATGGTATACAGCCTGCTGAGTACGTTATCGCAGTGGGTTCAGTCGTCTTTTCAGCCGATCGCGCATGGTTCTGCGTTCTTCAGGGGTCGCGCTGCGAAAACGGTCTTTTACCCTTTGCCGGTCCTCAGGTGTCAGTGCCTGCCAGCCGGAGCGCAGTTGGGCGCGCTCCTCCGCAGGCAATGAGCGGAACCAGCGGTAGCGTTGTTTAATGGCTTCCTGACGTTCTTCCGGCAGTTGTCGGAATTCCTGGAAACGCTCTTTCAGGTGTTCCCGGGTATCCGGTGGCAGGGCTTGCCAGCGCTTGAAGCGCTGCACAACGTGTTGCCGTTGTTCGGCTGGCAGTGCCTGAAAGCGTTGTGCCGCATCCAGCAGTTGTTGCTGCCGCTCAGGGTCCAGCTTGTCCCAGTCCTGCGCAAATTCGTGCAACAGGGTTTGGGTATCGGCAGGTAATGACTGCCATTGAGTGGGCTCCGCCATGGCGGTTCCTCCCAGTAGAAGCAGTGCGATGACAATCCAGTGTTTCATGGTTGTTGCTCCTCATTGTCATTCGGGTTGGGCCGGTGGCCTTGTGTTGGGTGCTTATCTGTCTGCGGTTTCACCTGCTCGGACTCTGCCAGATCCACGGGATCGAACAGCTCGCCCTGCTGATCTCCGTATTCGATGAAATAGTTCCAGAATGCTTCCGGTAACGGTGTCGCATCGGCGCGGGCAAAGGCGGCAAACAGCAGGGCATAGCCCAACAGCCAGGCTCTGAGTTTCTCTATCTTAGGCATCCGGTACCTCGGCGATGGCCTCCAGCATTTCCCAGTCCGCCAGCATGTCCGGCTCCACGCTTAGGTAGTGTTCTCCCAGCAGCAGGCTTGGGTCGGAGGCAGGTGGCTTGTGCATTATCCAGGGTACAGCGATCATCAGCAGGATACTGGCAGCCATGGCCAGTGCCGGGCGCCACTGGCGCTTGCTTGGCCGCTGTGCCTGCTGGCGTATTTGCTGCAACTGCTGCAGGGTGCGTTCATCCAGTTGTTCCAGGCTGTGGTCCAGAGTGTTCGACAGTTGTTGCTGTAACCGGCTGTCGTCGTCGTTCATGGTGTGCCTCCCCGGCTACGCTTGTTCCAGAGCCGTTCGCACACTGCGAATAGCCCGATGAAAATGGGATTTTACCGCGCCTTCGCTGCAGGCCATGGCCTGGGCAGTGGCGCTGACGTCCAGGCCTTCCCATACCCTCAGCAGGAATGCCTGCTGCTGCCGGATAGGGAGGGCTTCCACCTGCTTTAACACAAGCTCCACATCTGCGGCACGGCTCAATAGCCGCTCCGGATTCTGATCACGTGGATCGGGCACGTCGTCCATGCCGTCTGTGGTGTATTCCGCTTCACCTTGCTCATGATCCTGCTTCTTCCATGGCATCAACCATCGCTGGTTGCGCTGCTGCCTTCGATGCCAATCCATAATGCGGTTTTGCAGAATGCGATGAAACAAGGGTGCCCACTGTTCTGCACCGTGATCTCCGTAGCGTTGGCACAGCTTCAGCATGGCATCCTGGACGATGTCCAACGCCTCCGCCTCGTTACGGGTTGCCAGCAACGCCATGCGATAGGCACGGCGCTCCTTGCTGGCGAGAAAGGCATTCAGGCTGAGGGGGGTAACGTTGCTGATCATAGTGCGAGACTATATCAGCAGCCTGTTATTGGTCGCCACCTTCAGCCCTGCTACGGCTAACCGATGCACTGTAGGATTGTCCGTTGTAGCCGCTGGCTTCCACGGTGCGGGTGTGTACCTGGTTTTGCTGGTCGACACTGACGCTGACTTCTTTCGTGGCCACCTCCCCTGCGGCGTTGGTGCGGGTTTGACTACGTACAACACCATCGTCGGTTTTACTGGTTTGCCGAACCGAGCTGACTGTATCACCGTTGGGGCGCGTACTGTCCATGGTACGGGTATAGGTTTTGGTTGCGCTATCATAACTGCCCTGCACCGTGCGGCTGGCGGTTTTTCCCTGCCCGGTTGCAAGTTTGGTGGTGCGTTGGATCTGGTGTTTGCCGGCTACTTGTTCCGTGTGGCGGTGCAGGTTGCGCGCACCGGCTGTGCGTGTCACTTCGGTCTGGAAGCTGTGGCGTTGGCCCAGCCGCAGGCTGTCTGCCTGGGCGGCGTTGGCCAGTGTACCTGCAAGAATGAAGGCGCTTAATATCAGGGTATTCGCTTGCATGGTGATTCTCCGTTTTTTTGGGGTTGTACCTTAGATAACGAAGAAGTCGGGTTGCGGTTTACCTGCAATTGAATTTTTTTGCGTTTTTATTGTGCCCCGGCAAACCCCAATTGACGCCAGGCTTCGTATACCACAATGGCGGTGGCGTTGGACAGGTTCAGGCTGCGGCTGTCGGCCTGCATGGGGATGCGGATGCAGGCGGTCATGGCCGGGTGTTCGCGGATGCCAAGGGGCAGGCCCCGGGTTTCCGGTCCGAACACAATGGCGTCCCCCGGCTCATAGTGCACAGTGTGGTGGTACCGACTGCCCTTGGTGGACAGGGCATAACAATGCCCGGGTTTGGCGTGGCTTATAAAATCATCAAAACTGTCGTGCAGCTCAAGGCTTGCCCATTCGTGGTAATCCAGCCCGGCCCGCCGCATGCGCTTGTCATCCAGTTCAAAGCCCAGTGGTTTAATCAGATGCAACTGCATGCCGGTGTTGGCGCAGAGCCTGATGATGTTGCCTGTGTTGGGCGGGATTTCCGGTTGAAAGAGCACAATATGAAGCATATTAATGGCTTACCGTTAAGCTTGAGGGGCAAAATTCTGTACAAAAAACAACCCCTAACTGTGTGATTTACATCCCAATTACGAATTCTCGTCTACTCTTTCAATAAGCAGGCAATTTTCCCAAAGTGGGATAGGGTAATGAGTCGTTGGTATAAACAGTTGTTTCAAAAAAGCAAAGCCGGTGCCGAGGCGGTGCTGGGGATCAGTCTGACCCCGGACCAGGCGGTGTGGTGCCTCGTGCAACAGGCTGCATCCGGCCCGCAGATTACCCAAAGCCACAGTATTGAGCAATCCTTTACCAGCCCGGCGGACGCGCTGGCGGCGTTACGCAGCAGCGCGCCGTTGCCCGCGGCGCCCTGTTATATCTGCCTCGGCCATCAGTATTACAACCTGTTGCTGGTGGATGCACCGGATGTCCCGGATCAGGAATTACGTGAAGCGGTGCGCTGGAAGGTAAAAGACCTTATTCATCAAGCGGTGGACGATATGGTGATGGATGCGTTTCGGTTGCCGGACGATGCCTACCGTGGCCGCATGAACATGCTCTATGTGGCGGCCATCGAGCGGGCCCTGATACAGGGCATTGTTGAGCAGTGTGATCAGCACAACATAAACCTGCAGGAAATCACCATCAATGAGCTGGCCATGGCTGCGCTGGCCAGCGCTCTGACATCATCGGCAGAACGGGGCGCCGCGTTCCTGTATCTGAACGGCGATGGCGGCACCATTAACCTGATCGAGAATGGCTACCTGTATTTGACCCGCACCATTGAGTTGGGCAGCGGGGGTGGCGTATTCACCGGCAATCTGGAGTTCCAGCAGGAACCGGTGGATAACCTGGCGCTGGACGTGCAGCGCTCCCTGGATTACTACGAAAGCCAGATCGGCAAATCCGGTATTGGTGCATTGTATATGGTCTCCAACTCTGAGGCTCATAATGCCTGGTGCGAAGGCTTGAGCGAACGCCTGCCCATTAGCGCAGAACAATTCAGCGTGGAAGAAACACTGAAAGATCCCGGTTGGCAATCCGACACTGCGGAGGGGCCATTGGCGCCGGCCATGGGCGCAGCGTTGGGAGGGTTGCGTGAGTACGCTTAACCAACGCATTAACTTTTATCAGGACAGTTTCCGCAAGCCGGTGATCGTACTGCCGCTGAAACAACTGCTGTTGGGCATCGGTCTGGTGTTGGGTTTGTTACTGGTGGTGACTGCGCTGGAATGGTCGCGCACCCTTGCCGAGCGTGAAACCCTGGCGACCATGGAATCATCGCGGCAACGGCTGGAAGTTTCCATCGACAAGTTGCAACAGCAGGTGGACAGCATCGTGTTGGATGAGCGCCTGCAGCAGGAAGAACAGCGCCTGCAGGATGGTTTGCAAAGCAAGAGGCAGTTTCTTTATCAGTTGCAACAGCAGGGCGATACCCACATGGTGCATTTTTCCGGATACCTGCAGGCGCTGGCTAATCGGGATAACCCCTCCATCTGGCTGACCCGGATTGTGATGCAGTCACCGGGGCCGGAGCTGAGCCTGCATGGCATTACCGATAAGCCGAAGACCATTCCAGCCTACGTGGCGGATCTTAAGCAGGAAGACCAGTTCCAGGGATTTGGTTTCAAGGTGTTTAATCTGGAAAGGATGCAGGACAACCAGCGATTTTTAACATTCAGCGTGAGTACGCAGCATGATGAACGACCTGCGAACTAGATATCGGGAGCTGGAGGAAAAGGTACACCGCCTGAGTGTGCGGGAGCGGGCCATCCTGTTGGCGCTCAGTTGCGTGCTGTTGCTGGGCCTGTTTGACCAGTTGTTGTTGCGACCCTGGATGCAGGAGCGGGAGCAGATAGAAAAGGACAAAGCCGTATTGTTGTCGTCAATGCAGGCATCCAATCTGCGCATTGATGAATTGCAGGCGGCTATTGCCGGTAATCCCAATATCGTATTGCAGGATTCCATAGCCCGTCTTCAGACCATGCATGCCGCGCTGGATGGCCAAATATCCGCGATCACCGATGGCATGATCGCACCGCAGGAGATGCCGGTTATTCTCGGTGAATTGCTCAGTGAGCGGTTTGGCCTGAAAGTGCAAAGCGTCCAGTCCAGAGCGGCGCAGCGGCTAATGGTGGCAGACAAGAACCAGCACAACGCTGCAGCGATTTTTCGCCACGACCTGGAGCTGACCCTGTCCGGTTCGTTTTTTCAGGTAAGGGATTATCTGGCAGCGGTGGAGGAACTGCCGTCTAAGCTGTTATGGGATCAGCTGGAGTATGTTGTCGAAGAGTATCCAAAAGGTAGCCTGACTTTGCAGGTGCATACCCTGAGCTCACAGGAGGCGTTGTTACGTGTTGCTCATTAGAGTTTGTTGTTTATTGTTGATGATGGTGTCGGGGTCAGTGGCCTTGGCGGCCGGCGATCCTACCCGGCCACCCCTTTACCATAATAACCAGGCTGCACCGGTGTATGAACCGCTGAAGCTCACCATGATTTTGAATGATGCCGGTAGCCTGCGCGCCGTGATCAATGAAGCAGTGGTGGCGGTGGCGGATGAAGTGGCCGGGGCCCGGGTTGTGGCCATTAATGAATCATCGGTGGTGGTACGAAGGGCCGGGCAAAGGCTCACGCTACAGTTGCCGGTGGCTGCTATAAGAAAGGATCGTGACCATGAATAAAGTGTGTCTGCACGCCGTTGTATTGCTGGCGCTGGTCACCCTGAGCGGCTGTGCATCCTGGTATAAGCCTGTGCCGGAATCAGCCGCACCTGCAGCCAAATCTGCAAGCCAGCCGGCAGCGCAGCCTTTACCTGAATCCACCGGCAGTACTCAGAGTAAGGTAAAAACCGAGGCCGCACCGGAGGTGATCAAGCCTGTGTCGGTCAGAAAAGCCAAAACAGCAATGCCACGGTTTGATGTGACTGCGGCCGATACTCCCGCCCGCCAGTTTTTCATGAGCCTGGTGCATGGCACGTCCGTCAATATGGTGGTGCACCCGGAGGTAACCGGGAATATTTCGATTCAACTGCGCAGTGTTAATCTGGAAGAAACCCTGCGTGCGGTGCGAGATGCCTACGGCTACGATTACGTACGCAAACCCTATGGTTATCAAATACTGCCTAAAACCATGCTCAGCCGGGTGTTTCGTATTAACTACCTGAATGTAAATCGGTTGGGAGTGTCCACGACCTCCGTCAGCAGCGGCCAGGTCAGTACCACCGGTGAGGATGAGAGCAGCGGCAACAGCACCAGCAGTTCCCGCGAAACCCAGGTGCAGCAAAGCAGCAATATTAAAACCGAGAGCAACAGCGCCTTCTGGCAGCAACTGCAGAACATTTTAACCATGATTGTGGGCGGTGGTGATGGTCGCAGCGTGGTGGTGGATCCGGTATCCGGAATTGCGGTGGTGAAAGCGCTGCCGCAAGAGCTGCGGGAAGTGCAGGATTTTCTCGACAGCGCCCAATTGAGCCTGCAGCAACAGGTGTTGATTGAAGCTAAAATTCTGGAAGTGGAGTTATCCCAGGGTTATGCCACCGGGATTCAATGGGACACTTTTGGTGAGGGCTATAACGGCAGCCTGGAAACCAGCGACAACCGTGTTGCCGCCGGCCTGGATCAGGCGGATTTCAGTTCCCTGGTGAACGAAAACGTTTCCCTGATTGGTGGCGTGTTTACTTTGGGCGCCAATTTTACCGACTTTACCGCCGTGCTGCGTTTGCTTGAACTGCAAGGCCAGGTGAAGGTGTTGTCCAGCCCCAGGATTTCCACCCTGAACAATCAAAAGGCCGTTATCAAAGTGGGCTCTGATGAGTTTTTTGTGACGGATATTTCCAGCACCACCACCACTACCTCGTCGACGGTGAGTGACACCCCGGATATTACGCTCACCCCGTTCTTTTCCGGTATCGCGTTGGATGTGACACCGCAAATTTCCGATGGTGGCGATGTGATCCTGCATGTGCATCCCTCTATTTCCGAGGTGGTGGAAAAACGTAAGGATATTGGCCTGGGGGACGATGAGCTGTCGCTGCCGTTGGCATTCAGTACTATTCGTGAAACCGACAGCATTATTCGCGCCGGTAACGGCCAGGTGGTGGTGATTGGTGGACTGATGCAGGATAGTTTCAGGGAAGAGATGTCGCAGATCCCCTACCTGGGTGACATTCCTCTGATCGGCGATATCCTCTTTAAGCAGACCTTGCGGCGGAAGACCAAAAGTGAGTTGGTGATCCTGCTGAAACCCTTTGTGGTGGATGACCGCGGATACCGCAGTGAGGTGGAGTCCATCGAACACCGTTTCCAACCCTATCTACCGAGAATGAATCAGTCGCCGATCCTGCAACAGCAAGAGGAGCAAGGCTCAACACAACCAGCTGAACAGCAGGAGGTGGATTAAGCCATGGAACCTTCCAAAGCGCCCAAGGTACGTATCGGTGATCTGTTGGTATCCAAAGGGCTCATTGTGGATGAGCAGCTGAAGCAGGCGTTGAACGAACAAAAGCGCACCGGTAAGAAAATCGGTAAAGTGGTTATCGACCTGGGCTTTGTCACCGAATCCCAGATGCTGCAAACCATGGCCAATCATTTTGGCTATCCCTTTGTGGATCTGGCCCGCTTCCGACTGAACAACGAACTTATAAAAGTGCTACCGGAAACCTATGCCCGCCGTTTTCGTGCCATTTTGCTGGCCGAGCAGCCAGACGGCATTTTAGTGGGCATGCTGGATCCGCTGGATTTGATCGCGATCGACGAACTGCAACGTATTCTGAAACGGCCGGTGCACCCTGCGTTTGTCAAGGAGCAGGAGTTGCTCTCCGCCATGGATCGCTCCTATCGACGTTCTGAACAGATTGCCTCGATTGCGGTGGAATTGGATTCAGAGCTGGAAAGCACCGACTTCGATCTGGAGAGCCTGGCCACCACCACCGATACCGCAGAAGCACCGGTCGTACGTTTGCTGCAGAGTATCTTTGAGGATGCCGTGCAGGTACGGGCCTCGGATATACATATCGAACCGGATGAGCAGGTATTGCGGGTGCGCTTGCGGATCGATGGTGAGTTGCAGGAGCAGGTGATGAAAGAACGCCGCATCGCCCCGGCGTTGGTGTCGCGCCTGAAAATCATGTCCGGCCTGGATATTTCTGAAAAGCGTTTACCCCAGGATGGTCGCTTTAATGTGCGGGTGATGGGCAAGAGTATTGATGTGCGATTGTCTACCCTGCCGGTGCCTTATGGTGAGTGCGTGGTCATGCGTTTGCTGGATCAGTCGGCGGGCATGTTGTCCATGGACAAGCTGGGCATGCCGGAGACTATCCGCAAGCGGTTTGAAAATCTGATTCAGCGTCCCTACGGTATGGTGCTGGTGACCGGGCCCACCGGCAGCGGTAAAACCACCACCCTGTATGCGGCCTTGAGTATGTTGAATGTGCCGGAACGCAAAGTTATTACGGCAGAGGATCCCATTGAATACCGTTTGCCCCGCATCAATCAGGTGCAGGTCAGTTCCAAGATTGGTTTGACGTTTTCCTCGGTGTTGCGTACCGCCCTGCGTCAGGATCCGGATGTGATTCTGGTGGGGGAGATGCGGGATCACGAGACAGCGGAGATCGGTTTGCGGGCGGCCATGACCGGGCATATGGTGCTCTCAACGCTGCACACCAATGATTCCATTTCAACCGCCATGCGCCTGATCGACATGGGTTGTGATGCGTTTCTGGTGGCATCCTCTCTGCGGGCGGTGATCGCGCAGCGCCTGGTCAGAAAAATATGTGAACACTGTACTCAGCCCTATAAATTGAGTCCGCAGGAGCTTACCTGGCTGGGCAATATCGATGGCACCGCGTTGGATGCGGAATATCATAAAGGCAGCGGTTGCCACCACTGCAACAACACCGGCTATTCCGGCCGCGTTGGTGTGTATGAATTGTTGGAGATGGATGAAAACCTGCTTTACGCGCTGCGCAAAGGCGATGCGGCGGAGTTCGCACGGGCGGCGGCAGACAATCCGAACTTCCGCAGCTTGAGCCTGTGTACACTGGATTATGCACGGACGGGCATCACCTCAGTGCAGGAAGTCTTCAAGATCACCGCCACGCTGGATGACGGATAAACGCCATGCAGACGTTTTCCTATCGGGGGCGAACTGCCCAGGGCAATGAAGTATCCGGAACGCTGGAGGCTAGCAATGCCCAGGCTGCGGCCATCCAGTTGCAGAATCAATCCATTGTGCCCGTTGCCATTCGGGAACTGGAGGCCAAGCCTGCCAGTCTGCTCGACCTCAATATTTCGTTTCGCAAGAAAGTAAAGTACGACGATCTGATCATGCTGTGCCGTCAGATGCGGGCCCTGACCCGGGCCGGTGTGCCCATCATTCAAGCCATTGCCGGTTTGGCGGATATCAGTAAATCGGACCTCATCAAGGAGGCGCTATCGGATATCAATGTGCGCCTGGCCACCGGTTCCAGTCTGGCCAATGCCATGGGTGCCCACAGCAACATTTTTAACACCATGTTCGTCAGCATGATTCACGTGGGTGAAAACACGGGGCGTCTGGAAGATGCTTTTTCCAAACTGATTTCCCATATCGAAATGGAGCGGGACACCCGCAACCGCATGACGCAGGCCATGCGTTATCCCATGTTTGTGGTCAGTGCCATGTTCATTGCACTGATGATTGTGAATATGTTTGTGATTCCCCAGTTTGCCAAGGTGTTCACCAAGGTGGGGGCAGAGCTGCCGGTACCCACTCAGATACTGGTGACGGTATCGAATTTTACGGTGGATTACTGGTGGTTGGTGATCGGTACCATTGTGGGCGGCAGCGTTGGGTTTGTGCGCTATATCGATACCGAGTCGGGGCGCTTATGGTGGGATGAAATCAAGATGAAAATACCCATCATCGGCAGCATTTTTGAAAAGATTGCGTTGTCGCGCTTTGCCCGCAGCTTTGCCATGACGTTTGAATCCGGCGTGCCGGTATTGCAGGCCCTAAGTATAGTAGGCCCCACTGTAGGTAATGAATATATCGCCTCCCATATTGATTCCATTCGGCGCGGAGTGGAGCGGGGCGATTCCCTGGCGCGGACTTCGTCTGCGGCGGGAATTTTCTCGGATTTGGTGGTGCAGATGATCACCATTGGAGAAGAAACCGGTTCGCTGGATCGTCTGTTACACGATGTTGCGGATTTTTATGATGAGGAAGTGGATTACGACCTGAAAGGGTTGGCCGATGCCATTGAGCCTATCATTCTGGTTTTTTTGGGTATTTTGGTGCTGGTGTTGGCCTTGGGTGTGTTCTTGCCCATGTGGGAGCTGGGCTCAGCAATGAAGCGGTGAGTAAAGCCGGATTAGCGGTTGTAAAGAATCGTTAAACGGCTAATGGTTGCGCAAATCTGGACTATATTTATGAGACAGACAGCACGTTCGACAAATGTTTTGAAAACAAGGGTTTTAACGGAAAACCTGATGGGCAACATACACAGCAACGGTTTCACGATGATAGAAATGGTGGTGGTAATCGCGCTTATTTCTATACTGGCGGCGGTTGCGCTGCCCAAGATGTTGGATACCTACGACAACGCTCATGAGGCGGCGGTATTCGGCGCGGGCGGTGCAATGGCGTCGGCGGTGGTGCTGGTGCGCAGTCAGTGGGTGGCGAACGGCAGTTCCCTGGCAGTGGATGAAGTGGACGGCTTTGGCAATGATGATGTGGCCACCAGCAATGAAGGTTGGCCTACGGATGTTGGTCAGGGCTCCGGCTCCAACAACAGCGACGTAATGGACAGTGCGGAACGTTGCGTACGAATTTGGCGTGGGGTGTTGGTTGCCAACGCGCCGTCGGTATCGGCCAGCGTGGCTTCCAGCTCTGATTATCTGGTGGATACCGTAAATGGGAATTGCCGCTACCTGTATCGCCGCACCGATACCGGCAGCAATATTGTGTACAACGCCAGAACCGGCGAAGTGATTACAACGATAAATTAATGAGTTTTATCAAGAGGTAGAGTAATGAAGAAGCAACAATCGGGTTTCACCTTAATTGAATTGATCATGGTGATCGTCATTCTGGGTATTCTGTCGGCGTTCGCCCTGCCGCGCTTTGCAAATCTAAGCAGCGACGCCGAACGCGCCGCCACCGAAGGTGCCCTGGGTTCGGCAAAATCGGCAGCCGCAATTTCCCATGCTGCGTTTTTGGCAGATGGAGGTGCCCCTGCAACCGTGGATCTGGAAGGCACGGATATTGATATTGTGAATGGTTATCCCAGTGGAGATGATGCCGATGGTAACGGTACCATTTGCGATGCTGCGCAGTTAACTACAGATTTTACCTGTGCTGATGATAATGGTGATCCCGCTGTGATGACCGTAACCTATGGTGCCTGCAGCTTTACCTATACCGAAGCGGGTGTGGGTGGAGCACCGATCTTCGGCGCAGTTGCCGGTTGCTAATAAGTAAGACGTAATATGAGGTGTTATGATTTTTCGGAGTCGACGATCTAGTGGCTTCACCCTAATCGAACTCATCACCGTAATTACCATTATCGGGGTCCTGGCTGTTGTGGTCGGACCCCGATTTGCTTCCAGTGATGTGTACGAGGAGCGCACCTTCCTGGATGATCTGTCCGCCGCGTTGCAATACGCCCGGGCCAAGGCCGCCGGTTCCGGCTGCATCACCCAGGTGGATTTCACCAGCAGCGGGTTTACGGTCAGCGTTGATTCCGATTGCAACAGCAGCAATGGTTTTGCCGCCACCGCCGTTACCAATCCCGGCGACTACACCACGGGATTCAGTGAGCGTGCCCCACTGCCTTCAGGTTCCAGTTATGTAGCCACAGTGGACCCTATATTGTTTGATGGTCGCGGGCGGGCCATGAACAGCGCATTGAATGTCCTGAGTGCCGCAGCCCAGGTCACGGTGGGTGGTACTGTGATTACGGTGGAAGGGGCAACCGGCTATGTGCACTGATTTGCGTGATTACCCCGTTGCGGTAAGGTGCACCGAGCAGGGTACCACCCTGATCGAACTGGTAATGGCGATTGCCATTGCCGGCGTTATGATTGTCGGCCTGATGACGGCCTATGCTTCCATTGCCGGGCGCAGTGCCGATCCGATGATCCGAACTCAGGCCATTTCACTGGCGGAATCCTACCTGGAAGAAGCGCTGCTGAAACCCTTTCTGGCACCAGATGGCAGTGTGTGTCCGGCGTCTGCCCCCACCGGCAACCGGGAGGACTTTGTGCGGGTGTGCGATTACAACAATTACAACAGCAGCAGTATTACACTGCCCAATGGGGCTGCTGTTGCCGGGCTGGCGGGCTACAGCGTTGCCATGAGTGTGGCCACCACCTCGGATCTGGATAGTGTGCCGTCCAACTGTGCCCTGAAAGTCACCGTCAATATCACCACACCGTTGAATGAAACCGTCAGCCTCATTGGTTATCGGACCCAATATGAAAGTGATCCCGCGTGTAGTTGAGCATAGCGGTTTCACCTTGGTGGAACTGGTGATCGCCATCTCGCTGATGGGGGTGGTGTCGGTGCTGGTAACCACCATGGTGGGTAATCAGATGCTGGGGTATGTAGACACAGCCCGGCGTGCGGAGCTGGTGGCAAAAGCGGATATGGCATTACAGGTCATGGCGCGGGATTTGCGCAACGCCGTACCACACAGCATCCGGGTCAGTGGCGGCAATGCGCTGGAATGGGTGCCCGTACAGGATTGGGGCCGTTATCGTAAACGTCCGGACAGTTCCCTGGCAGACCCGGTAGCGGCGCAGGTGGCTACCCTGGATTTTTCCACGTTGGATACGGAATTCGAAGTATTGCATTCCGGCACCATGCCCGCCCTGCCCGCCAATGCAAGAGTGGTGGTGGGCAATACCTCCGCCATGGGCAGCGCAGGCATCAATCTGTACGCTGGCTCGGGTAGCGGAACCCTGGTGCCTTTGGGCAGCCACGTAATCACACCAAGTGGGGTGATCCCGGCCATCAGCGGCAATCAGATTACGCTGGCGCCGGGTTTTCAGTTTGCATTGGGGTCGGCCGCCGGGCGTTTCTATCTGGTGAACAACGCCGCCAGTTACCTGTGCAATGGAACCAGCATCACCCGCTATGGCGGCTATCCTATTCAATCCAGCCAACCCACCTCGGCCCCTGCCGGTTCCAGTGCGGCGCTATTAATTGATGGCGTCACCCTTTGCCAGTTCGGCTATACCACATTGGATGCCACCTACGGCATGCTCACGATCTCCCTGCAGGTGACCGACTCCGGTGAGAGTGTCACCCTGGTTCGTTCCATCACCATAGAGAATCGGTCATGAAGCGGAACGCCAGACAGCATTCGGGCATTGCGCTACCGGCCATTATTTTTATGATTGTGATTGTGGCGTTGCTGGTGGGGGCCATGGCGCAATTGTTGAACGTTGCTTCCGGGGTTACCGATATTCGATTGCAGTCCAGCCGTGCCTTCTGGGCAGCAAAAGCCGGTGTCGAACGGGCGGCCTATCACATCAATGCAACCGACACCTGTGCCCCGGCAGCGGGAACGTACACCATCAATGGCGTTCAGGTGGTGGTGAATTGCAACAGTCTGGATTACAACGAGGCAGGCAATACCACCAGGGTTTTTCAGGTTGATGTGCGGGCGCAAAGTGGCGGTGCACCCTCTGATCTGGATTTTGTTTCACGGCAATTGACGGTGGTGTTGAATGTTGAGCTATAGCCTCCGCGCTGTTATTACCCTGTTGTTCTGTTTTGCTGTCCTGTGTCAGGGTGCGGTGGCACGGGTCTTACAGGCCAATGCGGTATGCGGCGTTGATAATCAGATTATGCTCACCTTTGATTCGGTGGGCGGGCAGGCCATGCTCAAGCAATCCAGCGCGGAAACAGTGACGAACTATACACTGACGGTAAACAGCGGGGGGGCGCCAACCATTACCCGTGCGGTATTATCCGATGAAGGCTATCAGGTGATACTGGTGTTGGGCACAGACATGACGGCCGGCCGCACCTATAACGTTGCCGCCAGCGGGATCGAGGATATTACGGATACCGTATTCAATAACACCAGCGATGGTTTCTATTTTACCACGCAACAAAATGGTCTGGCGGCCTCCTATTGGGGTAACGATACCCTCTCGGGCAACGCTCAGTTTCAACGGGTGGACAGCGCCATTGATTTTGACTGGGGCATTTTTACTTGGCCGGCGGGGGCCTGGTTCAACGGCTTCTCCATCCGCTGGGAGGGCATGATCGAGCCGGACATCAGCGGTGACTATACCTTTCGTACCGTATCGGAAGACGGCTCCCGGGTCTGGTTGGGTGAGGTGGGCAACAGCAATCAGATCATCAATCGCTGGGTGGATACCTATGGCACGCAGACCAGTACAGTGATCCCGCTGCTTGCCGGACAACGCTATTCCGTGCTGATGGAGTTCTTCAAAGAACCGGAAGCGTTCTCTACCAAAACCGCCCATTTACAATGGCAAACACCCGCCGGCGGCAGCTTCGTGGATGTGCCCAATGTCAATTTTCATACCTGCGTGGATTCCTTCGTCAGCGATGATGGTCTGGTGGCCCACTATAAACTGGAAGGCCCTACCTGGAATGGCAGCACCGGTGAGGTGATTGATTCATCGTTCAACGGCTTGAATGGAACCAGTATTGGCAACCCTGCGTCGGTACCGGCCCAGGTGTGTAATGGTGCTGAGTTTGATGGCAATAACCTGATTCGGGTGAACGACAATCCGCTGCTGGATCTGACCAGTGAGCTGGCCATTTTGGCCTGGATTCGTATGGATGAGTATGCGCCGGGGGATCTCAGCTCGATTTTTTCGAAAGATGAAAACTATGAGTTTCATATCAATCCCAGTGGTCAGATTTACTGGTGGTGGCAAAGTACCCGCAACGGTAACACCACCCGTTCTTTTGATTCCGGCAGCGCCACCATTACCCTGGGTAACTGGCACCACATCGGCATCGTGTACTCGCAAAGTCGGCAGAGTATTTATCTGGATGGTGTGGAAGTGGCGAATCGCACTTACACCGGAGAAACCCTGGTAACCAATAGTGATCCCATGGAAATCGGCGCGGATCAGGGCATCACCTCGCGCCGCTGGCGGGGCATCATCGATGAAGTCAAACTGTATGATCGCGCCATCACTACCTCGGATGTGATTGCGGACATGAACGCCACCAATCCCTGTGCCAGTGTGTTGGATGGCTTTGAAGTCACCGCCGCCAGCACCGCCAGTGTTTGTGCGCCCACCGAGGTGACGCTGCGGGCGCTGTTGGATGATGGCTCCACCTATAGCGGGTTTACCGGCACCATCAATCTCAGCACCAGTACCAATCACGGTAACTGGAGCGCGCCGGGTGCCAGTGGCAGCCTGGCGCCGGATCCGGACACAAACGACGATGGTGCGGCCCAGTACACCTTTGCAGCCGGTGATAACGGCCAGGTGGTGTTGTCACTGAGCAATACCCATGCGGATGCGTTAACGGTGACGGCCAGTGAAAACGGCGGCACCGCCAGCGGCGTATCCAACGCCATCACGTTCAGTGAGAACGCGTTGGTGATTTCCACCAACGATACCCTGGGTGATGATGTGATTGCCGGCCGTGATCACGGTTTTTTGGTGCAAATGTTGAAGCGTGAAACCGATGGCACAGAGTGTGGCCTGTTTGCGGAGTACAACGGTGATATCGCCCTCAAGGCCTGGATCAGCCGCGGGGCGAATTTCTCCGCTGGTGCTGCTCCGGCTTTATCCGGCAGCGGCGGCAACGTAACACTGCCGGACGCCCAACCGGGCAGCAATAATTTTACCCTTGGCTTTACCCAGGGTGAAGCCACCACCACCCTGGTAACCACGGATGTGGGGGAGTACGCATTGAACCTGATGGACGACAGCTCCGGATTGGTTCTGGATATTAATAACCAGCCGGTGGTCATCAGCGCCAACACCAACGACTACACCGTGCGGCCGTTCGGGTTTGATCTATCGGCGCAATCCGGGGATGCAACGCCGCTGCCCAACCCTGCGGCCACCACGTTTGCCGGCGACGGGTTTGTGAAGGCAGGAGAACTGTTTGACGTGCAGGTACGGGCGGTGTTGTACGATGCCAACGATGATACCAGCCCGGTGGATGGCTATGCCGATGCCGGTGCGGATTTGTCTGCCAACGGCGTTACCCCCAGCTTCGGCAGTGAAGGGGAAGACGTGATCCTTTCCTCGCAACTGGTGGCCCCTGTGGGTGGGGTGGACAATGGCCTGGCCGGTGCAACCGTGGCGCTGGCCAACACCTTCAGCAGTGGTGTGGCCACCACGGCGGTGCGTTTTGATGAAGTGGGGATCATTCAGCTGGACGCCGGCTTGCAAAGCGGTGGCTATTTGAACTCGGGCCGCAACGTTACCGGCAGGATAGACAATGTGGGGCGTTTTTACCCGGATCAGTTTCTGCTGGCGGACAACACGCCGCAATTGCGCAATGGCCCGGACCCGGCCACCTGGAGCTGCGACATGACCTATCAGGGGCAAGCTTTTGGCTTTGTGGCGGAACCCATCATCACAGTGACCGCGGTGAACACCCTGGGGGCGACCACCGAAAACTATGAGGGGGATTTCTGGAGCCTGCCGCAACTGACCCACGAAGTGTTGCTGGACCCCGCCAGTGTGGCCGCAGGTTCGGCCTGCCTGGATGGCTTCGGTGGTATTGATGGGGCCTGTTTTGATGTCAGCATCAGCGGTGCCGGCTGGCTTTCCCGGGCAGCGGGGATCGGTCTGTACAGCACCACTTCCCATGGGCTAACCATCGCCAAGTTGAATGACCAGCCCGATGCCGGCGATGTACCCTGGAATCCGTTACTGGATTATCGGATTTCGGATGCGGCTTTAACCGTCACCGAAAGCAACGGTGACCGTATTTGCTATCAGCCTGCGGGCAGTTGCAGCGAGTACGTGCTGGAGGATATCAGTGGAGTGGAGCTGCGTTACGGCCGGGGCTGGATCGATAACCGTTATGGTTCGGTGCAGACGCCCTTGATCATGACCCTGCGCCTGCAATACTGGAACAGCGCCGGGGCGTTTATCAATAACACCGATGATAACAATGCCTGTCTGGGAACCTTGGTGTTATCCAGCGATGTTGAGCTGGCGCAGTACAGCGGTAACCTGGATGCGGGGGAAACCAGCGTGGGTGGAATTGCGCAGGCGCCGGGCTATGCCCTGATCAGTTTGACCGCGCCGGGTTATGATGGCGCCGATAACCCCAATTCCGGCCGCGCGACCCTGCGTTGGTTGTTGGATGCAGATACCAGTGACAACGATCCCGGTGAAGAATGCGGTGAGCACTGGCTCTGCTATGATTTTAACGGCGATGGTTTGCGACAGAACCCCTATGGTACCGCGGTTTTCGGTGAACAGTCCGACGACAGACCGCTGTTGTTCATGAGGGAATCCTATCGTTAGCCCATGGCGTTAGATTTTGGAGGCGATGCCAATGGAAAAACCACTGATCTCGTCACTGTCCTTATCGAAGTAGTTCATGTATTCCACGTTCAGGCTCAGGTTGCGGTCCAGGCTCAGGTCCACCCCAAAACCATAGGACACATCTGTGTCGCTTTCGGACTCATTGCCAAAATTCGGATTGGAGTATTCCAATTCCACTCGGGTAAAACCCAGAATGGCGTAGGGATAAAAGCTGGGCCCGGCCGGGATGCCCGCCCGCAGGTAGCCGCCGATCATGCTGTTGAGTTCCACATCGGTTTCAAAGACCCCGGACAGCACTGAGTCGTCGCCAACCCCAAGGGTAACCCTGACTTCGCCACCGATGTTGTCATTGGCCATGGCCCCCAGGCGCCCGGTAACCCCCGTGAGGGAGGCATCGGCACCTCTTACGTCGGTTGCATCGGCATCCAGGAAGACAATACTGCCCCCGGCGTAAGGATCGGCAGCCATCGCAGAACCTGCGGCCAGCAAGGTGAGTACAAAGGCGGAATGGGTTATTACTGATTTCATATTGGTCTCTCCGTTGTAATAAACAGGTCCAAGGCCTGTTATGAACGCGTTTATACCATAGGTGGGCTTAACTGAATGTGAGCTGAATCAGGCCTTTGAAAATGGAGGCTGCCCGGCACCCGGTTGACCAAGGTTAATAATAAGAGGCGGCAAAAGTGTTTAGAATAGCGCTTAGCATTATCAACGGAGTCATTGAACAGGGGGGTGTATGTTGATTGCCTTGGGCACGGTGCTGGGTGGGATTGGATTATTTTTGATCGGTATGATGTTGCTGACCGATGGTCTGAAGCAGTCCGCCGGGGATAAACTGGATCTGTATCTGCATCGCAGCACCAACACCAAGCGGCGCGGTTTCTTTTCCGGCTTTTTATTGACGGCACTGGTACAGAGTTCCAGCGTGGTCACCGTGGCCACCATTGGGTTCGTCAATGCCCGCCTGCTGTCCATGGGGCAGGCGGTGTGGGTAGTGTTCGGCAGCAATGTGGGCACCACCATGACCGCCTGGATCGTGGCCCTGATCGGTTTCAAAGTGCAGGTACAGCTGTTTGCCCTGCCGATGGTGGGGGTGGGAGCGTTCCTGCAGGTGCTGGGGCGCGGTGCCCGCTGGCGGGCCCTGGGCAGTGCGCTTACCGGTTTTGGTCTGTTGTTCGTGGGATTGGACTTCCTCCAGGGCAGTATGTCCGCCTATCAGGATCAGCTGCTGTTTCTGGACGAGGGCGCCTTTGATGTACCGCATGTCTTACTGCTGCTGGCGTTGGGCTTCCTGCTGACGGTGATCATGCAGTCCTCCAGCGCCTCCATGGCGATGATACTGACCCTGGTTAACGGCGGCCTCATTCCGCTTTCCCTGGGGGCTGCCGCCGTGATCGGCGCGAACGTGGGCACCACCTCCACTGCGTTGCTGGCGACCCTGGGGGCCACCGCCAATGCCAAGCGGGTGGCCTGGGCTCATGTGGCGTTTAATATCACGGCCGGGTTTGCCGCCTTGCTGTTGTTGCCCCTGGTCTCGGGTTTGTTTACAGAGGCCTATAACCGGCAGTTGATGGGCGGCAACGCTGCGTTCTGGCTTGCCATCTATCATTCACTGTTTAATCTGGCGGGGGTGATGATCATGATCCCGCTGGAACCCCGGGTCACACGCTTTTTATCGCGGCGCTTCGGCAAGCGCGAAAGCGCCCATCTGCGCTTGCGTTTTCTGGATAAAAATATCGTGCAGATGCCGCCTCTGGCCCTGCAATCCATCAGTAAGGAGTTGGATAATCTGGCGCAACTGGTGGCGTCGATCATTGTGCGTGAAGAAAACGGCCCGGATACCCATGAACAGATTCAAACCCTGTTTGAATTGCTGGAGAAATTTGATGGCTACGTAGTGGCCACCTTGCGTCAACCCATGGCCCATGTGAACGCGGATGCCTTCAGTAAAATCATTAAATGCAGTCAGAGCCTCGCCAATGCCCTGCAGTGGTACCAACTTACACTGAAGTCCGATGCCAGGCCCAAGGATTCGGCCTTTGAAGCGATCCTGTTGCCGTTTGAGGCGAGTTTTCGCCGTTTTATCCAGGCGGTGGCCGGTGAGGAGCCCAGAGAACGGATCAGTGAGAAACTGGATGCAGTACTGCTGGATGCCGAACGCGTCAACCGGGAAGTGTTTTCACGTCTGCGCAGCCACGAGGTATTCAGTCACGATGTGAGTCAGGCGACGCAATGGGTTGCCTGGCACCGCCGCATTGCCCAGCAGATGATGAAGGTGCTGAAGCGCGCAGACGAAATAGACGACCTCATGCATGAGCCGGAGATCATCCGCAACCCGGCCAGTGACGCCCCCTGAGAGTGGGTGACCGGTGGCCCCGCATCTGTTAACGTAACCCGCACTTGTTGATTGCAACTGTTACCAGGTTGTGTCAGCAGTTACCGGAATATGAAAGGAAAGGTGATTCGAATGATCCAGACAGTGGCGATAACCGGTGCTTCTTCCGGTATTGGAAAAGCGCTTGCCTATGAGTTTGCCCGGCGCAGTATCCATCTGGCGTTGCTGGCCCGGCGCCAGGAGGTGTTGGAAGAAATTGCGGCCGATATCCAGCGGCAGTACCCTCAGGTCAAGGTGCACTGCATCGCCCTTGATGTGGCCGACACCGACAGCATATTGCCGGCGCTGGAACAAGCGCAGGCGCAGCTGGGGCAACTGGATTGTGTGGTTGCCAATGCAGGTATTACCGGCGTCAATAAAACCGGCGCCGGGGATTTCGCCAAGGATCAGCGTATTATCCAGATTAACCTGGTAGGCGGTATGGCCACCATTGACGGTGCTGCGCGGATTTTTCGGCAGCAGGGCAAGGGTACGGCAGTGGGGATTTCCTCGGTGTCGGCGTTTAAGGGTATTCCCGGCAGCGCGGCCTATTCCGCATCAAAAGCCGGCTTCAGCAGTTACCTGGATACCACTCGGATTGAACTCAAGAAACACGGCATCAGCGTGGTGGCGGTACACCCCGGATTTGTCAAAACCGACATTGCCCCCAACATGGAAAAGTATCCTTTTGTGATCAGTGCCGAAAAAGCCGCGAAAGATATCGTTGACGGTATTGTGAAAGGTAAAGCCAATATCATCGTACCGGCGTTGCCCTGGTCGGTGTTGGGGCGGGTCATGCCGATGGTGCCGGACAGCATCATCGAAAAGGCTTTTTGATGGAATCCCACTGGCTGTCAATGGCCAAACGCTTGCAGGCTCTGGCCCAAACCGGTCAGCAGTTTACCGGTTGTGATTTTGATCGCGAGCGCTATCAGGAAATAGAATCCATTGCCCAGTGCATGCTGGCGCAGTTGGGTGCGGTGCCTCTTGAACAGGTGCGGGGTTTGTTTGCCACCGGGGAGACGGGGTATGTAACGCCCAAGGTGGAAGTGCGGGGAGCGGTGATACGAGGGGGCCGGATTTTATTGGTGCAGGAAAAAGAAGACGGACGCTGGGCCATGCCCGGAGGTTATGCTGACGTTGGTTTATCGGCAGCGCGCAATGTGGAAAAGGAAGTGCGGGAAGAGGCCTGCCTTACGGTAACGGCAAAGCACTTGTATGCGTTACGCCATAAAGCCAGCGGCGGGTATCCGGCCGATGCGCGGGATTTTTATAAGCTGCACTTTATCTGCGAATGCGATGGCAAGAGCAAGCCAGCAGCGGGTCTGGAAACCCATCAGGCGGATTTTTTTGCACCGGATGACCTGCCGCCGTTGTCGTTGGGTAAAAACCTTGAAGAGGATATACAGGCCGCCTTTGTGGCGGCATCCGCAGAGCATCCACAGACTTGGTTTGACTAATCGGGTTCAACTAACCGGGTTAGCGGCAGCGCCTTGTTTTTATTCTTAGAGATGATTTCTATATATCCAATTGCCCATTGTGAGCACGGCCATCTTATCTACACTTATGAGATGGTCAGGGATCGATGGCGAGGCTGACGTGGGTGCAGTAAAAGTATTGGTGGTGGATGATGATCGGACGGTGCGTAATGTCATTTGCCGTGCCTTGTCGGAAGAGTATGAAACCGTTACCGCAGAAAACGGCCTGGATGGAATAGAAAAAGTCCAGTCGGAAAACCCGGATTTTGTTTTGCTGGATGTGGAAATGCCGGGGCTGAATGGATACGAAGTCTGTGATCGCCTAAAGCAGAACCCCGCTACCCAGGATAAACCCGTGTTGTTTCTATCCAGCCACAGTAGTTTGCGCGAGCGCATGCTGGGCTACGAGATGGGGGCAACGGATTACATCGTCAAACCCTTTGCAACCGATGAGCTGCTGGCCAAACTCAGATTGCTGGGTCAGTTCAAGCGTGATCGTGAGGCACTGGATCTGCGTGCACAAAGTGCCTCTGCCACGGCGTTTGTGGCCATGCGCGGTTCCAGTGAATTGGGCCTGGCTATCCAGTTTATCGAAGCCACCTACAATGCAGCGGACTTTGATACCATCGCCCGGCGCTTTTTTGATGTGACCAATCAGTTGGGCCTGAACTGCAGCCTGATGTTTCAAACCCGCCTCAACCGACAGTTTTTCAGCGCCAGGGGTACGGTCTCACCGTTGGAGCAGGAAGTGATGGCAACGCTGTATGATGCCGGTAAACGCTTCAACGACTTTGGCTGTCGCACCCAGATCAACTATTCACGGGTGGCGTTGCTGGTAAAAAACATGCCGTTGGACGATCAGGAAGCCTATGGGCGTTACAAGGATTTTTTACCCACCATGCTGGGTTCCACGGATGCCAAGATCAAGGCGCTGGATACGGAGTGGGCGCTGGTGGAGCAGACCCGCAACCTGACCCATTCCTTCGGTGTTGTGCGGGAAACATTGGTGCAGGTGGGCAGTAACCTGCAGAGCACTCAGAGCGAGGTGCTGTTGTTGCTGCGTCAGACCATCGAAGAGCTGGATGACCGGATTCCCCGGTTGGGGTTGGAGGATGATCAGGAAAAATACTTGATTACCACCCTGGACGGCGCCTTGCAAACCACCCACGGCATAATTGAAAGCGGCGAGAGCGCGCGGGCTTCATTTCAAACGGTGTGTCGGTTGTTGGAGCATTTATCGGAGCGGCAACAGGCGCTGTTGAAAGGCGTGATAGAGCAACCGGCACCCTGCTCGCCCCACGCAGGTGGGGCGTCTCAGGATCAGGATATTACCGGTGATGTTGAATTGTTCTGAAGCGGCTCTGATTATTCGTCGCTGTCGTCATCGTCGTCGGAATTGTTGCCGTTCATTCCCAACTCTTTGATCTTCCGGGTCAGGGTGTTGCGCCCCCAGCCCAGCAATTCGGCCGCATCCCGGCGCCGTCCGGCGGTATGCTTCAAGGCCGTTTCAATCATGATACGCTCAAAGGCCGGTACCGCTTTGTCCAGCAGCCCCCGCTGACCCCGGGCCAGCGCCTGATCGGCCCAGGCACGCAGGCCCTGCTCCCAGTTGGATGAGGCATCCTGTGAGCCATGGGATTCCTGCAGCTCCGGTGGCAGATCACTGATCAGTACTTCGCGGCCGGACGCCATGACCGTTAACCAGCGGCAGGTGTTCTCCAACTGACGCACGTTACCTTTCCAGTCCAGCGTCATCATGTATTCTTCGGTTTCGGGCAGTAATACCTTGGTTTCCACGTTCAGTTCTTTGGCGGCTTTCTGCAGGAAATGCCCGGCCAGTTGTGGAATGTCCTCGCGCCGCTCATTGAGTTTGGGCAGGTGAACGCGGATGACGTTCAGGCGGTGGAACAAATCCTCGCGGAATTTACCGTCTTTAACCAGTGTTTCCAGATTCTGGTGTGTTGCGGCAATGATACGCACATCCACCTTTACCGCGGTGTGTCCGCCCACGCGGTAGAAGGTGCCGTCCGCCAGCACCCGCAGCAAACGGGTTTGCGCATCCAGTGGCATATCGCCGATTTCATCCAGAAACAGGGTGCCGCCGTTGGCCTGCTCAAAGCGGCCCTGGCGTTGGGCCGCCGCCCCGGTAAAGGCGCCTTTCTCATGCCCGAACAGCTCCGATTCAATCAGATCCTTGGGAATGGCCGCCATGTTGAGGGCGATAAAGGGTTTGTCGGAGCGGGGGCTGTGGCGATGCAGCGCACCGGCCACCAGTTCTTTACCGGTTCCGGATTCACCGTTGATCAGCACGGTAATATTGGAGTGGGATAAACGGCCGATGGCGCGAAACACTTCCTGCATGGCCGGTGCTTCACCGATGATGTCGGTGTTGTTGTTGATCACCGGTTCCCCACCGGTTGCCTGTTGCTCCTGGCTGTGGGTCACGGCCCGTTTCACCAGGGAGACGGCATCGTCCAGGTCGAAGGGTTTGGGCAGGTATTCAAAGGCACCGCCCTGGTAGGATTGCACCGCGCTGTCCAGATCGGAGTGGGCGGTCATGATGATCACCGGCAGATTCGGAAAGTTATCCTGAATATGAGCCAGCAACCCCAAACCGTCGGTACCCGGCATGCGCACATCCGTGATAATCACATCCGGCTGCGTGTTGCGCAGTTTGTTCATGGCCGAGTCGCCGGACTCGAACGTTGATGTGTGAATGCCTTCCTGTGACAAGGCTTTTTCCAGTACCCAGCGAATGGATTTATCATCATCAATAATCCAGACGTTTTCATCACCCTGCATGATTCTACGCTCCAACATTGGTTTGCTCTTCCGGTTGTTCCAGAGGCAGCAATAGTCTAAAAGTGGTTTTACCCGGGCTGCTTTCGCATTCCACCAACCCGTGGTGTTGATTAATAATGGATTGCGAGATTGAAAGTCCCAGACCAGTCCCGCTGGCGCGGCCACTGATCATGGGATAAAACATCGTTTCCTGCATTTCCTGGCTGATGCCCGGGCCGTTGTCTTCGATTTCCACCAGTAGGATCAGGCGGTGCCGGGTATGGCCGATGGTGAACTGGCGCAGGGCGCGGGTGCGTAGAATAACCGTTGGGTTTTTCTGCTCCTCATCGTCCATCAGAGCCTGTTTGGCGTTGCGCACAATGTTCAGGATGGCCTGAATCAATTGATCCTTATCGCCGCACATTTCCGGCAGGCTGGGGTCGTAATCCCGTTCAATTACCACCGGGTCGCCGGTTTCGGCGGTCAATACCGAGCGCACCCGCTCCAGAATCTCGTGGATATTGATCTGCGCCCATTTCGGTAATTTGCGGGGCCCAAGCATCTGGTCCACCAGGTTTCGCAGACGGTCCACTTCGGCGATGATGATGTCAGTGTATTCCCGCAGGGAGTCATCCGGCAGTTCCCTTGCCAGAAGCTGTGCTGCGCCACGTATCCCCCCAAGAGGATTCTTGACTTCATGGGCTACCCCGCGCACCAGGGCCCGGGTGGCATGGTGGGCGTTGATCAGGTTGTCTTCCCGACTGATACGCATCAGCCGGTCCAGTGGCCGCAGTTCCAGTAACAGGCTGTGGGTGTGGGTGTTTTCCCGAATCGGTGTAATGGTGTAGTCCACCGTGGCCTGCTGCGGGTTGTTCAGTATATAGACCTGGGCTTCCCGTTTGGTGAAGGGGTGCAGGTCACGCAGCGCGGTTTCCAGATCCGCCTGGGTGGTTTGGTCTTTGTCGTGAATCAGCATGTTAATGGCCATGCCCGCCAGTTGTGAGGAGCTGGCGGCCATCAACTGCTCGGCCGCGGGATTAACGAATTGAACTTTCAGTTGTTCGTCCAGCAACACCACAGCGGTGGTGAGGTGGTCCATCAGGCGACGGGACTGATCGTAATTGGTTGATACCCTTACTGTATTCACTGGATTCATGTGGACCTCAAAAGCTATGGAAGTAGCCAATGCAAAATCCAAACCACCTATGTGGCGGTGGGTAGACTTTGGTGCGCAAAGCAGGAGAAAGGGCCAAAATCGTGATCCTTAGCCGCAACAAAATCCCTCTTTTGGCGCTGGCAAGTCGGTGAATTACGAGTTGAATTGGTACATGGGCACTTGGGATGCCCTCTATTGGGTTTCCCAAGTGCAGTTAAGGAGGAATATTAGGCTATGGTCGCTTGTCTGTGAACCAATATGGTGCAAGCAAATTGCGGGAGTTACTTTTTGGGGCCACCGACTGCGGATCGCTTCACGTAAAAGGTTACGGTGTCGCTTTTACCTACTTCTTTGCCTTTATTGTCAATGGCGGCCACATAGGCTGCGTATTCCCCGCGATCCAGATTGCTGAGCTTGAATGTGTTGGTTCGCTTCGGCTCGCCGTAGGCTGAGCCATTGAAAAACAGCTGCAGTTTGTCGGTATTGCGCAGGGCAGGGGATAAGGCTACCTGCACGGTCACTTCCCCACCGTTGTTAACGAAATGCTCGCCGTCACCGGGGAGAATAATGGTCATCTTGTTGTAGCTGAATTCCGCTTCCGTTTCCGTGGCCGGTGCGGTATCGACCTTGGGAATGATGGCGGGAATGGTGGGAACAGGCTGAACATCCAGCTCTTCCGCGCCCTGGACCGGTTCATCGGTAAATACGGTGTTGCCGCTGTCGTCGGTGTACTTATACACCTTGGCCGCAAGGACAGGGGTGCTAATCAGGGCCAGGATGGCCACTATCGCCGGGGTGCGGATCATCTTGCTGCTCCATGGTCGTGGTTATTTACTCATTAAAAACCATTTAGAGTTCCTTATACAAAAAAAGCTCCCAAAAATGGGAGCTTTTTCCGTTCCTGCAGGATCGCTCAGGCGCTTAGCAAGAGTAGTACATGTCGAACTCAACCGGGTGAGTGGTCATGTTCAGGCGTTCTACTTCGCCGCGTTTCAGGTCAATGTAACCACCGAGCATGTCTTCGGTGAACACGCCGCCTTCGGTGAGGAAGTCGCTGTCCGCTTCCAGTGCATCCAGCGCCTGGGACAGGGTGGACGCTACCGTTGGGATCGCAGCGGCCTCTTCGGCCGGCAGGTCGTACAGATCCTTGTCCGCAGCATCGCCGGGGTGAATCTTGTTCTTGATCCCGTCCAGACCGGCCATCAGCATGGCGGCAAAGCCCAGGTAGGGGTTGGCGGTTGGGTCAGGGAAGCGAACTTCGATACGGCGGGCTTTCGCGCTGCTAACCCAGGGTATACGGATGGAAGCAGAACGGTTACGGGCAGAGTAAGCCAGCATAACAGGCGCTTCAAAGCCGGGTACCAGACGCTTGTAAGAGTTGGTGGAAGCGTTGGTGAAGGCGTTGATCGCGCGCGCGTGCTTGATGATGCCGCCGATGTAGTACAGGGCTTCTTTGGACAGACCGGCGTACTCGTCACCGGCAAACAGGTTTTTGCCGTCTTTGGACAGAGACTGGTGGCAGTGCATACCGGAGCCGTTGTCACCTACCAGCGGCTTGGGCATGAAAGTGGCGGTTTTGCCGTAGGCATGGGCCACGTTGTGTACGCAGTACTTGAGGATCTGTACTTCGTCTGCCTTGGCTACCAGGCTGTTGGGGCCAACGCCGATCTCACACTGGCCCGCGGTGCCCACTTCGTGGTGGTGTACTTCGATGTGCAATCCCATTTGCTCCATAGCGGCACACATGGCGGCACGCAGGTCATGGAGGGAATCAACGGGAGGAACGGGGAAGTAACCGCCTTTAACACCTGGGCGGTGACCGATGTTGGCACGGTCGAAATCTTCATTGGATACCCAGGCCGCCTCTTCGGAATGGATAGAGTACATGGAGCCGCTCATGTCGGATTTCCATTGTACGGAATCGAAAACGAAGAATTCAGGCTCCGGGCCAAACAGGCAGCCATCGGCGATGCCGGTGGACTTCAGGTACTCTTCTGCACGACGGCCAACAGAGCGGGGATCGCGCTCGTAACCTTGCATGGAGGAAGGTTCAACGATGTCGCAGCGCAGGTTCAGGGTGGTTTCGTCGGTAAAAGGATCGATTACCGCAGTGCTGTCATCCGGCATCAGGATCATGTCGGATTCGTTGATGCCTTTCCAGCCAGCGATTGAGGAGCCGTCAAACATTTTACCGTCAGTGAAGAAGTCGTCTCCGATTTCGCCAACCGGCAGGGAAACGTGTTGTTCTTTACCGCGAGAATCGGTGAATCGCAGATCAACCCAGCGAACATTATTTTCTTTGATAAGAGAAGTGGTCTTTGCAGACATTCTTGTGTGTCCTCCAATGGATATTGAGATTAGGGGGGTGTGACCAAGTGAAGAAGTCTCTGTCGAATCCCCCTGGGGTGTCGACAGCCCCAACCGACAGTTGCGAAGAATTAGTCGATCCACAATGCGGATGTATTGGTCTTGCCTCACAGGAAGGCAAAATATATGCCATTGGATTTTGAGTTGAAAGGGGCTCAGGTCAGTAATCGGAAGTTTTTTTTGGTCACTGACGCAGCCCACTAATGGTGCGGGCTCCAGAGAGGCGTGCACAGGCCATAATACAGCCTGTTCAAGGCCTTGAGCTGTAGTGAAAAAACAACCTGCACCAATAAAGGGCGGCCGGAAGCCGTTGTGGTCCAATATGGTGCGTCACGCCCCTATTTGGGGCGCTAGGATTCGCAGACCTCGATCACAATGGTGATTTCCCGGTCAAGCTCCTGACTGGAGATCACTTTATGGCCATTTACCCGGCACCAGGCGGGGATGTCGTGCAGTACACCGGGGTCGGTGGCCAGCACCTGAAGCTGGTCCCCCGGTTGCAGTTGCTGGACGGCATTCTGGGTTTTGATGACCGGCATCGGGCACAATAGCCCACGGGCATCGAGTTGTTGTTGGTTCATGGCAGATCCTCCGGGCGCCTATGATAACCATTGCCGATGCTTAAGAATATATGTCCTGTGTGGGGTGGCTTTTATGCGGGAACATTCTTTCCCAGCGGCAGGTTTAAGGCTTATCTTTAAAAGGTTGTCAGCACCTGGGCCAATGGAGACACAGGAGGTGTGCCATGCCAGTCCGATCCGTTACTGAATATCTTGATCAGAACAAAGTTGATTATCATGCCTGCAATCACGCGCCCGCGGTTACTTCGCTCGAGGTTTCCCAATCCAGTCATATACCGGCGGCCAATTTGGCCAAGACGGTGATCTGCAATGCCGATGGTGAGCTGGTGATGGCAGTGTTACCGGCTCATCAGCACGTGGATTGCCGGGTGTTGCAGGATCTGTTGCAGGCTGAAACCTTGCGGCTGGCGGAGGAGAGTGAGTTTGCCGATCGCTTTCCACTGTGTGAGCTGGGCGGCATGCCGCCATTGGGTGAGCTTTACCGTATGCCGGTGTACATGGATGAGTCGCTGCTGGGGGCGGACTGGATCGCTTTCAACGCCGGTACGCACACAGAAGTGATAAAAATGGACACCGGGGTGTTCAAGCGTTTGGTGAAACCCACCCTGTGTAATTTTGCTGTGACACATTAAAGGAGGCCTGGATGCCTGCGTCAGCTTATATAGCCAATGTTGGTTTTTGAGGGCAGGTTTGGTCGTTACTGGAAGTCTTTCCCGTTGCAGGGTGAGACGACAGAATTCCGATTGGTGCACTGCCCTTCACCAGCAGGCAGGTCTTTCTCGAAGGGGCCAAAGAAGCTTTTACCGGAATGGTATAGATAGCTGATACGTGTGCATAATTAGGTTCCATGCGTTCTATCCTTTTAATGTGTTGCTCCTAAGAATAGAGACACAGTGCGCACAAATATCTATCGAGAAAAGAACAGACTGAAGTAGAGGCTGACTATGGATACCCAGTATATCGATGTCACCCATGGGCTGGCGCTTCCAGGCAATAAAAAAACAGTTTTTATCAATACTTTGATACGTGAAGCTCCCCCGCAATAGGCGGCAAAGGCGCAAACTGTTGCAATCATGCCGATTTGATAAAGATATGTGAAATCCTGTTGGTACAGGAGTCGCTGAAACTGGGTGTCGTTGCGAACCAGAAAAGCGGACAGCAATACAAATGAGAAGAAAACGATAAAGCCAAAGCCTGTGGCCAACAGAACTCTTTGCACAATTGGTTGAACAGGATTCATATGATCTTCAGTCAAATCGATAAAACACTGATGTCTTTCATGATTTAGTTCCAGTTCTGCAGTGACGCATAAATGTAACGCTGGCTGGCGTGTGGAACTGCTTTGTCAGTGCCTGTTTTATTGGAAACGGGCAGGCTTTTTACCCTCGGCGCAGGAGTCATCATTCATTCGGCTGAGTGACAAACCCCAACTTTTCCAGCCCCGCCCGTTGCACTGCTGCCATCACTTTAATGACGTGTTCGTAAGTCACGTCTTTGTCGCCCCGCAGGTGAATTTCCGCTTGTTCGGTTTTACCGGCTTCTTGCGCCAGCCTGGATTCCAGTTCAGCGAACGCGATGACATCATCGTTCCAGTGAATGTCGCCTTCGGCAGTGACGCTGATGGCAATGGTTTCCGGCTTCAGTTCATTGGGCGTGTTGCTGGCCTGGGGCAGGTCCACCTTGACGGAATGGGTGAGCACCGGAACCGTAATAATGAATATAATCAGCAATACCAGCATGACGTCCACCAGGGGGGTCATGTTGATCTCGCTCATGGCTTCGTCGTTGTCGTCCAGTCCGCTGCCGAAGGCCATGTTATTTCGCCTCCCGCTTGGAAAAGGGCGTGACATTTTTGCTGTTGTTTCTGGCGATGGGGGAGCCGGTCAGGTAGAAGGCATGCAATTGATGGGCGAAGCGGTTCAGGCGCCCCAGGATCAATTTGTTCTGGCGTTGCAGCCCGTTGTAGCCCAGCACCGCGGGAATGGCCACTGCCAGCCCAAATGCCGTCATGATCAGGGCTTCACCCACCGGGCCGGCCACTTTATCGATGCTGGCCTGGCCGGATACGCCGATGCCCACCAAGGCGTGATAAATCCCCCAAACCGTACCGAACAGGCCGATGAATGGCGCAGTGCTGCCCACCGAAGCCAGAATCGACAGGCCCTTCTGCAAACGCTCGCTGCCCTCATCAATGGAACCGCGCAGACTGGTGGTCAGCCAGTCTGCCAACGGCAGCTTGCCGTGCAGGTCCTCATGATGATTGACATGGTGGTCCAATGCGGTCTGGCCATCTTCCACCAGTTTGTGAAACGGGTTTTGCTGGCGTCCGCTGCTGATGATCTGCAACCCTTCACCCAGGCTGCGGGCATGCCAGAAGTTTTGGGTGCTGTTGGCCACCCGCCGCAGACGCAACAGGCCCACTGTGCGCACCAGCATCACATACCAGGAAAGCACGGACATGGCCAACAGAATAATGGCCACGCCTTTAATGACGGGATCACCCTGTTGCCACAGGGCGGCGATGCCGTAGGGATTGTTATCCATGCTTACGCTCCTTTTGGGTCAGCCTTTCAAACTGAAGGTGACCGGTTGCAAATATCGATAGTCAATGGGTTGTCCGCCACGGGTGGCGGGGTTGTATTTCCAGCGGCGTACCGCCTCCATGGCGGACTTGTCCAGTCGTGGGTAGCCGCTGGACTCCTTGATCGTGATCTCTTCCACGGTACCGTCTTTCAGTACCATCAGCTCCAGAACGACGGTGCCTTCTTCGCCCCGGCGGCGGGATAATCGGGGATAAGCCGGTGCCGGGTTATTACGGTGCTTGGCATCAATCCGGGGTACGGTAACCGGTGCCCCCGCCGCGGAATTGGGTGTGGCCTGGGTGGCGGCGGTGGTTTTTGGTGGCGGTGGGTCGGCCGCCACGGTTTCGGCGGGAGGCTCGGGCGGTGGTGTGACGGCCTTTTCCGGCTGCGCTTTAGTCTGCGGTTTTTCCACCGGCTTGGGCTTGGGCTTGGGCTTTGGTTCAGGCTCGGGTTTGGGCTCAGAGAGTATTGGTTTTTCTTTCGGTTGCGGCTCGGGCTGCGGTGGTTTGCTGGCAGCGGCAGGGGGCTGTACCACATCCGCAGGCGGTGCATCGATGAGTACGCCATTGATGGTTGGCAGTTGGTCGGCAACGGGCGCTGACGGTGGCCAGAGAGACGCAGTGGCCAGGGCGCCGCCGTGAATCAGCACCACCATCACCAGTGCCAGACTGTTAACCCATTTGCTTTCCACAATCCGTACAACCCATCGGCGACTTACACAGGCGCCCACTATAAATGATAATTGTTCTCATTTCTAGTGGTTACACGTACCAGGCCTGCTGGATGTCGTCGGCCGGCATGGGGGCCACCTCCAGCAGCTGGGCCACGCCATTTTTGTCCTGAATTTCAACGGTCACCCGCTCGCTGTGCTTGCCCTGGCTGAAGCGGGTGGCAATGCGTGCGGCGGTGAGCAGGTCATCCTTTGTGGGAGCACCGTCCACCAGGCTCAGTGGCCCACCGTGGCTGACGCACTTGATGGAATGGAACTGCTTTTTATAGCCGCTCAGAAAATTGTTCTCCCCTTCTTCCCGGCTGATGATGACCTTGTAATGCCGGGCAGGGCGGATATGGCGCCCCACCTTTAACAGCATGATGTCGTCCAGTTCGTAATCCTTGCGGCCGCGGGCGGTCCACAGGTCCGCCAGTTTGCGCGAATAGCTTTCATCGGTTAGGAAGCAGCAACCGCCACTGGGCTGGGCAAAGTCCTCCAGGCCGAATTCCTGTGCCAGGGCGATCTGCGGTTTGCGATTGCGGCCGTTGAAATCGTACAACTGATCCCGGTCTACCCAGCCTTCCCGTTCCGGCAGGGTGGGGGGCAGCAGTTTGGCGCACAGGGGGCGCAGCAGGCGGTCTTCGGCGCCGGATTCCCGGGCAATCAACGGCATGGTTTCCTTGCGCTGGGATTTTGGACGCTGCCCTATAACTTCGCCGGTAATGATAAAATCAAAGCCTTTGTCATCGGCGATCTCTCGGGCTTTGTTGAGCATGGCCCGGGCTTTGTCCACCATGAAAATCTTGCAGTCCAGGCAGGGGTTCAGGTTGGCGCCGTAGCCATGCTGGGGGTTCAATACAATCTTTTTGTATTCTTCTGAAATGTCCACAATGTTCATGCGGATGCCCAGCTGCTCCGCCACCCATAAGGCGTTGTTGCGCTTCTGTTTTTCCTTGTCTTTCTTGCGGATGGCGTGGGTGTGGCCCTCAACGCAGAAACCGGTGTAAAAATTGACGCCTTCGACAATAATGCCTTGTTTTTGAACGGCTTTTACCGCCAGCATAGAGTCTAGCCCACCGGAAATCAGAGCAATTGCTTTTCGTTGCATAGCCATGGATACCCACTATCTGGTTCAGGGATCTCGTAAAGAGACTGTATTGAATTAAGGGCCGCGCATTATACAGAAAACCGCTGAAAAGTCATCGTACAGACGTTTACGTTCTTTCACTTTAAGTTCGCTAGAACCTTTGGTTATACTGGCTCCGTGTGAAAACAGACCGGCCTGTTCCGGCGTTTTCAGCGTGACTAAGGAATGACACTTATAATTCAAGTTAAGGTGAAATCAATGGGGAACTATAAATATTTGGCGGCAGGCTTGCTGTTGCCCGTTTTCTTGCTGGCGGGTTGCGGTGGCGGCGGTGGGGGCAGTGATGTCTTTGAGGATGACGACTCTGAGAATCAGCGCACCATTTCCGATTCCACTGAAGAGCAGGAGCAAGAGCAGGATGATGAATCCACTCCGACGAACTCCGATGGCATCAGTTATCTGCCACTGAGCGTGTACGAGAGTTTCAAAGAGTTTTCAGGGGCAGATCAGGACGGCGTGTTCGCATCGGATTATGATGCGCCATGGATCAAATCCTATTTGATCAGCCCGGTGGCGTCCGCCACCCTGCAACCAGTGGCCAATGCCCAGGTTGCCAACTACTCGGTTAAGGTGGACGGCATTGAGATCTCCCCGGCGGAAAGTTTTCCCCTGTTGCAGAAAGTGATCGGTGTGCCCACCAGTCTGCAGACCGCGCTGGTATTTGATATCAGTGGCAGTATGTCGGATGTGAGCATGCAGGCGCTGGTGGATGAGGCGAAAACCTATCTGGCTCAGGTGCAGCTGAGTTCCAACCCGATGATCGCGTCACAGCAATTCACCCTCTGGGTGTTTGCCAATGAGCCGAGGGAGCTGACCTCCGGCTTCACTGACGACATAGGGACACTGAATGGTTTGCTGGATCAGATTGTCACCCTGTATGACGCCGTGGACCTGGGCTATGGCACCAGCATTCACCGTACCGTGGTGGAAGCAATCGGCCGCTACAACAAAGATGATTATGCGTTTGATGCCGATGGCGACAATGATCTGGTGGACCGTGCCAGCAAAAACGGCATCGCCCTCAGTCAGTTGGTGATCTTCTCCTCCGGTTCCGAGACATCCCTGGAGATGGATGTTGAAACCATGTCCAAAGCGATTCAGTCGCAGGCGTTTGTCAAATACACCGGTGCCTCCACCAGTAACACCCGCTATCAATATAAACCGGTGTTTTACTATGTGGTGGGCGGCACTGCCGTTGGTGAAACGTACACGCCGTTGTCCGTGCTGGCGGAAGCAACCGATAACCTGACCCTGGTGGCTGGCGAATACAGCTATGCTGAATCCCTCATTGCCAATCAAATCAATGCAGTGGAAGAGCGGATTGATCTGGACAACCAGTACGTTTATCGCTTCGCGTTTGTGCCCAGGGTAGGGGATCATCAAGTGATTTTTTCTTCCAAGTCCACCACCAACTCATACCGGCTCTTCACCGACATCGATGGCGATGATCTGTCGCCGGGTACCGGCGCGCCCATCGAGGAGCTGACCAATGAATTGATTGAGATTACCGGCCCCAACGGCGAGTACATCGCCAATGCCATTATCGATTTCAGCGTGGCTCAGACTTTCCGCCCGGCCACCCGTTGGACCACCCTTACCTATGGTGCCTCTGACTACAGTTGGTCCCTCTCCGGAGGAACGGGCACGACCAATTCGGATGGCTCCTATACGGTGGATTCCGTGACCACGCCACCGGCGGTCCTGACCCTGACCAACAACACCATCGGCGGCTACAGTGCCCAATTGGTGATTGTTGAATAATGCCCGGCTCGGAAAGGCCTGTGCGGAAACGCTCTGCATCAGGCCTTTCCTGATCCCTTTCCTTCTGTAATCACACCCCGGCGGCCGAAAACTGGTAAATTTGTTGCCTATTTGTAAGAACATGCTGCACGGTTGCCCCCCAATTCCTGTATACTCCGCCGCCTTAAAGTAGTGTATTAGGGCTGAGGCTGTAAGTTTGTGATCGAGAAAATCCGTAATATCGCCATCATCGCGCACGTTGACCATGGTAAAACCACCTTGGTTGACAAGCTGTTACAACAATCCGGCACCCTGGGTCGCAAAGACGAAGGGGAGCGCTTGATGGATTCCAATGATTTGGAAAAAGAGCGTGGGATCACCATCCTGGCCAAAAACACCGCCATTCGCTGGAACGATTACCATATTAATATTGTGGACACTCCCGGGCACGCCGATTTCGGGGGCGAGGTTGAGCGGGTGATGTCCATGGTGGATTCCGTGCTGCTGCTGGTGGATGCCGTAGACGGCCCCATGCCCCAGACCCGTTTTGTGACTCAGAAAGCCTTTGCCCAGGGATTGAACCCCATTGTGGTGATCAACAAGATCGATCGCCCCGGTGCCCGCCCTGACTGGGTAATGGATCAGGTATTTGATCTGTTCGACCGATTGGGTGCGACAGACGAGCAACTGGACTTCCCCGTGATCTATGCCTCTGCCTTGAACGGTATTGCCGGTCTGGATGCCGATGCCATGGCGGAAGACATGAATCCGTTGTTTGAGGCCATCGTGGAAAAGGTATCGCCACCGGAAGTGGATCTGGATGGACCTTTCCAGATGCAGATCAGCTCCCTGGATTACTCCAGTTTCCTGGGGGTTATCGGTATCGGCCGCATCAAGCGCGGCAAAATCAAGGCCGGCTCCCCGGTTAAAGTCGTGGATCGCAATGGCAAAGTGCGTAACGGCAAAATCCTCAAGATCATGGGTCACCTGGGCCTGGATCGAGTGGAAGTGTCGGAAGCCACTGCCGGGGATATCGTATGCATTACCGGCATCGACGAGCTGTTTATCTCCGACACGGTGTGTGCACCGGACAAACCGGAGGCATTGCCGCCGTTAACGGTGGATGAGCCCACCGTGAGCATGATCTTCCAGGTCAACACCTCGCCTTTTGCCGGCAAGGAAGGTAAGTTCGTCACCTCGCGCAATATTCGTGAGCGCCTGGAAAAAGAGTTGATTCACAATGTGGCGTTGCGGGTGGAAGATACCGACAGCCCCGATCGTTTTCGTGTGTCCGGCCGGGGTGAGTTGCATCTGTCGGTGTTGATCGAAAACATGCGCCGTGAAGGCTTCGAATTGGCGGTGGGCAGCCCGGAAGTTATCATCAAGGAAATCGAGGGTGAAAAGCAGGAACCCTACGAACAGTTGATGATTGACATCGAAGAGCAGCACCAGGGATCTATCATGGAGCAGCTGGGTCTGCGCAAAGCCGAAATGAGTGATATGGTGCCCGATGGCAAAGGTCGTGTGCGCATGGACTTCATCGCCCCGTCCCGTGGTTTGATCGGCTTCCGTTCCGAGTTCCTGACCCTCACCTCCGGCACCGGTATTATGAACTCCACGTTCAGCCACTACGGCCCCATGAAAGAGGGCGAGGTCACCAAGCGCCAGAATGGGGTGTTGATCTCCATGATCACCGGCAAAACTTTGGGCTACGCGTTGTTCAACCTGCAGGAACGTGGGCGCCTGATGATCGATCCGGCAGTGGAGGTGTATGAAGGTCAGGTGATCGGCATTCACTCCCGGGGCAACGATCTGGTGGTGAACCCCACCAAGGCCAAGCAGCTCACCAACATTCGTGCCGCCGGTACTGATGAGAACATTGTACTGACGCCGCCGATTCGCTATTCCCTGGAGCAGGCGCTGGACTTTATCGATAAGGACGAGCTGGTTGAAGTCACGCCGGAATCCATTCGTATCCGTAAAAAATTGCTGAAAGAAAACGAACGCAAGCGCGCGCCCAAGTAAGGTATACCTGCGCGGAATAAAGCGGCTGCTGGCAGTGTCAACAGCCGCTTTTTTTATGGTCAGAATGTGTATCGATTATGAATGCTGAGTGTGATGGCGCATAATGACGGGGCAGTTTTTGTTGGCAAGGCAAGCGAGCAGTACGGCATGCCTTGTCTTATGTAGGGTCTTTAGGCCCGTCTCAGTAAACGCAATTGACGCAATTGATAAGGATCGCAATATGGCAACGGTTACATTACAAGGTAATCCCATAGAAACCATTGGTGAATTACCGGCGCCGGGCAGTCAGGCTCCGGCTTTTACCCTGGTGCAGGGAGATCTGTCGGAACTCACCTCTGAATCCCTGGTGGGTAAACGCGTTATTCTGAATATTTTTCCTTCCATCGATACCCCTACCTGCGCAACATCGGTACGCACCTTCAATCAAAAAGCAGCGGCACTGGATAACACCGTGGTGGTGTGTGTGGCAGCGGATTTACCCTTTGCCCTGACGCGCTTCTGCGGTGCGGAAGGCATTGAGAATGTTAAAGTGGGATCCACCTTCCGCTCTACCTTTGGCAACGATTTCGGTGTCACGTTCAAGACCGGCCCGTTGGTTGGGTTGTTGTCCCGTGCGGTGGTTGTGCTTGATGAAAACGGCAGGGTGCTGCACTCGGAGCAGGTGGGAGAGATCGCCGATGAACCTGATTATGCAGCGGCACTGGCGGTGCTCTGATCAGCAGTGAGATCAGCTTTCACCGGTACAGTAAAAGGCCTGTGGTTAAAAGACCGCAGGCTTTTTTTATGGGGAAGCGCCGCTGCCCGGCGTGGCTTCCCGACGAGTAGTCTATTCTGAAAAGAGCGGGTGTGAACAGGAGAATGGAACGGTGACGAATGTGTATCAGGCACCGGCAGCGGAGCTGTTGGGGGAACACACTGAGCGACCCAAAAAACGTTGGAAGTGTTTCTTCTGGTTGATGCTGACACTGGAAGCGTTATCGCTATTGGGGATGCTCGCCGGGGAGGAAGTGCAGTACGGCGACCTGGCGTTGGAGAGCGTTATCTATGGCATTGTATTATCGGGCCTGTATGGATTCGCATATCAAAAGCGCCTGCTGGTGCCCGTTGTATGGAAGTTGGCGTTGCCGATGGTGATGGGCTACGATGCATACAGTATTGCCACAACGGACACCCTGCAGCCGGACCAGGCGGCAAGCCTGGTGATGGTGGTTGTCCTGCTGCTGGTGGTACTGCTGCCGTTGTTACTGTTCCAGTATTACGCCTTGTTTCGCTACGGATTCAAATGCAACTTTATCTGGGGCAGCCAGTAACATTCTGCGTGCTGGTCATACCCATGAAGGCTGTTGCGGATGCTTTGCACCGTAATGCTTATATTTATGCCTGAATAATAATATTTATACACTAATAAAAGGTCACCCAATGAGTCATTCTTTTTATCTCAAACCAATCCCTCAACTGGATGTGGCTAAAGTCATGGCCGCCACTGGATACAATGATGTTCGCTTCGTTGAAGGTTATCCGCAACCGCAGGCCGATGCCTGGCCTCAGGGGCTCACCTATGTCTATCGTGATGAGGTGTCGGCGCGGGCCCTGGAGGTGGATTACAGTGATGAAGTACTCCAGGTACGAATATTTGCCGCCAGTTCACCGGATGATTATCGCCTGGCGCTTAAACTGGTGGAAGCCGTGGCCAGCTTGCATGGCACACGGATTGAACCGGAAGATAACGAGGAGATGACGTTACCGGATTTCCAGGCGGCCTACGGAGAGGCCTGGCTGAAAGACCATTGCAAAAGTTGTCTGGCGGCAATTCTGCAATCCTATACCCGTAACCCGGAATCGTCGATCAAGCTCTCGGGTGTAAACCGCACCATGGAATTGGGTAAGCGCGTATTTACCCAGATGACGCAAGACAAGTCCCGTGTGGCACAGGAATTTTTCGCCCGCTTAAAGAAGCTCAACTATTTCGATAAAGAGGATGTGTATCAGGCCACCATCATCGTCCTGGGCAACAAACAAGGTGACCGCAACGTTCGGCTCAGCACCTATACGGAAGGGGTGCCAACGTTGTTTGTTGACAAGAATACCCTGATCACCCTGGTGAGTGACGCGGATCTTTCCCGTAATGATGATGAGCGAAAACAACAGTTTGTGCCTCTGCATGAGCTGGCACGAATGATTGGCGAGCGGGCGCAATGGATAAGTGAAAATGTACTGCTTGCGCCGGGATTGAGTGGGGATGAATGGCAGCGGCTGCAGCGGCATGCGGCGGAAGTCGCAGTGGATGATATGTTTGAATATGGCTTCGATCCGCACAATGATCCTTTTGCCGAAGCGGGTCAGGCCGCAGCCGCTGGCCCGCTTTCCGATGATGATATTAAATTACTGGCTTACGCGCCGATTGCGGTTTTCTGCATTGTGGCAGCGGCGGATGGTTCCATCGATAAAAAGGAAGTCAAAGCGTTTCAGGTGGAATTGTTGAAAGGCATCATTACCGACAGCGAACTCATGCAGAAAGTCATGGTGCACGTTGTGTCCGATTTTGAAGGGATGATTGGTGCGTTTCTCAAGCAGGAGGTGGATGCCAAGGAAAAGCTCGAGCAGATTTTGAGAGTGCTTGATGGCAAGCTGAGCGCCGAAGAGTCCCACAAATTCAAGGTTTCCATGTTGAGCATCGGCAAGTCGGTGGCGGAAGCGTCCGGTGGCTTTCTCGGTATGTTCGGCAGTAAGATCAGCAAGGAAGAGAAGCGGGCACTGGTGGGCTTGGCCATGTTCCTGGGCTTGGCCGGTGAATAAAGGATTGGTCTGCAACAACCGGGCGCTGCTTTAGAAACAGCGCCCGGTTACTGTGGTTGCCGGCGCTGTTTTATGGCTTTCTTTGCCGACTTAGATACTGATCGATTTCCTCGTTGGTGGGGTACGCTTCCACTTCGATACCGGCGCCACATTCTTCGGGAAGAGGATTGTTGACGGTGTCACGCACCACGTCGATGGAAGGCGAAAAACCTGTGGAAATAACCTCCTCACCGAAAACGGCAGTGGGCTGTTTGATCCAGGCCTTTACTTTACCGTGTGTGCAGTACTGAACCGTGGGGATGTTAACTTTCAGTTTGGATACACAACCCTCCAGTTTGGGGGTGTCCGCGCGAAAGGTCAGCAGTTCGATGACGTCGTCAGGCACATAGCCCCGTTGCCAGTGAATGGCACGTACATCCTCTTGTTGTTCACCACGAAGGTAGTAGGTGGGTACGCTACCCTTGCCGTAGGCAATGTGTTTCCAATTGGCATTGAGTTGGGCTTTGGCGCCCATCAAGGCATTGCCGGCATAGTTGCCATCCGGGCCGGAGGAGGTGTTGCCGCTCAAGTCGTTGGCATTGGGCAACAATACGGCAGCGTGCACCGTTGCTTCACCATCACATCCGTGGGACAGCACCAGATCCACATAAGCACTGCTGTTTTCCTGATAGCTGCGGCCGGAATAGGTATCAAGGTTATCTTTAGGTTTGGTGTTGGCGTGGGCAAACAGGTTGCTGGCGGTGCCCATTGCACAGGGAATCAGTAAAAGTGAGATTGTCTTCCTGAGTGACATAATCAAAGCTCCTTCGTATAGAGACTAATTTTGTTTGGAAGGTGAATATAAGGGAGCGGGTAGGGGGAAGCAATGTAAAAAATACCGTTCTCTGGATCAGCCATAATCGGTGAGCGGTTGTGATCAGGCGGGGTCACCGGCGTTCATCAAGCCGCTGGCCAATGCCCGAATATCCGCACCCATGGTCAACCGTTCACGCCACGACTGGGGAATGCCGTTCCAGCCATAGTAGGCCCCTGCGATCTGCCCGCAGACGGCGGCGGTGGTGTCGGCGTCGTCACCCAGGTTGGCCGCGGCCAGAATGGCCGAGGCGAAATCGCCGGTGTTGGCGAAACACCAGAGACTGGCTTCCAGGCAATCGATGACATAGCCGCTGCCACGAATCTGCTGAATGTGTTTATTGCGGTAGCTGCCCGCCTGAATGGCGGCGACTTTTTTTGTTTCCGGTTGGTACAGATCACACTGCAGGAGCGCCTGCTTGTCCAGGCCGCCAAAGGCCGCATGCAGCAGCGTGCCGAAATAGCGGCAGGCGTCAATGCACTCAGCGGCGCCATGGGTGGTGCGGGAGCTTAACCCGCAATAGTGGATTACGCTCTCCAGGTCGGGGCTGTAATACATCGCCACCGGTGCCAGTCGCATCAGTGAACCATTGCCGGCCGAAAAAGGATCGCTGGAACCGGAGAACGGGTCGCCGGTTTTCAGGTATTGACTGATGGACTCGGATACGGTGACACCAATATCAAAGCAGCGGCCGGTGCTGCTCATGTAGCCGTTGCTGCGCCACGCACAATAGCGGTGCATTTGGTCGTCGGCATCAAATCCATCGGCATCCAGCAGCGAATGGGCCAGGCACAACGCCATGGAGGTGTCGTCGGTCCATTGCCCCGCTTGCAGGTTGAATGGGCCACCGCCCACCAGGTCGGTAATCGGGGTAAAGCTGCCCCGCTCCTGGAACTCCAGTGTGGTGCCCACCGCATCCCCTGTTGCCAATCCGGTCAAACAGCCCTGATATCGTTGCTCTCGATCAATCATTGGTGAAATGCACCACACTGCTGGATTATTTGCCGCTATTATCGACCTTCCGTTTCCAGAGATTCAATACCCGTTTCGTGCAGACCCCGGATAGTGCTTCCTTGCCCGCGCAGGCACGCAGTGCCTTCAACCGTTGTAATTTACCGGCGGAGGTTTTGGGTGGACTGCCGTTTCAACGGCATCCGGTGCCCCTGCTCATCGATGGCGTCGCCGAGGTGCATCGTGCTTTGTTTTTGTCGTTGGATCAGGTTGAGGATCAACAGACCCGGGCGCTGTATTTTCGTGATTACATGAGCGCGTCATTTTTGTTGGACCACAAGGAGCGTGCAGGATTGGCACCGCAGGCGCAGCGTGTTGTGCGTGGCAAGGCGGACTATCTGCGGTTGTTGCGCGGCTGGATGTTCGATGCCGATGGTATTGAGGGCGCGGTGATGAAACGCTGGGTCGAATCGCGGTTCGGGCTCATACCACGCAGCCACAAAGGGCCCATCCACAGCGCAGAGGAGCCACGCTATCTGGCGTACCAGGCAGACTATGTGCGCGGTTTGTATAATGCCAATGCCCTGGAGGCGCAGTTGGATTTACTGTACTGCTTTTGCCAGTATGAGCTGCACAGGCGCCTGCCGGGCGCAACCCACTGGCGTTTGTATCGCGGGGTGAACCAACTGCGGCGCCATGACGTATTGGATCACACCACCGAGGGGGAAGCGGTGGTGTTGCTCAACAACCTGAACTCTTTCACCAGCGACCGCCACCGTTCCTGTACCTTTGGCGATACCATCTTAAGCACCGATGTACCCCTGGCAAAACTGCTGTTTTGGTATGACCTGCTGCCGGGTGTGTTACAGGGAGAGCAGGAATTTCTGGTGATTGGCGGCGTCTATCAGGTGGGTGTGAGCCGCTAACAGCCTTATTTTCCAGGTCTTTTTTCTAACTTGTATATTCCGGTCACCACTGGTCGGCAACTGAGTGTTTTCTGACCCAAATTATCTTATTTCTGGTACCTTAGTACATGTTGTGGCGGCCCCGTGGCCTGCGGCTACATTTAGCATTATTTTGACAATTTATTTTGCAAAAGATATTGCAAAATAAATTGTGTTTGGACACTATGTTTACAGTTGACTCGATTCAGCTGATTGAGGGCGTGCCCTCTCATAAGAATAAGAAGCCAATAGCAGGGATAAACAACAAGAATACGCAGGGCTCAAGTGACGTTGGTGGGAGTAAAGAGGGGCAGTCCCCTTTCAGGGTGACCGCAAAGTCATCTCCGTATATCAACCCATGTCTCATATTGGCCGTTCTGTGCTCGGTTGTTCCCTCTAAGGAGTACAGATGACACGGTTTTTCGGTTTGCTGGGATGGCTTATGTGCGCCATTGTTCCGGCAATCTGCCAGGGAAACCCAGAAGCCCCGGGCATGTATGATGCGCGCAATATGGGGATGGGGGGCGCAGGGCTGGCCCACCTCAAGAGCCCGGCTGCGGTATTACATAATCCCGCCAACCTGGTGGAAAACGAAACCTCCCAGAATCAGAGTGCGTTCACCCTGTTGGGCGTGAAGCTGGGCGGCTCTTTTGCCGGGCCTGACCATTATCAGGAATCGGACTGGATTGCAGTGCCCTTACCCTTTTGGGGTTACGTCAATAAATACTCCGAGGATCTGTCCTTCGGTGCTTCGTTTTACTTGGCCCTGGGGTTTGGCGGTGGCTATGACGGTGTTAAACGTTATGGTACCGGCAAAACCTGCACCCGATCCCCGGAAGACGTCATCATTAACGACGGCAGTGGCGGTGTTACGCTGGACGCGGACGCCATCAACAATGATCAGTGCCTTTCGTATGGGCGCGAGGAAATGGTGAACCTCGCCTTGTTTGAACTGGCGTTTCCCGTCAGTTACCGGGTGAACGATCGATTGAAGGTGGGCGTGTCGTTTCGCTTTCCCTTCGGTATGTTCGAGCAGCAAACCACAGAGGACTTTGCCGGAGCGTTTACGGAACCGGATTCCCCGGTGGGCTCCTATGGGCTGGGCTATACCCAGGTGCAATCGAAAATGTACGGCGTGGGTACTCCGGGTATTCTCTTGGGTGTCACGTATGATCTCACCGAATATCTTTCTGTGGCCGCGGCCTATCGCACCAAAACCACCACCACCATGAAAGGCACCACCGATGTGGTATTGGGTTCCAATATGCTGATCGATCCAGCGCTGGATACCCTGGGTAGTTTACCGGTGGGCGCTTACGCAGATCTGGTGAACTCGGTACCCGGTGTTTCCCAGTTGGTATCGATCACCAGCAAAGACAACATTTATAACATCGCCGAGAAGATTGCCACGGACATTGATTCTGAGATTTCCTGGTCCACCGCCGAAGCCATTGAGTTGGGTATCGCCCTGCAAGTGACACCCACGGTGCTGTTTGCCATGGATTGGCGGCGTGGGTATTTCTCCGAATCCAACAAGGATTTTATTGTCGAGCTAAAAGAGCCGATTTTTGAAGTCAGCGGGCTGGACCGGTTGGGCCAGAAACTGGATTGGGAAGACGCCGATGTGTGGAGTTTTGGTGTGGAGTGGAATTTCAAGCGCGATCAGTTTCTGCGCTTTGGTTACAGCTTTGGCAACAGTGCCACGCCCCCGGAATACACCAATGCGTTTACCCCGCCCCCGGCGGATAAACAGGATTCGTTTTACATCGGCTATGGAACGCAGGTGGATCGTTGGTTGCTGGACATCGGCTTTAACTATGCGGCGGTGGAATACACCATTGATCAACCCTATGACAGCAATGGCAATCCAGTGGATACGCCCACTTGCCGGGCCGGGCAACTGGTCAAGTCCGGCTGCCCCGGGTTGCAAACGGTGGAATCGATCTTTATCGGCCTGTCGGCCAACTATCAATACTGAAACTGTGTTCAGGGAACGTGAGCAGTAACAGGATTTGTTGTACCAGCAGGTAAAGTTGAACGCTGGTAATTCTGTTGTTTCCCCGCCTGTTAGGGAGAATCAATGGAATCATCTACTGGCGGATGGTGCGCCGGCATGCTGCCACGCGCACTGGCGTTTTTTGTGTTGTCGCTATGGGTTTCCAGTGCCTGGCCCGTGGTGGCGGACAGTCTGACCATTGGCAATGCCAAAGCATTATCCCTGGGCAATGCCGTGACCGCCGATCCCCCCGGCATTGATTCTATCCACTTCAACCCGGCCGGCCTGGCCCGCATCAAGGGGCGGGTGTTGCAGCTTAAAATGGTGGCGGCGGATTTTTCGGTGGTGATGGACATTGGCGATTACGTGGATGCCCGCAAGAACCGCCTGCAGGAAATGAAAGCCACCGGCTTGTTCGAAGACGGTTATTTTGATGACGAAGCGCACATGAGCACCAGCGAAACCGAAGGCGCCGCGTTGATGTTGCCGTTTTTTGGTTTAACCGAACTGCCGGCCATAGCGGCGCCGTTAGGTGGTGCATCCTATTCCCCCCCGGGCAAGGATGTTACCTTCGCCACCAATGTTTATGCGCCGATGATGGTGGGTTTTTATCGGCAGGAAGACGACCCTGGCCGATTTATTGGCGAGCGTATGTCGCTCATGCACCTCACCTATTTCTCGCCCAGCTTTGGTTTGAAGGTGACTGATGAATTCGCGGTGGGGGCGGCTCTGACCTTCAATTATGTTGGTGTGGGTATGGACCTGCCCATACGGGCACCCCATGCGGGTCAGCTATTTCTGGGGGATCTGCAGAGTCAGTGTGACTTTGTGTTGCGGGAGGAGTTTGTTGGCTTTCAGGACCTGGCCCCGCAGTTATGCCGGGGGGAACGCCTGGGGTTGTATAACCAATTAGCCTATCTGGAATTCGAAGTGGAACAGGAACTGGTGCCGGGGCTGAATGTGGGCCTGTTGTGGAGCCCCACCGAATGGCTGACTCTGGGGGCCAATTATATTCACTCGTTTCCCATTGAAATGGATGGCTGGTTCCGCTGGACCAATGGCGATAACTGGGTGGCGTTCATGGAGCCACTGTTGCAACCGGATGCCAATGGCGTTTCCCTGGCGGGCCAGTTGAACTCGGCGCTGTCGCTCATGGGATGGTCGTTTCCCCAGGGCCAAAACCTGACCGAAGGGGATGCCAGTATTGCCATGGAGATGCCGGAGCAACTTATGTTGGGGCTCAGCTTGCAGGTCACCGATTATCTTAAGGTCAATGTGGATTATAAGTTTTCCGGCTGGTCCTCCTGGCAGGTGTTGGAGGTGACGTTTTCCGAACCGGTGGACTTTCTGCGCTTGGCGGAAATTATTCAGCCGGATCTGGCGGGCAAGCAGCGCATCGCGTTCCCGCTAGGGTTAGAGGACACCTGGAACTGGGCGCTGGGTGTTGAATACCAGTATTCCACCAACAGCGTAGTGCGGTTTGGGGTGGAGGATCGGCCCACCTCGCTGCCGGATGATGGCTTGACGCCCTTGTTGCCCTTGGGCTCGGGCACATTGTACGGTGCCGGTCTGGGCCTGAAGCTGGACAGCGATGCGGTGATAGAAGTGGGCATCGGCTACATGAAATCCAGCCTGGAGATGCCCGGTGGCAGCGCTCAGGTGGGCAACTCACTGGACCCTTCGAAACTGATTTACAGCCCCTATGCCGGATCGGACCTGAATGTGGAGCTGGAAATGTTCCTGCTGGAATTCAGCATTTCTCAGCCGTTCTGATTACTGACCCAGGGCATGGGCCTGCCGGGCCAGCTGCAGAAAGCTGGGTGGCTCACCACCGCCGTACACTTCCAGTGCGGCGCCGCTGATATAGGCCGCTTTAGTGTTGTCCGCCAGAAACAGGCAGGCATTGGCGATGTCGGCCGGCACGGCCATGCGTTGCATGGGCAGGGATTCCTCGATCAGTTTAATGCCGGTAGAACCGCCATAATGATCGTGGGCGGCCTCGGTTTTGATCAAACCGGCGATGATGGCGTTGACCCTTACATTGTGGCTACCCCATTCCTGTGCCAGGGAGCGGGTGGCATTGATCAGGCCGGCTTTGGCTGCGCCGTAGGCGGTGGTGCCCGGGGATGGGCGCTGGCCGGACACGCTGGCGATGTTGATGATACTGCCGCCCCCTTGTGGCTGCATGGCATGGTAGGCCTGTTGTGCGCAGATCAACGGGGCAATCAGGTTGAGTCGGATCACGGCTTCGGTCAGCTTGGGAGAGGCACTGGCGGCGTCCACCGGTGGGCTGCCACCGGCGTTGTTGATCAGCACGTCCAGGCGCCCGCTGTGCTGCAGAACGGCATCGATCAAGCCCTGGGTGGCGTCGGGCTCGCGCACATCAACCGCAAAAAAGATGGCGCTGCGGCCATTGGCCTGTGGCAGCGGTTGCGGTTGACGGCGGCCGCAAATAAAAACCTCGGCACCGGCCGCCAGGAAGGCTTCACTGATACCGTAGCCGACGCCTTTGCCGCCGCCGGTCACGATTACGATTTTGCCGGAAAAATCAAACATGTCGCGCCTCTATTGTTGTACGGTCAGGTATTTCCAGACGCCGTTGGCACTGCCTACCAGCACGTCGCCGCACCAGGCTTTGCCTGCCATGAAGGCCATGGATTTGCTGGCGTGGGTGACTTCGCCATAGGCCTGCAAAAATTGGCCGGCCACCATGGGAGCGAAAAACTGGGTGTTCATGGAAACCGTTACCGCCGGTTGCATATCGCGGCTGATGCAGGCATTCATGCCCAGTGCTTCATCCAGAATGGTCATCAGCAAACCACCGTGGCCGCGGTTGTTGCCTCCGATGTGGTGGGCCTGTAACAGCACCCCGGCCCAACCGCGCACGCTGCCGTCTTCCATTCGCTCCCGTTTGTAGAGAATGGGGCCGCAATGATCGGAATAGGCGGCAAAGCCCGAGCTGTCGAAACCTTCCGGGATAGTGCCCATGGGCTTAACCTTTCTCCAGTATGGCCGCACCGGTGGGTACACCGGCACCGGCGGTAATCAGCACGTGATTAACCCCCGCAACCTGATTCACCGAGGTGCCGCGAATCTGCCGTACCGCTTCGGCAATGCCGTTCATGCCATGAATATAGGCTTCCCCCAGTTGTCCGCCGTGGGGGTTCACAGGCAGTTTGCCGCCGCGGGCAATGTGCCCGTCCTTGATGAAATCCTTGGCCTCGCCGCGATCACAAAAACCGAAGGCTTCCAGTTGCGGCAGTACCCAGGGTGAGAAGTGGTCGTAGAGGCAAGCCACGTCGATGTCGTCCGGGGCTAATCCGGCCATGCTGTAGACGTCCCCGGCGCAGGCATCAAATTCGGCAATGCCGGAGAGGCTGTCACCGTAGAACGGCGTCATCATGCGGGACTCTTTGACAATGCTCTGGCGGGCTCCGGCGATCAGTGCCGGAGTATTGGCCAGGTCACGGGCGCGTTCCACTGAGGTCACCACAAAGGCCACGGCGCCATCGCTTTCCTGGCAACAATCGTACAGGCGTAGCGGGTCGGCGATCATGCGCGAGCCTTGGTGCTCTTCCAGTGTGATGGGGCGCTGGTAAAAGAACGCATTGGGGTTGGTGGCGGCGAAATCGCGCATGGCCACGGCGACCCGGCCGAAATCTTCGCTGGTGGCGCCGTATTCGTGCATGTAACGGCGCGCACTGAAGGCAATCCAGGCGGCCGGTGTCATGAAGCCGTAGGGAAAATAATGGCTGAAGTTGATGATGTTCGGGTCCAGCGGGCTGTTGTTCATCATCTGGCCACTGCCGAAGCGCAGGCCGGAGCGTTCGTTGAGGGCGCGATAGATCACCACCGTGTCGCACAGACCGCTGGCAATGGCGGTGGCCGCGTGCACAAACGGACCGCAGGCGGCGCCGCCGCCAAACTCCGTGCGGGCGAAAAATTTCAACTCGTTGCCGCCGACTTGACGCAGAATTTCGTTTTCCCAGTTGTTGTCCATGCTGAAGGAAGCCATGCCATCAATGGCGCTGCCGTGGAGTCCGGCATCATCCAGCGCGGCCTTCACCGCCTCGCAGGCCAGTTGCATTTCACTGCGGCCGGAATCCTTGGAAAACTCCGTGGCACCAATGCCGACGATGGCGGCTTTGCGGGCCAGTGTTGCGGGGGATCCAGATTGGCTCATGATGCGTTACCCCCGTGCCCGGCTGGGTGGGCAAGTTGTACCACCGCCACGCCGCTGACGTGATTGCCCATGCCGTTTTTGCCTTTGAACGTCACGTGGGCCAGCTGCTGTTCGCCATCCTCGCTCAACTCAATGACCTCACCGCTCATGATCATGGTGTCGCCGGGAAAGTTGGGGGCGCCCAGGTTGAACTGGATCTTCTTGATACGGCTGCCGGGGCCGGCCCAGTCGGTGAGGTAACGGCCCACAAAGCCGTTGGTGGTGAGAATATTCATGAAAATGTCCGGTGTGCCTTTGGCAATGGCGGCGTCCTTGTCGTGGTGCACGTCCTGAAAATCCTGTGAGGCCAGTGCGGTGGAAACCACCAGGCGGGCAGTGATGGGTAATTCGAATTCCGGCAGGGTGTCACCCACGCGCAGCTGTTGGGCATAAACGTTGTTGAAGTCTGTCATGGCCGCCTCCTTATGCGTTGTCTGCAGCGTGGAACAATGGCAGGGTCATACCTTCCTGCACGTTGGTGAGCTTCATCGCCACAGGCATACCAATGCGGATGTCCTCCGGTTTGGTGCCCACCAGTTGCGAGACGATGCGAACCCCTTCTTCCAGCTCCACCAGCACGATGGCGTTGGGGTAATCGAAGGGCGGGATTTCCGGATAGTGCATTACGGTGTAGGTGTACACGGTGCCTTTGCCCTTGGATTCAATGGTGGTCCAGTTCAGTGATTGGCAATGTTCGCACATGGGTTGCGGTGGGTGGCGCAGTTTGCCGCAGTCACTGCATTGTTGGATCAGCAGCTTGCCGTCACGCAGGCCCTGCCAGAAATGCTCGTGATCATGGTTTTCCACCGGGTGGATACGGTTGATCTTGGTGGGGGTGCTGCTGGGTTTGGCGCCGGGGGGCTGCTTGGGAACCTGATATTTGAAATAGGTGATTTTCGCTTCCGCAAACAGCTCATCGTTCTGATCCATGAATTCCGCCAGTTGGGTCACAAAAAAGCCCTTGCCGATGGCGGTGGTTTTCAGGTCGCTGACGTTGATGATGGTGCTGTAGTGATGGGCGCGATCGCCTTCCTCCAGATAGCGGTGAAAAGTCTGGTCGTAGCTTACCGCCATAATGCCCGCGTAGCCTTCTGCTTCCAGGGCATCCAGAATCTCAAACAGGTTGTCGGTGGTGGAGCCGGGGCCGTCGTTGCCGTGCACATCCCGCATGGACCACATTTGCATCATGGCCGGCGGCGCAACGGCCCGGTCCCGGTTAAATTCGCTGTGCGTGCCGCGGTAGTCATCATCCAGGTAGAGGGGGTTGTTGTCCCCCATGGCGCTGCACCATTGCCAGATGTGGGTGCGGGTCACCGGATTCCAGCTGTTGTAAGGCCCCACGCGTTTGTGCATTAACGGTTTGATTCGTTCAAGAATCTCCGCAGGCGACGCTTGCGACATGGCTACTCCCTCATGTGCGGTTGATCATTCTTGTTATGGTTACCGCTGGATTGTAACCAATTATGCATATATATTGCAATTATAATGCATAATTGGTTCCCGCAGGCTCAGGCCGCCGCTGCAGACAGCACCAACTGGGCCAGATCCTGTTGGCAGTCTGCCAGATCGGTGGCCTTCAGGGCCAGTTGCTGGCCGATAATTTTTTTGGCCTGCATAAACTCCCTGGGGCTGTTGATGCAGTCCGCGGCGAGGATTTTATCCCCTTGTAGATACCAGGCCACAAACTGGTGGGAATCCGGGCTGCCCCGCAGCACCACGCGATCATAGCCTTTATTGAAACCGGCAATCTGCAGCTTGATGTGGTACTGGTCAGACCAGAACCAGGGCAGGGCGTGATAGGCCCTGGCTTTGCCACAGAGGGTGGCGGCGGCGGTTTTGGCCTGCTCCATGGCGTTGGGTACGGATTCCAGGCGCAGACGATAGCCCAGCAGATCGTTGGGGTGGAAGGTGCAGTCACCGGCGGCCACGATGTCCGGATCGCCGGTGCCGGCAAATTCATCCACCACGATGCCGTTTTCAATGGCGAGCCCGGCGGCGGCGGCCAACTCCGTATTGGGGATGACGCCGATGCCGATGATAACAAGGTCGGCGTCCAGCACCAGGTCGTTGTTGCACTGAACCTGTTGTACCCGGCCGTTGCCAAGGATGGCCTGCGCCTGGGCGTTGGTGATGATGTTTACACCCTGTTGCCGGTGCAGCCGACTGTAGTAGTCCGACAGCTGCGGCGCGGTAACCCGTTCCAGTACCCGGTTCATCATCTCCAGCACCGTGACCTCCATGCCCAGCTTGCGCAGCGAGGCGGCGGTTTCCAGCCCAATGTAGCCGCCCCCCACGATGACCGCTTTGGCACCGGGTTTTACCTGTTGCTGTATGGCTTCGGCATCGGCCAGGGTGCGCAGGTAATGTACCCCGGCCAGATCGGCACCGGGAATGTCCAGCGTGCGTACCCGGGCACCGGTGCACAGTGCCAGTTTGTCGTAGGGCAGGGTTTCATTGTTGTCCAGAATCAGGGTTTTGCCGGCGCGGTCAATGGCTTTGACCCGGCGGCCCAGTTGCAATTCAACCCCGGCCTTGTCGTATACCGTGGGTTTGAAAATATCCAGTTCCCCGGCGGTTTTTTCCTGCATCAGCAGAGCCTTGGACAGCGGAGGGCGGTGATAGGGTGCCTGTGGCTCATCACCGATCAGAAGAATACGACCCTGCCAGCCTTCCTTGCGTACGCTGGTTGCCAGTTGCGCCCCGGCGTGGCTGGCGCCAATGATGATACAGGTCTGTTGGTCATTCATGCTCTGGGCTCCTCATGCTTTGCAGTGGCCTTCATTTTTATTGTTGGGGTATTGATTAGCGGTTGTTGTTTAAAGTATACGGTGTATACTAATTCATTCAAGGGGTGGCCTGTCAATTGCCATGTCCCTAAAAAGGTTTTACACCGGGAATTTCATCAGCAAGTGATAAGAAAAAAGCAGGAGTAGAGAGATGCCGACTTTAGAGATTACAGACCTGGCGGGTAACGTGACATCCCTGGAAGCCAATTCCGGCGAAACATTGATGGAAGCGTTGCGGGACAACGGTTACGACGATGTGCTGGCCATTTGCGGCGGGGTTTGTTCCTGTTCGTCCTGCCATTGTTATATTGAAGATGGATGGAAAGAGAAGTTGCATGCTCCCAGTGAGGATGAACTGCAGCTGGTAAGCAGTACTGAGCATTATAAGGATAACTCCCGTCTATCCTGTCAGATTACGCTGACGGATGACATGGACGGCATGAAGGTCACCATTGCCCAGCAGGATTACTAAGCCCGGCACAACAGGACTATGCGGTCAACAGCGATTGCTGTTGACCGACTGTTTGGTCTGCATGGGGTCTGCCCGGAGTTGCTTTACTGTGGCCGGGCTTTGTAGTGAAATTCATCTATGACGACTTCATCAGACAAAAAATCATCAAAACGAACCTACGGTGGCCTGAGCGAGACCGAGCGTGTAAACGAGCGGCGCGAGCGTTTTCTGGAAGCCGGTCTGGAAGTGTTCGGCAGCCTGGGTATGCGGGGTGCCACGGTGCGCAAACTGTGCAAGGAAGCCAGTCTTACCGAACGATATTTCTACGAATCCTTCACCGATACCGACGATCTGTTTTGTGCCGTGTTTCGCCGGCAGATTGATCTTAGCGCCCAGCGTTTTCTGGCGCTGTTACCGAATCTGCCCGAGGAGCTGGAAGACCGTATCAGCGCTTGCCTGGAATTGTATTTCACATCGATGCGCAATGACCGTGTTGTTCGCGTGCTCTATATCGAAAGCCTGGTGGGTACCGATCGGGTGAAGGAAATTCTACACGAGAACGTGGTGGCGCTGTCGGCATTGGCATTAACAATGTTGCGCATGGACAATCCCGATTTGCAGGTATCCGATGATTTTGCCAAGGCTTTGGCGGCCGCCATTAATGGCGCGGTGTCGGCGGTGGCGGTGCATTGGATGCTGAGTGGCTATGAGATCCGGCAAAATGTGTTGGTGGAAAGCAGCACCCTGATGGTGTTGGGTACCATGCGTGAATTGAAAGCGCGCTACTCTGCCGCTTAACTCTTCCGCTTGACTCTTCCATAGGGCGGCGCAGGTTCAGCCGCGCCGCCATCTTAAATGTTGAAGTCGTATCCATACTGCTTTTTTAGGTCTTAATTGAGGGCGGAGGTGGGCACCATGGGCAGCACCACACTGGACGGGTACTGCGGACTGATATGAATGGTGGTCACCCCGCCTTCCGCCATGGCCTGGCGCGGGTAATTCAGCATGGCCTGAGCCTGGTTGCTGGGGCTGATGGAAATTCGCAGTTTATTGCCCTGGCGAATGATGGCGCTGGTGGGGAATACTTCAATTTGCATTTTCACCACTTCGCCCGGTACCAGCGGTGCGCTGGTGGCTTCTGCAAAGGGGTGATAGGGCTGAATCATCACACCCTCCACAAAGCGGGAGCGGGATTCGTCCACCAGGCGGCCGGAGGCCAGTAGCTGGCCATTGGTGATGGGCAGGGATTGGCGCGCGGACACCTCTTCAACCTGCACGGAGACCACCGCTTCGGTCACTGTGCTGTCGATCCAGATATCGGCCTGGATGGGGCCGTTGATGTAGTAGTCTTCCGCCATGGGCTCGGATTCAAAAATCACCCGCTGCTGGGGTACCAGGTCGCTGTTGCTGAAGCAGGCCTTGGGCAGGTTCAGGCCCAGTGTCCATTGATCGAAACTGCGTGAACATTCGGTGCCGTCGTTGATGTTCAGCTCCACACCCAGCAGGCCATTGGCATCGTAGGCGAAACCGCTGGGATGTTCCGGTTGGGTCATCTGCGGGCCGCTTTCTTCGGTGGTGGGTGCGGTTTTGCTCAGGCCCTGATCTTCCCGCAGATACCAGCGCTCCGGTGTCATCAATGGGTGCGGCCAGTCAGTGGCCGTGGCGAAGTGATCACCCTTGAATTGGGCGGGGGTGCTGGGGGTAGGATAGTTTTTCACAAACTGGGTAACCTGGGGCATGGATTCGGTGTTGGTGTCGATGCCTTTCAGGTATTTGTCAAACCACTGCAGCAGCATCAGATCCACCGGCGGCACGGTTTCATTACCAATGTGGGTGGCCACAAAGTTCACAAAGTGACTGCCGTCATAGATTACCAGGCGGCTGTCCACTCCTTTGTTTTTGAGAATCTCGTACAACAGCGGCTCATCCCGCTGAAACAGGTCGTGCAAGGCACCCAGAATCAGGGTGGGGGCTTCCACTTTATCCATATTGGTAATGGGTGAGCGCAGGCTCCAATACTCGGTCTGGAAGTTATAGGTGGGCTCGCCGTCCAGGGCCTGGTTGATCAACGGCAGAAAATAGCTTCTCATCTGTGCCACATGTTCGTCGGTGGCGCTGATCAGATGCTGCATGTGTTTGGGGTTGAGTAGCGATGTGGGCACGTTCTGGGTGGACGTGAAGTGGGTCAGCTGCAGCCAGCGGCTCATGAACAGGCCATTGAGCATGCCGCCGATGCCCACGGTGCCGCGCATGGCGTCGCCCATGGGCAGGCTGACGAAGGCCGCGTCCACCAGGTCCGGGCGCAGTTGTGATGTGAACAGCGAGGTAATGGCCATGTAGGATACCCCCGCCACCCCCAGTTTACCGTTGGACCAGGGCTGGGTTTTGGCCCATTGCGCCGCATCGGAGTAAGCGGCTTGTTCATTGGGGCCCAGCAGATCCCAGCCGCCGCTGGAAGCGCCGGTGCCGTAGGCATCCACCGCCACCTGCACATAGCCCCGCCGCACAATAAAGGAATCGGTAACACCCAGTAGCAGATTACCCGGTACCTTGCCCAGCAGCAGGCTCATCAGGTTGGTGTTGTAGGCGGATTGAGTGAGGATAACCGGGAACTGGCCGGGTATCGGCTGGCCATTCTCATCGGCGGGAACGGTAACCCTGGCGCTCAGTTTCTTGCCGTAAATGGTATCGATGAACTGCAGGGGCAGGTTCACCGCTTTGGGGTATTCTGCGGCCCGCTGATAGATAGTGCCGCTGCCACTGGTTTCCAGCACCGCCTGGGCATCGTCGTTGAGAATGATCTGTTCATCAGCAGGCAGGGGTGATTCAGTGTTACCAGCGGAGGTTTCTGCTGGATTGCTGGTGCGTTGGCTGCTGTTGTTGTCATTGGAAGCTGAATCCTCTCCAATACAGGCGCTCAGTAAGCCCCCTGCCACAACGGTGCAAAGCAGTAGGCGGATAGATCGATGGATTCCCTGGTGCATTACTTCGTCCCCAAACATGACCTTTTGTACGGACGTTGCATAACTCACGTCGTGCGACAGAGTGCATCGCAATAGCTCGTCCCGGTCTGGTTGTTATTGTTGGCAAGCATCCCTTGCTTGCGTGTTTTATTTATTGTTGAGCGGTCATTGTGTTGCTTGTCGCGGCGGTATTGCAGGCAACCGTGCGCCGCCATAATATTTGTGATGCCATAATATTTTTTGACAATGGGTATTGTCAAATCGAGTTTCCCTTACAGAACAAACAGGTAGGCGTTCCCCGGGCGGGGAAGTGTCTGATAGAAAAAGGAAAAAGCCCCACTTGTGGGGCTTTGTAGTAGAAGGGTAATGATTTGCAAATCAGGCCCCTTGGGCAACTCTGGTGGCCGTATCTGCTGCCGGAAAGTCGGCGGATTCGGGGCGTATTTCCTCCACTTTCACGATCACCCCCACGTCCGGTTCGGTTTGTCCGCCGATCTGGCGCGGTGTTGGCCAGTTGGCGCCACCATCGTGAATGGAGCTGAAACGAACCCGGCGGGCAAACTCCGCAAAGATGATCCGCAATTGCTGACGCGCCTGGTTCATGCCCACACAGGCCCGGCGGCCGCCGCCAAAGGGGAAATACTCGTTAGGGCCGAACTTGTTGTTTTCAAGCCAGCGTTGCGGCCGATATTCTTCGGCATCATCACCGTACACTGATTTGTTGCGCTGGGTGAGGTAAATGCAGGGGAACACGCAGTTGCCTGCCGGTATCAGCCAATCGCCGATCTGGGCATCCTGGGTCAGCCAGCGTACCGTGCCCACCGCAGACGGTGTCAGGCGCTGGGATTCATTGAGGCAGGCGGTCAGGTAGGGCAGCTCAGCCACTTTCAGCGGATCAAACCTGCCTTCTGCGGCAATGGAGGCTTTCACTTCCTCGCGGATGCGCTGCAGGACCTCGGGCTTTTTCAGCAGCCAGAGCATAAACCAGGCCGAGGTGGCAGCGCTGGTTTCGTGGCCACCGATGAGCAGGCCAACGGTTTCTGAGATGACCCGTTCTTCTGCCAGCAGGTTGCCGTCTTCATCGGTGGCCCGTGCCAGCACCGACAGCATGTGGCTTTCCCCGGCATCCATGCGGGCACGAATGGCGCGAATATCCTGCCGGATCATGTCCGCCAGTTGTACCTTCAGATCGATGGCCTGTTTCCAGGGGAACAGGCCTTTCCTGCCGTTGCCGAAATCCCCTTTCCGGGTGCGTTTCAGGTAGGCCTTGTTGAGCATGCCGCGGTAACGTTTGGCGCCGATCATGGAGCCCACGGCAAAATTGGCGTCGCTGCAGGCAGACAGCAACCAGCCCAGCATCAGCCGCTTGTAGGTGTCCTTGCGATCACCCCGGCGTAAATTGAAAACGGTGTAGCAGATCACATCCAGTGTGATGTCGCCCACCAGGCGTGGAATATTGAATTCGTCCCCCACCTGCCAGGCATTCAGGTGTTCGGTGACAATATCATGCATCACCCCGGCCCGGTCTTTCAGGCGGTGGGTGTTGAGCGGGGGGATGATCATCTTGCGGGAATCCTGATGGGGTTTCTGATTCAGGAATACCGTGTTGTCCTCCCCCACATCCATAGGCAGTTGGGTGCGGGAGGCGTCGTACTGATCCGGCCTCAGGGAAAACACATCCTTGATGGCTTTGGGATCGGAGAGGATCACCATGGGGCCCTGTCCGGGCAGGCGCAGGGTAAAGTAATCACCGAAGGTCTGTTGTTGCTTTTCCAGGTACTGCCACAGTCCATAACCCATGTTCATGGCCTGTTTTACTTTCATGTCCCTGGGGCCGGGTGGCAGCTGTGCGGTTGCCGTCATAACGATTCTCCCTTGTCACCGGTTCAATGCTGGCGTATCCGTGCCGCCGGAAACAGGCTCCGGCGGCGATCCTGCAGGGAAAGGAATCAGTCGTCTGCGTCCTGCAGCTCCTGTTGTTTTTTCATGTTGTCCCAGAACCGTTGTGGTACGTGCTCGTTGGGCACTTTAACGAAACTGGCTTCGGTGGGATCGCCGTTGGTATAGGATTGCTCGCCGCAGCCCATGCCATCCTCATCGAAAATAAAGAACAGTGCCATGCGGATGGTGAGCATGTACACGGCGTCTTCGTCATCGGGTTCGATACCGAATGCCACCGGCAGCATGGCGCCCGGGTACATTTGATGCACGTTGCCTTCCAGCACCAGGGTGTCTTCACCGACGATGAACTTTTCCAGTTCCAGGTGAATGACAAACAGGTTGAAGGTCACCAGATTACCGTAGAATACACACAGCTCATCATAGGATTGCGGCTGGATGCCTTCCATCAATCCGTCATCACCCTTGCCCCAGCGACGGTAATCCTGGCGCCGCTGTGAACAGGAGGCCATCAGCGTTTCATAATCACCTTTGCACTCGGCACTGGCATGGTCAACGAAGTTCTGGCAGATCAGCTTCTGGCGCTCGGTGACGCACTTGGGCAAGATGTTGTCGCGCACAAAATTGGCCAGATAATCGGGATCAAACTGCTCAAAGGGAATGGGGCGTTCTGGTAGGGTTTTACCAATGTACATGGAATCCTCTCCTGCAATATTTCTCGTTTTTGTTGTCATGGCTAAGATACAGGTTTACACCGTATACCTATTTGGCAGGGACATCAATAGCGCGCGCGCCGGCGCCCGACCCGTGGTGTCAGGCCGCAGCTTGATCACGCTTTTAGTTGCAGGGTCGCGAGTATCTTAAGTTAATGATTTTATGAATAATTATGCCGCCGGTGGTTGGGCTCCGGCGAACAGCAGGCGAAGTTGGGTATCGTCCATTTGGACTACGCAGGAGGAGGTCACCCGAAACACGCTGCGGGTGATCAGCCAGCGGTTATCCCGCCTCTCATAGTCATCTTCGTAATAGCCCGCCAGTTGGGTCAGGGTCTGATGGTGGTTGTCGATCTGGTGGAAATATAGATCCCAGACGGCACTGGCCTGGTGTGGTGAATGCCACTGGATGCGGGCATTCTGGCCATGATGCATGTCGATGATGTGGGCGTGGCAGGCAAGCTCTTCATACAGGCTCAGAAACTCATCCCGCGTGGTGAACGTGCCCAGTGTGCCATAGTCGATGTGTACTGCACCGGCGGCAAAACACTCTCGAATGGCAGCGATGTTTTTGCGATCGCAATGATGCAGATAGGCTGCTTTCAATTGTCGAATCGCTTCAATGTCTTCCAGCCTTTGCAGGCGTTGCTCCAGTGCGTTCACCGTTGGTTCTCCTTTGGCTTCTCCCGTGACTTGGGGATTTGGGGCTGAAGGGGGTGTTCGGCCCGTTGTTTCAGGGCATAGGCCATGGCGTTGAAACCATCGCGCATGGATCGATAGAACAACCATTTTACCAGTGGGCTCAAGGCACCGCTGATGTGATCCTCGGTGTGATAACAGCAGCGCCCGTCCGCCAGTGCTTCGACGGTTTGCCAGCGGCGGGCTTTCAGGATGCTGTCGTGCAGCATGTTCATGCCCCAGCCAAGGGATTGCGGTGGCTTGACGCCGGTGATGAATTCCCGCTGCAGGCGTTTGCCGCGCCCGGGCAAGTTCACGTGCAGCTCCACCGGGCTGCCGGGCTTGAAGCTGGTCACCACTTTTTCGGTAAAGGGATTCCACTCGGGATAGCGTTTCAGGTCGTAAAGAATCTGCCACACCCGTTGTTGCGGCGCGTTGATCTCAACCCGGTCGGAGTAAACAGTAAAGCTGGGCATCAGGCGGTACTCGCCTGCCCGGTGGCGTTGGCGCGGGCAGCGTCCTGTGCTGAACCGGTGCCGCAATCGGTAGACGGCAGGCTGTCAATCCACGCCAGGGTTTCATCCCACAGGCGTTTGCCTACCTGTTCATGGTTGGCCTCGGGGTTGGGGGCCGCGGCGGCACAGCGATCAAAGTAGCGTCCGCCGGCAAGCCCCGGCGCCGTGGCGCAATAAATCTGGGTCTGTGCCCCCTGGCGCGGGGTCAGCATAAACAGCATCTGCAGTGGATTAACCCACTGCAGTAACCGTTGCATACGTTGGTTGGTTTCCAATCCCCGGATGGCGATATTGGTGGCAATGGAGCCCGGGTGCAGGGCGTAGCTTTGAATGTTTCTGTGCCCGTAGCGTCGTTGTAATTCAAAGGCTGCGTGCACCAGGCCCAGTTTGGATTGGCCATAGGTTTGCCAGGAGTTGTAGGGCTGGCTGGCATGAAACAGTTCGCTGTTAAGCCCCTTCTGGTGCAGATGTGATGCCACAAAGACCACCCGCGCCGGTTCTGACACTGTACCGGATTGCTCCAGTAACGGCAGCAGTCGCCGGGTCAGGTGCATGGGCCCCATAAAATTGGTGCGCCAATGAATTTCGAAGCCGTCGGCGGACAGGTGCGGCTCACGCCAGCTGCCGAGGATGTCGGCGTGGATGCCGGCATTGTTGATGAGAATCTGCAGGCTGTCACCGATGGTGTGGCGGTACCATGCAACAAAGTCTTCCACGGAATCGGCCCGGGTCAGATCCAGGGGGTGGCCGTGCAGTTGGTGGTGAAAACCATCGGCCTGCAGTTCACGCCGCATCTTTTCAACACTGGTATCGGTATTGCTGCGGGTGGTAATAATGACCCGGGCGCCCCAGGCGGCCAGGGTGATAGCGGTTTCATAGCCGATGGAGCCGGGGGAGGCGCCGGTGACAATGGCGGTTTTAGGGTGTAGATCAACGGGCATTGCCATGGGCGGTTTGGTCAGCAGACGTCGCGCGACGCTGCTGACTGCCGTGGTGACATCGCTTAAAGGCATTCCTTTTCCCTCTGGTTGGTGTGCAGAAACGGTTGGATCAGGTCGCCACTCATGGCCCACAGCCGCTGTCCATTGGATGGATCCAGTGCCAATGGGGACGGTTGTTTTTCCCGCATCATGTGCAGGTAGACACCGCTGCGGCTGGCCATGTCATCAGCGCAGGCCAGGTAGCAAACCGGAGCGGCGGCCTGCTGCGGTGAGCGAAACAGCAACTTCATAATGGGCGACAGGATGGGCTTGATGTAGGCCGGTGATTCCCGCGCGATATTGGAGGCGATGGGGCCGGGGCAGAGGCTGTGCACCGCAACGTTCAGTTCGCCGTTGGGGTTCAGGCGGCGATGCAGTTCCTGGGCAAAAGTGGAGAGATGGAGCTTGCTTTGGCCGTAGAATTTCATTCCGTCCTTGATGCCGTAGTGGTGAAAGGCGGCAAAGTGATCGAAGTCGATGGGGGCGGAGGATTGATGGGCTTCGGAGGAAACAAACACCACCCGGGGAACATCGGCCCGGCGCCCCTGCAACGGCAGCACGCCATCCCGGCACCAGCGCGCCAGCAACAAGCGGTTCGCCAGAAAGTGAACGGCAAACATGATCTCGTAGCCCTGTGGTGTTTTGCGCGCATGCAGCGGCATCAGGCCGGCGTTCATGACCGCGATATCGAGTTTGATATTGCGCGCCTGCATCTGGTCACACAACCGTGTCACCGAACGCAGATCCGATAAATCCACCGCCAGCATCTCGACGTTGGGGTTACCGGAGGCACGTTTAACCTCTTCCCCCGCAGCCGGAATGCCACTGCGGCAGGCCATGATGATATGTCCGCCGCGCCGCGCCAGATCGATGGCCACGGCTTTGCCCAAGCCGCTGTTGGCGCCGGTGATCAGGCAAACTTTGCCGTCGATGCGTTGTGCATCGGGTAAGCCCGGTAATTGTTCCTGCCGGCTGAACAGATCCAGCAGAGCGGTAGTGACCGCGCTGATCACACCTTTGTGGCCGACGCCGCTGGCCCCGCGATTGTTGTGATTATTGTTCATAGGGAATTCCATAACGGCGGCGGTAGAAAGCAGTCTGTGTTTCTATGTCTTCCCGGGTCAGGCCAAAATCCTCCAGCCGGTAAACGTGCTTGCCGTAACGGTGTTGCACGTTGCGTTGGCGGGTGGCTTCGGCGGCCTGAGCAACACGTTCATCAAAGGGCAGGCCGGCGGCTCGGTAGATGCGCGCTACTTCGGCAATGGGATCTTTAAGCAGATCGTAGTAAGACACATCAATAAAGCGTTGCGGGTTGGCCCGCTCACGCACGTCGATGGACACTTGCATGAGTCGATTCACTTTGCGTACCCAGTGGCGGGCCACGTCCCGTGCGTCCACCTGATCACTGAACACGCCCCGGCCGTGGGCGACCATGCTGCAGAACGAGCCGGTGGTTTTCTGCGGGTCACGGTGAGTTTGCACAATGGTGGCCTCTGGAAACACCTTAAGGATGACATCCAGATACTCCATGTGGTGTGGGGTTTTCAGCACCCAGTTGGCCGCCGGCCGTTGCCAGGTGAGAATTTTCAGCAGTGTTCGCAGGTACTCGTAGGCCGGGGTATGATCCTGCTTTTCCAGCCAATTTGCATAGGTAGGAACGTGCAGGGTGGCTTCCGGGGATTGGCTCATAAAGCTCAAATCCAGTAACAGCACATCCTCCTCCGGGGCATCGTGTTCCACCGGGTGGATGGCAAAAAACTCCGGCGCCAGATAGGCCAGGCCTTTTTCCGCCGTGCGCGCCATGGCGATCCGTTTTTTGGGATTGCCGGTTTTCTCCCTGGGTAACGGCAACGGGTTCAGGGCCTCCCAGGAGAGCAGGGCACGCATGTTGGGATCGGCGGCTAAAAGCCGGTGCAATGTGGTGGTGCCGGTGCGCTGCAGGCCGGCAATGATGATGATTTTGCCCAGGTCAATCTGCAGAATCTCCGGGTGCGCTTGCAGTAATTGCTGAGCCCGCAAGCGCACCATCAGGGCCGCTTCCAGACGGTTTTTCTGGATCAGTTTGCCCAGTGGAGTGAGGTTGGCTTCCTCATTGATGGCGTTCACCAGCACCGACAGCGGTGTGCGAAACCATTCGTCGCCGAAATCCGTGAGCCCGCTTTTGCGCCGGGCGTTGGCAATCAGTTGCTCTGTATCCAACTGGCCCAATACACCCATCTTCTCGGCCACCCGTCCGGCGCGGTTAAACAGGGCAATGGGCAGCGGCCGGTAGGGTTTATGGTATTGATTGCCGGTTTGCAGCGGTTTTTTCCCCATGATGAACTCTTATGCTGTAGCGGTTTGTTGTTTTGTTTGTAGCGACTGCAGTTGCGACAGCTTGACGACGCGTGTACTGGGTTGCGGATGTTGCCGGGCCCTGATCCAGCGAAAGCACATGGTGCCGCTGGCATGGCCGGTGGTGTTGATCCAGTTGGGCAGCCCCGGGTCCTGGTGGGCAACGATAATGCGCACCGAGCCATCGTCTTCAAGTTGTGCCAGGTGTTTGTTGGTGTGAATCTGGAAATGGGTATAGTCCAGGGATTCCATCCAATAGTTATTCAGCTGGAAATTCCAGTGCTCGCATTGCGGCGGGGTGACTTCGATGAGCAGGGCCTCATCGGCGGTCAGCGCCCAGTGGCTGTGGTAGTAGATAATGTTGGGATCACCGCCGGCGGCAGTGGAAACCTCAGGATCAAACTGAGGCAGCGTATTGCTGTGTTGTTGAAAATCCCGGGCCCATTTGGCAAACAGCAGGGAGGCGCCTGCCACCAGCGTGCTGGTAGATCTAAGCCCGCTGTCCACCTGCTCCGGGGTGACCCTGCCGGGGACGGCAGTTTCGCCCGGCGGGCAGATGCGCTCAATGCTCAGCTCTGCCGGTGTTTCCCGTTCCCGATCCAGGAACGTTTGGCGTACGATCAGGTTGCCGCTGTTCGGTTGCATGGGCAGCCAGTTGTTCGGCTGGGGCTGGCAGCTGACGATGATTTCGAAACAGCCATCGTCATCAATGGCCAGCTGAGATGCCTCCAGGTAGCCTGATGGCGGCATGCCGCCCCCTTGCCCGTAGTGTCCGATCTGGGTGCCAAAGCCCAGGTAGTGCACACTGTTGCGGCGGCCGCGGATGCGGTACTCGTATTCACCGCTGATGCAGGCGGTCTGGTAGTAGTTGTCCGGATTGTCGGCGCCCATTTTTACGGTCTCGTGTACCACCCGGTGCAGTACCGGAGCCTTGGGATCGGCGTGCTCCACAAACGCCATCAGTCCGGCCCGGGTCAGCCGCGTCAGGTAACGATAGCCTTCCGCCTGATTGAAGGCATCCTGGGGGGTGCCGGGAAAACTCAGTGATGCGCCGGCGGCTTTCAAGGTGTCGCAGAATTCCTCCCAGCTCTGGCCGGAGAGAATGCGTTGCTGGGCCAGGGATTCCGGCGTCACTCCGCGCAGCTGACGCCACCACAAGGTGATTTTGCGAAATCGGTTGAGAACAGCAATGGCGGTTTTCATTGATAGCACTCCACGGTGTCAGCCCAGGTACGCCTGTCCGCCGTCAATGGCAATGCTCTGGCCATTGATATAGGCGCATTGATCGCTGCACAGGGTTGCCACGAAACGGCCAATGTCGGTTTCACAGTCACCCACTCTCTGCATGGGCAGGGAGCGGATAAAGGCCTGGGATTCCTGCGGGTTGTTGTCCATCCACCACTGTAACCCCGGCGAGGATGCCAACGGCAGGATGACATTGCTGCGAATGCCATCCGGCCCCCATTCGCAGGCGGCGGCCCGGGTCAGTGCCCGGATTGCGTCTTTCACAGCGGCGTACCCGCCATAGCCGGAGCTGTCCCAGCGTTTGGCGGCAGTGGAGGCCAGGTTGACGATGCAGCCCCCCGGCTTCAGGTGCGGATAACACAGTTTCATCAGTTTAAAGGTGGCGCGGGGGCCCGAACGCCAGCCGTTGTCCAGCTGCTCATCACTCAGATCCAGCAACGAGCCCAGGCACATCTCCTGGGCATTGTTCACCAGAATATCAATCGTGCCGAAGTGGTCGACCACCTCCTGCACTGTGTGCTGCAGGGATTCATCATCCATGACGTTGCACTGAATGGCGATGGCCTGTGCGCCCCGTTCCCGGATCAGGTCACAGGTGTGCTGGAGTTTTTCCAGGGTGCGCCCGGTTACGGCAATGCGGGCCCCGGCGTCGGCCATGGCCAGCGCAATACCTTGCCCCACGCCCTGGCCGGCACCGGTGATCAAGGCGACTTGGTTGTGCAGGGAAACAACAGGTTGCTGGATGGCCATGACATGTTACCTATCAATCATTAGTTTTTTATCGCACGTTAAAGTATGATCCCTATAAATGCAATATATATTGCAAAAAGATCTCAATAATGGGTGGGTTACCATCAAGCCGACGGTATAAGGGGCTTGGGTGATTGGAGTGAGGGGGCTTGGGTGATAGGAGAACCGGGATGATAGGAGGGCCGGGATGATTGGAGGCTTGGAAATTGATTGGCGACAACGGTATGGCCCATGGGCTGTGGTGGCGGGGGCTTCCACCGGAATCGGTGCCAGCTTCAGTGAGCAGTTGGCCGCCAGGGGGCTGAATCTGGTGATGATTGCCCTGACGGGAACCGGCCTTACGCAGCAAGCGGCCCGGCTGGAACAGCGCCATGGCATTGCAACGCTTTGCCTGGAAATGGACCTGGCCGATGCGTCGGCGGTTGCCCGCCTGCCGGACCTGATTGCCCGGCGGCAGGTGGGCCTGCTGGTGTACGTCGCCTGCCATTCCGTGATCGGTGAGTATTTGCAGATTTCGCTGGCGGATAAACTGAAAATGGTGGACGTGAACGTGCGCGGGCCCTTGCTGTTGATTGATGCGCTGGCGCCCGCCATGCAGCGCCGGGGTCATGGCGGTATTCTGCTGATGTCGTCCCTGTCCGGTTTTCAGGGTAGTGCCATGGTGGCAACCTATGCAGCTACCAAGGCGTTCAATACCGTGTTGGCAGAGGGGCTCTGGTCGGAACTGCAGGAAGACGGTGTGGATGTGCTGGCCCTGGTGGCCGGTGCAACCCATACACCCACGTTTGATGCCTTAACGCCCCGGCACCGGCAAAAAACCGTTTATCCCATGCAGCCGGATGCGGTGGTCAGGGAAGCTCTGCAGCAGTTGGGGCGGCGGCCCACACACATTGCCGGACGCTTGAACCGGGTGGTGAATTGGGTGTTGCGGCGTATACTCAGCCGGCGCAATGCCATACGCTTTATCAGTCACAATACCAAACGGGTTTACCGAGACGAACATGGCAGAACAGATTGAATCAATTCGCCCGCGGGCGGACTCCACCCGGGAACGCATACTGGATGCGGCAGAACAACTGTTTGCCCACAACGCATACGAAGGTACAACCTTGCGGGAGATAGCCACCCTGGTGGGTATCCGGGAGCCGAGCCTATACGCCCATTTCGCCAACAAGGAAGCCATCTACGATGGCGTGATTGACCGCGCCCTGATTCCTTTCAGTGATGCGCTGCTGGATTGGAGCATGCCGAAGATAACACTGCAGACGCTGTTTGATATGCCCGCCCGCTTGCTGGCGCTGCACGCACGGCATCCCTACTGCGCGCAGATTCTGCATCGGGAATTTACCAGCCAGCCCCACCGCATCAGCCTCAAAGTACTGCAATGGCAGCAGCAGTTTGTGGAACAGTCCCAGCGCTTCATGGCAAGCCTGCCGGAGACGGATTCGGATTCAGTGCATAAAACCCGGGTGGTGGCCAACATGATGACCTGCACCAATGTGATTCTGGGAATTTTTTCGACGCGGGGCATGCAGCAGCGTTTACTGGGGGATGAGTTTGACGAGGCCACCATGATGGAGGAGCACCTGCGCCTGGCCAACAAAATATTCCGCAGCCTGGTGCTGTAACGCCCCGGGGGATGGTCACACTGCTGTCAAATTAGAGTCATGAAGCCATGTTAGGTTGCTGGGTCCGTTGTGACTTCTGTGGATGAACTATGACGCTTCCGTTTGCTGTTCCGTATATTGCGCGCCGTGCGGCGCTCATGCTGGTGTTGACGCTGGCTGCCTGCACCATGCAGAGCCCTGTTGCGCCGGCCCCGGCCACTGACCACTTTGTCGATGAGCATCAGGCGGCGCTGCATTTTATTCAGCCGATATTCAGTGTGCTGGATTGTGAGAAAAAGGGCGAGATAGAACAGGGCGAGGTGGATGAACATTTCTTCGAGCTGTATTTCTTTGCCGATCGCGATCGATCACGGAGTATTTCCGCGGTTGAGTTCGCCCAGTCCATGCCGCATTCCACCCCACAACAGAACCTGTATCTTTTCCAGAGAATGGATACCGATCGCAATGAGTTGATCAGTGTAGAGGAGTACCGGCAATTTGTTTTTGCGGCATTGCAGGTGGCCGACACCAATCAGGATGGCAGTGTTGATGAACAGGAGGCCGCTGTGCATGCCTTTCGACGGGCCGGGAGGCAATGATGGCGCAGATACACATCCATAACCTGTTTCCGGTGCCGGTGATGCGGGTGGAGGGGTTTCTCAGCCGGCGGGCCACAGACGACGTGCTCGCCGCGATTCGCCGCTCACCGCAATTGAAAAATGCCCAGACTGACTTGCTGGCCCATACGGAAGTGATTCGGCCGCAGCAGAACCCCCACTATCAGCAACTGGATGAACTGGCACAGGAAAGCCTGCGGGATTTCGGCTTCCTGTTGTTTGGTGAAAACCTGAATTGGCACATCAAGGAGATGTGGATGAACCGCCTGTCCCACGGTGGGCATCAGGTGATGCACTCCCATGCCAACAGCTTTATTTCCGGTGTGATATATCTAACGGATTCAGATGAGTCGGCCCGCACCGTGTTTCACAACAGCATGGGTAGCCGCCAGTTCGTGTTTTCCAACCAGCATGCACAATCCACTACCACTCCCTACAATGGAGAGCGTTGGGTGGCCAGCGATATGCGCCGTGGTGATCTGATGCTGTTCCCCAGTTACATGTTGCACGCAGTGCCCCGCAATGAAGGGGGTGAACGCATTACCATCGCCTTTAATGCCTTGCCGGAACGCTTGAGAAGCTGGGATTACGAGGTTCGTTTCGCAGGCCAGTGATGCCTTCAGTTACCGAATAAATGTTGGCGCAGTTGCAGGGCTTCCATTTGCTGTGGGCTTGCCTGCTGTAATTCCGACAGCAAGCGGTAAGCCGCCTGGGGTTGCTCCCGGGCCAGGCCGCGGGCACTCATCAACAGTGTGCGATAGGCCGGGGTGAAATCTTCGCTGCTGCGCACGATGTCCAGCAATGGCGCTTTACTTGACGCCACCAGCTGACCGATATTTTGGCTGCCCCGGGCGTGGTGCCCTGCTTCGATAAAGCGATCCCGCGCCTGCCAGTAGGATTGCAGGCGCCGGCCAAATTCCGTCGCTGCCTCCGCATCAGGCAGCAGACTGCCGCGCAAGGGTGCCAGGGCCTGCAGCAATCTGAGCAGGCGCGCAGAGGGCTGATCCTGGGTTTGATAGACAAAGCGCGGTGCCTGGTAGGCAACCACGGGGAAATCATCGGTATTGATGGGGCCGGCTCCGGCAAAACGCGCCAGGGCCCGGGTGTCTCCCAAAAAGCCGCCGAACAATGCAAAGTCGGAATTCAGCCGTCCCTGCACCAGCTGTTGCTGCAGGGGCGGGTAGTGTACCCGCTGCTGCAACCAGTTGGCCTCGTATTGCGGTGCGCTTTGAAAGCCCGCCAGACACAGGATCGGTTGATCCAGGCTGAAGTGGCCCAGGTGCAGCTGGGCGATGGGGAACACGTCGATGAAGGTACGGATGATGGTGCGCAAGGTATCCAGATCCAGTTGGAACAGCGGCAGCCACTGGCAGAATACACCGTCGGGGGCAAGGCGATTCCTGATGGCAGAAAAGTGCTCCCGGGTGTAAAGCGAGCCGGCCCCATCCCGTGATGGATGAAAGATCTCGGCAATGATGACATCAAAAGCAGCATCACTGGCAAGCACAAAGCGCCGTGCATCCGCCGCAATGATAGTCGGTGAGTTATTCCAGGCGGAGGAGGTCACCTGCACACCAAAGTGTGGCATGAGTTCGATTGCTTCCGGTATGAGTTCAACGGCGGTGGTGTGCAGATCCGGGTAGTATTGGCTGGCTTCAAATGTGATGCCGGTACCCAGCCCCAAATACAACGCGGATTCAGGCAGCCCCTGCAGCAGAAGGGGAAGGTGTGACTGGCGATGATCAGAGAACCGGGAGGCGGTACCGCCCATGGTGAAGTGGTTGTTCACTTTGAGATGACGGGCCCCGGCGGTGTCTTCCACCACGGCAACCGCCGCCATGATGCCGTCGCGGTAGTCGAGAACCCGGCTGTGCGTACTGCTGTTGATAAAGCGCAGGGGCACAGGTTGCAGTAACATCCCCACACAGAGCAGGGCGGGAATTGCTCCGTAGCGCAGCCGCAAGGGCCACTCGGTGTTGCGCCGGGTGGCCGCCAGTAACAGGTAACCCACAGGGATAAGCAGCAAGGCCACCTTGGCCCCCAGGGCCGGCAACAGAACGATGCCGAACACCAGTGGTGCCACGGCGGCACCCAGGGTGTTCCAGCCCAGGGCATGACCCAGGCCATTGCCGCCGATGGCGTGGCTGGCCAGATGACTGAACAGCGCGCCCATGCAGGCAGTGGGCGGCAAAAACACCAGGGCGGCCAGCATCAACTCGGCCAGGATGGCATTGACAGAGCCCGATCCCATTCCCTGCAGCAGAAACGGGTACAGGGTATTGGCCAGCCACAGGCAGCCGATTCCCAGCAGGCAGAACACGCTGGTCATGCTCAGTAACAGAGTCAGTTGATGCTGAGCGTGGCTGGCGCCGAGCCGAGCCGACAGCCTGTGCTGATAGAACCCGGCGCCGATGCTGATACCAACCAGGTACACCGCCAGCACTACCGCAAAACTGTAAACCGTGTTCTCGAGCACCTGGCTCAGCACTCTCACCACCAGAATTTCATAGCCGATACCCAACAGGCCGCTGCAGAACAGAATCAGTGCGCGGGGAGCGGTGGCAGGAGCGCAGAGCGCAACCGGGGTGGTGGTTGGTGACCTGGTTTGGTGGAAAAACAGCACGGGAACAGACAATGCGCAGAGCAGGTTGATGCCGGCCAACATCCATTGGGTGGTATGCAGCCCCAGATTTGGAATCAACAAAAAGGTCGCACCCAATGTGCCCAGAACCGCACCCAGGGTGTTTGCCCCATAGAGTCCGGCGACGGTGCCGGATTGCTGCCATAACATGGAACTCATGCGCTCCATCGCCGGCAGGGTGGCGCCCATGGCAAAGGTGGCCGGCAGCAGTACCAGCAAAGAGGCGCCGAAGGCGATACACCAGTGACGTAAGGCGGAGGGGGTGGCCCCCATCAGGGTGGGCAGCCACTCATTATACAAGGGGATCAGTTGGGTCAACATCAGCGACCAGAAGGCGATCGCCAATTCCAGCCCAAAGTACCAGTGGTGTGGATAAGCAGTGCTGCGCATGAATCGGTTCAGGGTAAAACCACCCATCGCCAATCCCACAAAGAAGGCGGCCACCACGGCAATCACGGCAATCATTTCGTGGCCCAGTGAAACCGTCAGTAACCGGGTCCAGACCATCTGGTAACCCAGGCCGGCCAAGCCGGATAAGATGACCACCAGCAGAAACAGGGGATACCGCACCTGGATCATGACCCGGCTGCACCTGTAACGAAAAGCGTGAAGGCCAGATACAGGAAACCGATCGCCGCGATCCAGCTACCACCGGCGCGCACGGCGATGATGCCCCAGGATCGTTGGGTGATGAGCTGATGGCTGGCGGCGGTGAGGATGCTTACCAGCAAATAGGCGGCACAGGTAACCCCGGCCAGGTAGAGCACCAGCCCCTGGCCGAACAGTTCCGGCATGCCGTTGGCGTACCCGTGACTGAGCCCGGTTGCCATCACCAATGCAATGAAAAAACGGGGTGGCAGGGGCCGGGCCGCAAGCACCAGGCCACCCAGCACCAGAAACGAAATCAGGTTTATCACGGCAATCCATTGCTGTGCCGGCAGAGTGCTGCCCAATGCCGCGCCCGCCAATACCGCCAGAGGAAACAGCGGCAATGCGGTGCGCGCCGACGCGGTGTTCTGTAAACCTGCCACCAGGGCCAGCGCCAACCAGGGAATGAGATGGGACAGTGTGATCACCGGGTGCAGCAAGCCGGCGTAGTACTCGCCGAAACGGGTGGAAACCAGATGGGCATGAGCCCACTGTGGCGTGAGCAGACAGAACAACAACAGCCATCGTTTCATGGGATTACATCCAACCCAGGCTGGCCGCCGAGAAGTACACACCCAATGCGGCGATCATGCCGCCCAGGCCGCGTATTGCCCGGGTACCCGCAGGCCAGCGGGTGAGCGTGCCCAGTACGATGCCCACCAGGTGCAACAGGCCGGTGCTGATCACAAAGCCTACTCCATAGGCCAGGGGGTTGGCCGCCGCCGGCAGTTCGGTGCCGTGGGCATGGCCGTGAAACACCGCAAAGCAGCCCACCAAAAGCGCGGCGATCTCCAGCGGTGGGCGCAGGCTGAACAGCACCATCAGGCCGAGAATCAAGGCAGAGAGGGCGATGCCGGTTTCGATGGCAGGTAACGGCAGGCCTGCCAATCCCATGACCCCGCCCGCCGCCATGACCATGGGAAAGGTTATGGGCAACAGCCAGATGGCAGGTTTACCCAACTGGGCTCCCCACAGTCCAACCGCCACCATGGCCACCAAGTGATCCAGGCCAAGCATGGGGTGCAAAAATCCGCTGCTGAGGCCACCGGCGACCCCGGCCTCGGTATGGGCGTGGGCCGGGTTGGCGACCGCACAGATGAGCAGCAGCACAAGTGCGCCACACATTGGGTGCGAAGAGGATATTGGCCTGTGGTGATGGGGCATGGGAAGTACCTTCTATTCTGCGTGCAATGGGTGGTTGGGAATTAAATCGGGCTCAGCAGCATGTCTAACCGGGTCAGGAACCAAAAGCAGCCGATGCTGCCCACCGCATAGATGGCAGTGGTTTCCATCCAGCGGGGAAAATGGGATTGCAGGCTGCGGTGACTCCACAACAGGGCCAGCACAATCAGCACAAAACTCAGCTGGCCCAACTCCACGCCCACATTGAAAAACAGCAGTGCCGCCGGCAGATTTGCTTCCGGCAATCCGATCCCGGTCAGGGCGCCGGCGAATCCAAATCCGTGCAGCAGGCCGAAACCAAAGGCGATGGCCCAGGGCATGCGTGCACTCACGCAGGGCTCACCGCGCTTGAATTTGAGTACTTCCACGGCAACGATGGCGATACTGAGTGCGATTGCTGCGTTTACCGGCTTCTCGGGTACCCCCAGCCAGCCCAAGGTCACGGCACCCAGTGTCATGCTGTGGGCCACGGTGAACGCCGTGATGGTCTTGAACAGCATCCAGCGGTTGCCCACCAGCCACATTAATCCGAGCACGAACAGCAGGTGATCCACACCCAGCATAATGTGTTCAAACCCCAGAGGAAGGTAGGAGGCCATGATCCGCGTAATCGGCAGATTGCCGTTTGGATTGAGAGCAATATCGGGGTTGGCCCCGGTGAGGGTGTAGGTCTGGGGTTGCTGATCGATCCGGTCTATCTGTACCACCGCGGCGGAATAACGCTCTCCCAATTGCTGCAGGGCGAGTGTACCGTACAGATTCTTCTCGCCACATTGCAGACGCGGATAGTCAAATTCACAGTGGGCGGGAAACACCACCGTGGGGGGGAACTGATTGGTGGATGAGGAATAGGTCCACTCTACATTAAAGAGCCCGGTTTGGCGCTCGCTGATGGTGAGCAGCGCAATCGGTGTTTCATGGGCCAAAGCCTTGGTACAGGTCAGCGCGAGCAGGAACAGACAAACCAGGGGGATGGGTTTCATGTTAGTTGACCCTGCTGCTGACGGCATCCAAAGGTGTTGTCTGCGCTGTATTCAGGCGTGCCGATAAATGGGGGCTGAGGGCAAGTTCTATGCGATAGCGATCAGCCAGGCTCTTGGTTTGGTCAGCCAGTTGAATGTCGTTACGGAACTGTTTCCAATCCCGGATCACCTGGTTTCTAACGGATTCCAAAACAGCGGGCTGGCCCGGGTGGATGCCGGTGATGCGAACCATGCGCAGGCGGTTGTCCTGTTCGATCACCTGCCACCGGTTGGTGGCGTTGCCGAGCAGGGTTCCACTGGCCGTCGCGCCCAGCATGGTTTCCAGGTTGCTGGCGGGCCGTTGGCGATAATGACGCAGGCTGGGTTGCAATTCATCGGGCAGAGGTTCGCCCTGATTCAGGGCCTGTGCCAGGGTTTCGGCCTGTGGCAGGGTATAGGTTGCGGTAAGCGGAAACTGCTCGAAATCGTAAGCCGTCGGCAGGTCGTATCGGTCCCGGTTGAACTGGAAAAAGTCAGTGAGTTCCGCTTCGGTCGGCGTGTCAACGATGATGCGGTTGAATAATACGTTGCGCATTTTCAGGACCAGACGGTTGCGAATCATCTCATCCCCCTGATCCATCTCCATCTGCAGCGCTTCACGGTAGAGGATTTCATTCTGCGACCATTTAACGATCATGTTGTTGAGTTCATCCGCAGAAGGCTCGCGCCCCTGGCCCTCCTCAAAGATATCGATGAATTCCAGCAAGCGTGCATCATCAATAACAATGTGGCGGGGGTCCGGTCGGTTGCCCAGCACATAGCTGTCCAGCGCAAACATTAACAGCGCCAGGAGCAAGAACTGAATCAACGGTTCACGAAGCCAGGATGAGAACAATGAAGAAGGCATAGTCTTGGGTACTTTTCCTACGGTGCTTGTGGTTAAGCGAAGCAGGTCGCAAAGGTGTCCGTACCGGCGGCCTTAATGAAACAGCATGAAGCAAGCTGGAACGCTATTAATAAAACGTTTGTGCTACAGAAATATGAAACGACAAACATCCGCTGTGTATTCTGATTGCAATATTTCGTTAGTGAAACTTCAAAAAATCATCACCTAAATGACATTAACAGGGTTTAAAAACTATCCCTGTCAACTTGGCCGGTTGCAATCCATGGAAGGGCTTGTCGTCAGACGAGATAGGGTCAAGTGCATCAAGCAGTGTCTTGCTTCACCTATCAATGTCAATGTTATCTAAAAAGAACTCGGGGGTTCTTCCATGAACAAAAATGTAATGTCTGCTGCTCTGGCGGCAGCGGTGGTCAGTGCGGCGGGAAATGTCAGCGCCGGGCAGTACCTGTCAGGTGATTTCCATAACCACACGACCTGTTCCGATGGTTCTACGTCGGTTAAAACACTGACCCGAAAATCACTGGAGTATTTGGACTGGTTTATTCATGTTGGCCACAGCGGCCGCGGTGCCCGGGATTGCCGGGTCAGCGATTTCCTGTACTTAAATCGCGACAGTGAATACAACCGTGGCTTGTGGGTGAACTCACTGCCGGCCGGTGCGGCGGATATCAAGGGTGACGTGCGCTACGACACCATGCGCAATGGTGCTCAGGTGGAATCCATGTGGCGCTGGCAGAGCCTGCAGGAATTCAACCTGGGTGATATTGTGGAAGAGCGTAACATGCCGGGTAACGAAGATAAGTCCGCTTTCCTGGGAGTTGAGTGGGTCGTGCCCGGGCACGAGCATTCCAGTAACTCCATCAGTGCGGGCCAATATGGCGAGTCACCGAATTCCGATGCACTTGCGCAGTTTGAATATTGCTTTGCGCGTAATTCCGACGATACCAGTCAAGGCGGTGGGCAGGGCTGGACCTGTGAACTGTCTGAACAGGGTAACAACACTATTAAATCCCTGTTCGCCGGGCGGCCGGAAGAAGGCACCGCTGACTACAACTCCACATTGGTTGGCGGCATTAATATCGACGATGGTGGTGAGCATGTGAAATCCACCGCCGCGGTATTGTGGATGCAGGAAAACTTCCCCGGCGCGGCGTTTGCGGTACAGTCACACGTTGAACGCCAGGGTGCATTCATTGCCCAGGATGATGAAGGCTACAACGTTGAACACATGCGTGACTGGAACACCGTAGCCCCGGATGTGGCTTTCGGCTTTGAAAGTCAGCCTGGCCATCAGGCTGTCTATGATCGTGGCAGCTACAATGCGGGTCGCCCCACTGCGGGGTTGTTCACCTATGGCGGTACCGGTTGCTATGGCGCGGCGGAAGCGGCCAGGCCCGGTCTGCACTTTGATGGAACGCCTTTGACACAGGCTGATTTTGCCGCCGGTTCGGAGTATGAGGTGATTCCAGACAACATGGACCCGGCCAAGGTAACACTGTGCCGACCGGGTGTGCGTACCATGTGGGATGCCATGTTGAGCGAGGGGCGTCGTTTCTGGTTCTTTGCCAGTTCCGATTGGCACAGTCGCGGCAGTTTTGGCCCCCTGGATTTTGAATCAACCAATGATTTCTGGCCCGGCGAGTATCAACAGAATTTTGTCTGGATCGAAGACGCGGAAGCCGAAGATCGCGCCCAGGCCATCGTTGACGGTTTGCGCACCGGTAACTCGTTCACGGTACAGGGGCAGCTCATCAGCGGCGATCTGGAGTTCAAGGCCTGTACACGACAGCAGTGTGCCACCATGGGTGAAACGCTGGCGGTTCGCAGAGGGCAAATGGTGCACGTGTTGTTGGAGGTGACCGATCCGGCAGGCAAGAACAACAGCAAGTACAGCTTTGCCAATCCATCGTTGCTGCAGATCGGTATGAACGTGCCTCTGAACGAGCCGGAGCTGGCCCAGGTTGACCTGATCATGGGGGCTGTGGGCACTGAGCTGAATCCAACGGATCCGGAGTATTATAATCCCCTGGCGCCGGCGTCTACCCGCATTGTGAAAACCTGGGATGACCTGGGTGGTTCCGGCCATGGTTGGGGTCATAGATGGGCTCACCGGAAGGCTGAGAAGGACAACAGAATAAAACTGCTCTACAGCTTCCGTGCTACCGAAGATGCCTATGTTCGTGCTCGCGGCAGCAATATTCCCGCCGCTACGCCCAACGAGCGTGATATGTACGGCAACCCACTGGCGGATAACCTGAGTGACAATATTTTGTGTGAGGATGCCGCCTGTCCACCCCACGTGAATGGCGTGCTGACAGCGGATGTGGAAGCCTGGGCGGATATCTGGTTCCACACCAACCCCATCTTTATCGAACTGAAATAGTTCTTTAACCGATCAGCAAAGGGCCCGCAACGGGCCCTTTTTTATAGGGTATTACCGGGAGCTAATCGCTCTCACCCCACAGATACTCATCGATCTCGCGCATCATGAACTGGTTGTCTTTTACCGTGCGTGCCACCTGTTCCGCCTCTTCCCGGGTATAGCCGTGCAGGTTGAAGCTGGTGGTGCCGGCGGGGTGGCCTTGGTAGAACAGTTGGATGTCCAGTTTCCAGTTTTGAGGTTCGTCGGCGCAGGGGTTAAGGCGTATGTGAGCTTTCAGACTGCGTTCCAGTACTGAAATATAATTCAATGTATCCATTCAGGGTCAGTCGTCCCAGCCTTCTTCGTCCATCAGGTCGAAGCGGTTCTCCCCCGGGCCCTGTTTTTTCTTCAGTATGTTCGCCAACCAGAACTCGGGTTCGCCGTTGAGTTGGCTCTGAATGGCGTCGATCAACTCTTCCACGTCGGGGCCACCGCTGACTTTCATTGGTGTAATGCCAAGGGCGATCAACTGGCGGCTGGCAGAGCCGCCCACCGAGCCGCAGTAGACAATATCGGCGCCCACCAGCCAGGCCAGTTTCGGTTTCAGCTTGTCTTCATTGCCGTCTTTTTTCTCATAGCCAAAGTCCTTGCTGGTGATCAGGCGGGCGTCTTCGGTGCCGACGCTGAAAACAAAAAATGCCTGCGCCGAACCAAAGTGCTGATCCACCAGATCACCGTCGGATGAGGCAAAGGCCACGATTAATTCACCGTTGCCGCAGACGGCATCTGCGACGCAGTCATGGTCGGTGGTGGTGGCCAGGTTTTCCATGGTCATGGTGGTGTCTCCCCTTGCGGCACGATAGTGGAATGGATTCTGCAATCATCGAACCAGTCTGGTGAACCCTGCTGTTGCCGCTTTGATTTCTGAAAAAGATATTCATATCAATTGGTTAGTGGGGTTTTGTCGGGTTTGTGTCAGGCCGCGCCGGTTTGATTTCCTTGGCCGTTAGATGACATTGTTTTATTTGCGACAATGTGGAGACAGGTGGAGTTGGGTAACAGGTTATGATTCACAGCATTGGACTGAAAGCGGCACAGGAACAGAAAAGCGGACAATACGACATTCGCACCCGGCACCTGGATGCGGAGGGCAGGCCGTTGTACGTGAATCATCTGATTCAGGAGGTGTCGCCCTACCTGTTGCAGCATGCGCATAATCCGGTGCATTGGCGCAGTTGGAACGATGTCAGTTTTCAACTGGCGCAGGAGCAAAACAAACCGGTGTTTCTGTCGGTGGGTTACAGCACCTGCCATTGGTGCCACGTCATGGAAGAAGAAAGTTTTGATGATGTGGAAGTGGCCGAGTACATCAATGAAAACTTTGTTGCCATCAAGCTGGATCGTGAGCAAAGGCCGGATCTGGATGAGGTGTATATGACCGCGTTACAAGTGATTCGCGGCAATGGCGGCTGGCCGATGTCCATGTTTTTGACACCGCAGGGGGCGCCTTTTTTTGGCGGCACGTATTACAGCAAGCCTCAGTTTTTGCAGGTGTTGCAGCAGGTGCATGCCCTGTGGCAGGAGGAACGGCAGGATCTGATCCGGCAAGGCGCGCAACTGTTGGCGTCAGTCAGGCAATACCTGGAACCGGCGGTCACCGGCCAGACCCTGAATACTGACTTGATATCCGCTGTTGCCGGGCACCTGCACAAACTCTCCGACACCCGCCACGGCGGCTTCGGACAGGCACCGAAGTTTCCTCAGGAACCGTATCTGTTGTTTCTGCTGGATCAGGTGGCCCGCCAGCCGCAAGCAACCTTGGCGGATAACCCATTGTGGCAGGAAGTGCACCGGGCTCTGGACGCCATGTTGCGGGGAGGTATCTATGATCAGGTAGGGGGTGGCTTTCATCGTTACGCGGTGGATCATCGGTGGCAGGTGCCGCATTTTGAAAAGATGCTGTATAACCAGGCGCAACTGGTGCAGGTGTACGCCCGGGCCCACGCCATATCCGGAAATCCGGAGTACCGGCGCGTGGTGGAGGAAACACTGGCCTACGTGAGCACGGAATTGCGTGATGAGCAGGGACTGTTTTATTCCGCCAGCGATGCCGACAGTGAAGGGGAAGAGGGGCGCTTTTTTATCTGGAGCCAACCCGAACTGAAGATGCTGTTGTCTGCACCGGATTACGCTTTGTTGTGTCAATGCTATCAGATTGACGAAGCGGGTAACTTTGATGGAAAAACCGTATTGAATCTGCAGGCGGATCTGCAGTCGCTGGCCCTTCGGCTGGGGCTGGACTATGGGTATCTGTGCCAGCGCATCCGTGAAATTCGGCAATGCCTCTATGCTCACCGCGCCAAGCGCGTAGCGCCGATGCTGGATCAGAAAATCATTACCGAGTGGAATGGGATGATGATTGCCGCGTTTGCGTTGGCCGCGCGGCTGTTGCAGCGTGAAGATTACTATCTCATTGCAGCCCATGCCGCCCGCCAGATCCTGCGGCGGCATCGTCGGGAGGATGGAGCCCTGTGGCGTTTGAGCCTGGCGGGGGTAAGCAGCCAACAGGCTCTGCTGGAAGATTACGCGCAGCTGCTGGCGGCGCTCATTGCGCTTTATGACGTGCAGCAGGACCGTTTCTGGTTAGAGCAGGCCATGTCACTTTATTGTGGGGTAATGGAGCTGTATTGGGATAAACAGGCCGCTGGTTTCTTTGTCAGTGCGCAGCAGTCCAGCGGGCCGTTGCTGGTTAACAGTAAAAATATTGCCGACACTGCCACGGTCAGCGGGAATGCCATGATGCTGCATAATCTACAGGCGTTGCTCGCCCGTAGCGGTGAACTGTTATTGCAGAATCATATTCGTCGGCAGGTGCAGGTGTTCGCGGCAGTGGTGAATAAAAACCCGTTGTCTTCACCGGTGTTCCTGCAAGGCGTGGCCGCTCTGAAATTCGGCAATGTGGATGATGTTCAATACGCCGCCGGCGGGGCTGCATGGTGCCGGTTGGATGCCGTGTCGCGGCAACAGGAGGGCCCAACGACCATTCGCCTGGTGCTGGGCATGAGACCGGGATGCTATGTGCAGACTGCGGCCATCGGCATTCAGGTTCAGCCGCAGGCCGCCGGGATCAGGCTGCCCCGGCAGGAGCGGTTGACGGAACCCTCGGCAATAAACCTGGTTACCCCATTTCTGCCGGGTACGGCCCTTAGTGTGAAATTAACCCTGCAGGTGTGCACAGAGGACAGCTGCCATCCGCCGGAAACCATGCAGCTGACGGTGTGGGTTTAAAACACCAGACACACCACCGATTGCAGTTTGCCTTTGATGATGAAGGGAATGAATACCGTACGCTCATGTTGCAGGTGATCACTTTCCTCCACCAGTGGGCGGCCGGTGAGCCAGACTTCCCCTAACGCGCTTTGGCCCCGCACAAAGGCCGTGTCCAGATAACGTTGTTCCAGATCACTGCCCTGGCAGCAGAAACCGGATTTAAACAGCAGGTAGCGATCGTCCAGGTCGGGCATCCAGACCTCAAAGCGGCGTGCCATTGGGGTTTCCAGAGTGGAGAGGAACGTGACCACCTGCACCTCGCCGTCGGTGTAGGTGAAAGGAATGGCGAGGCCTGACGTAATGCCGCATTCTTCGGCATTGCGCGCCCGCAGAAAGCTGTTGGAGCTGGGCAGGTTGTTCATCAGCACCGGCCGGTTCTGATCCCAGGCGCGCCCCGGTAAACCTCGCCCGTGAATGATGGTCAGGCGGCGCGACAGCCATTCAAAACGCTCCAGTTGTCCATAGTAGCCATCGGACAGTTTCAATTCATTATGGCTGTTATAACGGTTGTGCCAAACTTCCACCGCGCCGGATAAAGCCGGTTCCGAACCGCAGAACAGCACCACAATGCCCAGTAGAAAATCCCCGGCGAACACCGGAATGGAAAGGCCGCAGGACAGGCCGGCCTCGTTTGCCAGTTGGCTGCGTTTGAAGTGTGAAGTATTCAGATCGGTCCAGATCAATGGCCGTCGTTGCGCCCAGGTTTGGCCGGGTAACCCTTCTCCGAAATTGAAGCCCATGGTTTGACTGGCGCACCGGAAATCTGCCAGCTCCCCGTAGTGAGCCGACGACAGCACCAGAAACTGCCCGCTCACATCCGGCTGCCAGATTTCGGCGGCCTTGATGAAATACGACATACCCTAATCCCCGATAGCAGCAATCTGGGATTAGGCTACTATCAGCACCTTTGTGATGGCAACTTAATAATCAAGCTGGATGCTGTGTGAGCCGTTTCCCCGGTTTTGAAAACACAGTTTAGGTGGAAGTTTGATCGGTGGTGGGGGGTTCTGCCACCCAAAACACGTAATTTTCACAGAGCAGCCTGATGACGGTGGACAATGCTTTAAAAACGGTTCCAAAATAGGGTTCTTTTTCTACCAATCGTCAACCCGGGGCACCGTGCGAGAGGTGGTGTACAACAATGGATGTGGTTATACCTGGCTATGAAATAGTCAAAGAAATCGGAAAGGGTGGCATGGCGACAGTTTATGTGGCCGTGCAAAACAGTTTTGATCGTCAGGTCGCGTTGAAAATCATGGCGCGACACCTCACGGGCGACGACGTTTTCAGTGAGCGTTTTTTTCGTGAGGCGCGCATCATCGCCAGCCTCAATCATCGCAATATCGTGCCGGTGTTTGATGTGGGGCGGGCCGGGGATCATCATTATCTTTCCATGGAATATCTGCCCGGCGGTGATTTGAAACAGCGTCTGAAGCAGGGTATGCGTGCCGACGAGGCGCTGCACGTGATCTATGAAATCGCCATGGCCCTGTCCTACGCCCACTCCAAATCCTATATCCATCGCGACATCAAACCGGAAAACATCCTGTTCCGTGAAGACAACACCGTGGTGTTGACCGACTTTGGTATTGCCAAGGCTTTGGATACCTCCGATTGCAATATGACCTCCACCGGCATGATCGTTGGCTCTCCTCATTACATGAGCCCGGAACAGGCATTGGCCCGGGACATCGATACCCGCTCCGACATCTACAGCCTGGGGGTGGTGTTTTACGAAGTGCTGGTGGGCAGGCCTTTGTACGATGCCAACTCCTCCGTTGCCGCAGCGATCAAACACATCTCGGAACCGATCCCGCAATTACCGCAAACTTTTGCTTATCTGCAGCCCATCCTGGAGCGGATGGTGGCAAAGGCACCGGCCGACCGCTTCCAGTCTGCCCTGGAGGTGGCGCAAGCGCTGGAGCCCTATCTGCGGACGGCGCCGGATAACTGGCAATCGGTGGTACTGCAGGATTTTGAAAGTGAAACCGAGGGCGGCACCCGCATTATGGTCCGCAGTACCGGGCAGCATGGCACTTCGGTTGCCACCCCCGCGCCCATGCCTTCCAGCCGCGCTTACAGTGCTTCTGCTCCCACCCTGCATGGTGCAGGCCAGAGTTCACAACGACTCACCCGGCTGTCGGATGTTGCCGTACAGTGGCAGCATCGCATGGGGGATGCCCTGAAGCATGGCCGTGACTGGGTGCAGCGGGAGCGCGGCAAGGCCGCTGCCATCGCCGCCGGTGTGGTACTGCTGGCGGGTGCCGTTGCAGTGGTGGACATGCAGGATAAGGCCACGGCTTCCGCGCCCGTGGCAGAGCGCGGTAGCGCTGCGCCTGCCACCAAAACCGCAGCCGCGCAAACCATCCCCGAGGTGGCCCTGCAGCAGGCGCCTGAGCCAGCCCGTGGTGGAGCAGAGACGGCACTGGATGATAGCGTTTCCGTTGCTGCGCCCGCGCCCGCCAACGATGTGCTGAACGATTATCTGGTGCAGCTCGAGCAGCCTGCCTCTGACCTGGAATCTGATCCGGAATATGACCCGGAATCTGATCCTGCCTTTAATTCTGAATCTGACGCCGAATCTGATCCTGCCTCTGATGCCGACACTGAGTTCGCCGCCGATACGGACACTGCCCTGGCCTCTGCTGTTACTGCAGAGGCCGACGGGCCCCTCCCAGAAGCCGAGCCTGCCGCGGCCGAAGCAGAACAACAGGCCGGCGGCATGCAGATTATCGCCAGTGCTGAAGCAGCGGACTCGATAGAGAACGCGCAAGACCAGGCGGTACAGGTGGCGTTGTTGCAGACCGTCAGCGAGCAACCGCTGGCAGAGAATCCGTCCGCTGGCGAATCCATGGAGGATTACACCGGCACAGCAGAAGTGGAGGCATTGGTGGCCCGGGCCGATGGGGCGTTGCGCCGGGACCGGCTGATGGTGCCCCTGAAGAACAGTGCCTACAGCTTATACCAACAGGTGTTGGCCCTTGATCCTGATCACCCTGCCGCCCAACGGGGATTGGATCGTGTGGTGGCAAAATATCTGTCCATGGCCAGCCGACAGTTAAACGCCGGCGATCTGCAGCAGGCCCAGGGCTTTGTTGATCGCGCCGCCAGTGTGGCGGAACTGGATGCGGTATCCGATGGTAAGAAGGCGGACGTGCAGTCCATGCTGAAGGCGGTGGAGCGCGTGCGTTATCTGGAATCCATGGAAAAACTGGAAACCTGGATTGCGGTGTTGCGGCAGAAAGAAAACGTTACCCTGGACGATCTGAACAAAGCCTATGCCTCCTATATGTCGGTGTTGAACAATCATTACAACGATCCCAAAGTGAGTGTTGCCCATGATGTTTACGCCAATGCATTCTTCGCGGCGGGCAAGCGTTATTTCAAACAGGAGAATCTTGAGGTTTCCCGGGAGTTGATCGCCAAAGGTTTGGAAATCAATCCCCAACATGAAAAGCTGCAAGACTTAAATGCCCGTTGGCAACGCAAAAAAGACGGCGACGAATATTTTATGGATCGTTTCTATTGAGCTGCGGCAGATGCTTTGACCACGTTCCAACCGGGTTAACGGCTCAGCAGTGCAACATGGGCTGACGCCTCTTCCACACCCCAGAAACCGCCAACATTACATTGCAGGCCAATGCGCGGATGGCTGATCTGGCGCGGGCCGGCTTCTCCCCGCAGCTGTGTTACCAGGTCATACAGCTGGGCAATGCCGGTGGCGGCAATGGGGTGGCCCCGTGATTCCAAGCCCCCGGAGGTGTTGATGGGGATGCGGCCACCGATGCAGGTGTCACCCCGTTGCGCCAGTGTGCCGCCGGCACCCGGTTCACACAGGCGCAGATTCTCTGTTTCTATCAATTCCCCCACGGCGGTGGCGTCGTGCACTTCCGCCACACTGACCTCCTCTGGCCCGACACCGGCTTTGGCATAGGCCTGGTCGGCAAGGCGGGTGACCAGATGCTGCTGCAAATCGCTCGCCGCCCGTTCCCGGCCCGAGCCGGTGACAGTGGCCAGTATTCTGACCGCCCGCCCCTGTACACCCAGCTGCGCCAGTTTACTGCCGTTACAGACAATGACCGCCGCGGCGCCGTCACTGATGGGCGCACACATGGGCAGTGTCAGCGGGTAGGTAATGGGGGGAGCCTGCAGGATGTCGGCGATGCTAAAGGCCTGTTGAAATTGCGCCTTCGGGTTGTGCACCGAATGTTGGTGATTCTTGGCGCAAATGGCCGCCACCTGTTCCTGACTGCTGCCGTACAGAGCCTGGTGCTGGGCGAACTCTGCTTTGTACACGTCCATAAACGGGCTGTAGGGCCGGGGTGACTGGCTGCCTTGTGGACTGTCCACCACGGCGGCCATGCGGTTGATGATGTCCATTTGCCATTGGCTGCGTTGCACATCCCAGGCGCTGGTAAACGCATTGAACATTTTGCGTTTGTCCTCGCATACCATTTTTTCGGCGCCAACCGCCAGGGCGATGTCGGCCTGGCCCGAGAGCAGGCTGCGTACCGCCATATGAAAGGCCATACTGCCGCTGGCGCAACCGCTTTCCAGATTAAAGATGGGAATCCCCTGGAAGCCCTGCTCCAGGAAAATGGCATGGCCGCGAATCATGTGCTGGCCATCCATGTAACCCTGCACACAATTGGCAAAATGAATTTCTTCGATGTGATTTTTTTCCAGCGTTGCATCGGTGAGGGCCTCCTCCACGGCGCTGGCACTGAGCTGCTTCAGACTGTGCTGCGGGTGGCGGCCGAAACGGGTCATGCCCACTCCGATGATATAGATATCAGACACTCAATAACCCTTGAATTGTGGTGTGCGTTTTTCCAGAAAAGCCTGCAGACCTTCCCGGTAATCATGGGAGCGGAACTGATCCCGCGCCATCAGGCGCTCGTGCAGAATGGCATCGGCCGCCGTTTTATCCAGCGATTGGTTGGCCACTTGTTTGGTTCGGGTCAGGCCGATGGGGCTTTTCGCGGCAATGATGTCGGCAACGCCGGCCACCCGGTGCAACAGTTGCTCATCGTCCACCACTTCGTTAAACAGGCCGTAGGGGGCCAGTGTCTCCGCCGCCAGCAGCTCACCGGTGAATAACAGGTATTTGGCAATGGGGGCGGGCAGAATGCGCGGCAGAATCGCCGCGCCCCCGCCGCCGGGAACAATGCCGTAGTTGCAGTGGGCGTCGCCCACCCGGGCGCTGCGCGCGGCATAGATCAGATCGCAAGACAGCATCAATTCCAGGCCGCCGGCCGCGGTAATGCCGTTGACGGCGGCGATCACCGGTTTGGGAAAATCACGCAACACCGCAAACAGATCGACAATCCTGTCCAGCACATCGGGTTCACCGGGCGCGTATTCACCGGTCATGGTTTTGAGGTCGGCTCCGGCACAAAAGCCACGCCCGGTTCCGCTTAACACCAGTACCCGGATGTCATTATTGGTTGCCGCAGAGGCCAGTGCCTCCTGCAGGGCGGCCACCAGGTCAAAGCCCAGGGCATTGAGGTTTTCCGGCTGGTTCATGGTCAGCCACAGGGTGTGTCCCAGTAACCGGCTGTTGAGCACAGCGTGCTTGGGTGGGGATTCGCTCATGTCAGGCCTGATGTGATGAAGCTGCTGATTCTGGAATCCAAACGGTATTGCAGGGGCCTGTGAATGTCCTAGTCCACTTGGACGATGGGTCACCACAGGCATCTCCGCATAATGATTTCATTGAAGAATAACGCTTAAACCCACAGACGACTTTTTCTTTCAGTAACGGAATCCTCACGATGTTTGAATTGACGGAAGACCAGAAAAACCTGCAGCACACAGTGCGTGAATGGGCTCGCTCCGAGTTGGCGCCGATTGCTTATGAGCTTGATCAGAAAGCGGAATTTCCCACCGAGCTGTACCTGAAAATGAACAAGGACATCGGTGTTTGCGCCATTCCGTTCAAGGAGGAACATGGTGGTCTGGGCCTGGGGATTCTGGAAATGTCGCTGGCCATCGAGGAGTTGGCCCGGGCGGATCAGACCTTTGCCTTGTCGGTTATGGTGGCGGTGGCCACGGGGTTGACCCTGCAGACCTTCGGCAGTGATCTGCACAAGCAGGAATTTCTGCCCGGTATTGTGGCCGGTACCGCTGTGGGTTCCATCGCCGGTACCGAGCCCCAGGCCGGTTCCTGGACCGCCGGTTTTACCACGCGGGCGGACAAGCAGGGTGACAAGTGGTCTATCTCCGGCGAGAAAGCCTTCATCACCAACTCCGGCACCGATATCACCGCCTACAACCTGGTGGGGGCCGTGACCAGCCCCAAGGATGCCGAAAAAACCAAGATGAGTTTGTTCCTGGTTCCGGCAGGCACACCGGGGGTCACCATCGGTAAATCCTACGACAAACTGGGCTGGCGTTCCTCGGATACCCACCCCATTTATCTGGATGGCGCAGAAGTGGGTGACGAAATGATGGTGGGTAAAGAAGGTGAGGGCCGCTACATCGTGCACAAAACCTATCAGTTTGCCCGCTGTTTTCTGTCCGCCTGTGCCTTGGGATTGTCGCAGGCCTGCCTGGATCATTCCATTGCCTACGCCAACGAGCGGGAGGCATTTGGCCGCACCCTGGGAGGCTTGCAGATGATCCAGAAGATGATTGCCGATATGGCTGTGAAAGTGGAAACCTCACGCCTGCTGGCCCGCTCCGCCGCCATGAAAGCGGACGCCGGCACCGCCAGCATTTACGAGTTGGCCATGGCCAAATACTACTGCTGTGAAGCGTCGTCGGAAGTGGCGGATCTGGCGGTACAGGTCCACGGTGGTTACGGCTTTATGAACGATTGTCCGGTTTCCCGCTACTTGCGTGATACCCGCATTACCCGCATCGGTGATGGTTCCAGCCAGATTCAGACCATGATCATCGCCAAGGAACTGGGTCTGGATGTGACCTTTACCTAAGCCACACGCAGGGCCCGGCCATGAACCGTATCAACCAGTTTCTACAAGGCATCAAGGTGGTGGATCTGAGCCGCCATCTGCCTGGGCCGTTGGCATCGTTGATGATGCTGGATCTGGGGGCCCGGGTGATCAAGGTGGAACCCCCCGGTGGTGAGGAATTGCGTTTTATCGGCCCGGAGGGCCCCAACGGATACTCCGGTTATTTTGACTCGGTCAACAGCGGCAAGCTGGGGGTGCAGCTGAATCTGAAAACAGCGGAAGGCCGGGCCGGGTTGCTGGAAATGTTGCAGGATGCGGATGTGATGTTTGAATCCTTCCGCCCCGGTGTATTGGAAAGACTGGGCTTGTCGATCCCGCTGTTGCGGCAGGAATTTCCCCGCCTGGTGATCTGTTCCCTGAATGGCTATGGCGAGCACAGCCCGCTGCAGCAAGCGGTGGGGCATGACATCAATTACCTGGCCATGAACGGGGTACTGGAAGGCACCGGTACTGCAGAACACGCGGTTGCACCCTGGCCACCGTTGGCGGATTGCTCCGCTTCCCTGTTCGGCATGAGCGCCGTGCTGGCGGCATTGCTGGAACGGGAGCGCAGTGGCCGGGGTGCGCACATTGAGGTGGCACTGGCGGATTCCGTCATGCCGCTGATGCTGTTTTCGCTGGTGGAGGCGCAACAGGATCAACAGGGCATGCCCCGTGGCCGCGCGCTGTTGAACGGCGGTGCGGCCCGTTACCGCACCTATAAAACCGCCGACGATCAGTGGCTGGCACTGGGGGCGGTGGAGCCCAAATTCTGGCAGGCGTTCTGTTTGGCGGCGGATCATCCTGAGTGGATCGAGCGTATCAACGATGGGTTGCCGCAAACCGAACTACAGCGTGAGCTGGAACACTATTTTGCCGGCTTGACCATGTGGGAATGTGAGCAGCGCTTTGGGCAGGTGGATTGTTGTGTCAACCGGGTGGCTCCCTTGGCCCAGGCCTTGAACAGTGAACACATTCAAACCCGCGCCCTGGTGAGCGAGCAGGATGGTGTCATGCAGGCGCTGTTTCCCGCCTATGTGGACGGTAAACCTCCGGCCACCCGGCCGCCCTTCAGGCAACCGTAATCAAGGCAGTTAAACAGGCAGTAAATTTTTCAGGACAGGACATAAGAATAAAAGAGGAATCCACTATGAACATTCGAGATATGATGCGCCGCTCTGCCCAGTTCCATGCCCACCGGCCTGCCATCATTGCAGGTGAATCCCGCCTCACGTTTGCTCAGGCCTGGGCGCGGGGCTGCCGCATGGCGAATCTGTTGTTGTCCATGGGGTTGAAACCCGGCGATGCCGTTGCCTCTCTGGAAGACAACACGCTGGAAGCCGTGGACTTTTTTCTCGGTGCCGCCATTGCCAATATCACCCGGGTACCCTTGTACGCCCGCAACGCCCGCAGCAGCCACCTGTACATGATGGAGCATACCCATTGTAAAGCGGTGGTGGTGGCCGAGCACTATGCTGATCAGCTGGAGGGTATGAACAATGAGCTGCCGGAGCTGGAGCACATCATCGTACGCCAGAACAATCAGTATGAAGACTGGCTGGCCAGCTTTCCGGACACCGACCCGGACGTGGCGGTGGCGCCGGAACAGAATTATGTGATTCGTCACACCGGTGGTACCACCGGTAAACCCAAAGGGGTGGCATTCACGCACCGCGCCTGGCTTGAGATTGGCCGTAACTGGTTCTTTACCCTGCCGCCGGTTAGCCCGGGCGATGTCTGCATGCACATTGCGCCGATCTCCCATGCCTCCGGTTATATGTTTGTGCCCATCTGGCTCATGGGTGGTGTGAACCTGGTGGTGGAAAAATACCAGGTTGATACCGTGGTATCGTTGATGGAGAAAGAGCAGGTGGCCTATATGTTTGTGGCGCCCACCATGGTCAACGACATCATGCAGGTGGCGGGGGTGGAAAGCAAGGACTGGTCACACCTCAAATGCCTGATGATTGGCGCTGCCCCCATCACCGAAGCTGCGGTGTGCAAGGCTCACAGTATCTGGGGGGATGCTCTGTGTCAGTTGTACGGGCAGTCAGAAGGGGTGCCGGTGACCATGACCATGGCCTCCGAGTGGGTGACCGAAGTGGAAGGCTCCAATCCCTTGCGCTCACTGGGCAAGGTGCACCCGTTCTGTGAAGTGGAAATCCGCGATCCGGAAACCCATGCCGTACTGCCCTATGGCGAGGAAGGGGAAATCTGTTTCCGCAATGACGGCCAGATGAGTGGTTACTGGGAGAATCCGCAAGCCAGTGAAAAAACCATTATTCGCGGGTTCATACACACCGGCGATGTGGGTTACCTGGATCACAACGGCTACCTGTATATGTTCGATCGCAAAGACGACATGATTCTGTCCGGTGGATTCAATATCTGGCCCACTGAATTGGAGAACGTGTTGGCCACCCATGAACAGGTTATCGAGGTGGTGGCATTCGGTGTACCCCATGATCGCTTCGGTGAATCCCCCTATGCCATCGTGATGGTGAAAGACCCTGCCCTGGTGAGCGAGCAGGAACTCATCGACATGTGTGCCAACGAACTGGGTTCCTACAAGAAACCCATCAAGGTTGAGATTCAAACCACGCCCCTGCCCCGTACGCCGGTGGGCAAAATGAGCCGCAAGTTGATTCGCGCACCCTATTGGGAAGGAACCGGCCGCACCAAATAGCCCGGGCCCATAACAACAGAGACAGTACATGAGTAGAATTACGTCCAAGGTCAACAAGAACGCTGACAGTTTTCGCGAGAACCATGCCTACCACAGCGAACTGGCGCAGCAGTTGCGCCAGCGCATGGCCGACGCTGTCAGCGGTGGCAGGGATCACCTGATCGAACGCCATCGCAAGCGCGGTAAACTCCTGCCCCGTGAGCGTATCGATTTGTTGGTAGACCCCTGCACACCGTTTCTTGAGTTCTCCACCCTGGCGGCCTATGAGCAGTATGGCGGCCGGGTGCACAGCGCCGGGGTGGTCACCGGCATTGGTGTTGTCCACGGTACCCATTGCGTGATCGTGGCCAATGATTCCACCGTGAAAGGCGGCGCCTATTATCCGGAAACCGTTAAGAAACACATCCGTGCCCAGGAGATTGCGCAACAGCATCAACTGCCGTGCATTTATCTGGTGGACTGTGGCGGCGCCTATTTGCATGAATGGGATCGCGTGTTCCCGGATCGGGATCATTTCGGCAATATTTTCTTCCGCCAGTGCAATATGTCCGCCCAGGGCTTGCCGCAACTGGCGGCGGTGTTTGGTGTCAGTACCGCCGGTGCGGCCTATATTCCCGCCTTGTCTGATGAAGTGGTGATGGTGCGCGGCAATGCCACCATTCACCTGGGTGGGCCGTCCATTGTAAAAGTGGCCATCAACGAGGAAATCAGTCCGGAGGAATTGGGTGGCGCCGAGATGCACACCACGGTTTCCGGTGTATCGGATTACATCGCCGAAACCGAGCAGGAGGCCCTGGCCCGCATGCGCGACATAGTGGCGGGGTTGAACCGCAGCTCTCAGTGTCATCAGCGTCGTCAGCAAAGCCGGCCTCCGGTATACGATGTGGACGAGTTGAAGGGCATTGTGAGCAAGGATTTTGCCCAGCCCTATGATATGCGCGAAGTGATTGCACGGTTGGTGGACGCCAGTGAGTTTCAGGAATTCAAGCCGCAATGGGGCACCAGCCTGATTTGTGGCACCGCGCACATCGACGGCTATCCGGTGGGCATTCTGGGCAACAATGGCCCCCTGTTTTCCGATGCTTCGGTTAAGGGTGCGCATTTTATTTCGCTGTGCGAACAACGCCATATTCCCCTGCTGTTCCTGCAGAATGTACCGGGCTTTATGGTGGGTAAAGCCGCCGAGCAGGGCGGTATTTCCAAGCACAGCGCCAAGCTGGTGTACGCCATGTCCTGCGCCAGGGTGCCACGCTTTACCGTGGTGGTGGGTGGCTCGTACGGGGCGGGTAACTATGGTATGTGCGGCCGCGGCTTCCGGCCCAATCTGATGTTTGCCTGGCCCAATTCTGTGGTGGCCACCATGAGCCCGGACATTGGCACCAATGTGGTGTTGGAGCTGGCCAAAACCAGTATCAGTAATCAAGCCACAGCGGAATCACTGGCCAAACTGGATCAGGAAACCCGCGCCATGTATGCCGAGAAAAGCAATGCCTATTACGCCACTTCACGGATCTGGGATGACGGCATCATTGAACCCGGCCAGACCCGGGATGTACTGGCATTGTGTCTGGCGGTGGCCGCCACTCTGCCGCCGGAAGATGAGCGTCGTTATGTTTATCGCATGTAAATGAATTTAGAAAATGGCGCTGAGGATTCGGTGTGCGGTGTGTTGCGGGATGCCAGGCAGTGGTCCCCAGGCACGCTGTCTGCCGGCGCCGGACTCCAAACTGAGAGCAAGTGAGTAAAACCATGAATTACAACACCATCCGGGTCAGCATCGATGAGCGCGGCGTCGCGACCCTGTTATTGAATCGCCCCCAACGTCACAACGCCATGAACGATGAGCTGATTCGTGAGGTAACGGACGCGGCCATTGAACTGGATAACAACCCCGCGGTTCGCGCCGTTGTGCTGACCGGTGCAGGCGAGTCGTTCTGCGCCGGTGGCGACCTGAAATGGATGCAGGGTATCTTTGACGCCAGTCGCGCCGAACGGGTGGAGGACAGTGCCCGCCTGGCGCGCATGCTGCGCACCCTGAACGAGCTGTCCAAACCCCTGATCGGTCGTATAAATGGCCAGGCCTATGGTGGCGGCACCGGCATGATGTCGGTGTGCGATATCACCATTGCCGTAGAGTCGGCCAACTTTGCCCTGACCGAAGTACGCCTGGGATTAACCCCCGCCAACATATCAACGTTTGTGGTGGCAAAGATGGGGCGGGCGAATGCCCGGCGCACGTTCCTCAACGCCCGCCCGCTGACCGCCGCCAAAGCCCGGGAGCTGAATCTGGTGGATGAAGTGGTGCCCGACGCTGAGCTGGACCATGCAGTGGAAGAAGAACTCAAATACCTGTTGCAGTGCGGCCCTGGCGCCATCGCCGCCACCAAGAAGCTGATTTTTTATGTGGACAGCCATGATACCGATACCAACCTGATTTACACCGCCAATCTGCTGGCCGATACCTGGGAATCGGCAGAAGGCCAGGAGGGCATTCATTGTTTTTTCAATAAGGAAACTCCCAGTTGGAGGCAGAAATGAAAGCCATCAAGCGTCTGCTGATTGCCAACCGGGGCGAGATCGCCTGCCGTGTGATTCGTGCCTGTAAACGGCTGGGAATAGAATCCGTGGCGGTGTTTTCCGACGCCGATCGCCACAGTCAGCACGTGCTGCAGGCGGACATGGCCGTGCACATCGGTGGCGCTGCCGCCAGCGCAAGTTACCTGAATGCCGACGCCATTGTGGCAGCAGCACAGAAGATCAGTGCCGATGCCATTCATCCAGGCTATGGCTTTTTATCAGAAAGTACCGCGCTGATCTCCCTGTGCCAACAGCATGACATTATTTTTGTCGGGCCCAGCGTGGAAAGCATCGCCGCCATGGGCTCGAAAATTGAGGCCAAGGCCATCGCCCAATCTTTGGATATCCCCACGGTACCGGGTTACAACGGCGAGGCACAGGATCAGGATACCCTGCTCAATGAGGGCAATCGCATCGGGTTTCCGCTGTTGATCAAAGCCAGCGCCGGCGGCGGTGGTAAAGGCATGCGCATTGTGCATGCGGCGGCGGAATTTGAAAGTGCTTTGAAGCAGGCGCGGCAGGAAGCCCTCAATGCGTTTGGCGACGATCGCGTACTGCTGGAAAAATACATCGTACGTCCGCGCCATATTGAAGTGCAACTGCTGGGGGATTGCCAGGGCAGGGTATTGCATCTGCTGGATCGCGAATGCTCCATTCAACGCAACTATCAGAAAGTCATCGAAGAGGCGCCGGTGAGCCATTTGGATGATGCCGTGCGGCAACAATTGTTCGATTGTGCGGTCCGCCTGGGTCAACATCTGAATTATCAGGGTGCCGGCACGGTGGAATTTATTCTGGATGCGGACAGCCGCGAAGCGTATTTCCTGGAAATGAATACCCGCCTGCAGGTGGAGCATCCCACCACCGAAATGGTGACCGGAATTGATCTGGTGGAGTGGCAGATCCGGGTGGCCAGGGGCGAAGCCCTGCTGTGGAGCCAGGCCGATGTGCACGCCACCGGCCATGCCATCGAGGCACGAATCAACGCCGAGGATCCGGCCAATGATTACCTGCCCGAGACCGGTACCGTTACTCTGTACCGTGAGCCTAACGGAGAAGGTCTGCGCATTGACAGCGGCGTGGCGCAGGGATCGGAGATTACACCGTTTTACGATTCCATGGTGGCCAAGATTATTGCCCATGGCAGTAGTCGGGGGTTGGCGGCCCAGCGCCTGTTACAGGGGCTGAACCATTTTGCCATCGGTGGTGTGAAGACCAATCAGGAATTTCTCACCAGCATCATCACCCGGCCGGCGTTCCATCAGGAACTCACTACCCAGTATCTAAGCCGGCAGTTTCCCGATGGTTGGCAGCCCTGGGGCGAGGCCATGCACACCGCCATTGCGGCGGCGGCCTACGCCATGCAGCAGGAATCCGCCCGTAACGGGGCGCCGCTCAACGGCAGCCCCTGGCAGGCCATGGGTGGCTGGCGTTTGACGCAACCCTGTGGAACCCCGGCCAACAGCCGGTTGTGGTTGAACGGCGCCGGGGGATTGCAGGAAATCAGCATCCAGGGGCGCCACGGCGAGTATCGGGTGTCGCTGCTGCCGACAGAGAAAGGCGCAGGTGAAACCACCACTTTTCCCATATACCTGTATGCGCCGCAGCAAACAGGCGGCCAATGGCGGGTGGAGCTGGAAGGCACCCACCGTAATCTGGACATCGTGATTCAGGGGCAGCAGGTGGCACTGAGTTCACCCCGCCTGCGCCGCAGTTATCATTTTATCGGCTTGGAAGAAAGTCAGTTGGGAGCGGCTGCGGCCGCCAAACAGGCCGGCAACGAAGTGCGTGCCGCCATGCCGGGGCTGGTCACCGATGTATTGGTGAAGCCGGGGGATCGTGTGCAGGCGGGTGATATTGCTGCGGTGATGGAAGCCATGAAACTGATTCACAATTTGCCGTGCCCGGTTACCGGCATCGTGGATCAGGTGATGGTGGCCGCTGGCGACAAAGTAGAAGACGGCGCCTTACTCATTAGCATAGAAGCGGAAGCCTGAAACATGCAGCTGAATCCCTATTTTCAGGAAGAACACCAACTGTTGCGGGAGCAGGTACGCCGCTTCGTGGAAAAAGAAATCGTACCCAATGGCGACGCCTGGGAACAGGATGGCTGCGTGCCCCGGGCGCTGTTGCTGAAAATGGGTGAACTGGGCTTTCTGGGGTTAACCCATGAAACCGCCTATGGCGGCAGTGGCCTGGATGTACGCGCCGCCACCGTGCTGGCAGAAGAGTTGGGCCGCAGCAGCTATGCCGGGGTCACCATCACTGCCCTGGTGCACACCAACATGGCATCGCCCCACCTGGCGCTGGCAGGCAGCGCCGAACAAAAGCAGCGTTATCTGCCGGATATTATTCAAGGCAAATGCATCACCGCTGTTTGTGTTACCGAAGCGGCCGCCGGTTCTGATGTGGCGGGCATCAAAACCCGGGCCCAGCGCCAGGGTGATGACTGGATCATCAACGGCAGCAAACTCTTCATCACCAACGGTGTGCACGCTGATCTTTATTTTGTGGCCGCGAAAACCGATCCCGGCGCCAAAGGTTCCCGCGGAATTTCCATGTTCATGGTGGAAAAGGGCAGCCCCGGGTTCAGCGTGGGGCGCTCGCTGAAAAAACACGGCTGGCGCAGTTCCGATACCGCCGAACTGTTCTTTGATGATGTGCGTGTACCGGCTGCCAACCTGCTGGGTGCTGAAAACCAGGGCTTCTATGCGGTGATGAAAAACTTTCAGCACGAACGTATTATGCTGGCGGCCATGGGGGTGGGGGAAGCGCAGAAAGCGCTGGATCTCACCATTGAAACCGTCAAGCAACGGCAGGCCTTTGGTGGCCGTCTGTTTGACAAGGATGTGGTGCGCATGAAACTGGCCCAGGCCCAGACCCAGGTGGATGCGGCGCGCAATTATCTGTACTACGTGGCCTGGCTGGATGCGCAGGGTGCAGATTGCATTAAGGAGGTCTCCGGCCTCAAGGCCTGGGCCTGCGAAGTGGCCAATCAGGTCATGTACGAATGTGTACAGCTGCACGGCGGCATGGGCTTTATGGAAGAGAGCGTGATTGAACGTATGTATCGCGATGCCCGCGTACTCACCATTGGCGGCGGTGCCACCGAAGTGATGTACAGCGAAGTGGCGAAGCGGTTATGAGTCTGCGCTATCCATTCCAGCAGCCTCCGGGAGCGGGGCAAACCGTATCCATAACACCGGATATCAAATGGCTGCGCTCCCCATTGCCCCTGTCTTTGAACCACATCAACTGCTATCTGCTGCGGGATCAGAATGCCGCAGGGGAGCAGGGCTGGTGCATACTGGATACCGGTATGAATGGCGACGCCGCCAAACAGCAATGGTTGGATGTAATCGAAAGCCAGTTGGAGGGTGATCCCATTACCCGGGTCATCGTCACCCATCATCATCCGGATCATGTGGGGCTGGCGGGCTGGCTTTGCGATACTCTTCAGGTGCCGCTGTACACCACCGAAACCGAGTATTTCTACACCCGTGCTTTCAACACCGCGCCGCCGCAACAACCTTACTGGGAAGTACAACGGTATTTCGATCAAACCGGCATTTCTGAAACGGATCGCAAGGCGTTGCTGGCCAACCAGGATTACAATCATCTGGTCTCCGCAGTGCCTGCCGCCTTTCATCGTCTTAAGGACGGGGATCGTATTCAGATTGGTTGCCAGCAGTGGGAGGCCATTACCACCCGCGGCCATGCACCGGAACACCTGTGCCTGTACTGCCGGGAGCAGAATATCCTGATTTCCGGCGATCAAGTGTTGCCGAAAATCACCTCCAACGTGAGCGTGTCCCCCAGCCAGCCGGCGGACAATCCTCTTCAGGACTGGATCGAGGCCCATGCCACCATGGCGGCGCGGGTACCGGATTCCGTCCTGGTGTTGCCGGCCCATCAACTGCCGTTCTATGGCTTGCATGCCCGCCTGCAGGCGGTGGTCGATCATCACCAGGAGCGCCTGAGTGCCCTTTTGGGATTATTGCAGGAACCCAAAACCGCCCAGCAAATTACCCGTGAGCTATTCAATAAACCATTGGATTCATTCCAGAATTTCCTGGCGGTGGGGGAGGTGGTGGCGCATCTGCATTATCTGTTGCAGCAGGGGCGGGCGAAGCGAGAACTGGTCGGTCATATGTATTACTATGAGCCTTCTTGATCTTACTTGTCACTCAGGGGGAACATCATGAATCTGGAACAAGCCACACTGGCCGAATGCTTTGACGCCGTTGTTAACCAGCGCCGCTCGGTGCGCGGTTTTCTCAAACAGCCGGTTGCGCGGGAGCAGATCGAACACATCTTCAGCCTGGCGGCACGGGCCCCTTCCAACTGCAATACCCAACCCTGGGCCACCCATGTGGTGGGGGGCGAGAAACTGGAACGATTGCGCGATATCCTGCCGGTGAACACCCTGCGTGGCCGCATGACCCTGGATTACCCCTATGAGCCCAAGTACCACGGCGTCTATCAGCAGCGCCAGTACGATGCCGCCAATCAAATGTACGCTGCCGTGGGCCTGGAGCGCAAAGATAAAGAGCAGCGTCAGGCGGTGTTCCTGCGTAACTACAGTTTCTTTGGTGCGCCCCATGTGGCGTTCCTGTTTTTGCCGGAGCATTTCGGTCTGCGGGAAGCCGCCGATGTAGGCATGTACGCCCAGACCCTGATGTTGGCCCTGACCGCCCACGGACTGGCCAGCTGCCCGCAGACCTCCCTGGGGTTCCATGCCGATGCGGTGCGTGAGGTATTGGAGGTGGACGCCAGTCAGAAGTTGTTGTTCGGTATCTCGTTTGGCTACGAGGATGCCGCTGATCCCATTAATAACACCCGAATGGGGCGCGCGCCGTTGGCGGAGACAACCGTGTTCCATGATTTATAACAAGAAGTCGTTTATTTTCAACAAGGAGAACAACCATGTCCAAACAGATCGATTGCACCTGGGATTTTGTGGTAAAGGCCCCCGGCGGTAAGGAAGAAAAAAGCATTGTGAGTTTAAAGTCAGACGGGGAAACCCTCACCGGCACCATGAACAGCGAAGAATACGGTGTGCAGGAAATCGAAGACGGCAAGTTCGACGGTGAAACCCTCACCTGGAAAAGCAAAACCACCAAACCCATGAAGCTGACCCTGAAGTACACCGCCACCGTGGACGACAATAATCACATGAGTGGGTTTATCAAGGTGGCCATGGCCAAACTGAAGTTTACCGGGACTCCGATACAGGCCTGATTGACCCACAGCCCAAAACAGTTCCCTGCGCTATTGGCTGACGTAACCTTGTTCTAGCCTGTTGAATAGCTCCGGTGACCCGGTGAATGGCCCCGGTGAATGGTCACCGGCGCCGTATTCTTGTAGGCTAGCCTCTGTCTGAAGAAACAGGTAGAGGAGTCAGGGAACGTGGAAAGAATTGGGCACAAATATATCGATGCTGAATCAAACCGGGTGGTGGATGTCTGGTTTCCGAGGTCGAACAGGGCCATTTCGCGAAATTGCCTGGCCAAGAAATACGGTGTGCTGAACGATGCGTTTGTAACCGTGCCAATCGGAGATTTGCAGGCACCACCGGCAACGGTGGAAGACGTCTACTTACGTCTGCATCTTTTGTCTGAATGCCAGGTCAAACCCAATGAAGTGAATTTGCAGGGCCTGTTCAGCTTGCTGAACAATGTTGCCTGGACGTCTGCGGGGCCGGTGTTACCGGAAAGAGTAGAAGCATTAAGGGAGTTGATCGCTGAAGAAGTTCATACGTTCTCGGTGCCCTCCATAGATAAGTTTCCACGTATGTCAGACTATGTGATTCCGGATGGGGTCAGAATTGCGGACGCCGACCGGGTTCGCCTTGGTGCTCATGTCGCCAGTGGCACCACGGTGATGCATGAAGGATTCATAAACTTTAATGCCGGTACGCTCGGTGAGTCCATGGTGGAAGGCCGCATTACGCCAGGCGTCATTGTGGGCAATCACTCGGACGTTGGTGCAGGTTCCTCCATAATGGGCACGCTATCCGGCGGCGGTAAGCAGGTAAACTCCATTGGCGAGAACAGCTTGCTTGGTGCCAATTCCGGTATTGGTATATCCCTGGGTAATGATTGTGTTGTGGAAGCCGGGTTGTATGTGACGGCTGGAACCAAAGTCAGGCTGCCTGATGGCGAGGTGGTGGCTGCACGCACATTATCAGGGCAATCCGGGCTGCTCTTCAGACGTAACAGCCAAACCGGATGCGTTGAAGTGTTACCAACCGGTGGTACGGAATGGGGCGGATTAAACCAGGATCTGCATAACAACTAGTAGAAACTGCTTCCAGTTGAACTCCGCTTTTTTGCTGTGCAAACCGTTGAGTGTTTTATTAAACAGAGGCTGTGTTTCGTCGTTGAGGTGGCCGTGTCAATTAAAGAGATAACCGAGGATAGGTGGGATCAAATTGTCCAGCTGGAGGCCGCCGCCTATTCTGATATTGCTCCCGAATCAAAAGAGACGCTCAGAAGTAAATGGCTGGCGTCACCGGATTTGTGTTTTGTGTTTGAGCAAGAGCAGGCAGTGGTTGCGTATTTGCTGGCCCATTCCTGGCATTCAATAGCGCCCCCCAACCTGTTTGAGCCCCTGGCTGAAACAAGTGAAGGAAAGTATTTATTCATCCATGATCTGGTGGTGGCCACATCCCACGCCGGATTGGGGCTGGGCAGGATGATGGTCCAGCATTTATTCAATCAAACCAGCGTCCGGATGTTTGAAAGCGCGCTACTGGTTGCCGTGCAACATTCGCAAACTTTTTGGGCTAAGCAAGGTTTTAGCCCGGCTCCCGAGCAAACGCTGAGTGACGCCTATGGCCCGGGAGCTGTATTAATGCACCGACCGCTCGCAGCACTGTAACAACGCTCTGTGCGCTGCATCCAAGATTCAGGGCTGTCCGGGTTTCTTATGCTCGATGAACGAACAATCCTTTGTAAAACGAGAGCGTCATGAAGATAAAGGTGAAACGGGTTTATGATGCCGCCGCTCAGGGTGACGGCACACGTGTGCTGGTGGATCGGCTGTGGCCAAGAGGGCTGGCCAAAGACAAGGCCCATATCGATGCCTGGGTAAAGGCGATTTCACCATCAACCGAATTACGCAAATGGTATAACCACGATCATGATAAGTGGCCGGAGTTTAAGGCGAGGTATTTTCAAGAGCTAAAGGCAAACGAAAATTTGATCGCAGAGTTTCTGGCTGACTATAAAGATAAACAGGTAACACTGTTGTTCAGCTCTAAAGAGGCCAGATTCAACAATGCCGCTGCCCTCAAAGAGTATCTGGAATCCAGGTAACTGGCAGTGGATACAAGGCAGAGACACCTCCCCCGATAATGCGCACACCTCCAACTACCTAAGTGGAGGTGTCAAATGGCACGAAGAAAGCAATACAATCGATACGACGATGAGTTCAAGGCAACGGCGGTTGCCCTCACCAAAATACCGGGAGTTCTAGCGAAAGACGTAGCTGATGCACTCGCCATACATCCGGTTATGCTTTATCGTTGGTGTATGGAAACTCGACGCGGTGAACTCATGACGAAGAAGAAAGACATCAATATCGACCCCAAGTTGAAGGCGGAATTGAAACGTCTTAGGAAACTGGAGAAGGAGCATAAGGTGCTCCAGGTGGAACATGACCTTTTAAAAAAAGCCATCCAGTACTCTTTAGAACAAGAAAAGAAATCTACGAATTCATAGAGGCTAACCGGTCGAACTATTCGCTTGCAGTAATGTGCCGAGTCTATGGTGTCAGCCCGAGATCCTATTACTCATGGCTGGAACGCGGCAAAAGCCTGCGGGCAGTTGAGGACCAATTACTGCTAAAACGAATTGTGCATGAGTTTGATAAAAGCGAGCAGATTTACGGTAGCCCGAAGATCTATAAAGAGCTCAAGAAACAAGGTATCGCGGTGTCAGAGAAGCGCGTAGCGCGTCTGATGCGAGAAAACGGTCTAAAGGCGAAGAAGAGCAGAATCTATCGAAGCAGGCCGGGTACACAGCGCTTTTACACGGGTATACCCAATATAATCTGGAATCAGGAAGTGACAGCGGCAAACCAGGTGTGGGTAGGCGATATTACATACTTGAAGGTAAATGAAGAATGGCGCTACCTGGCGGTTGTTCTGGACCTGTTTAGTAGGAAGGTAATCGGTTGGGCGTTGGGTAAGAGAAAGTCGGTCAGTCTGACGACAAAGGCGCTAAGGAGAGCGGTGAAACGTCGAGGGCTGCATCCAGGCCTGATATTTCACTCAGACCGGGGCATAGAGTATGGGGCGTTTGAATACCGTGAGCTGTTGGACACATATGGAATCCGGCAAAGCATGAACCGAGTGGGAGTGATGAATGATAACGTATACATTGAGTCATTCTTTCACCAGTTTAAAACTGAGCGGATCAAGACAAAGGAATTCAGCTCGGATTGGACACTGCGCAGGACGATTCAGCTTTACATGAAGTGGTACAACGAAATTCGGTCACATTCGTCCATTGGGTATTTATCACCAGTGGAATATGAGTGTAGTATTTGATTTAACAAAGCGGTGTGCGCAAAAGTGGGTGAGGTTTCACCGACGCGCCACAAGCATGTGGTTCGCTACGCTCGTGTGTCATGACGGAAGATGTGAGTCTTCCTTGCTGTATCTAAGATGAGGGTAGGTCCCTCGAACTCGGTGACCAAACACTGGGATCAAACCACCCCATGCGGCTTCTATTAAGAGTAGAGGTCGTGAGCGATGGGGAAACGGCGAAATCATTCGTCAGGTAGGTTTCATGGAGATGAACGAAAGTGAACCATCCGATGAAGCATCGATATGAAAATACGCTGTCAAAACCAGTGGCTGAGCGTACTGCTGGGATGAGCTTTAACAGTATTTGGGTTTGGATAAAGCGGCAGTCGGTGTTTAGGTGGCATGAACATAAAACAGGCTTTGATACGGAACATGAGAACCTGTCGTTCTGGTGTTAAGGGAGAGACCCAAGTGATTAACACCCATAAGGGTTTGAGTACCAAGACAGAGCACAGGGGCGGATCGCTGAGTAGTAGTGATGAAGCTTCTGTAATGGAAGTGGAGCGAAGGCAGCGACTTGTCCGGTTTCAATCGTTGAGTCAACCGGAAACGGGATGAACTGAATGAACGAAACGAAATCCTTTGAAGTCCCGAAAGCCCTCGTTTACGAAGCTTACAAACGAGTCAAGGCGAGTAGACACGTTATCCGGGCGCCAGGCATAGCCCAAGTTTTTACGTAGTAATTGTCTGTATAGGCATTCAAGGAGGAAGTAAGGCGATGTCGTGTTCGCTAAGGGCATTATTTATTCAAAGAATAAAAGGTCTAAATAGTCTAGCGTAATTTGCCTGACAAGGGAAATTGGACCATACAAGCTGGTGAAGGGGAACCACCTATGCGTCACACGCTTGTGGCTCGCTGTGCTCACTTTACCACATGCTGGTTCTGTTTCGGTCCCGTTTACCAAAGCGTTATATGCCCGAAATAATGAAGTCCAACGCTGCGATTATTTCGGAGCGATAAGCTGATAGATCGTAAGTTTCCTTGCCCAGTATAGATCTGTCTACTCCAGCAAGTTGTTGAGTCATAGCAATGTAAGACTTCCCATCAATATCTATTTGTGGGCAAAGCTTGGTAATGGCTGATGCGCCAGAGATTGAAGATGGGCTCATTGGAATCACAATGGTGGTTCTTAGCTCATCGAGAAGGTTCGATTGAATATCAAGTAGTAGTGGGTAAAGCTTTTTTGTTCTGTTGTTTGAGTTTCTGTAGGCGATGAATTGAGCCATTAAAAGGACCTCAGATCATCACTAAAGGTACCATGCTCCTCCACCATCTGGTTGTATGAAGCAATAGTATCTCGATTCTCTTCGCGCCATAGCTCGCGCTGCTTTTCGTTAACTAGTTTAATTAGGGCCGATTCAAGAGTAGCGGATAAATTGATCTTCAGTGACTTGGCTTTTGAAAGTAAATCACTGTTTATACTGACATTTGTCGGCTTTTTGGGGGCCTGGGAATTATAAGATTGTTGCATGGTCTTGCCCTTGTCCACATACTTGTAGGTCTGTGGTGCGCATATATTATGTGCATTAATCATATAATAATCGCATGCGGTGGGCAACCTACGCTCAACTGATGCGGGCGTTAGCGAACCCGTCATAGTTCGGTGCAGTTAGAATCGGAATTTGGGCAAAGGTAAATTGAGGATGAGCTCTATTATCATCATAGGTCACTTAATTGCGTTTCTTGGTTTGTTTTCTCTTTACGCGGGAGCAATGGTTTTTGGAGGTATTATCTTTTTCCTGGGTGGCTTCATTGCAGGAAAGTTATTTATATGTCTGCGCAGTGGTGGCGTTTTGACCATGGTTGTTTCAATTGCATACGGTTACCACAATGAATTTACTCCAACAGTTTTATTTATAATATTTGTTGGTTTTGTTTTCGCGTGTTTCAACACTAAACGACGCTCTGATAACGGTTGGGGTATTGATATGGATTTCTCGTCTTTTGGCTCCAGTTCTGATAGTGGAGGAGACGGCGGTGACTAGCAAGGCGTTATGTGCAAGCAGGCTACATGAAAATCAAAGAGAAAATTATGTGAGCGAACATAAGATTACGCGCTTGAATGGATATCTCGAAAGAGCCCCAGCGATTAGCTGATTGTAAGGGGGTGAGCGACTTCGGTTGCCGAATACTCAACATGATTAAGATCATTTCATTTTTTGCGGCACTGTTAATCAGCCACAATGTCTTTCCCAATAATGATGTCAGAATATTCAATGATAAAGAGTATGGATATTTAGCCAAATATCCAGCCAATTGGATAGCGAAAATTAATAGGTCGGGTCGGGTAATAGCTGATATTGCGAATAGAAGTAATACTGCCGGTGTCAATATTAGAATCTATCGATTTAAAGGGTTCAGTGAGAGAAGTTATATTGATCGCTATGCAGATAAAGTTCAGAAACAGCTCAATGCGCCAGTGAAAGATGTAGATCGCTCATTCATTGATTCACAAGTAGCCTATGATATTTACTTTGATGCAGATGGTCTAAGAAAAGATTATAAATTACATCACCGGATTATACTGTTTTCTGATATGAATATTGCGTTTGTGTTGCAATCTGGCTGTTTGTTGAGAGAGGCTGTAGATGATTGTCAGACTATAGAGTTCGTGATGGACTCTGTTTGGATATATAATCGCTCGAAGCTTAGGGCACCATAGAAACATGCTTGTTATCAATATTGGATTGCAACCTATACCTAAACACCTATCTGACGTCCCTAAGGTGCGCCCGGCCACATATTAGGATGCAAAAATCCCTGTAGGCTGACTCGCATAGTATAGTAATCGGCTTTGCGGGATCTCAATTAGGTTGGGCATTGGTATCAAATATTCGAGTCGGTGTAGATGATCATGCTTGTCGAATCCAACCTGTAATGAGCACTACAACGTGTTGTCCAAACCGTATAGCAAAGCGAATTATTGGAGTATGGGCACCAGCACTGTATTAACTCTTCTTGCTAGCGTCACTATTCGACCAGTCGGAAACAGATCAATGAATAATGACAATTCAATATTACAGCGTGATCGTTACGCAATGACGCCATTCGTGAGGATTCATCGGAAGGCTGTCAGTTCATGCAAGAGTAAATTCAGGATCGTCATTTGAAAGTAAAATTGGATCTTTACCTCTGGTATAGTTTCCTTGGATGGTGAAAGTGAATCTGCATGTAGGCCGATGTCTATGATCACACGACCGCTTGTCTTGAAATTTCAGTTGAGCGTTGGTGAATCGAATCCTATGCATAAAAGAACAATCAAGTTACCCATCTATGCATCACTGGTTTTGTGGTCATGTGACTGCACTCCTTTTACTGCTTAATCGGCTTTATCACGCTTGGCTTCTTATAGTGCCGCTATGCATTGAGGAATTGAGATGTTCGACTTTATTAAAATACTTATTTTTGGTGGCGTAACCGTTGTAAATAGTAGCCCGGTGACATTACATGATGAGCCGACCGTTATAGCACTTGATCAGAGACTCAAGGCTATCAATTGCTCGGCTTCTATTAGTGTTGATGTGACTGAGTACGTAGAAAGCAGAGACTATCGCGACTTTGTACGGCAAATCGAAAGTAAATTTGAGAAGGGCTGTCTGAAGGCTACACTCGGTTCGAAAGATGGTGATGCGGTAATTTTTGATGTGCCATCCGTTGCGTGGGGGTCTCCTGAAGACGTCTCAATTAATCTTAGAGCAGGCAGCGGACTATCTAGTGGCAGCAGCTTTGAGGTGCTGACAATAGAGTCGTGCCTGCCGCTTAGTTCTACTACGATAAAGTGGTATAACTATGGAAAATTCAGCTGTGAACCTTAAGAATACTGAGCAATCTTCCAACTGTACAAGCTGCTTGTATGGGCTGCTGCTGCCCCTGGTATTATGCGAGTGAGGTAACGGCAGAGCCTTTAGATTGCCTGTCAAATCATGATTCGATTATCAGTCTGGATAACGGATTGGAGCGCCTACCCCTAACATACACCAGAACCAGGCGATTATTCTTTAGAGCCTGTTTGGTGTTTCTACATACAAACGGAACTTAAATTCTGTAGTTTGGTCATCTTCTATAGAGAGGGTGGCCATGAAGAATGCGTTGATTGGAGTTTTGTTTATAACAATATTAGCTGGCTGTGAGAAAGCGGGTGAAGAGCACGTCACTGTGGAGGCTGATATCCAGCCCCCTGTAGAGATGGATAGGTGGATTCCACTGTCAAGAACGGCAGGTATTGCGATATTCGAACCTGGTACATATGACAAGTTGGACTTGTCCGAGATGGAAATATTAAGGTTGAACTCTGAAATGCAGGTGATCGCTCAGGGTGGCCCTGTGAATGGTCGTATACTTTATTATAGAAATGGGGCCTGGCACCCGGTTAACGTGATGTATGAATTGAAGCAGAGCTTAAGGTATGTGCACTAGTCAGAATATGATAAACCCGATCAAGTATCTGCCAGCCTTTGGGCTACACTGAATCGTACTGCGAAGAAAACCTGCTGCAATCTCTACCGGTAATTATGCCAGTGTTTCTACTCCGAAGTGCCTCCACTTATGCGCAACTGTGTAAACGCAGTGTGTTTGATGTTGGATGTTTAGAGCGTGCTTTGTATGAAATTCTATAGAGAGAATCAATATCGACCAAGGTGTGAAGGTCTTTTTAGCGATTATAGGGAGAAAATACACCGTCTGATTCCAAGTGCAAGAGTGGAGCACATTGGATCATCCTCAATCCCAGGATTAATTTCCAAAGGTGACTTAGATATCTTTGTGGGAGTGAATCCACAGGTTCATGAAAGATCCGTTACGATGTTGACTTCTCTCGGATTTAAAATAAAAGAAAATACGTTGAAAACACCAGAGTTGTGTATGCTAGGCAGGGAAGATCAAGATGTGGCGTTGCAAGTGGTGGTCAATGGATCTCGATATGAGTTTTTCATTGAATTTAGAGATAAATTAATACAGTCGCCAGAGTTATTGAAAAGGTATAATGATTTAAAAAAATCCTGTGTGTCTTTAGGGGTTGATGAATATCGCGAGAGAAAGTCAAATTTTATCGAGCAGATACTGGGGCTTGATCGGATTCGATGTTGAAGCTCCGTATACACACGATGATGTATTAATAGTCGCTAGGGCCTATCCCGGTTCCTGTATGGATAGGTAGGCGGAAAGTCGGTGTAGTTGGAGTTACATTTTAGTGTCACTTGATATCAACGTTGATAAGCAGTAGTTATCAAACTGATACTCAGCCAGAGTGTATTATGAAAGCTTATGAAATTTAACCATATTGGCATTCCTGTTACGGGTAGGTTTGAGGGGGAAATGGATCTTCCTCACTTGCAGATGACCGTATCTGATCATGAGAATAACCCCTATGGAATTCAGTGGCAGCGTTACTGGGAAGGTGCACCCTATCCTGAAATAGTTAAAACGATTCCGCATGTGGCTTTTGTAGTAGAGAATCTGCGGCTTGAACTAAAGGGTAGGAAGGTTATAGTTGAGCCAAATTCACCGAGTGATGGCTTAACCGTAGCGTTTATTGAGGTAAATGGTGCACCGGTTGAGTTAATGGAATATGAGAAGTAGATATATCTCTATGTTAATAGAATTGCGTTTATAGTTTATCTGGCGCTGCTTTCTAACAAGGTAATGACTGATTCGATGAAATGATCAGGTATCGATTTACAAACCAAAAATGCCAATAGTCATGAGTATGACTGGCAGTGTATTTCAAGGAGTCGATCGAATATGAAATTAGGCAGCACTGTGCCTATACTGCGGAGTTTTGACGAGGCCAAGGCCAAAGAGTTCTATATGGATTTTCTTGGTTTCAGTTTGGATTGGGAGCATCGCTTTGACGTTGATGCGCCCTTGTATATGCAGTTATCAAAAAATGATTGTGTTTTACATTTATCCGAGCATCATGGAGATAGCTGCCCGGGAACCGCCTTGCGCATTCAAACATCCGGTTTGGATGAGTTTCAACAGCAGTTGCTCGGGAAGCGGTACAAGAACTCGCGGCCCCATATACAAGAGATGCCTTGGGGCAGTAAAGATATGACCATTGCTGATCCATTTGGCAATAAATTAACGTTCACTGATTCAGTTGGTTAGTTCCATAGGTCGTCAATATTCATTAGGATCAGAAAGAGAAAACAGGGAGGACTTATGAAAGGTAAGTGTTTGTGTGGAAGTATCGAGGTGGAGGCACCCGATCAGACGGATCTCGGGGTATGTCACTGCACTATGTGTCGGCGTTGGACTGGTGGACCGATGTTTGCGGTACATTGTGGTTCCGATGTGAAATTCATTGGTGATACACCCACCCGTTACCAATCCTCCGACTGGGCCGAACGTGGCTTTTGCCCCAAATGTGGTTCCCATCTTTTCTACTATCTTTTGCCTAATAATGAGTACGTGCTCACTGCTGGATTGTTTCAGGATCAGGAATTTACGTTTTCCAGTGAAATATTCATTGATGAGAAGCCAAGCTATTATGAGTTTGGTAACCAAACCAATCAGTTAACAGGGCAACAGGTGTTCGAGCAATATTCTCCAGATTGACCGGGCTTTACCTGTTGTGCGGAGTACGAAACATCAGTGGATGCCCGATTGAATTTATGGATGCAATGCAAATGCAATCTCGTTCTTTTTTATCATTACCCGTCTGCCTGCTGGTCAGTATTATGCTAACCGGTTGCAATACACCGTCGTACAACCCGGATGATCCGGATGAATACGTGGAGTATTGGTGTGATCCGGCACACAGGCAGCGTGCCATACCGCCTGATCGGGAATGGCGGCGCAATATCGAATATCAATCTGAAGAGTTGTACCGGCAAGCCTGTATCGAACAGTACCGACTGCATGCCAACTAATTGGTCCTACCTTTGGCAACGCAGTCATTTGGATGAGCGTTCTGGTTGATCATCAGATTTCTTTTTGTAGCGTATAGCATTGGTAGGGGCGAGGCCTGTACCGGAATCAAGGTCCCCAAGTGTATCCCGCTATTCGGGTTTTCGCGGTCGCGGGGCGCATGCTGTTTGCCGCCGCGGCCCTTAATGGGGAAATCTGAGGTGCAAAGTTGAGGTGGTGCTTTGCTCTTCGGCACTGAACAACAAAACGCGCTTCCAATTACCGGATAACTGGTTGATGATGAACCATTCTTTGTTGTGAATTCCACGTCGGAGGCACTATGTGGTTGCAAACGCGTTGTGAATTGAAGTTCATTATTGATGTTCCTACCCCTTTTGTGTTGATGTTGAGGCCCAGAAGTGGCGCGCAACAGTGGGTTGCCAATGAGGAATATCTGCTCAACCCCACTGTACCGGCTTATGAGTTTACCGATGATTTCGGTAATCTATGTCAGCGTCTGGTGGCGCCTGTAGGGCATTTTTCGGTGAATACCTCTGCCCGCATCAAGGCTTCGGATACGGTTGATCAACGGCCGGGTGGCGAGTTCATTGAAATTCAGAATCTACCGGACGATGTTTTTAAGTATCTTCTACCCAGCCGCTACTGTGAATCCGACCGATTCGGCGATATGGCCACGGAGATTACCTATGGGCAATGGCCAGGCTATGACCAGGTGGCGATGATCGAACGCTGGTTACACGATAATGTGCCTTTCCAGCCGGGCACCAGTACCGTGCCGCTGTCGGCGATCGAGGTAAATCTGCAGCAGTCCGGGGTTTGCCGTGATCTGGCTCATCTGGGCATCGCCCTGTGCCGCAGCCTCAGTATTCCGGCGCGCATGGTGGTGGGTTATCTGTATGGATTGCAACCAATGGAAATGCACGCCTGGTTTGAAGCCTATGTAGCGGGGCGTTGGTATACCTTTGATGCAACTCAAATCCGCAAGAATGGTGGCTACGTGTCCATTGGCTATGGCAGGGATGCGGCGGATGTGGCCGTTTATAATCAGTTTGGCCCAGCGGTGTTTCCCATTGAGCAATATGTGAGCGTTGATAGGGTGTAACCTGCGGCCAGGTTTTAACAGGTTGAAAACAAACGGAGAGAGCAAACGGTGAGTGGAAAGACGATAGTTTCTGTGCTGCAGAATGTGATTTTGCCGGTGGTCACGGTGGGCACTGCCACCATGGTGGCGTGGTTGAACTACTCCGTTTCCCGTGTGGATCAAGGATTAAAAGAGCAGATTGCGGCCGTGGATATCGCGATCAAAGAGGCCAGGGACGAGCGCGAAAAAATCAATGCCGAGCGTGAATTCAATTTCAGGATCTATGACCTGGTGCTGAATTCGCTGGAAGAGGGTAATCAGCAGAAGCAGGAAGTGGCCAAGCAATTCGTGTTGGTGATGGTGGATGGGGAGTTACGCAAGCGTCTTTTGGGTGTGTTGGAAGAGGGTGGCACGGAAGAGATCAAACGGGAAACAGCACAAGTCCTGGCGCAGGAACGGGTCTATGAATCCGGCCAGATGGACGTGTTGAGAACCGCTCGTACCACTACACCGTCTTTCAATTGGGAAGATTGGGATTACGATATTTTCTGGTGTTCGGAATCCGGTGAGGGGGCACAACAGCAGGCGGTTTTGATTCAGGACCAATTGTTGAAAGAGGGTGCCGCGGGCCGGATTCGCGTGCGTGAACTGCCGGCTTCCATTAATGCAAAAACCGGGTACAAAATCTCAGGCTATGTGATTCGCCGTGGTGAGTCGGAAACATCCCAGGCCCAGGCGCTGCAAACGCTTTCTGAACAGGTGCTGGCCGATAACGGGTTCCCGGCGGCATTCCAGCAGCAGCTTTCACTTCAGCAAACCAAATGGTATATCAGTGCCTTTGTGTGTCCTTGAACCAGGTGCAGCACCGCTGCAGGTGGAGCGGTCAACCGGTTATGTGCTGGGTGGCGTGAGCCCACTGGGTCAGAAGAAGCGTTTGAAAACCGTCATGGATGCATCGGCCCTGGAATGGGAAACGGTGTTTGTCAGCGCAGGTAAACGTGGCCTTGAAATAGAATTGTCACCGGCTGACCTGAAAGCTTTGTTGGGCGCGGTTGTTGCCAGCATTACGCAATAAATCCAAGCTACCCTACTGCACTTGTATTTTCTCCAGATCCAGGGATTCGAAGTGGCCTTCATTATTGATGACCGCGCCCCAGACCTGATGGCTGGCCTGATGGTCGGAGGCGCTGAAAGACAACGGTTGCCCGATGCCCAAATCGATGTCCTGCATTGCTTCCAGGCGGTCGATCACCTCCTCAACATCAAAGTAACGGCCGCTTTTCTGCAATGCCAGGCAAAACAGGCGTGCCACCACGTACCCTTCCAACGAGACAAACCCCGCTGGTTCGCTGGGATAGTACTGTTGCATGGCTGAGCGGTATTCCAGCACGCCGGTGGCGTAGGCATCGTACATGGGCACTACCTGCGAGACGATGATGCCTTCACCACTATTACTTTCCGACTCGCGAAAGGTTTCGGCCAGTGCCTCCGAGCCCACAAATGATACGTTGGCAATGCGGCCCCGGTAGCCATTGATGGCCATCAGTTTGGTGAAGCGGGCGCTGGCGGGGTAGGTGCCGATAACGATAACCCCCTCCAGACTGGGGAGCAGCGGGCGAAACAGGGCAACGGCATCCATAACCCGGGTGGTATTGCGGGGGTAGGTTGCCGTGGGCAGATCGTGAATATCCACCCCGTATTGAGCAATGGCATTTGAGACGCCGGACAAGCCATCCCGTCCGTAGCTGTCATTCTGGTAAAAAACCGCGATGTTGCTGGGGTTCATCTCCAGGATTTTGACAAAGTAATGTACCAGGGCCGCGGTTTCTTCGGCGTAACTGGCACGGTAGTTAAAGACATAGCGATCCGGTGGATCGTTGCGCAGTAGCTGGGCACCACTGAACGCACCGAACAGCAACACTTTATTGTCGAGAACATGGGGCAGAATGGCTTTGCTGGTAGGGGTGCCGACATTGCCTATGAGGGCGAACACGCCCTTATCCTGATCCAGGAAATCCTCCATATTAGCTTGTGCCTGGGCTGGCTCGTAGCCATCGTCCAGTGCGTGTAAATCGATCTTGCGGCCGTGGATACCGCCCTGTTCATTGATGCCCTTGAAATAAGCCAGCATGCCGATGCGCATGGCCCGGCCCAGCTCCCGCGCGCTGCCACTGAAGGCGGCGCTCATGCCCAGTTTGATTTGATCATGACTGATGCCACGCTGTGGCTGGGCCAGGCCAGTGGCATACATCAGGTGATCACTGACGGTATAGCGCCAGCCTGGCACCAGATAGATTGTCAGTGCGCAGAGGAAGATCAGTGCTGCCGTAATGCCGGGCCAGAACCGACGTGAGTGGCCAGAGGAAGACGTGGCGGGCGCCGGTTGAGTGAATGGCGATGGTTGGCCAGGCGAATGGGGCGAGGAGGCCGCAAGAGAGGGTTCGCGGCTGACGAATGGCGAATTGCCGGCCTCGACGAACGCCGCAATGGAAATGGGTTGGGCAACACCGGGCTCGGGCAGGGAACCAGGCGCCTTGTTTTCCGCCGGGTTGGCGATGGCCGGGGCCACAATACGGGTGCGGTCGTCCATGGCCTCCACTTCGCCACGGGCCCCGCAGCGGTTGAACAATTGCTGGAACCGCTTGGCATCCTGTTGTGAGATATTCTTGCGCAACACCACCCGTTTGCCGCTGAACAGGGTTTTCAGTTGTTGATCCGAAAACTTGAAGGCTTTTTGCAGTTGCTGCTTGCTGGTGTGCGGATCCCCACCGGCCAGCAGTTCACCACGAAACACGAATTGGTAAAGGCTATCGTCGGCTGCTGTGGATGGGG